>Ga0207675_100001945_pt1 | contig 20636 bp, 16 predicted proteins | sample KBSSwiS42_FD_184305 | JGI IMG/M metagenome (GOLD analysis project Ga0207675, IMG submission 184305) | Switchgrass rhizosphere microbial communities from Kellogg Biological Station, Michigan, USA - KBS Switchgrass S4-2 (SPAdes) (version 2) | ecosystem: Host-associated > Plants > Roots >...
CCGCCGAAGGGACGGGCTGCCCGGGATGGTCGTTGTAGAACGCGTTCGCCAATTGCGCGATCCACGCCGGGTCCGGCGCGCCGCTCAACGCGGCCGCTTCGTTTTCAAGCGAGCCGGTTTGCGGCAGCTGGGCTTCCGGCGAGGATGTTGCTTGGGCTGCCAGATGCTCAGCTGTAGTCATGATACCTGCCGACCTCGACACCATCGAGAACCGCAACCGCATCCTCGGTGAGGATCGCGAGCGAGGTGTAGAGGGAGATCAGATATGACGCGATCGCCTTGCGGTTGATCCCCATGAAGCGCACCGAGAGGCTCGGCGAAACTTCGCCGGGAACGCCCGGCTGAAACAGACCAACGACGCCCTGCTTCTTCTCACCCGTCCGCAACAGAAGAATCTTGCTTCCGCCTGCGCTGGTGAGCGGAACTTTGTCCGATGGCACCAACGGAAGGCCGCGCCAGGTGAGGAAAGGATTGCCGAACAGCGTCACGGTCGGTGGCGGCACGCCGCGTCTCGTGCATTCGCGCCCAAACGCCGCGATGGCGCGAGGATGGGCGAGGAAGAAGGCAGGCTCCTTCCACACTTTGGAGATCAGCTCATCGAGATCGTCCGGTGTGGGCGCCCCGCTCCGCGTTGTAATCACCTGTTGTGATGCGACATTGGTGAGGAGACCATATTCCGGATTGTTGATCAGCTCGTACTCCTGGCGCTCTTTCACCTTCTCGATAAGGAGGCGAAGCTGCTCCTGGGTCTGATCGAAGGGACGACTGTAGAGATCGGACACCCGCGTCTGCACGTCGAGGATCGTCGTCACCGCGTTCAGGAAATACTCGCGGGGATCTTCTTCGTAGTCGACGAAGGTCTCCGGCAGCTCAGCGTCACGGTCTTTCGGCGGACTCGATTCTACCGACGCTGTTGACGAGGCCGCGGTCGCGCCTCTTGTCTCTTTCACCCGGTTCAGGCGGTAGATACCCGCCTCGGCTGGGGTCCAGGGCAGGAAAGGAATAAGCCAGCGCGGCGTGATGCCGCCCCACTGGGCTCGAGTCTTGGTCGCATTGGCTAATTGCCTGGCTGCGCCTTCTGCAACTGTACTTCTGCCTTCAGTTTCAGCCATTCTTGGTCCCCTATCTCGCTACTGCAAAAAAATTAGGGCGCCAGCTGTCATTTGTTCGACAGGGCGCTCTCACATCCAAGCAATATGCATTGGATCTACTTCCAATAGAATGATTTTCTCTAGCGCTTTTGTGCGACATTTTAGCCTTTTCTCGGAACTAAGCTTATAAAGACTACAGATTTAGTGGGCTTTTTCCAAAGCACGGCGAGGTGCTCGCCAACTCCTGAGGCGAGCGTGTCGCAAGCTAGATGACCCCGACGATGAGAGCCGCGACGAGCGCGAAGGAGAGCAACGTGATGATCGCGGACAGACTGACTGGCATTTCCATGGAAAACTCCTTGTCTGGGCTCGGGTCAGCCAAATACACGACTAATCCTATAGGGTTTATCGATAAATGCCTGGAGGTGGTCTTGTCAATAGACCGCTTGGGCAGCGGAAGGCTGCTCGACGTCAGTCCGCCGGGTCGGTCGTGACCGTTCGCGCAGCAAGTCGTTGCGAAAGGAGGCGTGCAAAGACCATCCCAACGATCATTGCCGGCACGAAGATGAGCGTCCCCGACGCCATCAATGGTAGCGACGTAACCGCCGGCCCCGGACAGAATCCCGAGAGTCCCCAGCCCACGCCGAACAGCGCGGGGCCAAGCACGATTCGTGCATCGATCTGCTTGGCCGTTGGCAGACAAAAGCGATCTGCCATCAGAGGACGTTGCCGCGAGAGCGCGATACGATAGCCAACAAAAGTCACGATGAGCGCGCTCAGCATGACAAAGATGAGACTCGGATCCCAGGCGCCGGCGAGATCGAGAAAATTCTGCACCTTCGCCGGATTGGCCATGCCAGAAATCAGAAGGCCAAGCCCAAACACAAGACCCGCAATCGCGCTGATCACAATCCGCATCGGTCAGCCTCCAATCACATGGCGCATGACAAAGACGGTGGCGAAGCCGGTCAGCATGAAGATTGCGGTGGCAACCAGGGAACGCGGCGAAAGCCGCGCAAGTCCGCACACGCCATGACCACTAGTACATCCGGCGCCATAGGCAGCGCCGAATCCGACTGAGAGACCTGCGATCGCCATGAGCGGCAAATTATCGGAGACGGTCTGCGCGACAGGCGATGCTGTTGTCGCGACATAAACCAGAGGCGCCGCGATCAAACCTAAGATAAAGGCAAGCGCATCTCCCGCCTCCGCCCCCTCCGCAAAGGGCGGCAGAGTTCGGCCGATGATGCCGCTGATCCCGGCGATGCGCCCGCGGAACAGCATAAGGATCACGGCTGAAGCGCCAATCAAGGCGCCTCCGATCGTGGAAGCCAAAGGGGTGAACTGGGTGGCGGTCACGGCAGGATGCTAGGACGGGAAATAAGATCAGACAACGCGAGGATTATTGCAGGGAGAATGAGACTGTGGCGCGCAGTCATGAGCATCGAAAGCCTGGCGGTTTCAGCAACGCACTCGCGTAGGCAACGTCTGCTTCTGGCACGAAGCGGACGAACCAATGGGTGCGGACTTCGGCCCTTGGCGCAGACGGCAACCCCTGGGATTTGGTGTCGGGCCGAACTTGTCCCTATTGCTGCGTTTCTTGTGCCAAATGCAATTTTTCCCCTAACAGAACGGCAGTTTATGGCAGTAGGTTTCGAGAGAGCGGCGTGAGTGAGTCGCGCTCTTACTGCGCGACCTCTCCATGTAGCCGGCTTGAGCGAGCTTTATGAAGCTCGTCACGCATTGTTTTACTTTCCGCTCCCTCGCCACCCTCGTGAGAAGGCAAGGGTTATGACGCCGTGGTCTGAGCATCACGCTTGATCGCAGAGGAAGGGAACCCATGAAAGCCAAACCTAAAGCTAGACTGACGCCTGGCCAGAAGGCCGCAATGACTCGAAAACGGCGCGCGGCGGCTCGCAAGGGCGCGGCCACCCGCAAGCGACGTGAATCTGCTCGCAAGGCCGCATTGACGCGAGCAAGAAATAAGCGCTGAGCCCCGGGGGTATCCCTCCGAACCACTTAGCTTGCTTCTAGGCTCCTTGGCCGCGCGCGAGTTTGTCCGTTGTGGTCTGGGGGTGGGCGGCCCGCCAAGCTGTGTCAGGATGGGCACTAACATCTTTAGCCAAAATCCCTTAGACTGGAAGCAATGCCGCGTTATCGTGCAGAACGACGGAGGAAACCGCGGCCGAGCGATATCGCTTCGGTGAACAAAGCGCATTGACACGAATGGGAGAGAAACATGATCAGGTTGATCGCTATTGCTGCCTTTGCCTTAGCCCTCGCAACATCGGCAGAGGCCATGTCGCCCGCGCCGCTTCATCAGCCGGACAGCATGACCACTCAGGTCCGTTACTACGGATACGGGCATAGGCGCTACGGCTATAGGCATTACGGCTATAGGCATTACGGCTATGGCGGGTATTACGGCAGGCCGTATCGCTATGGGCTCTACCGCCGAAACTGGCGGTATTGAGACGGCCACCGAACCAAGCCGGGCAGGAACAGAGCGGCGTAACGTCCGCTTGTGGCACTAAACAGACCTCTAGCGAGAGCGATGCTTCTGACCCAAAGCGAACGTTCAGGGTCGACGTCAGTAGGCGGACGTGGAGAGTAGTATGACTCCACATTTCAATACGGTCGGTTTACGACCACGTAGTGGACGCTGAGTCCTCATATCGCGACCGATACCAGACGTCGTCGCAATTGCGATACGCCAAGCCGCCATACTCCGCGTACATGCAATTCTGTGGCAACGCATAGACGTAAGAGCCGATCGCCAGCTTCGCTCATCCTGAGGCATCTCGTGCGCATCGCCAGGGAGGCCGGAGTGCAGCGCCTCGAAGCTCAGGTGCTTGCCGAAAACTCCCCATGCTTGGCGCAAAGCGGACATCTAATAGTGGGGCGAAGGGATGGCTCCGGCGGTGGGACACTCGCGCTAGAAAGCATAACGATCAAGGGAAGGTTGACTATCCCACTTTTTGTTAAGGCATTGAGTTGATTGACTCTGGGCAGTCCGCCCCTGGGCACCACTTTTCCAGTGAACCCAATCCAAGCTGGAGTGGCACAGGCGGCGAAGTCTATTTCTTGGCCGACTCGCACTTGTTGTCGGCGTCGGACCATTTGCATCCGAGCGTAGTGTCGGAATTGCAGACGTCTTTGGCTTCATGCGAGACGCAGCCATCTTGGTAGGGCGGGGGTCCGGCCTCACAGGAGCGCTTCGAATATTCCCAGTGGCAGTTCGGATTCGCGACACAGAGCGAGGAGTCACGGATCGAGCATTCCTCCGCGACGCTCGGCGAAACGCCGGCAATCGCAAACGGCAGGGCGATGAGAACGACAAACAGACTTCGCATGGGTCCTCCCGGGAACATTTAGCAATGCGTAACGGGTTATGCGTCGACAAGAGGCCGCTGTCGACCTCGAACGCGGGTTCGGCCACCGATGGATTCGGTCGGTTTTCAGCCCAAGACCCTGTGAGAAACCAAATCTTTAGTGCTGTCAGGCATTTAGAGGCCGATCTGTGCTGCTGGGCGCGGAGTCTGGAGCCCGCGCCGCTGGTGCGGTATCAAGCGCGGAGCCGCGAGAGAGACGACGACATGCCGAAACCAACACGGCGGACGGTCATCCTTGGCGCGAGCGCATTAGGAGGGCTGATGACGATGCCAGCAGCGGCAGATCCATTCCAAGAAACCTCAGAGCCGCAATTCGGGCCCGCGCCCCCGCCGCTCGCGGGCAAAGAGCTCCCATCCTTCCGCTATGCGCTCGGCGCTATGGCCACCAAGAAATTCGACGGCGGCACCGCGAAGGAAGCCAACGTCGAGGGCTTTCCGGTCTCCGACAAACTCGCCGGCGTTTACATGACGCTTGAGGCCGGCGCGCTGCGCGAGTTGCATTGGCACGCTAATGCCGCGGAATGGGCCTATATGCTCGAGGGCAATGCCCGCGTCACCACGATCGATCCGCAAGGTAAGTCTGACGTCGTCGATTTCGGCCCAGGCGATGTCTGGTATTTTCCGCGTGGACACGGCCACTCGATCCAAGGCCTGGGACCCAACGGCTGCACCTTTATTCTCGTGTTCGACAACGGCTACTTTTCCGAGTTCGGCACCTTCTCCATAACCGATTGGCTCGGCCACACACCCGACGAGGTGCTCGCCAAGAATTTCGGTCTCAAAGAAGCGACCTTCAAGAATTTCCCCAAGAGTGAAGTCTACATCGCCAAAGGACCGGTGCCTGGGCCGTTACCGCAGGACCCTAAGCCCGGCTCGCTGAATGAGGGCGCCTTCACCCACCGCTATCGGTTGCTGGCGCAAGAGCCGACCGGTTTCCCGGGCGGCAATATGCGCATCGTCTCACAAGATCAGTTCCCCATTTCTTCGACCATGACTGGTGCCATCCTTCTCATCAATCCAGGCGGCCTACGCGAGTTGCATTGGCATCCCAATGCCGCCGAATGGCAGTATTATGTGCATGGCAAAGCGCGGATGACGGTGTTCGGATCTCATGGCCGCGCTCGCGTCGATGAATTCGGCGCCGGCGACGTGGGCTATGTGCCGCAGGGCTTCGGTCACTACATCGAGAATATCGGCGACGAAGAGCTCAAGATCGTCATTGTTTTCAACAATGCCACCTATGAATCGATCTCGATCACAGGTTGGTTGGCCTCCAATTCCGACCGTCTGCTCGCTACCAATTTCGGCGTGCCCGAGAAAATTTTCGCAGAAATGCCGTCAGGTCCGGTGATCATTCCCGAGCAGGGCAAAGTTTAGGCAGATTGTCGCGCCTACCGCTCACGAAGGAGCGATTTGCGCTGGCGCGTTGACAGGTTAAGCTGACAATCGAACACGGGCGCGGTTAGGCGCCAGGACCACAACGTCTGTCATAGATTGCGGCCATGAACGACACCACGAATCGGAACGGGGGCGTCCGCCGGGGAAAGACTGCCACGCCCAAAGAAAACGGCGATATCAAAGTGGTGTCCGACGAACCCACACCGCAGAAAGGCCGGGGTCTTATCCGGCTGCTGCTACTTCTGCTCGTGGTCGGCGCTGCCGCTCTTCTCTATAATTATTGGGGCTTCTGGAGGGGTGCCGACACCGCCGCCGCGCCGCCCCCGCCGCCTGCCGTGACCGTCGCCAAGCCCCTCGTCAAGGAGATGATGGAATGGAACGACTTCACCGGGCAATTCGAGGCGCGAGAATCCGTCGAGGTGCGGCCCAGGGTCAGCGGCTATCTCGAATCGGTCAATTTCGTTGACGGCCAGTTGGTCAAGAAGGGCGACCTTCTTTTCGTCATTGAGCCGAAGCCGTTCGAGCTCGCCCTGCAAACCGCCAAGGCGCAGCAGGCCCAAACCGAAGCGCAACTGCAATTGGCCAAGGCTCAATTGGACCGCACCGCGCAACTGCGCAAGAACGACTATGCCACGCAAGAGACCTACGACGAGCGCGTCGCGCAAGTGAATATCGCAACGGCCTCGAGGGATGCCGCGATCGCGGCCGTCAATCAGGCGCAACTCAATCTCGATTACACTCATATCACCGCGCCGGTCTCGGGGCGCATGGGCCGACACGAAGTAAGCATCGGCAATCTCATCATGGGAGGCATCACCGGTTCGACGACGCTGCTCACCACCATCGTTTCACTCGACCCAATTTGGCTGAGCTTCACCATAAGCGAAGGCGATGGCATGACCTATAAGCGCCTGGTGCAGAAAGGCGAGGTCAAGTCTGCGCGGGACAACACCATCCAGGTGCAAGGCCAGCTGATGGACGAAAAGCAATGGACCCTCAAAGGCACCATCGACTTCGTCGACAATCAATATGATCGGTCCTCCGGCACGATCCGCGTTCGCGCCGCCTTTGACAACAAGGATTTGTTTATTACGCCGGGACAATTCGGCCGCGTTCGCGTGCCTATGTCGCAGCTGAAGCCGACGATGCTTGTGCCCGATGCCGCGGTCGTAACCGATCAATCCGTCAAGCTTCTGTTCACCGTGTCGCCAGACGGAACCGTTGTGCCCAAGCAGGTGGAACTCGGTCCGGTCAGCGACGGTAACCTCCGCGTCATTCGCACCGGCATCACGCCCGACGATACCGTGATTATCAGCGGCCTCTTACGTGCCCGGCCTGGCCAGAAAGTCACCCCGGAGCAGGGCAAGATTGAAGAAGCACCCCTCCAGCCGGTGCCCGGCGCCAAATGAACATCTCGCATTTTTTTATAGACCGTCCGATCTTTGCCGCGGTTATCTCCATTCTGATCACGCTTATCGGCGGGGTGGCCTATTTTAGCCTGCCGGTCGCGCAATATCCTGAAATCGCTCCGCCTTCGATCTCCGTCACGGCGAGTTATCCGGGAGCCTCCGCGGAGATCGTTGCCAAGACCGTGGCCACGCCTCTGGAGCAAGAAGTCAACGGCGTCGACAACATGCTCTATATGACGTCGCAGTCGACCAGCGACGGGGCCATGTCGTTGGCTGTCACCTTCAAGCTCGGCACCGATCTCGATACGGCGCAGGTGCTGGTGCAGAACCGTGTCGCGACCGCTTTACCCCGCCTGCCGGAAGAAGTGCGCTCGATCGGCGTGACGGTGACCAAGCAATCGCCTGATCTGATGATGGTGATTCACTTAAGCTCGCCGGACGGCTCACGCGACCTGCTCTACATCTCCAATTATGCGACGCTTCACGTCAAGGACGTGCTCGCCCGCATCGACGGTGTCGGCAACGTCACCATTTTCGGCGCACGCGACTATTCCATGCGGATCTGGCTCGACCCCGAAAAATTGGCACTGCGCAACCTGACGGCGAGCGACGTCGTCACCGCGCTACGCGGCCAAAACGTGCAAGTCGCGGCAGGCGTCATCAACCAGCCTCCGGTGCCGCAACCTGGCGCCTTCCAGCTCAACGTCGAGACCCAGGGCCGTCTCGCCGACCCGGAAGCGTTCGGCAATATCATCATCAAGTCCGACGCCGAGGGACGCGTGACGCGCATCCGCGATGTGGCGCGGGTCGAGCTCGGCGCCGCCGACTATAATCGCAGCGGCTATCTCGATGAGCGTGTCGCGATCCCGTTGGGTATCTTCCAACGGCCGGGCTCGAACGCGCTTGCCACCGCCGCTCTGGTGCAAAAAGCCATGGCGGATCTGTCGCAATCCTTCCCGGCGGGCTTGCGGTACGACATTGTCTACAATCCGACCGTCTTCATCTCGCAATCGGTCGAAGCCGTAATTCACACCATGCTCGAGGCGGTGGTGCTGGTCGTCGTGGTGATCATCTTGTTCCTGCAGACTTGGCGCGCTTCCGTCATTCCCATTGTCGCTATCCCAGTGTCGCTGATCGGCACCTTCGCCATGCTGGCGGTGCTCGGGTTCTCACTGAACAATCTCTCTCTGTTCGGCCTGGTGTTGGCGATCGGCATCGTGGTGGACGACGCCATCGTGGTGGTGGAGAACGTCGAGCGCAATATCCGCGAGGGCTTGAGTCCGCGCGATGCCGCCTACAAGACCATGGAAGAAGTGGGCGGCGCGTTGATCGCCATCGCGCTTGTGCTTTCGGCCGTGTTCATTCCCTCGACCTTCTTAAGCGGCATTCTCGGGCAGTTTTTCCGTCAGTTTGCCGTGACCATCGCGACGGCGACAGTGATTTCGCTCATCGTTTCGCTCACCTTGAGTCCGGCGCTTTGCGCGCTGCTGTTCAAGCCGCACGATCCCGAGGCTCGCGGCAAGAACATCTTGACCCGTGCTGTCACGGCATTTTTCAACGGCTTCAACCGAGTCTTTGAATGGGTTTCGTCGCGCTATGGCAAGCTGACGGGCCGGCTGGTTCGCGTCTCGCTCTTGATGGTCGTTCTCTATGTGGGTCTGATCGGTCTCACCGTGTTCCAGTTCATCCAGGCGCCGACGGGCTTCATCCCGCAGCAGGATCAGGGCTACCTCATCAACATCATTCAGCTGCCGCCCGGCGCCTCGCTCGCCCGCACCGACGAGGTGGCCCGCAAAGTGACCAAGATGGTGCTCTCGACTCCAGGCATCGCTCACGCCGTGCCGATCGTGGGTCTCGATGGCGCGACCTTCACCACCGCGCCCAATGCCGCGGTCGTGTTCACCCCGCTCGACGACTTCGCCGAACGCGCCAAGAAGGGCCAAGGCGCTCAAGCCCTGATCGGCGCACTGAATAAGGAGTTCGCCAGCATCCAGGAAGCTTTCGTCATCAGCGTGGCGCCACCGCCGGTTCGAGGCATTGGCACCACTGGCGGCTTCAAGATGGAAGTGCAAGACGTGCACGGCGGCGAACCGGCGCAGCTTGAAACAGTCGCGACCAGCATTATGGCGCAAGCAAATCAGACGCCCGGACTTGCGGGAGTGTTCACCACCTTCAGCACCAAGACGCCAAAGGTCTATGCCGATATTGATCGCGTCCGCGCCGAGATGTTGGGCGTCAATACCGACGATGTCTTCAGCACGCTCGAGGTCTATCTCGGCTCGCAATATGTCAACGATTTCAACTTCCTTGGCCGCACCTATCGCGTCACGGCGCAAGCTGACGGCAATTTCCGCCAGGACCTGCATGCCATCGGCCAATTGAAGACCCGGAACGCCAAAGGCGAGATGGTGCCGCTCAGTTCCGTGGCGTCCTTCCGCGACATCACCGGCCCCTATCGTGTCGAACATTTCAATCTTTACCCATCCGCCGCGGTGCAAGGCGGCACGCTGCCCGGCTACTCGACGGGATATGGTCTCGCGGCGATGGAGAAGATTGCCAAGGCGGCCCTACCCGAAGGCTATGCCTTCGCCTGGACCGAATTGGCCTATCAGGAACAACTTGCCGGGAACACCGCGATCTACGTGTTCATGGCCTCCGTCGTGTTCGTGTTCCTGCTTCTCGCCGCTCAATACGAGAGTTGGACCTTACCGCTCGCCGTGATCCTCATCGTGCCGATGTGCTTGCTTGCCGCGGTGACCGGCCTGCTCGCGCGCGGCATGGATGTGAACATCTTGGCGCAGATTGGCTTCGTCGTGCTGATCGGCCTTGCCGCCAAGAATGCGATTCTGATCGTGGAGTTCGCTCGCCAGTACGAGGAACTTGGCGAGGACCGCTTCCAGGCTGCGACCGAAGCGGCGCGCACAAGGCTGCGCCCGATCCTGATGACGTCGTTGGCCTTCATCTTGGGTGTACTGCCGCTGATGATCGCGACCGGCGCTGGAGCCGAGATGCGTCAGTCGCTCGGCACCGCCGTGTTCTGCGGAATGCTCGGCGTGACGGTGTTCGGACTGATCTTCACCCCGGTGTTCTATGTCGTGGTGCGGAAATTCGCGCGAGACAAGAAACCGCGAAGTGCCGCGCGGGCTGCCCCTGCGGAGTAGCAGCCCAACTAAGCCCATTGCCTAAAACGGCGGCATCGGATTAGGATGCCTCAAAATATAACAAACTGGGGAAGCGCCAAAGTCGAGGGGTAGGGCCGCTTGAGCAACCAGGTCGAAATGTTTGTCCCAGACTCTTGAAATTGTCGGTTCGCGTTTGAGCCAGGACGCTCCCGCGCCCCCTCGCAAATTTTTCGACGAAATGAACGCCCCAGACGGCTCAATCCGCGGAGCCTACGCAAATTTCGCCAGCCTCCTCGACGGGTTGTCGCTGGAATCTCTCGCCACCAAGCAACAAGCCGCCGAAGAGATTTTTCGCCGCTTGGGTATCACCTTCGCGGTCTATGGTGAAGCCGGCTCGACCGAGCGCCTGATCCCCTTCGATCTCATTCCCCGCATTCTCGACCGCGCCGAATGGGAGCTGGTGGAGCGCGGCTGCGTCCAGCGCGTCAAAGCGATCAATATGTTCCTCTACGACGTCTATCACGACCAGGAGATCGTGAAGGCGGGCCTCGTTCCAGAGGAGCTGGTGCAGCTCAACTCGGCGTTCCGGCCCGAGATGATGGGCGTCGATCCACCGAACAAGGTTTACGCGCATATCGCCGGCATCGATCTGATCCGCACCGGCGAGCGCGATTTCTTTGTGCTCGAAGATAATGTGCGCACGCCCTCGGGCGTCTCCTATGTGCTCGAGAACCGCGAGATCATGATGCGGCTGTTCCCGGATGCGTTTGCCGGACAAAGCATTTCGCCGGTTGGCAACTATCCAGAGCGCCTGTTGGAGAATTTGCGCGCCGTATCACCGAGCGACGATGACAATCCGGTCGTCGTTCTCCTCACGCCTGGCCGCTACAACAGCGCCTATTTCGAGCACGTCTTTCTCGCCGAGCAGATGGGCATTGAGCTGGTCGAAGGCGGCGATCTTTTCGTGCGCGACAACCATATCTGGATGCGGACGACCGAAGGTCCGGTCAGGGTCGATGTTATCTATCGCCGCATCGACGATGGTTACATGGACTCGCTAGCCTTCGAGCCGAACTCCGCGCTCGGTGTTCCCGGACTGCTGTCGGTGGTGCGTTCCGGGCGCGTCACGCTCGCCAATGCTTTCGGCACCGGCGTCGCCGACGACAAGGCAATGTACGTCTATGTGCCGCGCATGATCGAGTTCTATCTCGGCGAGCACGCCATTCTGAACAACGTGCAGACCTATATGCTGCGCGATCCGAAGCAGCGCCAGCATGTGATCAACAATTTGCAGAATCTCGTCGTCAAGGAAGTGCAGGGCTCCGGCGGCTACGGCATGTTGATCGGACCTGCCTCCACTGCGGAAGAGCGCGAGGCCTACAAGCTTCGCATTCTGAAGAACCCGGACAATTTCATCGCGCAGCCGACGCTCGCGCTTTCCACCGCGCCGACCCTGATCGACGGCGAAATCGTTCCTCGTCACGTCGATTTCCGGCCCTTCGTGCTCTCCGGCAAGGACACCAGCGTCATTCCTGGCGGACTGACGCGCGTCGCGCTTCGCAAAGGCTCGCTCGTCGTCAATTCCAGCCAAGGCGGCGGTACCAAGGACACCTGGGTCTTGGAGCGACGAGCATGATCCGGAAAAGTGGGAACCGGTTTTCCGAGAAGATCATGCTCCAACATAGAGCGCTTCAATGCTGAGTCGCACCGCCGAAAATCTGTTCTGGATGGCGCGCAACATGGAGCGCGCCGAGAATACCGCGCGCATGATCGATGTCTCTTTCCGCATGTCGCTGCTCCCCTCGACCATCGACAAGCAGGTGCTGCATTTCGAGCCGATTCTCGACATCGCCCCGGGCTCTGGCTGCCGCTTCGGTGATCTCTTCGACGAGCTGAGCCACGAGACCATTATTCGCTACGTCGCGCTTGAGCGAGCTAATTCGGGCAGCATCTGCTCGCTGATCCGCGACGCGCGCGAGAATGCTCGTGCGCAACGCTCGGCAATCTCGAGCGAGGCCTGGGAGAGCCTGAACTCGACTTGGCTGCAAGTGCAGAACCTCGATTTCGAGGGCCTAAAGCGCTGGGGCTATCGCGATTTCTTCGATTGGGTGAAGGAGCGCTCGCATCTCTTCCGCGGCGTGGTGTTTGGCACCATGCTGCATGACGACGCCTTCCGCTTCATCCGCCTCGGCACCTTCATCGAGCGCGCCGATAACACTGCGCGCATTCTCGACGTCAAATATCACGTGCTGCTGCCCGAGACCGAGCAGGTCGGAGGCTATGTGGACTATTACCAATGGGGTGCCTTGTTGCGCTCCGTGGGCGCATTCCGTGCTTATCGCAAGGTCTATCACGACACGGTCTATCCCTGGCGCATCGCCGAACTTCTCGTCTTGCGCGAGGACATGCCGCGCTCCCTGCATCATTGCTACGGCAATCTGCTTGGTACACTCGACGAGCTTGCCGGCAACAAGGCGCTCGAATGCCGGAGCATGGCCGGCCAGACTCACGCCCGGCTGAAATATGGACGCATCGACCGGATCTTCCGCTCAGGCCTGCACGAGTTTCTCACCGGCTTCATCGAGCAGAACAATTCGCTCGGCATGCAGATCCAGGAAGATTTCTTGATGGTGCGTCCGGCCATGGCAGGAGCGGCATGACCATGTTGATCCGCGTCGAGCACACCACCGCTTACACCTATTCCGAGCCACTGATGGCGAGCACGCAATATTTGCGCAAGACCCCGGTTTCGAGCCGGACCCAATCCGTCGAGGCCTGGAAGCTCACCTGTCCCGGCGCCACGCTCACCGAATGGCACGACCAGTACGGCAATTGCTGCCATACTTTGACGGTCGCGGAGCCCGTGACCGAACTCGAAATCCGGGTGAGCGGGCTCGTGCGCACGCGTGATACCGCAGGCGTGGTTGGTGTTGGCCAAAGAGAGCTTCCCCTCGGCATTTACTTGCGTGAAACGCCTTACACAATCTGCAGCCAGTCGATCCAGGACTACGCCGAGCGTTTCAGGCCCAAACTGGCGCACGATACCGTCGAGACGTTGCACGCCATCATGCTCGGCATCGCCGAAGACGTCCCGTACAGCAAGGGCGAGACCCATGTGCATACCACCGGCGCCGAGGCGCTTGAGCAGGGGAGTGGGGTCTGTCAGGACCACGCCCATATCTTCTGCGCGATCTGTCGCAGTCTCGGTATTCCCGCGCGCTATGCAAGCGGCTATCTTGCCCAAGGCGGGGGCCATGACGCTCACGCCGCGAGCCACGCCTGGGCCGAGGCATACGTAGAGGACCTCGGCTGGGTGAGTTTCGATCCTTCCAATCGTTCGAGCGCGACCGAATCGTATATTCGTACCGCGGTTGGGCTCGATTACGCGGAGGCGAGCCCGGTGCGCGGCGTGCGGAGTGGCGGCGGGCTAGAGACAATGACGGTCTCGGTCAGCTTCCCGAGCCAACAATAAGAATGGTCCAATGGAGGAACCTGCGTGACCTATTGCACGGGCATTTTGCTTGACGACGGTGTGGTGCTTGCGTCCGACAGTCGGACCAATGCCGGCATCGACCGCGTCTCCACCTTCCGCAAGATGCATGTCTTCGAGCGGCCGGGCGACCGCTTCTTCGCGCTCCTCACCGCGGGCAATCTCTCGCTCACCCAAGGCGTGATCAGCCTTCTCACTGAATGGCTCGACAACAGCGATCCCGAACGCGACCTCTGGGCCTCGCCGACCATGTTCACCGCGGCGCACGCCGTCGGCAACGCGATCCGCGATATGCACAAGGTGGATGGCGGCTACCTGCAGGAGCATGAGGTCGACTTCACCGCCTCGTTCATCTTGGCAGGACAGGTCAGGGGCGGGCCCTTACGGCTGTTCATGATCTATGACGCCGGCAATTTTATCGAGGCGCTGGGCGACAGCAATTATTTCCAGATCGGCGAGGTGAAATACGGCAAGCCCATCCTCGACCGCATCATCAAGCCGAAGACGAGCCTCAGCGACGCGGTGAAATGCGCGCTGATCTCGTTCGATTCGACCATGCGCTCGAACGTCTCGGTCGGGCCTCCGATCGATCTCCTGGTCTACCGGCGCGACTCCCTCGCGCCGGGGTTCGCCAAACGGCTGGAAGGCGGCGATCCCTATCTCGTCTCGATTCGCGACGCTTGGGGCTCCGCCATCCACAAAGCCTTCCAGGAGAACATCCCCGACCCGGATTGGAAGTTCTGACCCGGAAAGCCGCCCCCGGACTAGAAACGAGACAGAACGCAATCTTACGCATAAGATCGCCCCGGGGTCTCACAGCACGCGTTCTTCTCAATGTCACTCCTCGGCAACTGGCGTTCCCATGTGGCGGCGGGGCGAATCCTCCTAGGGCTCGCTGTCGGCTTGGCGGCCGGCCACGGTTCGGCAATTGCCGCCGAGCAATCGCCGCATGCGGTCAAGGACTCCGCCAGCTTCTACGTGGCCAATTGCGAGAGACCCGAAAATCGCGAAGAGGCCGATCTCTGCACCCAAATGCGCTTGGCCAAGGCGGCGGAAAATAGCGCTGCTCTTGCCGGTAGGCAGATCAAGCTCAGCTACTTGGAGCTTGGCGCGCTGCTCCTTACTGTCTTGGCGCTCAGCGTCGCGGCGATGGTCGCAATGCGCGCTTTGCGCCTTGCTCGGGACAGGACCAGGCGAGAGTTGCGCGCCTATGTCTTTCCCATCTACGCCCATATCCGCGACGTCCGCGCGTCGCGCCCCGCCTTTGTGATCGACGTCAAGAATTTTGGCCAAACGCCCGCTTATGGCCTGCGGGTGAAAACCGCGCTCCAGAGCGGGAGCCATCCCCTCGATACAAAGCTTGTCCCGGAAGTTCAGAGTTCCATCGCCACAGCGCAGTTGGCGCCGCAAGCAGCCCTTTTCGATGAGATTGCATTGAACCATTCGTTGTCGGCGAGCGAGATCAGCGCCTTGATGGATGGCAGCGCCGCGATCTACCTGTTCGGTGAGATCGAGTATCTTGACATCTACAAAAAGAAGCATTGGACCACCTTCCGCATGCGACTGGGCGGTCCAGATGGCATCCCGACGCATGGCCGTCTCGGCTACCACGAGGAAGGCAACGACGCGGATCGCGACTAGCGGCTCAGGCGTTAGGCCTTGGATCTAAAGCCGGATTTGTTTCTCCTTCCCTCTCCAGCTACAACATCGGACCCGTGCACAAGGACGCGACGATGGCGAAGGCCGTTAAGTCGAAGAAATTGCGAGCGAAATGGGTCTATGCCTTCGGCGGTAAGCACGCCGACGGCTCGGCCGAGGATCGGAATCTGCTCGGCGGCAAGGGCGCCTTCCTCGCCGAGATGTCGCGGCTTGGCCTGCCTGTGCCCCCCGGCTTCACCATCTCGACCGAAGTCTGCCACGTCTATTACGAGTCGAACCGGGAGATGCCGGCCAAGTTGAAGGACATGGTCAGCGAGGCGCTCGACTTTGTCGGCAAGGTCGCGGGCGCACGCTTCGGCGATGTGAAGATTCCGCTGCTTGTCTCGGTGCGCTCAGGCTCTCGCGCTTCGATGCCCGGCATGATGGACACCGTGCTCAATCTCGGCCTCAACGACAAGACAGTCGAGGGTCTCGCCGAACGCTTCAAAGATCGCAGATTCGCTTACGACACTTATCGCCGCTTCATCCAGATGTATGCCGATGTCGTGCTCGGTCTCGGCCACGATGTGTTCGAGGAGGCGCTGGATAATTATAAGGGACTTAAAGGTTTCGAGCTCGATACCGATCTCGGCGCCGAGGACTGGCTTGAGATCATCGGCAAGTTCAAGACCCTTGTCGCCGAAGAGCTCGGCCAGCCTTTCCCGCAAGATCTGCATGAGCAGCTCTGGGGCGCGATCGCGGCCGTGTTCGGCTCCTGGGAGAATGCGCGGGCCCGGGCCTATCGCCGCCTGCACGACATTCCCGATGATTGGGGCACCGCAGTCACGGTGCAGGCCATGGTGTTCGGCAATCGCGGCGAAAGAAGTGCCACCGGCGTCGTGTTCACTCGCAATCCTTCGACGGGTGCCAATTCGCTCTATGGCGAGTACCTGGTCAACGCCCAAGGCGAGGACGTGGTGTCTGGAATGCGCACGCCTCAAGCCTTGACCGAAGCCGCGCGACAGGCCTCCGGCGACCAGCGCCCGTCGCTCGAAGCTTTGATGCCCAAGGTCTTCGCCGAGCTGAAGAAAAATTGCGCTAAGCTCGAAGCCCATTTCCACGATCTGCAAGACATTGAGTTCACCGTAGAAGAGGGCACGCTCTGGATCCTCCAAACCCGGTCGGGAAAACGCACCACCCAGGCCGCGCTGAAAATCGCCGTCGACATGGCCAATGACGGCGTGATCACCCGCAAAGAGGCGGTGATGAGTATCAACGCCGACCAACTCGATCAATTGTTGCATCCGACGCTGGATCCAACTGCCGAGAAAATGGTGATCGCCTCTGGCCTTCCGGCCTCGCCAGGTGCCGCGTCCGGAGAGCTTGTGTTCGATGCCGACGAAGCCGTGCATATGAAGGCGCATGGCCACACGGTGGTGCTGGCGCGGATCGAAACCTCACCCGAAGATGTACAAGGCATGCACGCCGCGGCTGGCATTATCACCACGCGGGGCGGCATGACCAGCCACGCAGCGGTCGTCGCGCGGGGTATGGGGCGCCCTTGCGTTTCGGGCGCGGCCTCGGTGCAGATCGATCTCGAGCGCGAGACGCTGCAAGCCGGCGGCGTGACGCTGCACAAGGGCGACCTCGTCACCATCGACGGCTCGACCGGCCAGATCATCAAAGGCCGGGTCAAGACGCGCGAGCCGAAGCTCTCCGACGACTTCAACACGCTGATGGGTTGGGCCGACAAGTTCCGCCGCCTGAAAGTCCGTGCTAATGCCGATACCCCGGCCGACGCCGAGCAGGCCCGCGCCTTTGGCGCCGAAGGCATCGGTCTGGCCCGCACCGAGCATATGTTCTTTGAGGAGGCCCGCATCCTGCCGATGCGCGAGATGATCCTGGCCGACGATGAGGAGGGCAGGTGCCGCGCGCTCGCCAAGCTGCTGCCGATGCAGCGGCGCGATTTCGTCGAGCTGTTCGAGATCATGGCGGGGCTGCCGGTGACCATCCGCCTGCTCGACCCGCCTCTCCATGAGTTTTTGCCTCACGGCGACGAAACCATCCGCGAGGTGGCGGCTGCCATGAATGTCAGCGAGGCAAAGCTCAGAAGGCGGATCGCCAATCTAAGCGAGTTCAATCCTATGCTCGGCCATCGCGGCTGTCGGCTGCTCATCACCTACCCGGAGATCGCCGAGATGCAGGCGCGCGCCATCTTCGAGGCCTCTCTCGAGGCGTCCGAGGCCTTGGAGTCACGGGTGAGCCCGGAGATCATGATCCCGCTCGTCACCGCCAAGGAGGAGCTGGATCTCTTGGCGCCGCGCATTGCCCAGGTCGCCCTCGATGTGGAAGGCGAGACCGGCCACAAGGTGCATTACTCGATCGGCACGATGGTGGAGCTCCCCCGCACCTGCCTCAAGGCCGGCGAGATCGGGCAAAGCGCCGACTTCTTCTCTTTCGGTACCAACGATTTGACCCAGACCACCTTCGGCCTGAGCCGTGACGACGCCGGCCGCTTCCTTGGCGAATATGTCGATAAGGGCATTGTTGCCCACGACCCGTTCATCACCCTCGACTCAGCGGTTGGCGAGTTGATGGAGATCGCCGTCGAACGCGGCCGGAAATCGAAGCCCAAGCTCAAGATGGGGATCTGCGGCGAGCATGGCGGCGACCCGGAGACCATCCGCTTCTGCGAGAGGATCGGGATCGACTATGTCTCCTGCTCGCCCTATCGGGTGCCGGTGGCGAGATTAGCGGCCGCCCAGGCCGTTTTGGCGCAGAAGGTAAAGGCCCGTTAGCCCTGTTGGAAGAAATCGGTTAATAGTCGTATTTACCACAATTTGCCCCAATTTATCCGGCAGCCTCAACGGATTAAACGGGAATCCGGGCAGGGACCGGGTGGGGGACTCTTAATACTTAAGCTACTGTTTTCCCACTAACTCTGCTCGATCAATACGGGGACTAGCCGAGGCCTGCGACGTGCAATGCGTTGCTGAGCGAGGCACCGCGAAAGCCTGACTGCCTGGGGAGGCAGCGTCTTTCGCGAGGGATTACGGGGGACTTACCCGGGAGGGACGATGGGCCGGCGTTTAACTCGTCGGATGTGGTGGGGTCTAGCTGCGTTCGCGCCACTTCCTTTGCTTGGCTTGGGTTTCTTGGCTCTCGGCCATGCCGGGATCGAGCCGGCGAGCAGTATGATTTTCAAGGCAGAGCTTTGGCTTGCGGGCACGGGCGCTGACTATTCCAACCGTATTGCCTCCCATGTCGCCGCCAAACCGCTTTCGACCGACGCCGCCATACTCTTTACCGCCTCAGGCAAGGGCCCAAGGGCCGATCAATATCAGATCGTCAAGACGACCACTTACGCCGGAAAACAGCCCATCGGCGCCTCTCTAGGCGGCATGCCGGACATCACTGGCAGCATCCAAACCGTCAGCCAGGGCGCCGTCCGCGACAAGAAGGGCGATCGCCTCAATCCGCCGGTCACCGAAGTCGCACTCAAGGGCTCAGTTGATTCCGGTTTCTCCACTGCGCTCTTCATGTCGAGCCCGGGCGATATGAGCGAGCTGGAAGCAGCCTTCAACGCAGGGCGCCCGACGCCGTCGCCCCAATCCATTGCCTATCATCCCTCGCAGGAGGGCCTCGCCTTCAAGTCCGCCGGTGAGAGCCAGGCCGAATTCGAGGAGCGGGAGCGCCGCTGCCTCTCCACCGCAATCTATTTCGAAGCGCGCGGCGAGCCGGTTCGGGGCCAGATCGCCGTGGCTCAGGTCATTCTCAACCGCGTCCGCAGCCCGCAATTCCCGCAGACGATTTGCGGCGTGGTCTATCAGGGCCAGATGCAGAAAGGTTGCCAGTTCTCGTTTGCCTGTGACGGCCACACCGACATGCCTAGAGACAACGATCAATGGGCGCTGGCACAAGACATCGCCAAGCAGGTCACCTCTGGCCAAGTCTGGCTGCCTGAGGTTGGTTATTCGACCTATTACCACGCAAACTATGTCAGGCCGGGTTGGGTCAACAGCATGAGCAAGATCGACTCGATCGGCAATCATATCTTCTACAAGAAGCGGAACGAGCAACCTTACGTCGTCGAAGCCTCGGCACAGCCCGCGACGACTGGCACTGCCACCGACGCAATGCCCACTGCTACCCCCGCCGTTTCGCTCGTGTCTTCGAGCGCCGCGCCCACTCCAGCGACAAGTCTAACCTTCTCGCCGAATGAGTAAGCGCACCGGCTGAGATCAGGTCGATTCCTGTCTCCGCGATCTTACGCACGGTCTCTAGCCGCACTCCGCCCGAGGCCTCCGTGGTCACGCGGCCACCGACCATGGCGACAGCCCGCTTCAGCGTCGGCACATCCATATTGTCCAGCAACACCGCATCGATCGGGAAGCGAAGCGCCTCTTTCAGCTGATCGAGATTATCAACCTCGACCTCGATCCTCACCATGTGACCGGCGCGGGACCCGAGCGCGCGAAGCGCGTTGCCGATGCCGCCGGCTGCCGCGATGTGGTTGTCCTTGATCAGCACGCCGTCATAGAGGCCGAACCGGTGATTGACGCCGCCCCCCATTCTGATCGCGTATTTCTCCAGCGCCCGCAAACCAGGTGTGGTCTTGCGCGTACAGGCGATGCGTGCGCCGGTGCCAGCCACCGCTTCGACAAAGCGGGACGTGAGCGTCGCCACTCCGCTCAAATGTCCGAGAAAATTGAGCGCCGTGCGCTCAGCGGTCAGGATCGCACGCGTTTTGCCCGCGATTTTTGCGATCTTGGCGCCCTGCTTGACTAGCTCACCGTCGCTGACGAGCGGGGAGAACTTCACTTCCGGATCGAGAAAGAGAAAGGCTTGCGCCGCGAGATCGAGACCCGCGATGACCCCGGCCTCGCGGGCGACGATCGCTGCCTCGCCCTTGGCGTTGACCGGAATCGTGGCGTCTGTGGTGATATCTCCGGCCGCGCCAAGGTCCTCTTCAAGCGCGGCTTCGACCGCGCGCGCGACCAAGGCTCTCGGCAGTTCGCCTTTAGCTGGCTTCTTCATGCATGGAGCGCCGCAAGACGCGGAGCGCGTTTGCGCGTGTTGCCCAACGCCGCATTAAT
>Ga0207675_100001948_pt1 | contig 20610 bp, 12 predicted proteins | sample KBSSwiS42_FD_184305 | JGI IMG/M metagenome (GOLD analysis project Ga0207675, IMG submission 184305) | Switchgrass rhizosphere microbial communities from Kellogg Biological Station, Michigan, USA - KBS Switchgrass S4-2 (SPAdes) (version 2) | ecosystem: Host-associated > Plants > Roots >...
CAAAATGAGCATGTTGAGGGCCCTCCGCCGAGCCTCTTCATTTGTTTGCCGTTCGGACCCCCGCAAATGCGGACGAACAGCGGTGCGGAACCTTAACACCCCGACCCGCGAGAATCACGTGGCTATGCCTCATAACGTGCGGGACAGTCCCAAGTCTTCATGCAGACATTTGACACAACTTTCTAGCGCCGTTTCCGGGATCAGCACCGCAATTTTGATCTCCGACGTGGAAATGAGTAGCGCTTTCACGCCCTGCCGGGCAAGCGATTCAAAGAGTTGCGTTGCGACTCCGGCGTGCGAACGCATGCCGACTCCGACCACGGCAATTTTTGCGACGCTGTCATCGGTAGACATGCGACAACCTGCGAACTCCGATGCGACATTCCGTGCCAGGCGCTGCGCTTCGAGGAAATCGTCACGATGCACGGTGAAAGATAAATCCTTAAGGCCCTCCCGGCCCGCCGCGAGCACGATCATGTCGACTTCGATGTTGGCGGCCGAGATCGGCTTGAGCACGCGTGCAACGCAGTCGGCTGTGTCCGGCAAACCGGTTATGGTGATTTGCGCCTCATCACGATTGAACGCAATACCGGAAATCAGCGGGGCTTCCACGTTGGGATCCTCTTCACAAATGAGGGTACCGGGTCCGGGACGGAACGAGGACAACACGCGCAGCGGCACGTTGTATTTGGCGGCGAATTCGACCGACCTCAGATGTAGTACACGCGAACCCTGGCCTGCGAGTTCCAGCATTTCCTCAAAAGAGATCTGCCGCAACAGCCGTGCTTCTGACACCAGGCGAGGATCGGTGGTGTAGACGCCGTCGACGTCGGTCAGGATCTGGCACTCGTCTGCCTTGAGTGCAACGGCCAGCGCAACGGCACTGGTGTCCGAGCCGCCGCGGCCGATGGTCGTGATGTCGCCGTCATCGTCCACGCCCTGGAATCCGGCAACCACGGGAACGTATCCGGCGTCCAATGTCTCCCGGAGCCGCCTGGTTTCGACCTCGGTGATGCGCGCGCGCCGGTGCACGCTCGTGGTACGCACGCGGATCTGGCTTCCCGTGAAGGACCGGGCGGGAACGCCGCGTTTGCACAGCGCCATGGCGAGCAAGGCGATGGAGACCTGCTCGCCGGTGGCCAGCAAGACGTCCATTTCACGGGAATCAGGCTCCCGGCAGATGCCCGCCGCAAGGTCGACCAAGCGGTCGGTGTGATCGCCCATGGCGGATACGACGACCGCGATTCGATCGCCGCGTTCGCGCACCGCGGCGACCTTGTCGGCGACACGCTGGATGAGCTCGACCGAGCCGACCGAGGTGCCGCCGTATTTCTGGACGATGGTTCGCGTGTTCAGGCTCCGAGCTTGGCGCGCACGAATCCTTCCACGCTGGCGAGTGCAGCACCCAGTGCGGCAGGGTTGTTGCCTCCGGCCTGCGCGAAATCCGGCCTGCCGCCGCCTTTTCCGCCCACCTGGCCGGCCACATTGCCGACCAGCTCTCCGGCCTTCACTTTGCCGGTCTGGTCTGCAGTAACGCCTGCAACAAGCGTGATCTTGTTAGAGGCATCCACCGATGCCAAAACGATGACCGCACTCTTGAGCTTGTCCTTGAGCTGATCGACGGCATTGCGCAAGGCACCGGCATCGGCTCCGTCGACCTGGGCGGCCACCAGCTTGACGCCGGCGATGTCGCGCGCGCCCGCGGAGAGGTCGGTACCCTGCCCGCTCGCCAGCTTGTCCTTGAGGCTGCGGTTTTCCTTTTCCAGCTGGCGGATGCGCTCGAGGGCGTCCGTCACCTTGGTCTTCACGTCGTCGCGGGTCCCGCGCAGCAGCCCGGCCAGGTCTTTGACGATCTGGTCGGTGGCGGTGACGTAATCGTAGGCGCCCTGGGCGGTCACGGCCTCGATTCGCCGCACGCCAGCTTGCACGCCGCCCTCACTGACGATCTTGAACAGGCCGATGTCACCCATGCGGGCCACGTGCGTGCCACCGCAGAGTTCCATCGAGAAATCGCCGAAACGCAACACGCGCACGTCTTTCTCGTACTTTTCGCCAAATAGTGCGATTGCACCGGCGGCCACGGCCGCGTCGTAGGGCATCTCACGAGTCTCGGCCGGTGCATTGGCGCGGATCTGCTCGTTCACGATGTTTTCGACGCGGCGCAGTTCATCTTGCGTGACCGGTGAGTTGTGCGCGAAGTCGAAGCGCAGGCGGTCCGGGGCGACCAGCGAGCCTTTCTGCTGGACATGCGTTCCCAGCACCTTGCGCAGCGCCGCGTGCATCAGGTGCGTGGCCGAATGATTGGCCATGATGGCGCGGCGGCGCGCGGCATCGACATGCGCCGCGAGTTTGTCGCCGACACTGATGGCACCCTGGTCGACCTTGCCGAGATGCGAATTCACGCTGCCGCGTTTTTGCGTGTCGCCGACGATGAAGCGTGCAGCGACGTTGCCCAGGGTGCCGGTGTCGCCCACCTGGCCGCCGGACTCCGCATAGAAAGGAGTGCGGTCGAGCACCACCTCACCCTCGTCACCCTTGGCGAGCGACTGCACGGCGGCGCCGTTCTTGAGCAGCGCGATGACGGTGCCGACGTCGGTGGTGGTCGAGTAGCCGAGGAAATCCGTGCGGCCTTCGACCTTCACGCCCGAGCTCATGTCCATGCCGAACTTGCTCGAGGCCTGCGAGAGTTCGCGCTGCCGCTGCATGGCGCGCTCGTATCCCGCCATGTCGGCCGCGAGCCCGCGCTCGCGCGCGATGTCGGCGGTGAGATCTGTCGGGAAGCCGTAGGTATCGTGCAGCTTGAAGATGGTCTCGCCGTCGATGGTCTTGCTGCCGTTTTTCAACACGGCCTCGAGAATCTCCATGCCGGTCTCGAGCGTGCGTTCGAACTGCTCGCCTTCCCTGAGCAACACCTCGCGCACCCGTGCCTGCGCCTGCACGAGCTCGGGGAATGCGGCACCCATGACCTTGACCAGTGTCGGTACCAGCTCGTTGAAGAACGTCGGGCTGACGCCGAACTTGTGGCCGTGACGCATGGCGCGGCGCGCGATCCGGCGCAACACATAGCCGCGGCCTTCGTTGGACGGCACCACGCCGTCGGTGATCAGGAAGCTGCAGGCGCGGATGTGGTCCGCGATCACGCGCAAACTGGGGTTGGTCAGGTCCTTCGTGCCTAACAACCGCGCGGCTTCGCTGATGAGATCGACGAAAATGTCGATGTCGTAGTTGTTGGTGACGCCCTGCATCACCGCAGACACGCGTTCGAGGCCCGCGCCCGTGTCCACCGAAGGCTTCGGCAGCGGCGCCAGCGTGCCGTCTTGCGCGCGGTCGAATTGCATGAACACCAGGTTCCAGATCTCGACCCAGCGGTCGCCATCGTCATCGGGCGAGCCCGGTGGACCGCCTTTGATGTGCGCGCCGTGGTCGTAGAAGATCTCGGTGCAGGGCCCGCAGGGGCCGGTGTCACCCATCTGCCAGAAGTTGTCCGAACCGCCGCTCGGCTTGTCGCCGATGCGCACGATCTTCTCCGCCGGCAGGCCGATCATCTTGTGCCAGAGATCGAAGGCCTCGTCGTCGGTCTTGTAGACCGTGACCATGAGGCGCGCCGCGTCGATGCCGAGCGTGCCGGTGACGAAATCCCAGGCGAAACGAATGGCGTCCTTCTTGAAGTAGTCGCCGAAGGAGAAGTTGCCGAGCATCTCGAAGAAAGTGTGGTGGCGCGCCGTGTACCCCACGTTCTCGAGATCGTTGTGCTTGCCACCGGCACGCACGCAGCGCTGACTCGAGGCGGCGCGCACGTAGTCGCGCTTGTCACGCCCCAGGAAGCAGTCCTTGAACTGCACCATGCCGGCGTTGGTGAACAGCAGCGTCGGGTCATTGCCCGGCACGAGACTGGAGGAAGCGACCACGGTGTGGCCGCGCTCGCGAAAGAATTCGAGAAAGGCACGGCGGACATCCGCCGCACTCATGAAAGGCGGTTTCTGAGGCATCTGAAAACGGGGTTGTGGCTACGGTTGCCCGCCGTCGTCGTCGACCTCGAGGTCGCCGTCCAGCGCAGCGCGGATATGATCCGTTGAAAAGCCCCGGTATTGCAAAAATCTGGCCTGCCTGGCCCTTTCCTTGCGGTCTTTGGGAACCTCGGGACCGAACTTACGGGCTCGGGTGGCCTTGGCCAGAGCCAAAAAGTCGGGTGCGTCCTCGCCCTTGACCGCGTCGTCGATGTCGGATCGGGCCAACCCTGATTTCTGCAACTGGTTGCGGATGCGCGCCGGACCATGGCCTCGCCGGGCGCGGTAGGCCACCACATTCTGTCCGTAACGCTCGTTATTGACCTTACCCATGGACTCGAGATCGTCCACGACGACTTCACAGGCGTGTTCGGTGTAACCACGCTCGGCGAGTTTCTTCTTGAGCTCATGCGTCGAGTAGTCGCGACGCGCCAGCAGCACGACGGCGTAGTCGAAGGCGTGGTTCAGGTCACAGGCCTCGTGCTCCGCGAGCGGCGCTTTGCGGCCGGGCTTGCGGAGGGAGCGCATTCTATTTTGATTGTTGCTTGGTCGTTGGCGGTGCATAGATGAGCTTCCCTGCCCGGAACACGCAGCGCACCTGCGCAAAGTTTTTCACGTCTTCGAACGGATCGCCCGCGAGCACCACCAGGTCCGCGTCGAAGCCCGACGCCACCTTGCCGTGCCGCGCTGCCTCGTTCCAGCGCTGCGCCGGCGCGGTGGTGAGCGAAGCCAGGATCTGCGCCGGCGTCAGGCCCGCGCGCGACATGAAAACGTATTCGTCGGTCGGATCGTACTCGTGCATGTAGCCGACGTCGGTTCCAAAAAGAATCTGCCCGCCCGCCTGTGCGAACGCGCGCAATTCATCGAGCGTCGCCCCGATCAGATGATCGACGATCGGCTGCGGCGGCCGGTCCTTCGCGAGTTCGTATTTCCAGAGCTTGAAGGTGGGGATCACCGACATCTTCTTCGCGACCATGTCACGCAGCAGTGATTCGTCCCACGGCGCCCGTTCACCCAGGGTGGTGTGGACGACGACATCGACTCCCGCGTCCAGCGCGCTGCGAATACCCGCGACGCTGGTCGGATGCGCGAGCACGAGTTTGCCTCGTGCGTGCGTCTCTTCGACGGCCGCGCGCGCCACCTCGGGCGAAAGCACTGCGCTGCTGTTGCGGTCCGGCGAGGTGACCATGAACAACTTGGTGGCGTCGGCGCCCGCGTCCAGATTGGCCCGCACATCGGCGCGCGCCTCGACCGCGTCCTTCGGCTGCTGCAGCCGTGCGAGTACGTCCGGGGGCAGATCGCGAATGTAGTAAGGAATGCCGTTCTGCGGATACAAGGGCCAACCCGCGGTCTTGATGCGCGGCCCGCGCAGCTCGCCTTTTTCGATGCGCGCGCGGAGGGCGAGGGTGTTCGGCTGCTCCGAGCCCGTGTCGAACGCCGTCGTGAAGCCGTAGCGCGTGAGCATGGCTTCGAGCGCGCCTTCCAGGTCCGCCGCCGGCTTTTTGGCCGCATCGGCGAACGCGGGCTCCATGAAGTGCACGTGGCTGTTCTGGAAGCCGGCGACCACGACGCCCCGGCATTGGTCGGCAGTCTTCGTCCCGGCGGCAATTCGCCTGCGCGTGGCCGCGTCGTCCACCGCGGCGATCTTTTCATTCGACGTGAGTACGGCGCCGTTGGGAATCGGCGCCGCGTCCGGCGCCGTGTAGATCTTGTCAGCGGGAATGAGCCAGGACTCTGCGGCGCTGGAGTCGGCCGTGGCGCCGAGGAAGGCCGCGGTAGCAAGAACGAGCATACGCATGACTGGGAACCTCGCGGGACAGGTCCTTTGGGACCCGTCCCGGGCTATTCCGGTTGCAGGAGTCCCCGCCGGATTCAGTCGTTCCCGCCGACGCTCTTGAGCTCCGGACGCTGCTGCTTCGGCGGCGGCAGCAACTTGGCGCGGATCTGATCCTCGATTTCCTTGGCAAGCTCCGGCTTGGCCTTGAGAAAATCGCGCGCATTATCCTTGCCCTGGCCGATGCGTTCACCCTTGTAGCTGTACCAGGCGCCCGACTTCTCGATGATGCCCTGCGTCGAACCCATGTCGACGATCTCGCCTTCGCGCGAAATCCCCTTGCCGTACATGATTTCGAATTCCGTCTCGCGGAACGGCGGAGCGACCTTGTTCTTCACCACTTTGACGCGCGTCTGGTTGCCGACCACTTCTTCGCCGTTCTTGATGGCGCCGATACGGCGGATGTCGAGACGAACCGAGCTGTAGAACTTGAGCGCATTGCCACCGGTGGTGGTCTCCGGATTGCCAAACATCACGCCGATCTTCATGCGAATCTGGTTGATGAAGATGACCATGGTGTTGGAGCGGGAGATGTTGCCGGTGAGCTTGCGCAGCGCCTGCGACATGAGGCGGGCGTGCAGACCCATCTGCGGTTCGCCCATTTCGCCTTCGATTTCGGCCTTCGGGGTCAATGCGGCCACCGAGTCGACCACCACCAGGTCCACGGCGCCGGAGCGCACCAGCATGTCGGTGATCTCGAGGGCCTGCTCGCCGGTGTCGGGCTGCGACACCAGCAGGTCATTGACATCGACGCCTAACTTCTCGGCGTAAGAAGGGTCGAGCGCGTGCTCGGCGTCGACGAAGGCGGCGGTGCCGCCGAGTTTCTGGATTTCCGAGACCACCTGCAGCGTGAGCGTGGTCTTGCCGGATGACTCCGGGCCGTAGATTTCGATGACGCGGCCGCGTGGCAGTCCGCCGATGCCGAGCGCGATATCCAGGCCGAGGGAGCCGGTGGAAACGGCTTCCACGTCGTAGGTTGCCGATGCATCGCCGAGACGCATGACAGAACCCTTGCCGAATTGCTTCTCGATCTGGCCCAGTGCAGCGGCAAGAGCCTTTTTGCGGTTGTCATCCATCGCGAAATCCCCTTTGCGAAACGAGCGTTTTGGTGAAACTGACGCTATCAAAGCGGGCTGTATAAATCCACAGGAATTTCTATACAAATCCCTGTATTTCTCGGCATATCAGCGCGACTCAAATTCCATCCAGTGGCCACGATGCGACGACACTGTATATCGAACCCGACTCGCCCCGATCGCTGCGCATCAGCGCGAATCGTTCGCAGTGCACAGGCAAGGGCGCCGTGAAAAATCGCGGCCAATCGCATTCCTGCGCCCGCCTCGGATCAACCTTGCGTGCCAGCGTCACATGCGCACGAAACGGTTTGATGTCGGGAGCGAATCCTGCATCGACCGACGCGCTAGCGAGACGTTCCGCGAGCTCACGCGCGGGCAGTGCGGCGGAATCTTCGGTCGCCGTGGCACATAAAACCCGGGGCTTCTGCCAGAACTCCAGCGCATCGAAGCGCAGCGTTGCCTGGCGACCACGAATCCCGGCCGCCACCGACTTCAGCAAGTCGAGTTTTTCCTCGGCAACCGCGCCGATGAAACACAACGTGGCGTGCAGATTCTCCGCCGGCACGCGTTGCGCCTTGAGGCGACTCACCCATGGCGAGGCGCGCTCGACCAGCGCGGCGTTCTCAACGGCGTTCGGCTGCAACGCGAAGAACAGCCTCAGCATCGTCACGCAGTGGGCTGTGGCAGGCCGCGCAACAGGTTGAGGGCGTATTCGACCGACTGGCGCCGCACCGCATCGCGATTGCCATCGAACTGGATCAGGTGGCCCTGGCACTCGAGCCGGTCGGGTTCCTGGTGCGCGAGCGCGAACCACACGGTGCCCACGGGCTTGCCCGGCACCGCGCCGGACGGTCCGGCGATACCGCTCACGGCGATCGCCACGTTGGCGTCGGTACGCTCGATCGCGCCTTCCGCCATCGCACGCACCACCGCGTCGCTGACCGCGCCTTCGGACTCGATGAGTTTTTCCGGCACCCCGAGGTCGCGCGCCTTCGCGGCGTTGGAATAACAGACGAAGCCGCACTCGAACCAGTCCGAGCTGCCGGCGATATCCGTGCAGAGTTTGGCGATCCAGCCGCCGGTGCAGGACTCCGCGGTCGCCAGCCGCCGCTTCGCGGCCAGCAGGCGCTCGCCCACCTCCCGGCTCAGGGCCGCCAGCGCAACGTCATTGGGCACCCTCATGGGCCCATTCTAGCTTTACATCTCCAGCTGCACGTACGCGCGCACCGGAAAGGTGGCCCCACCCCGCCACGCGATCGGCACCGCGTGCAACCGGCCTCCGGCCTTCGGCAGTGCGGACAGGTTGGTCATGTGCTCGCAGACCGGAATCCCGGCGCCCAGCAGGATGGTGTGCGCCGGACGGGCCAGGTCCGCGATGTCGTCGATGTTGAGCGAGTCGATGCCGACGAAGGCGACACCCGCGGCCGCGAGGAATTCGCAGGCCGCCTGCGTCAGGAAGGGGTTGTCCTTGCCGTAGCGCTCGGTGCGCCAGTGCTGGCTGAAGTCCGTGCGCACCAGCACCGCGGCGCCCTTCAGGTCGGCATCCGCGAAAAGCTGCGGACCCACGGCGCGCCCCAGTGTGCGGGCATCGAAAACCGTCACCGGGACATGCGCCACACGCTCGAGCGGCAGCCCGGCGAGATCGGTCGCACCGCGATGGCGGTGCAGCGGCGAGTCCACGTAGGTTCCGGTATTGCCGCACAGGTGCAGCGACGCGATCAGGAATTCCGACTTGTTCTGGTACTTCGCGCGCGAAGTGTCGTGGTCCACGATGACCTTGACCTCGGGAACCGGCAGTCCCGGGTACGTCACCATGCCGGGCTCGATGACATGGCTCACTTCGATGAAACGCGGTGGGGATTGCGGCATGCAGTCGATCCTCGCGGTGCTGGCCAGTGCACCGGTCAGCACTGAACGTCTCGTCAATTCCATGGCGGAAGCATGCCGCCACGGCGTGGAAAAAAGCGTGGAAGCTCCAGCCTACTTGTTGAGCTGGCCGATCATGCGCCCGAAGCGTGGGTCGCTGCGCAGGCTGGAGTAGTCGGGATCCTTCAACACCCATTCGCGCTTGCCGCAGCCGCGTGCGAATACGTGCTCGAGCAGGTCCAGGGCCTTGTCGGGTTCGTTGGCCCGCGCGTGCACGCAGGCGATGTTCACCAGCGCACTGGTGTCATCGGGATAGAGATCCAGCGCCTTCTTCGACCACTGCATCGCGCGATCCACCTGGCCAAGGTCCATGAGCGCGCCGGCGCCCAGCGACAAGGCGCGCCCATCTTCGGGATTCAGCGACAGCACCAGCTCGGCGCGACGAACGCCGGCGTCTTTCATTTCCAGCCCCTGGTCGACATTCCCCAGCGCTTCCATCGCCATGCCGCACAACATGGGACTCTGAAAATCTCCGGGCCGCGCCTGCGACGCGAGTTTGAACATCTCGGCCGCGCGCCGCATGTCGCCCAATTCGAACGCGGTGCGCGCGTAGTAGTAGTACGCGTCGAACAGGTACGGGTTGAGCCCGATCGCGGTTTCGAACTCGCGGATCGCCTCGTCGTAGTCATGCGACTGGGTTCGCACGAACCCGCGCGCCACGTGTGCTTCGGCGATTCGCGGCGCGGCTTCGAGCGCGCGCCGGCTGGCGCGGTCGGCGAGCGCCAGGCTGGTGTTCCCCGTGTCGAACCATTCGTGCATGCAGACGTGCACGGTCGCGAGGCCGGCCCATGCCGGACCGTAACCGGGATCGAGCTGCGCGGCGTTTTCGAACATGCGTCGACCCTGTTCGAGTCCCTGGCGCATCATGCGTGACAAGTGCTGACGTCCCATCAGGTAACAGTCGTAGGCCTGCTGACTCGTCTCGCTCGTGGGTCTGCCGGGCGCTACCTTGCGACGGCGCGCCGTCGATGTTCTCCACGCGTTTCGCAGGCCGTCGCAATCGACTTCCGCCTCGCGGAACAGGCGCGTCGACACCGTGAGCTGCTCGTCGCATTCGCGGAAACGCCCGCAACGTGCCAGGGCCGCGAACAGGTGCTCATGGGCACGCACGTCGAATGGCGCGATCTCGAGCCACTTTTCGATGTGCCCGAGCGCTTCTTCCTCCGCGCCCAGCGCCACGACGCGGTCGAGCAGGGCCACGCGCCAGGCACGGAAGCGACGGCGCTGCGCGAGCAACCAGCCGGTGAATTCCGGGCAACGGTCGATCTCCAGGCCATCGAGGAACTCACCCGCAAACAGGGCCAGCAGCTCTTTCGCGCGCCGTGGCGTGAGGGTGTCGACGCCCTTCTGCACGGCGTGTTGCACGTCACGTGCGTCGACAAAACCGCCGCTGAGCTCGAGCCGGACGCAGTCATCGTCCTGGCTGACATGCGCCGCACCGACGGCGCCGCGCAGCTTGCTCAAATGCCAGCGCAACTCGCCGCGGGGATCGCCGGCCGACTCCCATAACAGCGCGCAGAGGCGCTGCCGTGGCACGGCACGTTGCGTCAGGGCGAGGTAGGCGAGCAATGCCCGCACCTTGCGGGAAGGCGGCAAATCGATGGCGCGGCCGTCGCGCGACACAGCCAGCGATCCGAGCATTCGCAGCTGAAGAGCCATGGGCCACAGTGTAGTTGGGGGCAGCCCCCGTTTCCTTGCAAAAGGGGTCAGCCCCCTGACTTCAGCGGAAGATGCCGCGCTCGAGGATCGTTCCGCGTCCGACGGGTCGGCCGATGCTGATCCACGCGCTCCAGGAATCCGTGGATGTGGCGCCGACGCCAAGCGTCAGCGGTCCGACCATGGTCCTGCCGGTCAGGTAAATCGATCCGCCGTAGATACCCTCGGCCTGCTGCTGGTCAAACCGGTCGGAAACGCCGCCGCCCACCACCCGGAACCCCATGTAGAGCGCGTGACCCTTGATGGGCAGTACTTCCTTGATGTTCCACAGATAACTGGTGCCCACCGTCCAGTAGCCACCCACCCGCATTTCGCCGAGCTCGAATCCCGGGAAGCTGCCGGGTCCGCCCAGGGTGAAAAGCCGATCGCCGGGCAAATCGCTGCTGGCGCCGCCGGCCGCCGTAATCCACCAGACATTGCGGCGGAACGGCAGCGCGATACCCACGCCGACTTCCCCGCGGTGCCATTCGCGATCGGCTCCCAGCGATTCGTCGGATTTCTGGTACTCCAGGGCGACCGTGGCGCCGCGGGTCGGTGCGAAAGCCGTGTCGCGGCTGTCGTATTCCACGGAAACTCCGATGCCCGCATCGTCAGGCTTCGTCTCCGGCAGCACCGGCGAGCCCACGTCGACGTTCACCTGGCGCGCATCGTAGAAATAGCCGACGCGCGCCTGGGCGAATCGGCCCACGTTGAGTCCAAAGTCCAACGAACCCAGCAGATCGGTGTATTCGTAGCGCGCCACGCGCTCGTCCTGGAGAAAGATATTCTCGAGAGTGCGCGACACTGAGAATCGCGGCTCGAAGAAGAACCGATGCGATTCGTCGAGCGGCTGGTAGAAACTGGTCTGCAGGAAGCTGTCGCCACCGAACTGCAGTTCATTGCGCCATTCGGCGCCGAGCGGATTCACCCAGGTGCGCACGTGCCGGCCGTACAGCGCGAACTCCAGGTCACCGTCGGACGATGTGTACAGGCCCAGGTCCGCCTTCACGTAGTCAGGGCCCCAGCTCTTTTCGCGCGGCAGCCAGGTGAGGACGGTGGCTTCCGGGTCCCCCTCCAGGCGATATCCCACCGAGTCGAAGTCCTGCAGCACCGACATGCGCTGCGCTTCCTGGCTCAGCTTGTCCACGTCCACCTTGTCGCCGGGCTTGATGTCGGAGCGACTCTCGAGGAATGCCGGATTGACGTGTTTGAGTCCCTCGAAGCGCACATCCGCAAGCCTGGTCTCGAGGTTCTGCGAACGCGTGACGCCCTTGCGCCACGCGGCGTATTGCTCTTCCGGCACCGCGTATTTCGCCAGCTCCGCCGCGTGTTCACGCGTCGCTGCCTCGCCCAGCGGAATCGTGTCGGGTACACGCTCGAAGTCCGCGGTGGTGATGTCGCCCATTTTCACATCGATGCGGATGTCGCCTTCGCGAATGGTGTTGAGCTGCAGCGTCTCGTTGGCCTCGATCATCACATCCATGGTGCGCGACAGCAGCTGGGTCGCGCTGCGCAGGCGCTTCGGGTCGATGGGCAGCTCGACCAGGTTCACGACGATGACATGGTCCGCGCACAGGTCGCGGGCCACGTCGATGGGGATGTTGCGCACCAGTCCACCGTCATTGAGGATCCATTTGTCCATCAACACGGGTGCGAATGCCCCGGGGATCGCCATGCTGGCGCGCATGGCCGTGGCCAGGTCGCCCTTGTCGAGCACCACCATCTGGCCGGTGACCATGTCGGTGGCCACGGCGCGATACGGGATCGGCAACTTGTCGAACTGGCTGACTGCGCGTGCATTGGCCACGAAGGTACGCAACAGGTCCTCGATGTTGCTGGTGTTGACCAGGCCGCCGGGCAAGGTCACTCCCTCGGGCGTGACGCCGAATTCGAAGTCGTTACTGTAGGTAACGCCGGCGCGCTTCTGTTCGATGGGCTCGAGATCGCGTCGTCCCTGGCTGCCGACCACCTTGCCCCAGTCGATGGTGGTGACGAATGTCTCCAGCTCGTGGGCCGGCATGCCCGCCGCATAACCGCCGCCCACCAGCGCGCCCATGCTGGTGCCGGCGATGCAGTCGATGGGAACGTGCATCTCCTCGAGCACCTTGAGCACACCCACGTGTGCGCCGCCCTTGGCACCGCCGCCGGCGAGCACCAGGCCGATGCGCGGCCTTTTGCCGTTCTGCGCCTCCTGCGCTTGTACAGGGAGGGACGCGGCCAGCACCGCGGCGGCGACCAGCAGCGCACCAGAAGCGCGCGCGGTCAGTGACAGGGCTTTGGGCATCATGCCCGCCAATCTCGTCGTTCAGTCCCTTAAGCGCCATAGGCACTGGGGGCATGGCCAATCGACTGCCTAGAAGTTGATTCCCAGCTTCAGCTGAGGACCGAACGTTCGCATGTCGTACACGAATCGATCGAGGCCGCTGCCGTTTTCATAATCGATGTCGATGATGCGGTAGCCGAACGAGGTGAACCATTTCTCCGACGGGCGATAACCGACTTCGGCGATCACCTGCCACATGAGGTCCGAGCCCACGCCGAACCCGCCGATATTGCCGCGTGCCTGGAAGAACCACTTGTCGCTGATCGGCCAGGTACCGCGCATCACGATGGTGGGATCGATCCAGTTCTCTTCGAGGCCGGCGCTCCGATCGGTCGTCCCGAGGGGCGTGGTGATGGCGAGATCAACATCGACATCGATCTGGTTGTAAGTCAGTCCAAGTCCCAGCTCGAACGACGGCGACAGCCTGCGCATGGCCGCCAGCTCCCAGCCGGTCTGCGAGACGTCCACGTCGCCGTCGACTGCGGTGATCAGTCCAGTGCCGTCCTGGTGCGAAATGTCCGCGCCCAGGTCCATGTAGAGGAGATCGCTGCTGAAGGCCCACTTGTCGTTGCGGGCTTCGAGAAAAAGCATCGCGCCCATCTGCAGGTTATCGAAGATGTCCTGCGGATCCTCATCCACCTCGATGGTTGGCAAGTCGGCGATACCCGTCTGGCCCTTCATGTTCGGAAACATGGCGTACGGCGCGACCATGAAATGCCAGCCATCGTCCGCCGTGCCCTGGGCATGGGCGGCAGCCATTGGCAACAGGATCGTGGCGATGCTCGCCGGAAGAATCGCACTGCGGGTTTTCATGCCGGACAATGTGTTCTCCCAGCCTCGTCCGCGCCATAAGCACTGCGGGCATGGCGCACGTATGATGGCGCCCCGTGAATACGCGCCTGTCCGAACACACGCCGATGATGCAGCAGTACCTGCGCATCAAGGCCGAGCATCCCCACTCGCTGGTGTTCTATCGCATGGGGGATTTCTACGAGCTCTTCTATGACGACGCGCGGCGCGCCGCCCGCCTCATCGACATCACGCTGACTTCGCGCGGCCAGTCGGCCGGCGAACCGATCCCGATGGCAGGCGTGCCCTATCACAGCGTCGACACCTATCTTTCGCGCCTGGTGCGCAAGGGCGAGTCGGTCGCCATCTGCGAACAGATCGGCGACCCGGCGAAGTCGAAGGGCCCGGTCGAACGGCAGGTGGTGAGGGTCATCACGCCGGGCACGGTCACCGACGACGCGCTGCTGGAGCAGCGCCGCGACACTTTGTTGGCCGCCGTGTTCCGCAGGCCCGCGAAGGAAGGCAACTCGTTCGGCCTCGCGTGGCTCGATCTGTCCTCGGGCCGATTCACGGTACTCGAGGCGGACGGTGAACCCGCACTGGCCGCCGAGCTCGAACGCCTCAAACCCGCAGAGTTGCTGGTGCCCGAAGACCAGGCGCGCGAGATCGGCGCGCTGGTCGATGGTGAGGCGCGCCAGCGACCGCCCTGGCATTTCGAATTCGCCAGCGCCTCGCGGCTGCTGACCGATCAGCTCGGCACCCTCGATCTGCGCGGCTTCGGCGCCGACGATCTGCCGCTGGCGATCTGCGCGGCGGGTGCGCTGCTGCAGTACGTGCGCGAGACCCAGAAGACCGCGCTGCCGCACATCACGCGCCTCTCGGTGGAAGAACGCGGCGACGCGTTGCAGCTGGACGCCGCCACGCGTCGCAATCTCGAGATCGATACGTCGCTGTCGGGCCAGGATTCGGCCACGCTGTTCTCGCTGCTCGATGCCACCGTGACCCCCATGGGCAGCCGGCAATTACGCCGCTGGCTCAATCGCCCGCTCACCGATCAGCAGCAGCTGCGACGCCGCTACCAGGCGCTGGCGCTGCTGGTGGATGCGCGCCGCTTCGAGGGTTTGCGTGAGCCGCTGCGCGCCATCGGCGACGTGGAGCGTATCCTCGCGCGCGTCGCGCTGCGCAGCGCGCGGCCGCGCGACCTCACGGCGCTGCGCTCCTCGATCGCTGCATTGCCCACCCTGCGCGGCGTGCTGGCGCGCATCGAGGCGCCGCTGATCGCCGAGTTGAACGACTCCATCAGCGACCACGCCGATGTCGCCGAGCTGCTGCACCGGGCGATCGCCGAGGAGCCCTCGGTGCAGTTGCGCGAAGGGGATGTGATCGCGGCCGGCTACGACGCCGGGCTCGACGAACTGCGGCGCATCGCCACGCACACCGACGAATTCCTGCTCGATCTCGAGCGGCGCGAGCGCGAGCGCTCCGGCATCCCGTCCCTCAAGCTCGCCTACAACCGCGTTTCCGGTTTCTACATCGAGATGAACCGCTCGCACGCCGAACACGTGCCGAAGGATTACATCCGCCGGCAGACCGTGAAGAATGCCGAGCGTTTCATCACCGCGGAGCTCAAGAGCTTCGAAGACAAGGTGCTCGGTGCGCGCGAGAAGTCGCTGGCGCGTGAGCGCGAGATCTATGAAGAAATACTGACGCAGCTCATCGACCAACTGGCGTCGCTGCAGGCCACCGCCGCCGCGATCGCGGCACTCGACTGCCTCGCGGCGCTGGCCGAGCGCGCGGCGCAACTCCACTGGACCGAACCGCAGCTGGTCGCCGAGACGCGCCTGGAAATCCGCGGCGGGCGCCACCCGGTGGTGGAACATTTCATCGACGGTCCGTTCGTGCCCAACGACCTGGCTCTCGATGCGTCGCGGCGCATGCTGATCGTCACCGGCCCGAACATGGGCGGCAAGAGCACCTACATGCGCCAGGGCGCGCTGATCGTGCTGCTCGCGCACGTCGGCAGCTTCGTGCCCGCCGAGCGCGCCGTGCTCGGCCCGATCGACCGCATCTTCACGCGCATCGGCGCCGGCGACGACCTGGCCGGTGGCCGCTCCACGTTCATGGTGGAGATGACCGAGTCCGCGAACATCCTCAACAACGCCACCGACAAGAGTCTCATCCTCATGGACGAGATCGGGCGCGGCACCAGCACTTTCGACGGCCTGTCGCTGGCCTGGGCGGTTGCCCGGCACATCGCGCGCGTCAACCGTGCCTTCACCTTGTTTGCGACTCACTACTTCGAGTTGACCGCGCTGGCGCAGGAGATCGAGGGCTGCGCCAACGTGCACCTCGACGCCACCGAGCACCGCGACGGCATCGTCTTCCTGCACGCGGTCAAGGAAGGGCCCGCAAGCCGCAGCTACGGACTCGCGGTCGCGGCGCTCGCCGGCGTGCCGCGCGAGGTCATCGCGGCCGCGCGCGAATACCTGGTTGCACTGGAATCGGGCGGCGCCCACGCCACGCCGGATTCCCGCGCCACGCGCACGCGGCACCGGGCTTCCGCAACGATGCCGCAGGCCCAACTACCGCTGGAACCGCCGGCTCCACTCCCGCCCGATCCGCGGCTGCAGGAGCTCGAGGCAGCGCTGCGTGCGGTGAACGCAGACGACCTGACGCCGCGAGCGGCATTGGAATTGGTCTACAAGCTGAGAGCCCTGCTCGGCTGACAACTAATCCCGGATGTCATCAAACTACCCTTCGTAACAGAAGGAAGTAGAGGTTTGCGCGGAAGATAGACGCCGTCACGACCTTCCGGCATAACATCGTGCCGACTACCTGGGAGGGTTGTTAATGATGGGTCTCTTCTCGCGCGGCGCCTGCGCCGCGCTCCTGGCATGCGTCCTGTTCACGGCTCGCGCGGAAGCGGAAACGTCCATCGAGCTATACGCCGGTGGAACACCCTTCGTGGGCGCTCCCGCGAATACCGTCCCGATGACGCCGAAGGCCCTCGCGCTCGGGTCCGACGGCAAGCTGTACGTGGCGGATGAAGCGTCCGGCAAGATCCTGCGTTTCGATCCGGCAACCTCCACCATCACTTCGGTGCCCAACCTGCCGGGCCTCCTCGAGTACCGGTTTTCCACGCCGCAGGCGCTGGGATACGGTCCAGGCACGGTTCTCAATCTCATTGCCGGCCAGGAACAGTGGCAACTGGACCTCGTCGATGGGTTCAGGACGTACCTCGGCCTGGCGAACTTCTCGTACGCGTCCGCCACGTTCGCGGCGGATGGATCCGTGTATTTCTCGCGTTTTGGTGACCACGCGGTTTTCCGGCGTTCGCCGACCGGAGTCATCACGGGCATCGCTGGAAGCACGATTCCCGGCTTCTCGGGCGACGGTACCACTTCAGCCCTGTTCAACAATCCGCGAGGCGTGGCCATCGACGCGGCCGGGAATATCTACATCGCCGACAGCGGCAACAATCGCGTGCGACGGCGCGCCGCGTCCAACGGCGTCATCACGTCGGTCGCAGGTACCGGCGCGCCGACCTACAACGGCGACAACCTGGGAGCGCTGCAGACCAATCTCGCCGCTCCCACGCTGCTCGCCTTCGACGCGGCCGGAAACCTCTACATCTTCGAACAAGGCGGCTACCGCATTCGCAAGTTGAACTTCTCGACCGGCCGCATCACCAACTTCGCCGGCAACGGCGCCTTCGGCGCCGCCCCGGGCATCAGCGGGCCGGCGGTCCAGTTGTCGATCAACAACGTTGCGGACATGAAGATTGCCAGCAACGGCACGCTCTATTTTGCCGAGCCCGAGAACTACGCCGTCCGCAGAGTCGACACCAGCGGCATCCTGAGCCAGATCACCGGCAACGGAACGCCCTCGTTCTGCGGTGAAGGCGGTCCGGCCCGGGAGGCGTGCCTGGCTCGCCCCAACGGCATCACCCTCGATGACGCGGGCAACGTCTATGTCTCGGATCAAAGCAACAAGCGCATCCGAAAAATATCCGCGGCCACTGGCCTCATCACCACCATCGCGGGTGGCATCTCCTTTGGTTCCGGCGACGATGGTGCTCCGGCGACGAGCACATACTTCCCGAATGGCACCTCCGGGCTCGCCGTGGATGCGGCGCGCAATCTCTATCTGGTCGATGGCAATCGCATCCGCCGAATCGATGCGGCCAGCGGAATCATCACGACCCTGGCGGGGGCGCCCCTGTCCGGCTACGCGGGTGATGGCGGCCCGGCAGCTTCGGCAAGGTTCAATCAACCCGCTCGTCTCGCCTTCGACCGATTTGGCAACCTCTATGTATCCGACACCTTCAATCACCGCGTACGGCGCATCGAAGCGGCCACGGGCCTCATCACGACCATCGCCGGCAACGGTGTCAGCAGCACCGATATCGGCGACGGCGGCCTGGCCACTGCCGCTTCTGTGGGCTGGCCCAATCAGCTCGCCTTCGATGCGGCCGGCAACCTGTACATCGGTGACACGACGCACAACCGCATCCGCAAGGTGAACGCCACCACGGGCGTGATCTCGACGGTTGCGGGCAATGGTGCTTTTGGCGGCAGCAGCACCGCCGGCAATGGTGGACCCGCGACTGCCGCCAGCCTCGGCCCACAGCCTGCGTTCAGCGTCGACGCCGGCGGCAATATCTACCTGGCCATGTATTCGGCGCTGCGCCGCATCGATGCCCAGACGGGCATCATCGACCAGGTGCCGGGACCCATCTGGGGCCTGTTCACACCGGAAGGACGCGGCCTCGAAAGCTCCACCGACATGGCGCTCGGCGCCGATAACCGCCTGTACATCACCGACGCCGGCGTCAATAACCTCGTACTGCGCGTGAGCGGGCTACCGACGCCGGCCAGTGATCTGACGCCGCCGTTGATCGAAGCCAACGTGTCGGGCACGGCCGGCGGCAGCGGCTGGTATCGCAGCGATGTGATGGTCCACTGGACCGTCACGGATCCGGAATCCGCGATCACGACGACCTTCGGCTGCGATACGCAGAGTGTTACCTGGGACACCGAAGGCGTGACCTTCTCCTGCAGGGCAACTTCCGCGGGCGGCACGGCCGAAACGAACATCGTCATCAAGCGGGACACGACGCCGCCGACGCTGACCTTCGGTGCCATCCATCCTGCTCCCAACGAAAACGGCTGGTACGGCGGCGACGTCAGCATCCCTTTCACCGCCAGCGACGCGATGTCCGGCGTCTACCGGACCAGCACCGGCAGCCCGCTCACGTTCAGCCAGGATGGCGCGGGACTCACGCAGCAGGTCATCGTCGAAGATCAGGCGGGCAATGAGGCGACATTCACGTCACCCGCCGTGAACATCGATGGCTCGGCGCCCTTCATCACCTATTCGATCTCCGGCACCCAGGGAAATCTCGGCTGGTACCGCAGCGATGTGCAGATCACCTGGACCATCGATGACGTGCAATCGCTGACCTCGAGCAACGGTTGTGGAGTGACCACGGTCACGGAGGACACGCAGGGCACCGAGTTTACGTGCACGGCCACCTCGCCTGGCGGTACCACCATGCGCTCGGTCATCGTGAAGCGTGATACCACGCCGCCCTACGTCAACTTCATGCCTCCTCAGCCTGCCGCCGATTCGCAGGGCTGGCACCACGGCCAGGTGGCGATGGGTTTCGAAACCTCCGACATCCTCTCGGGTCTGGATTCTGTCAGCGAGGACAATCCGCTGTTAATCAGCGGAGAAGGCGCCGGGCTCACCAGGAACGTGGTGGTCACCGATCGCGCGGGAAATTCCGCGACCATCACCTCGCCTGCAGTCAACATCGACAGCTCACCACCGGCGATCGAATTCAACGTGTCGGGGCCGCTCGGCGACAACGGCTGGTATCGCGGCAATGTATCCATCACCTGGACGGTGACCGACGGCACATCGAGCGTGAGCTCGCAGGAGGGCTGCAGTCCGTCGAGCGTGACCTACGACACCGAAGTCACCTTCACCTGCACCGCCGTGTCCAATGGCGGCACGACCAGTGAATCCGTAACGGTGAAACGTGACGCGACACCGCCGACACTGGAGTTCGGCGCCCTGTCACCCGCGCCAGACGGCGCCGGCTGGAATGGCAGCGCCGTCAGCATTCCATTCACCATGAGCGATTCGACCTCCGGCGTTCGCGCGCCGAGTGTTCCGAGTCCGCTGGTGTTCAATACCGACGGCGCCGGAATGTTCCAGCAGGTGGTAGTGACTGACAATGCCGGCAACGTCGCGACCTTCGAATCGCCGCGCGTCAATATCGACCGCACACCGCCGACTGTGCAGCCGCAGGTGACCGGCACGCTGGGCAACAACGGCTGGTACACCAGCGACGTGCAGGTAGTTTGGGCGGTGGGAGACGCACCCACGAGCACCACCGGCTGTGGACCCGCGACGATTTCCACCGACACCAGCGGGGTCACGCTGACCTGTTCAACGACCTCCTCCGGCGGTACGACCAACGCCTCGGTCACCGTGAAGCGCGACGCAACGCCGCCGGTGCTGAATTTTGGCAGCCCCTCGCCCGCGCCCAACGCCAACGGCTGGAACAAGACCAACGTCAGCATCCCGTTCACGCGCAGCGACGCGCTGTCCGGGCTGGCGTCCACGAGCATCGCCAGCCCGCTGGTGTTGAGCACTGAAGGCGCGAACGTCACCGGCCAGGTGACGGTGACGGACAACGCCGGCAACAGCGCCACCTTCACGAGCGTGGCACGCAGCATCGACAAGGTTGCGCCGATAGCCGAGATGAACACGCCGGAGGACGGCGGCACCTATGGCTTCTACCAGAACGTGATTGCCGACTTCTGGTGTACCGACACGCTGCTGGTGAGCTGCACCGCACCCAGCGAGAACGGCGCACTGATCAACACGAAGACCGCCGGTTTGCGCACCTTCAAGATCACGGCCAAGGATTCGGTCTACACCACCACGCAT
>Ga0207675_100001950_pt1 | contig 20599 bp, 21 predicted proteins | sample KBSSwiS42_FD_184305 | JGI IMG/M metagenome (GOLD analysis project Ga0207675, IMG submission 184305) | Switchgrass rhizosphere microbial communities from Kellogg Biological Station, Michigan, USA - KBS Switchgrass S4-2 (SPAdes) (version 2) | ecosystem: Host-associated > Plants > Roots >...
GGGGCGACGGGGACCAAGAGCAAGTACCAGGGCCAACGAGGCCCGACCGCCAGCCGGTTCTTCGAGGAGTTCGGCGACCGCGAGGCCTAGCGGGCCCGGGCGTCGCCCTCGTGCTGGTCCGGGGCCGGAGGGAGCTCCGGTGCGGGCGGCGCGTCGGTCCTGTCGTCCTTCGGATCGGTGGACCTCTTCGATGACTTCGCCTTCAGCGCGCGGTACCAGGCGTCCTCGTAGGCGTCCTCGTCCGGGTCCGTTGGGGCCTTGTATCGATCGGTCGACATCGCTCCTCTCCTCTTGAACGCTCGCTAGTGACCGGACTCGATCGGGCGGCCGACCGTTTCGACAGGCTGCAGGCCCGGCCCGATGCCCATCGAAACCGCCGCCATCGCCGCCTGCGTGCGGTTGGTGACGCTCAGCTTGCGAAAGATCGCCGCGAGATGCGCCTTCACCGTCTTCTCCGACAGGAACAGCGCGCGCGAGATGTCTCGGTTGCTCCGGCCCTCGGCCAGCAGCGCCAGGATATCGGTCTCGCGCTGGGTGAGCGACCCGGCGGTGCGCACCGATGGGGTCCCGTCGTTCGCGACGCCACCGTCGATCGACTCGAACAGGTTCTGGATCACCTTCGGCGACAGGACGTTGCCTCCGCCGGACAGCGCGACGTTGATCGCCTGCTCGAGATCCTCGGGCGTGGCATCCTTCAACATGTACCCGGCCGCGCCCTCGGCGAGTGCGCGGCGCACGTAGTGCGCGTGGTCGAACGACGTCAGCATGATCACGGGCAGATCCGGCCAACGGGTCTTCACGTTGTGCAGCAGCTCGAGGCCGTCGGAGTCGGGCATGCGCACGTCCACGAGCGCGATGTCGATCGTGCCGCTCGCCAGCTTCTCGAGCGCCTCGGTCGCGCTCCCCGCCTCGACCACCTCTGCATCGGAGAAGCACTCGTGGATCACGTGCCCCATCCCGCGGCGCACCAGCGCATGGTCGTCGACCACGAGCACCTTCACGGGCTAGCTCCTTGTCCGTAACGGGGCAGCCTCGCGACGACCCGCGTTCCTTTGCCCGGCGCCGATCTGACGTCGAGCGTGCCGTGGACGTCGGCGACCCGCCGGCGCAGCATGTCCAGGCCCAGGTGACCGGCGACCGACTCGTGCTGCGAGCTCTCGAAACCCCGGCCGTGGTCCTCCACGCTGACCTCGACCGAGCGATCGGATGCGAGGACGTGCACGGCGACGTCGCGACCGCCCGCGTGCTTGGCGGCGTTCGCGATGCCTTCCCGGATCACCGACGACGCGGCCTCGAGCACGGACGGCGGCACCTCGTCCAGGTCGCCCTCGATCGACCACGTGGCCGGGAGCTGCCAGCGATCCAGGACGCTGCGCAGCAGCTCCTCGATCGGCTGTGCCGGTGCCGGCGCGACCTCCGACAGGTTCGCGAGGACACCGCGGATCTCGTCGAGCGCTGTCCGCAGCTCGCGGACCGCCTGTCGAAGCGCCTCGGCGGCCTCCGACGGCCCGATCTCGGCGCGATAGGCCAGCGACTCGAGCTCGAGGACGGACGCCGTGACCACCTGCGTGAGCCCGTCGTGGATCTCGTAGGCGAGACGGGCCCGGTCGCTGTCGACCGGCCCGTCGACATCTCGGGGAACCTCCAAGACCTCATCGGGTCGTCCGACGCCCTCGGCGGACGTGGCTTCGCCCCGGAGCGTCATCGCTTCCACCGTCCTCCCGTCCTTTTGCATGGCCATCTCACGGTGCCCGCCGGTTCGGCTCGTGCCTGCATCGGCGCACCTCCGGTCGCTCCCCCCAAGCCAAGGGATGCCGAGTCTGCTCGGTCTAGTTCATTTCGGTCGTTCGGGGCGGCGGCTTGAACCCGCTGCCCAGGGGGCCGGCGTCCCAGGCACCGGCCCCGGGCGTCGGACGCCCTGCTCGTGAGGGGGGATCCCCTTTGGTCAGGCCTGCGGCTCGACCACCGAGCGCGCGAGCACCTGGGCGAGGTCGAGCACCTCGGCGCGCGCGCCACGGGCCCGCTCGCCGTCATCGAGCATGATCAGGCAGTAGGGGCAGGCGACCCCGACGGTGTCGGCGCCTGTTGACGCCGCCTCGTCGGCGCGCTCCTCGTTGATCCGCTTGCCGATGCGCTCCTCCATCCACATGCGGGCCCCTCCCGCCCCGCAGCACAAGGCTCGGTCCTCGTGACGCGGCATCTCGACCATGCGCAGGCCCGGCACCGACTCCAACGTGGCGCGAGGATCGCGATACACACCGTTGTGGCGTCCGAGGTAGCAGGGGTCGTGGTACGTGAGGGTTGCGGAGACCCGGCCCGTCGGCCGCAGGCGCCCCTCGGATACCAGGTGCGCGAACAGCTGCGAGTGGTGGATCACATCGAATCGGCCGCCGTAGTCGGGGTACTCGTTGCGCAGGGTGTTGAAGCAGTGCGGGCAGTTCGCGACCACCTTCGTGACGCCGGCGCCCGAAAGCGTCTCCACGTTCTGCTCGGCCAGGGTCTGGAAGAGGTACTCGTTGCCGATCCGGCGCGCGGGGTCGCCGGTGCAGAGCTCGCGCGGCCCGAGGATCGCGAACGAGACGCCGGCACGCTGCAGCAGCCGCACGACCGCCTTGGAGATCGACGTCGCTCGGTCGTCGAACGCCCCGGCGCACCCGACCCAATACAGGTATTCGGGCGACTGTCGGCCCTCTTCGATCACGCGGACGTCCAGACCCCTGGCCCAGTCCGCCCGCTGTGCCTGGGGCATGCCCCACGGGTTGCCGGCCGTCTCGAGGTTGCGCAGCATGGCCCCGGCCTCGGGCGGGAACCGAGACTCGGCCATCACGAGGTTGCGGCGCAGGTCGACGATCGTGTCGATGTGCTCGATGTCGACCGGGCACTCCTGCATGCAGGCGCCGCAGGTCGTGCAGGCCCAGAGCACCTCCTCGTCGACGATCTCGGGCACGAGGGGGACAGGTTCGAGCTCGGCCTCGGCCGCCCTGGCCTCCAGGATCTGGGGGCCCCCCTCGAAGAGGTGATCCCGCAGGTTCATGACCAGGAGCTTGGGCGAGAGCGGCTTGCCCGTGTTCCACGCCGGGCACGCTCCCTGACAGCGCCCGCACTCGGTGCACGCGTACAGGTCCAGGGTCTGCTTCCACGTGAGATCCGTGATCGTGGCCGCACCGAGGTGTAGGTCGTCTGCCTCGGTGCTCTCGAGATCGATCCGGAGCGGGGTCAGGGCACCCCGCGGTCGCGTACTGGCGAAGTACACGTTGATCGCGCTCGTGGCGATGTGCAGGTGTTTCGAGTACCCCAGGTAGACGAGGAACCCGAGGATGATCGCGACGTGGACCCACTGGAGGGTCCACATCGAGGCCCGCTGCCACCCGTCGGACATCCAGGTGAACAACGAAGACGCGGCCGTGGACACGGGCGTCCACCACCAGTCCGGCGCGTACCCCGAGGCGATCCGTGCGCCCCGTGCGAGGAACAGCGTGACGATGATCAGGAAGATCAGGCCGAGGATCCGGTAGGCCTCCCATCGATGGCTCCCGACGAAGCGCTCGGGGCGCTCGAACACCCGGATGACGACCGCGATCGCGATCCCGACCAGCACGCCGGCCGCGAAGACGTCCTGGACCAGGCCCAGCCATCGCGCGCCCCCGATCAGCGGGAGTTCGAAGGTCGGATCGATCAGCTGCCCCATGACCTCGACGATCGTGGTCAGCAGGATCAGGAACCCCCAGAAGATCAGCGCGTGCATCAAGCCGGGGAGCGCGCGTTGGAAGAGCTTGCGTTGCCCGAGGACCTCGGTGCCCTCACGAGCGACCCGGCGCGCGACGTCGCCGCTGCGTTCGACGGGGCGTCCGAGGCGCACGAGCCGCGTGAGCAGGCGTGCGCGGCGGGCCGCGAGCCCGCCCGCGATGCCGAGCAGGAGCGCCAGGACCGCGGCTCGACCGACCATCGGCGCGAGCATACCCGGGCCCCTCGCAACGCTTGGCCGGACGACGTCACGGTCCGGCGCCATGATCGAGGCCCTCTTGCTGGCCCCGAACACGGGTAGGGACCCAGCTCTCGGGGAATACCCTCTCCCAGGCACGGGGTTGATATCGATGCGCTCAAGGTTCTGTATAGTGAGCGGCTGAGGAAGGTCGAGCGAAGGAGGCAACCCGAATGGCACGTGCGGTGGGGATCGACCTGGGAACGACGAACTCGGTGGTCTCGGTGCTCGAGGCCGGCGAGCCTGTCGTAATCCCGAACGCCGAAGGCTCCCGCACCACCCCCTCGGTGGTGGGGTTCGCCAAGAACGGCGAGATCCTGGTTGGCGAGGTCGCCAAGCGCCAGGCCATCACCAACCCGGATCGAACGGTCCGGTCCGTGAAGCGGCACATGGGCGCGAAGGACTGGGGCCCCGACGTCGACGGCAAGAAGTGGACGCCGCAGGAGATCTCCGCGCAGATCCTCGGCAAGCTCAAGCGCGACGCGGAGGCGTACCTCGGCGACACGGTCGCCCAGGCCGTTGTCACGGTGCCGGCGTACTTCGACGACTCGCAGCGACAGGCCACCAAGGAGGCCGGCCAGATCGCGGGGCTCGAGGTGCTCCGCATCATCAACGAGCCGACGGCCGCGGCGCTCGCGTACGGGCTCGACAAGCAGCACGACCAGACGATCCTCGTGTTCGACCTGGGAGGCGGGACCTTCGACGTCTCGCTGCTCGAGATCGGCGAGGGCGTGTTCGAGGTCAAGTCCACCCACGGCGATACGCAACTGGGCGGCGACGACTGGGACCAGCGCGTGATCGATTGGATGGTCAAGGAGTTCAAGAACAACTACGGGATCGACCTCGGGGCCGACCGCATGGCGCTCCAGCGTCTCAAGGAGGCCGCCGAGAAGGCGAAGATCGAGCTCTCGCAGGTGAGCGAGGCCACGATCAACCTGCCGTTCGTCTCGGCCGGCGCCGACGGCCCGCTGCACCTCGAGATGAAGCTCACGCGCAGCGAGTTCGAGCGCATGACCGAGGATCTGGTCCAGCGCACCCGCGAGCCCTTCGAGCTCGCGGTGAAGGACTGGGGCAAGAGCGTCGAGGCGATCGACCACATCATCCTGGTTGGCGGGTCCACGCGGATGCCGATGATCCAGGAGCTGGTCAGGGAGCTCACCGGCGGCAAGGAGCCGCACAAGGGCGTGAATCCGGACGAGGTCGTCGCGGTCGGCGCGGCCATCCAGGCCGGCGTCCTCAAGGGCGACGTGAAGGACATCCTGCTCCTGGACGTGACGCCCCTGACGCTCGGCGTCGAGACCAAGGGTGGCATCTTCACCCGCCTGATCGAGCGCAACACGACGATCCCCCCCCGCAAGTCGGAGATCTTCACGACGGCCGACGACAACCAGACCAACGTCGAGATCCACGTCCTGCAGGGCGAGGCCGAGACCGTCTACTCGCCGGGCGTGCGCTCCCTCGGCAAGTTCATGCTCACCGGGCTCCCCCCCGCACCGCGCGGGATGCCGCAGATCGAGGTCGCCTTCGACATCGACGCCAACGGCATCGTCAACGTGTCCGCCAAGGACATGGCCACCGGCAAGGAGCAGGCGATGACGATCACCGGCGGCACCGCGCTGTCCAAGGAGGACATCGACCGGATGGTCCAGGACGCGGAGAAGTTCGCGGCCGAGGACCACACGCGTCGAGAGGCCGCCGAGGCGCGCAACCAGGCCGATCAGCTCACGTACCAGGTCGACCGTTCGGTCGAGGAATGGGGCGACAAGGTGCCCGAGCCCGACCGGGATGAGCTCAAGAAGCTCAACGAGGAGCTGAAGGAGTCCCTCAAGGGCGAGGACGTCGACAAGATCAAGGCCGGGACCGAGGCCGTGATGCAGACGTTCCAGCGGATCGGCCAGGCGATGTACCAGCAGACGCCGGAGGGACAGCAGACGGCTGCCGCCGCGGCCGGCGGCGCGCCGGGCGCCGAGCCCGAGGGCGAGAACGACGTGGTGGAAGGCGAGATCGTGGACGAAGGAGGAGAGCGATGAGGGATCGCATCATGCTGTGGGGAGACCAGCTGCCCGACATCCGGCTGTTCGACGATCGATTCGACCGTCTGATCGAGCGTGCGTTCGGCCGAGACCGACAGGCTCCGTGGATGCCCGCGATGGACGTGTACGAGACCGACGACCAGGTCGTGGTGACGGTTGAGCTGCCGGGCCTGTCCGCGGAGGACGTCGACGTGTCCGTCGAGGATTCGACGCTGACCGTCAGCGGCTCTCGCGAGTCCTCCTCGGAGGTCGAGGAGGAGAGGTACCACCGGATCGAACGCAGGCACGGCGCATTCGCCCGGACCGTCACGCTGCCGCCGCAAGTGGACACGTCCAAGGTGGACGCCCGCTTCGAGGACGGCGTTCTCACGGTCGACGTGCCCAAGATCGAGAGGGCCAAGCCGAAGAAGATCCAGATCAAGGCCGGCCGAACGAAGGCCGATCGCACCAAGGCGGACGCGTGACCGAGCGCGACGAGCGCGACGAGCGCGACGAATCGCGACCGAAGGTCCGTGTCGTGGACAAGCGACGGTACCGCGACGGCGGCCCGGCGGAGGCCGAGGCCGCCGCGCCGGCCGGGGAGCCGGGCGGTGCGGGTTCGCCCGGGGGGACCGTGGGGATGGGTTCCCGTCCCCCGCGGCCCGTGGAGTCGGCCGGCGGACCGGACGAGCTGATACAGGCCCGGGCCGAGGCCGCCGAGTATCGCGATCACCTCCAGCGGCTGCAGGCGGAGTTCGAGAACTACCGCAAGCGCATGACGCGATCCCAGGAGCGGCTCGTGGACGCCGAGGTCCAGCGGCTCGTCCAGGGGCTGCTGGAGGTGTTGGACGAGTTCGACCTCGCGTTGATCGCGGCCGGGCGCCAGCCGGACTTCGAGGCGTTCCGCAAGGGCGTCGAGCTCGTGTACGCGAAGCTCGCCGAGACGTTGCGGGCCGAGGGCCTGGAGCGGATCGACGCCGAAGGCAAGGCATTCGATCCCAACGAGCACGAGGCCCTGATGCAGACCGGCGACGGCGAGGGCGATCCGCACGTCGCGGAGATCTTCCGGCAGGGATACAAGCTGCGCGGCACCGTGATCCGTCCGGCGAGCGTCCGCGTCGAGCGGACCTAGGTCGGCGGCCGTGAACGGCGACGTCCGACGGGAGTGGTTCGAGAAGGACTACTACAAGGTGCTGGGCGTGGCGAAGAACGCCACCGCGGCCGAGATCAAGAAGGCGTATCGCAAGCTGGCCCAGCAGTATCACCCCGACACCAACCCCGGGAACAAGGACGCGGAGGATCGATTCAAGGAGATCTCGGCCGCACACGACGTGCTCGGCGACGACGAGAAGCGCAAGCAGTACGACCAGGTGCGCGACATGGCCTCCTCCGGGTTCGGCGCGGGCGGGTTCCCGGGCGGTGGCGGTGCCTCCGGCGGCGGATTCCCCGGTGGTTTCCCCGGCGGCGTGCGGTTCGAGGACCTGGGTGACCTCGGCGACCTGTTCGGCGGGCTGTTCGGTGGGGCGGGTCGCGGCGGCGGTGCGCGAGCGTCGCGCGGCACGGATCTCGAGACCACCGCGACGATCACGTTCGACGACGCGATGCGGGGAACGACCGTGCCGGTCAGGATCCAGGGTCCCGCCCCCTGTGAGACCTGTCACGGCAGCGGCGCGGCGCCGGGCACCAGCCCGACGACCTGCCCGCGGTGCGGTGGGTCGGGCGCCGTCGCCGTGAACCAGGGCCCGTTCCAGATGACTCAGACCTGCCCGGTCTGCCACGGCTCGGGCCGCGTCGTCGAAACACCGTGCCCGACCTGCGGCGGCAGCGGCAGCCGACGCCGTACGCGAACCTTCCAGGTGAAGATCCCCGCCGGCGTCCAGGACGGCGCCCGGATCCGGCTCGCGGGCCGGGGGGAGCCCGGCCAGGCGGGCGGGCAGCCCGGCGACCTGTTCGTGCGGGTCCGGGTGCAGCCCCACTCCTTCTTCGGGCGGGCGGGTCACGATCTGACGCTCGAGCTGCCCGTCACCTACCCGGAGGCGGCCCTGGGCGCGGACGTCCGCGTCCCGACGTTGAACGGGCCGGTCACCATGAAGGTCCCCGCCGGCACGCCCAACGGCAAGACGTTCCGTCTCAAGGGGAAGGGCGCTCCCAAGCGCGGAGGGCACGGCGACCTGCTCGTCACCACCCGGGTCGAGGTGCCGCGGAAGCTCTCCCGATCGGAGAAGGACCTGCTCAAGCAGCTGCGGGAGAACGAGAAGGAGTCGCCGCGCCGGCGTCTCGGCGTGGAGGCATGAGGAGGCCATCGTCGTGAGCGAGACACCCGGTCGCGGGTCCGAACGGCGGTCCGATGGTGCGGAGGAGCGGGCCGTCTACATCATCAGCGTGGCGGCCGAGCTCTCGGGCGTGCATCCGCAGACGCTGCGGATGTATGAGCGCCGGGGCCTCCTCGCGCCCAAGCGCACGTCGGGCAACACGCGTCGCTATTCCGAGCGCGACATCGCGCGCGTCCAGATGATCCAGGAACTGACGCAGCGAGAAGGCATCAGCCTCGCGGGCGTGAAGCTGTTCATCGAGATGCGCGAGCAGCTCTCTCGGATGCAGCGACGCACCGAGGAGTTGGAGCGCGAGCTGCTCGACCGTGCCCGCGCCCGCCGTTCCGGCGCCGAGATCGTGCCGCTCCGCAGCATGCGGTCGTTCCGGTGGGGGGAGGAGGACGTCGCGCCGTGATCGAGCTGCGAGAGGGAGGGATCGTGCTGCGGGCGTTCGGTCCCGAGGAGATCGACGTTGCGATGGAGCGGATGCAGAGCATCCCTGCGGCCGATCTCGACGAGGAGGAGGCCCGGATTCGGCGCGAACGGCTCGAGCACTCGGGGGAACGCAACGACTCGGAGCTCATGCTCGCGGTGGAAGCCGATGGGCGGCTCGTCGGTGACGTCCAGGGGCGGTGCCTCCGCTTCGCGATGCCGCCGGGCGTCTGGGAACTCGGGATCGAGCTGTGGGACGGCGCCGATCGCGGCCGCGGCATCGGCAGACAGACGATCGCGCTGCTCTCCTCCTACCTGTTCGAACGGGAGCGCGCGATCAGGGTCCAGGCCACGACGGACGTGGACAACGTGGCGATGCGGCGGGTCCTCGACCACCTGGGCTTCGAGTTCGAAGGGGTGCTGCGGGGGTTCATGCCCGTGGGCTCGGGACCGCCGCGTGACTACGCGATGTACGGGCTGACCAGGGCCGATGTCGATGGGAGATCGTGACGACGGATGGACGCCAACAAGCTGACGCTCAGATCCCAGGCCGCGCTCGACGGCGCCCGCCAGCAGGCGGTCGCTCGGAGCCATCAGGCGATCGAGCCCGAGCACCTGCTCCTCGCCCTCCTGTCCGATCCCGAGGGGATCGTGATCCCGGTGCTCCACGGGGTGGGCGTGGCACCGGCGCCGCTGCGCGACCGAGCGGTGGAGGCCCTCGACCGGCTCCCGAAGGTCTACGCGCCGGGCGCGGAGGTTCGGGTCGGTCCCGCCCTGGCGACGGCCCTCGATGACGCGTTCCGCGAGGCGGAGGCGCTCGGCGACGAGTACGTGTCGACCGAGCACCTGTTGCTCGGGCTCGCGGCGGGGGCCACCGAGGCGGCGAAGATCCTGCGGGACGCCGGCGTGGAGCGCGACGCGGTGCTCGAGGCGCTCACGCAGGTGCGCGGACGCCAGCGCGTCACCGACCAGAACCCCGAGGACAAGGTCCAGGTGCTCGAACGCTACGGACGCGATCTCACCGATCTCGCGCGACGAGGCTCGCTCGACCCCGTGATCGGTCGCGACGACGAGATCCGCCGCGTGATCCAGGTGCTCTCGCGCCGGACGAAGAACAACCCCGTTCTGATCGGGGAACCGGGCGTCGGCAAGACGGCAATCGTGGAGGGGCTCGCGCAACGGATCGTCTCGGGCGACGTACCCGAGTCCCTCAGGGACAAGCGCGTCGTCGCGCTGGATCTGGGCGCGATGATCGCGGGCTCCAAGTACCGGGGCGAGTTTGAGGACCGGCTGAAGGCGGTCCTGCGAGAGATCGCCGACTCCGAGGGGCGGATCGTCACGTTCATCGACGAGCTTCACACGATCGTGGGTGCGGGCGCGGCCGAGGGAGCGATGGACGCCGGGAACATGCTGAAGCCGATGCTCGCGCGTGGTGAGCTCCGAGCGATCGGCGCGACCACGCTCGACGAGTACCGCGAGCACATCGAGAAGGATCCGGCGCTCGAACGTCGGTTCCAGCCGGTCCTGGTCGGCGAACCGAGCGTCGAGGACGCGATCGCCATCCTGCGGGGGCTGAGGGAGCGCTACGAGGTCCACCACGGCGTGCGGATCCAGGATCCGGCGCTGGTCTCCGCCGCCGTCCTCTCGGACCGGTACGTCACCGGCCGATTCCTGCCGGACAAGGCGATCGATCTGATCGACGAGGCGGCGAGCCGGCTGCGGATGGAGATCGATTCGGTCCCGATCGAGATCGACGAGGTGGAGCGCCGCATCATGCAGCTGGAGATCGAGCGCGCCGCACTGCGCAAGGAGAGCGACCGGGCGTCCCGGGAACGACTCGAGCGGCTCGAGCAGGAGCTCGCCGACCTGCAGGAACGTTCGGCGGCGATGCGCGGCCACTGGCAGCAGGAGAAGGAGCGGATCGACCGGATCCGGGCCCTGAAGGGCGAGATCGAGTCCACGCGCGGCGAGTTCGAGCGGGCTGAGCGCGACGCCGATCTCGATCGGGCCGCCGAGCTCCGCTTCGGCCGGCTCGTCGAGCTCGACAAGGAGCTCGACCGAGAGAACCGGGCCCTGGAGGAGATCCAGCGCGATCGGAAGATGCTGAACGAGGAGGTCACCGAGGAAGACGTCGCGCAGGTGGTCTCGGTGTGGACCGGCATCCCCGTCGCCCGCCTGATGGAGGGCGAGATGGCCAAGCTCCTGCGCCTGGAGGAGGCGCTCCATCGCCGCGTCGTTGGCCAGGACGAGGCCGTCTCCGCGGTCGCGAACGCGATCCGGCGCTCGCGAGCCGGCCTCTCGGATCCGATGCGGCCGATCGGCTCGTTCCTGTTCCTGGGCCCGACCGGGGTGGGCAAGACCGAGCTCGCCCGCGCCCTGGCCGAGTACCTGTTCGACGACGAGCGCGCCATGGTCCGGATCGACATGAGCGAGTACCAGGAGCGCCACACCGTGTCGCGCCTGGTCGGCGCGCCGCCCGGCTACATCGGGTTCGAGGAAGGGGGCCAGCTCACGGAGGCCGTCCGCCGACGCCCGTATTCCGTCCTGCTCCTCGACGAGATCGAGAAGGCGCACACCGACGTGTTCAACGTCCTGTTGCAGCTGCTCGAGGACGGACGTCTGACCGACGGGCACGGCCGAACGGTCGACTTCCGCAACGCGGTGGTGATCATGACGTCCAACCTCGGCGGGGCGATCTTCCGGGAGACGCAGATCTCGGCCGACAAGCGCCGGGAGGCCGTCCTGGAGGACGTGCAGGGCTTCTTCCGTCCGGAGTTCGTGAACCGGATCGATGAGATCGTCGTGTTCGAGCCGCTCACGCCGGAACAGATCGGCGCGATCGCGGATATCCAGATCCGTCTACTCGCGGAGCGCCTCGCCGAGCGGTCGCTGGGGCTCGAGCTCACCGAGGGGGCCCGCGAACTCATCGCGGCCCGCGGCTACGATCCCGCGTTTGGGGCGCGGCCGCTCAAGCGGCTCATCCAGCGCGAGATCCAGGACCCGCTCGCCGTGAAGCTGCTCTCCGGCGAGATCGGGGAGGGAGACACCGTGCTCGTGGACGCCGATGGGGAGTCCCTGACCTTCGGGGTCGTCCCCACCAACGACCGCGTCCTGGCCGAGCCCGACTGATTCGGGCTCGACCGGGCCCCGGGTCGTCGCCGTTCGAACGAGGGGCTAGGCTTCCGGTCTACCTCTGCAGAAGGGAACGACCGTGGGTTGGACCATCGCGATCATCGGCGGGATCGTCCTTCTGATCCTGATCTTCGGCGTCGTCTCGTACAACCGATTCGTCTCCCAGCGTCAGCTGATCAAGGACGCGTGGGCGAACATCGACACCGAGCTGCGCCGCCGATACGACCTGATCCCCAACCTCGTCGAGACGGTCCGCGGCTACGCGTCGCACGAGCGCACGGTGTTCGAGAACGTCACGCGCGCCCGCGCGGCGGCCGCCTCCGCGACGGGTTCGCCGGCGGCCCAGGCCGCCGCCGAGGGGCCGCTCGTCGCCGCGCTGCGACAGCTGTTCGCCGTGGTCGAGAACTACCCCGACCTGAAGGCCAATCAGAACTTCCTCGCGCTCCAGCAGGAGCTCGCCAACACCGAGGATCGTCTGCAGACGTCGCGCCGCTTCTACAACGCCAACGTTCGCGACTACAACCAGCGGGTCAAGCAGTTCCCGTCCGTGATCATCGCCTCGGCGTTCAACTTCGAGGAGGAGGAGTTCTTCGAGGTCGAGGACAGCCTCCGGGAGGCGGGCGCGCCGCAGGTGGCGTTCGGCGGCGAGGGACCGGGCGTGACGTTCGGTGGGCCCGAGATCCCGCCGGCCGCCCCGCCGGCGCCGGCGGCGGAACCCTCGGGCACGACACCGCCGCCACCGGGGACGCCGGACGCCTAGCGGCTCGGGACTTCGGCCGGCTCGGGCAGAAGCTCCGGCGCCGGGCCGCACCCCTCGAGCATCGTCGCGCGGCGGACGTCGCCGGTCAGGAGCGTCCACACGATCGCCCAGACCAGCGCGACGCCGCCCATCGCGAGGGCCGTCGTCTCGGCGGTGAAGACGTCGGCGAGCCAGCCCGTCAGGATCGCGGACAGGCCGAACGTCAGCGTCACCAACATGCCGTCGACGGCGAAGATGCGCCCGCGGATGCGGTCGGGCACGACGCGCTGGAGTCCGTAGGACGACAGCGTCCACTGGGCGCCGCCGCCGACGTGCGCGACGAGGACCGCACCCATCGCGAACACGAGCGCGGGCGCCAGGCCGAGGAGCGCGTAGCCGACCCCGAACGTGGCCAGCGCCCCCCCGATCGCGCCGAACAGCCGCCGATCCTGCGGGCCGGCGAGTGACCTGCCGAGGAACGGCCCGATCAGCGCCCCCACTCCCCGAGCGGCCATGAGCAGCCCGAGACCGATCTCGCCCGCGTGGAACCTGCCGAGCGCGAGGATCGGCAGGAGCACGAGCACGCCCCCGGCGATCCCCCAGCCGAACTTCACCGCGAGCAGCGCGAGGACCCGGTGGTCCTTGCGCGCGTACCGGACGGTCTCGACCGTGTCCTGGCGCAGGCTCGGGCGTTCGTGGACCGCCCGGTCCTCCGCGAAGGTGGCGTGGATCCCGAGGATCAGCAACGCCGACAGCACGAACGAGGCGGAGTCCACCACGATCGCGACGTCGGACCCGAACACCCCCGCCACGACCCCGCCGAGGGCACCGCCGACCGCGAGCATCGTGCCCCACAGCGATCCCGACAGCGCGTTCGCGACCGACAGGTCGCGCTCGTCCACCAGGTTCGGCATCGCCGCCATCGAGGCCGGCTCGAACGCGGCCGCAAACACCGCGGTCGCGGCAAGGAGGACGTAGACCAGCCAGGCGAGGTCTTCCGTCCGAACCAGGAGGAAGCCGAGGACCAGGACCGCCCGGGCGAGGTCGCAGCCGATCATGAGCCGTCTCCGGTCGATCCGGTCCGCCAGCACCCCGGCGAACGGCGACGCGAGGAAGTACGTCAGGTCCTGGGCGGCGATCGTGAACGCCACCGCGATCGCCTGCCCCGTGAGGTCGAGCATCAGGCCGAACAGGGCGATCAGCAGGAACCAGTCCCCACCCAGCGAGATCACCGACGCGAGGTAGAGCCGGCGGAAGTTCCGGTTGCGCCGGAGCAGCCCGACGGAGGCCCGAAAGCCGCCAAGCGTCTCGACCGGTTCGCGCGCTTCCACGTCGATTTGCAAGACTACTGGCGACGGAGACGGCCGAAGGAGGCCGACGATGGGGCTCGACGGGGTCACGTGGTTCCGACAGGCGGCGTTCCGGTGGCAGGGAGATGGTCCGGTCGTGTACGTCGATCCGTGGGGCGTCGAAGACGACGTGCCCGCGGACGTCATCCTGATCACGCACGCGCACTTCGACCATCTCCAACCGCACGAGATCGAACGCCTGCGTACGTCCTCGACCACGATCGTGGCCCCACGCGACGTGGCCGACGAGCTGACCGGCGACGTCACGGCGATCGAGCCCGGTGGGTCCGTCGAGGCGGGCGGGCTCAAGGTGCAGGCGGTGCCCGCCTACAACACCGCCGAGGAGCGCCTGGACATGCACCCGAAGTCGAACGGCTGGGTGGGGTACGTGTTCGAGTTCGGCGGGCGGAGCTTCTACCACGCCGGTGACACCGACGCGCTGCCTGAGCTCGAGAGCCTCGATCCGGACGTCGCGATGGTCCCGATCGGGGGGACCTACACGATGGACTGGGAGGAGGCGGCTGGGTTCGTCAAGGCCATGGAGCCGCGGATGGCCGTCCCCATGCACTATGGCTTCGTCGTGTGCTCGCCGTCGCACGCGGGGCGGTTCCGCAAGGGCGCGCAGCCGGTGCCGGTCGAGATCTTGGAGCCGACGAATCCGTTCGAACAAGCGTAAGCAGGGGAGGAAAGGCGAGATGGCGCTCGGATACGACAAGCCGCTGTACATCCTGGCGTTCGACCATCGAGGCTCGTTCCAGAAGAAGTTCTTCGGCGTCACCGGCGAGCCGAACGATGAGGAGACGGCGCGGATCTCCGACGCCAAGCGCGTGATCTACGAGGGCGCCCGACGGGCCCTGGACGAGGGCGTGGGGGCGGAGGCCGCCGGGGTGCTGGTCGACGAGCAGTTCGGGGCCGACATCGCCCGCGACGCGAAGACCGCGGGGTTCCGGCTGGCGATGCCGGTCGAGAAGAGCGGGCAGGAGGAGTTCGACTTCCAGTACGACGAGGACTTCGGCGCGCACATCGAGTCGTTCGACCCGAGCTTCTCCAAGGTGCTGGTCCGATACAACACCGAGGGCGACCAGGCGATGAACGAGCGCCAGGCCGGCCGGCTGAAGAGGCTCGGCGACTGGTTGCACGAGCACGGGCGGCTGTTCCTGTTCGAGCTGCTCGTCCCGCCGACCCCCGGGCAGATCGCGGCCGCAGGCGGCGACGAGCAGCGCTGGGACTCGCAGGAGCGGCCCAAGCTGATGAAGGTGGCGATCGAGGAGCTCCAGGGCGCCGGCGTCGAGCCCGACATCTGGAAGATCGAGGGCATCGACCGGCGCGAGGACTGCGAGTTGATCTCGGCCACCACACGGCGCGGGGGCCGCGACGGCGTCGCGTGCGTCGTGCTCGGCCGTGGGGCCGACGACGCGGCCGTCGATCACTGGCTGCGGACGGGTTCGGGCGTGCCGGGTTACATCGGGTTCGCGATCGGCCGCTCGATCTGGTGGGATCCGCTGAAGGGGTTCGTCGACGGCAACCTCGGGCGGGAGGAGGCCGCGAAGCAGATCGCCGCCAACTACCGGCGATTCATCGACGTCTATCAGGGGAGGTAGGAGTGGCGATGGCGGTCATCAAGACGATCGACCTGGTCGGCGTGTCGTCCGAGTCGTGGCGGGACGCGGCCCATCAGGCGCTGGCAGAGGCGGCCAAGACGATCCGAGGCATCGAGTCGATGGACATCCTCGGCACGTCGGCGGTCGTGGCCGACGGTCAGATCTCTGAGTACCACACGCAGGTCCGCATCAGCTTCCGCATCGAGCGCTCGTAGCCGCTCGACGCTCGGGGGCGCCGGACCTCGCGGATAGACTGACCGCATGCCCGCCTCCGTCGTCGTCGGGACCCAGTGGGGGGACGAGGGCAAGGGCAAGGCGACCGACTTCCTCGCCGACCGGATGGACCTCGTCGTCCGGTATCAGGGCGGGAACAACGCCGGGCACACGATCCTGGCCGAGGGGCATACGCTCAAGCTCCAGCTGATCCCCTCGGGGATCCTGTACCCACACATCACCTCGGTGATCGCCGACGGCGTCGTGGTCGACCCCCGCGTCCTGCTGGAGGAGCTGGACGGGCTCGAGGCCGTCGGCGTCGACCCGTCCAAGCTGGTCGTCTCGGGCAACTGCCACATGATCATGCCGTACCACCTCGAGCTCGAGCGGGTGACCGAACGGTTCCTCGGCGTGAACGCCCTCGGGACGACCAAGCGCGGGATCGGGCCCGCCTATGGCGACAAGGCTGCGCGGATCGGGCTACGCATCCAGGACCTGTTCGACGAGAAGATCTTCCGCGAGAAGCTCGACGTCGTCCTGCGCGAGAAGAACCAGATCCTGACCAGGATCTACGGGCGGCTCCCGCTGGTCGCCGGGACGATCGTCGACGACTACATGCGCTACGCGGAACGGCTCCGCCCGCGCGTGACCGACACGTCCAAGCTCCTGCACGACGCGCTCCGCGAGGGCAAGGAGGTGCTCCTCGAGGGCGCGCAGGGCACGATGCTCGACCTCGACAAGGGGACGTATCCGTTCGTCACGTCGTCGAACCCGGTCACGGGGTACGCGCTCGCGTCCGCGGGGATCGGGCCGCGCGAGGTGGAGCGCGTGATCGGGATCACGAAGGCATACGTGACCCGCGTCGGAGCGGGCCCGTTCCCCACGGAGGACCACGGGCCCGGCGGCGACCGGCTGGGCGAACGCGGGCAGGAGTTCGGAACGGTGACCGGTCGCAAACGCCGTTGCGGCTGGTTCGACGCCGTGATCTTGCGGTACGCCGCCCGCGTGAACGGGCTGACCGAGCTGTTCGTCACCAAACTCGACGTGCTCTCGGGGTTCGAGACGGTGCGGGTCTGCACGGCGTATCGCGCCGAGGGCGAGACGTTCGAGGACGTCCCGCCGCATCAGTCGCTGTTCCACAAGGCGGAGCCGCTATACGAGGAGCTCGAGGGCTGGGACGAGGAGATCGGCGCGGCCTCCTCGTTCGGCGATCTCCCCGCCGCCGCCCGCAAGTACCTGGAGCGGATCCAGGAGCTCGTCGGCGTGCCGGTTGGTGTGGTCTCGGTTGGTCCGGGGCGCGAACAGAGCCTGATCCCCGGATGAGGGTCCTGGTCGTGGGTGCGGGCGGGCGCGAGCACGCGCTCGCGTGGCGGCTCGCCCGCGACCCGGCGGTCGAACGTGTCCTGGCCGCCCCGGGGAACGCCGGGATCGCGCGGGTCGCCTCGTGCTTCGGCGTCGCCGCGAACGACGTCGACGGCCTGCTCGCGCTCGTCGAAGCCGAACGCGTCGACCTCGCGGTCGTGGGCCCCGAGGGGCCGCTCGTCGCGGGTCTCGCCGACCGGCTCGCGACCGCGGGGCATCCCGTGTTCGGACCCTCGAGCGAGGCCGCTCGGCTCGAGGGTTCCAAGGCGTGGGCGAAGGACCTGTGCGATCGGCACGGGATCCCGTCGGCCCGGAGCCGGAGCGCCGCGACGATGTCCGAGGCGCTCGGCGCGCTCGACGAGTTCGGGTCCCCGTACGTGGTGAAGGTCGACGGGCTCGCCGCGGGCAAGGGGGTCGTCGTCACCGAGGAGCGTGACGAGGCCGTCCGGGCGCTCGAGCTCGCCCTCGTGCGGCGCGAGTTCGGCGACGCGGGGTCACACGTGGTCCTCGAGGAGCATCTGAGCGGCCGCGAGGTCTCGGCGTTCGCGCTCGCCGACGGCTCGACCGCCCTGCCGGCCGGATTCGCGGAGGACTTCAAGCGCGTGGATGACGGAGACGCCGGACCCAACACCGGCGGGATGGGCGCGTACTCCCCCGTTCCGTTCGTCGACGAGTCGATGGCCGAGCGGATCCGAACCGAGATCCTCGAGCGCACCATCCGAGCGCTGGAAGAGGACGGCGTCCCGTATCGCGGCGTCCTGTACGCGGGTCTGATGCTCACCGACGAGGGTCCGAAGGTGCTCGAGTTCAACTGCCGCTTCGGCGACCCGGAGACCCAGGTCCTGATTCCCCGGCTGGGATCCGAACCCGCCGATCTGCTCCTCGCGTGTGCCCGGGGCGACCTCGGGGACGGCGAGGTGGAGCTGCGGCCGGGGGCCTGCGTGACGGTCGTCCTGGCCTCGGGCGGCTACCCCGGGGCGTACGAGACCGGGTTCGTGATCGAGGGTCTCGACGCGGCCGAGGGCGTGGAGGGCGCGACCGTGTTCCATTCGGGCACGGCGGAGCGGCAGGGTAGAGTGGTCACCACGGGAGGGCGCGTGCTCTCGGTGAGCGCGACCGGGACCTCGATCGCCGAGGCCCGGGACCGCGCGTACGAGGCGAGCGAGCGCGTCTCGTTCGAGGGGATGCGTCACCGAACGGACATCGCGGAGCTGGCGGCGAAGGAGGAGCGGACATGAGCGAACCGGCACCGCTCGTCGGCGTGCTGGTCGGTTCGGCGGCCGAGCTCCCACTGATGCAGCAGGCCACCGCGATCCTGGAGAAGCTCGAGCTGCCGCACGAGATCCGCGTGATGTCGTCGTCGCGCAGCCCCGACCTCGTGGACGAGTACGCGCGAACCGCGTTCGACCGCGGGCTGAAGGCCCTCGTGTGCACGACGGGGATCTCGGGGCACCTCGCAGCGGCGGTCGCTGCCCGCACGATCGTGCCGGTGATCGGAGTTCCGATCGCGACCGACCAGATGGCTGGAGAACAGGCCCTGTACGTGACGGCGCAGATGCCGAGCGGCGTGCCCGTTGCCGCGGTCGGCGTCGACTCGGCGATGAACGCCGCCGTCCTCGCCGCAGAGATCGTCGGGGTCGCCGACCCCGACGTGCAGAAGCGGCTCTGGCGGTTCAAGGACGACCTGGCGGAGGGCCTCCGGCTGTGAGCGGTCGCCGGATCCGACCCGAGGGCGGGTTGGAGCTCGCGGGTTCGAGCTCGCTTCACGATCGCCGCGAGCTCCTCGCGATGCCATGATCCCGCGGTACGTCCTCCCGGAGATGGCCGCCGTCTGGTCCGAGGACGCGCGGCTCGGACACTGGCTCGAGATCGAGATCCTCGTCGCCGAGGCCCTGGCCGGGCTCGGCGTCGTCCCGGACGCCGACGCGCGCGAGATCCGGGCGTCGGCGTCGTTCGACGCCGAGCGTGTGGCCGAGGTCGAGCGCGTCACCCGGCACGATGTGGCCGCGTTCGTGCAGGTCGTCGGCGAGTCCGTCGGAACGGCGGGCCGATGGGTCCACTTCGGGCTGACCTCCTCGGACGTCCTGGACACCGGTCTCGCGCTGCAGCTGCGCGACGCGAGCGACCTGCTGCTCGAGCGGCTCGAACGGCTGCTCGCCGTCGCCAAGCGGATGGCGCTCGCGAACCGGGACGTGGTGATGGCCGGCCGGACGCACGGCGTCGTCGCGGAGCCGACCAGCTTCGGTCACAAGGTGGCGCTCTGGGCGTTCGAGCTCGACCGTGACCGCGACCGGTTACGGCGTGCGCGCGAGACCGTGAGCGTCGGCGCGATCAGCGGGGTCGTCGGGACCTACGCGCAGGTCGATCCGCGCGTCGAGGAGGAGGTGTGCGCGAAGCTCGGCCTGCGTGCCGCCGAGGCCTCGACCCAGATCGTGGCGCGGGACCGGCACGCCGAGCTCATGGGCGCGCTCGCGATCACCGCCTCGACGCTCGATGCGATCGCGACGGAGATCCGCCACCTCGCCCGGACCGAGGTCCGCGAGGTGCAGGAGCCCTTCGCAACGGGGCAGAAGGGTTCGAGCGCGATGCCCCACAAGCGGAACCCCGTCCGGTGCGAACGCGTGACGGGGCTCGCCCGGGTGATCCGCGGGAACCTGCAAGCGGCGCTCGAGAACACCGTGCTGTGGCACGAGCGCGACATCTCGCATTCGTCGGCCGAGCGGGTGATCCTGCCCGATTCGTCGATCGCGCTGCACTTCATGCTCTCGGAGATGCTCGAGGTGCTCCAGGGGCTCGAGGTGTACCCCGAGCGGATGCGGGAGAACCTGCACGTCGGCGGCGGGTTGGCGTTCTCGCAGAACGTGTTGCTCGCGCTGGTGGAGGCGGGGTTGGCTCGCGACGAGGCGTACTCGATCGTGCAGAGGGCGGCGGCGGCGGCGTGGGACGAGGGCGCGTCCTTCCTCGACCGGCTCGCCGAGGACGTACGCGTGCGCGAACGGATCGGCGACCGGCTCGACGAGCTGTTCGACCCGGCGGCGGCGCTGCGGAACCTCGACGCCGTCTTCGACCGGCTCGAGAAGGTCGAGGTTCGCGAGGGATGAGCGGCACCGCCGCCCGGCTGCGCGGACAGGGAAAGGTCCGCGACATCTACGACGTCGGCGGCGAACGGGTGCTGCTCGTGGCCACCGATCGCATCAGCGCCTTCGACGTCGTCCTGCCCGACCCGATCCCCGACAAGGGCCGCGTCCTGACCGGACTCACGCTGTTCTGGCTCGAACGCACGACCGACGTCGTCCCCAACCACCTCACGAGCGCGGACCGCCGGGACTTCCCCGAGCCCTTCCGCAGCGAGCCGGCGCTCGCCGGCCGGGCGATGCTCGCCAACAGGGCAGAGGTCATCCCCGTCGAGTGCGTGGTGCGCGGGTAGCTGACGGGTTCGGGGCTGAAGCAGTACCGGGCCGAGGG
>Ga0207675_100001952_pt1 | contig 20592 bp, 18 predicted proteins | sample KBSSwiS42_FD_184305 | JGI IMG/M metagenome (GOLD analysis project Ga0207675, IMG submission 184305) | Switchgrass rhizosphere microbial communities from Kellogg Biological Station, Michigan, USA - KBS Switchgrass S4-2 (SPAdes) (version 2) | ecosystem: Host-associated > Plants > Roots >...
TCAGCCGGTCAGAGAAGATGCGGATGTCTTCAGTGGATCTCCTCATAGCATCGCTTTCACAAGCAACCGCGACGGCAACAACGAAGTTTACCTGATGGATCCGGACGGCTTGAATCAAAGCCGCCCCACAACCCACACAACCCCGAATCCGAGCAACGATCAACGCCCGGATATCTCGCCGGACGGGAGCCAGATCGTCTTCTCGTCGAATCGTGACGGCAATTTCGAGATTTTCATTATGAATTTCGACGGGAGCAATGTAAGGCAGTTGACCGACACGTCGCTCCCGACTGTCAACTCATGGCCTCGCTGGTCGCCCGACGGCGAGTGGATCGCATTCCAATCCGGTTCCGGGACCAACTTTCAGATCTATCGGATTCGGCCTGACCGTACCGGCCTGACGCAAATTACAACTCATGTCGGCTTCAACCAGTTTCCCGGTTGGTCGCCCGACGGTACAAAGCTCGCTATCCGCAGAGACAGTGACCTCTACCTGATCGATTTTACGGACGACTTGAATCCGGTTCTTCTGACGTCCGGGGGGACAATAAATCAGATGGCCTCGTTTTCGCCCGACGGGGCGCGGATCGCTTTTTTTAGTAATCGGGAGGGCTATGGCTCGGTCTTCATTATGAATTCCGACGGAAGCGGCGATCCGCTTAACTTTACGCCCAGGCCGGGCGGTTATCCGGGAACGTGGACGAGTCGCGCGCCCGCGTGGTCGCCAAACGGACAGTACATCTATTTCACGGCCCAGCGTTCCTTCGAAACGGGCAATTCTGATGAGCAGATCTACGTGAAGCCCGCGGGCGGCGGTGATGAAACACGGCTGACCTCTGCCGGTGTCAATTCCGAAGCGACGGTGCGAAAAGTTCATGCGCCGACCACCGACAGTGTTGCGGCCACACCAAACGTTCTGTGGCCCGCCAACAACAACATGGTGCCGGTGGCGTTGGCTGTGGAAGTGACTGACAACAGCGATCCTGCACCCGTCTGCCAGATCACACAGGTCACGAGCAACGAAGCCGCGGAGAGCGCTTGGCAGATCACCGGCCCTCTCACGCTCGATCTTCGCGCCCAGCGATTTGGGATGGGGACAGGACGCATATACACCATCACGGTCAGTTGCACGAACAGTTCGCAACTGAGCTCGACCGCGACCGTGACGGTCAGTGTGCCGCATGACCAGAGGAATTAGGGCCGCGGCGGTGCGGCGTCAACCGCGGACACCCGTAAGGCAGTGACATCCCTGAACATGCCTGGGACGAGTTGAGTTTGAAAATGTTTTAGAACGTTGGCGTCCCGTACGGGAGTCGAACCCGTGTCGCCGCCGTGAAAGGGCGGTGTCCTAGGCCACTAGACGAACGGGACGCATAAGTTTGGTTTGCGTGAGAGCGCGAAACGGTTACGTTAGCTTAGCGTCGCAGCAGTGTCAAACGCTTGTTACACCATTCGATCGATCAGTTTCGGAACGCCGCACCTCATTTCTTCGCTGAAAAATAAATCGCAGCGCGAACCCCAATTCCTCGACGGCATACACGACGTCGCCCCAGGCGAACCCCGGATGGTTCCCAAAATCGATCTCAAACCGAATCAGTTCGTTACTCGGACGTTTTGGGTAAAGATGTGACAGAAAAGTGCCGTAGGCACTTAATGTTTATAGAAACGCGCTGATTCCTCTTCCTGAGGCATCGAGCGAAATGCGGGCATTTCGCTCGATGTGGAATCTGATTGAGAATCGGGCAGCTATAAATATCTCGCCACTCTACGGCGATGATTCATTTTGGAATCTTCAGAACATTCAACGAACCACTCTTGAGGCAAGGCCGCTGACGTTTTTCTTGCATGGCGCGAAGTTAAATCTATAATCTGTTCGTCTTGCTGAGTCGTCACAAATTCCCGCACTCTAAGCACAGGAGATTTACCCCAATGAGTACTCGTCGAATCATTCTCGCGTTGTTAGTCATACTCGGCGCGTGCAGCTTAACGTTGGCACAACACGATGTGGGCGGCGGTTCGACGGTGGGCGGCGGCTCGACCGATCGCGGTAGCGTCGGAATCCGTCGTGCCTCCACGCCCGCCGTGCGACGACCGCGTCCCGCTACACCGGTTCGTCGCGGCGTTACTGCCGAACAGCTGAATCAACAAGGCGACACCTTGTTCGAGGCTAAGAATTACGATGACGCTCTTGACATCTACACGCGGGCCGTTCAACTCAAGCCGATCGCCACGGCTTACTATCACATCGGATGGATTTACAACGATCGTGAAGATTACGACTCAGCGCTCACTGCTTTGCAGCAAGCCGTGCGGCTAAATTCGAATTATGCAGTCGCGTTCGATGAGTTGGCATACACGTATCGCAACCTGAAACGGTACGACGACGCGTTCTTCGCGTACCGGCGCGCCATTTCGATCGATCCAACTTTCGCAAAAGCGTTTTATGGAACCGGCTGGACCTATAACGAGATGGGCCGCTACGCCGAAGCGGTGCAGCCTTTGAATCAGGCGATCAGTCTCAGGCCCGATTACGCCGAAGCTTACAACGAACTCGGCTATGCTTACCGCAAACTCAAACGATCACAGGAAGCCATCAGTGCGTATCGTCGCGCAATCAGTTTGAAGACTGACTATTCGAGCGCGTATTTCGGACTCGGCGACGTGTATTTCTACGACACGAACCAGTATCGCGAAGCGATTCAAGCGTACAGCAGTGCGCTCGCGATTAAGCCAGAGAACGCCACGGCAAATTACAACATCGGCTGGTCATACAACGAGCTAAAGCAGTACTCGCAAGCGATTACTGCGCTAGAGAAGGCCGTCCGCCTGAAGTCGGACTATCCGGAAGCTTACGCCGAACTCGGCTTTGCCTATCGTCGCGTCGATCGATTCGACGATGCGATGCGCGCTTACAACGAATCGATCCGCCTGAAGCCTGATTACGCGCAGCCACGCTTCGGACTTGGTGATCTTTACTTCGACAACCTGAATCGTTACGAGGACGCGATTACTGCTTACGAGGGAGCGTTGCGCCTTCAGCCGAACAATGCCGTCGCCAACTATCGCGTTGGCTGGTCGTACAACGACTTGAACCGGTACTCCGATGCGATTCCGTATTTGCGTGAAGCCGTGCGGCTCAAGCCTGAATACTCAGAAGCGTTCAATGAACTCGGGTTCGCTCTGCTAAACATCCAGCGCTACAACGAGGCCGTGGCGAGCTTCAAAGAAGCGACGCGGATAAAGCCTGACTATGGCTTGGCATACTACAACCTTGGTATTACGTACCTCAGTATGAGAGACAAAAACCGCGCGCTGGAACAATACAGAATTCTTCAGCGGATTGACCCGCAACGCGCAGCGAAGTTGTACAGTGAGATTAAGTAGTGACCACCGCCATCGTTCACCATCCAGTCTTCGAGAAGCACGACACCGGCCCGGGACATCCTGAGCGGCCGGAGCGCTATACGGTCGTTATGGATGCGCTGCGCAGCGACTCAGATCTTTGGTCGAGCGTCATTGAGATTGAAGCTGACCAGGCGCGGCGTACTGAGATTCAAGCTTGCCATTCGCCGCAACACTTCAAGCATGTTGAGCGCGCGGTCAATGAAGGGGTTGGTTACCTCGACGCAGACACAACCGTTTCGGTTTATTCACTTGAAGCCGCCTTGCGGGGCGCCGGCGCAGCGTGTCGCGCAATCGATGCAATCATGGAAGGCGCGGCCCAGAATGCTTTTGTGCCGGTACGTCCGCCGGGTCATCATGCCACGCCTGATCGCGCCATGGGCTTTTGTCTCTTCAATAATGTCGGAGTTGCCGCGCGCTACGCGCAAAACCGTTACAAAGAAATCGAGCGCGTCGCGATCCTCGATTGGGACGTGCATCACGGCAACGGCACGCAAGGAATTTTTTACGACGACCCGTCAGTTTTCTATTTTTCGATGCATCAGTACCCGTGGTATCCGGGCACCGGAACGCGCGAAGAAACGGGTCACGGCCGCGGCCGTGGCTACACTCTGAATGTGCCCTTGCGTGCGATGACACCGACGATCGATCAGCGGCGCGCCTTCGATGCCGCAATTGGCGACATCGCGGCAAAGTTCACCCCTGATTTGATAATGATTTCCGCAGGCTTCGACGCGCATCTGAATGATCCGCTCGGCCAGTTGCTGCTAACTGATGACGACTTTGTCCAGATGACGCGCGTGTTAAAGGACTGGGCGAACGAAGCGTGTCAGGGTCGCATTGTTTCGTGCATGGAGGGCGGCTACAACCTCGAAACGCTCGGCGAAACCGTGCGGTCGCATGTCCGAGAGCTCCAAGCCCCTCAATAGTTTACGAATTCCCTTGTACAGTTCCGGCAGCCGAGAGTACACTCTGCGCACGTAGCTCAGATAACTCACGGGAGAAGCCCATGCCAGATCTCGAAATCACTTGCGCCGAGTGCGGAACTACTTTCCCTTTTACTGAACGAGAGCAGGATTATTATCGCGAACGCGGACTGACCCATCCGAAACGCTGCAAGCCTTGCCGCGATGCGCGTCGCCAGAATTTTGGCGGCCAAAGACAAGGCGGCGGCGGAGGCGGCGGCGAACGCGAACGCTTCGAAATTGTTTGCGATCAGTGCGGCAAGAGCGACAGCGTACCCTTCAAGCCCCAAGCCGGCCGGCCAGTTTTGTGCGGTGAGTGTTTTGCCGCGAGCCGCGCGCAACGCGGCGCGTAACTTCACAAAGAATAAGCCACTGAGACAGAGGCACGGAGAAGATGAAAACTAAGGTTTGTCGTGTGCTTTGTGACTTTGTCTCTTCGGGTGCCCACGGCATCACGTTGTGGCGGTAACAATTACAGCTTTCACTCCCAACAACTCGGAAAAATCTTTGGTGTAGACAGCTTCAATTCGTCGAGCCTCGCCGATTGTTTCGACGAGTTCGTCGCTTGAAACGAATCCGTCACTAATGCCGGCGATGGCCCAAAGTGGGATGTGGGCGGCGATGTTGAGGAGGTCTTCAAGCGACCTGAGATACTGCTCTTTCGTTTCGACATTCGCGCCCAATCTGGCCTGAGGTTGCGACGCACGGCTTTGCCGCAGCCAGTCCTCACGCCAGGAAATCACCCGCGCGTTGCGACTGTCGGTGGCACGCGGCGGATGCGGCAGGCGCAGAAACAACAAATCCGTATCGTAGGTCTCTGCCAGGAAGCCCCGAGGACTTTGGTTCGTGCTGCTGTTTCGTTGGCGATTGTTCACCGGCGGCGGTAAGGCGCGCCACAAGCGGCGAAAGACATTTGTCAGACACAACGGCTGGCGCAAGTCGCGCGTTTCCAGATTGAATGAAAAGACGTAATCGCCGACGGCCATGCCCAAGGCGAGCGCGAGCGCCCGTTTGTATTGCGACTCTAACTTTTCGATATTTGAGCGGACGTTGTCGAACCACCATGCGTCCGTTTCGTTGAACCATGAAACCAGGCTCGCGTTTTTGAAAAAATTTCCCGGGACGTACGCGTCAGCAAGCACGAGTTCAACATCGCGTTCAGTCAAAACTTCAGAATTGTTTTCCACGAAGGCAACCGACTTCGTCCAGGCCCATTGCGCGGGATCGTTCGCCACCACGCGCACGTCCCAACGCTTCAGATAATTTCCGAGATGCGGCTCGCCTGTAAGCGGCAGCGCCGCCGACTTGAATTTCAGGCGACGCAAAATGTTCAGCTCGAATCCGAGCCAACTCATTCCGCCGCTGTTGACGCTCGTCTGTGTGTGCATCAATTACCCAACTGATCGATTCGTCCCATCAAGTCATCGGCGATGGCGGCGAGATCAGGAGGCGTACTCTCGACGTAATAACTCGTTAACTCTTTGAATGGTTCGAGCGACAGCAAAGCCTTGACCACGCCGGGATCGAATTCGACGCCAATCCACTGGAGGAGATGATCGCGCGCCTGCTTTTCGGAAAGAGCCGGACGAAACGGCCGCTCATCGGTGAGCGCGGCGTAGACATCGGCAACGTGCAAAATGCGCGCTCCCAGAGGAATTTGCTCGAAACGCAAGCCATCCGGATAGCCACCACCATTCCACCACTCGTGATGCCAACGCACGAGCAACTGCGCCCCGCGATCCGCGCCGGCCTCGGCCGCCTCATATTCGCCGAGCACCGGATGGCGCGCGAGATCGGTTCGCTCATCATCACTCAATGTTCCATCGCGATGAATGTAATCACGGCGCATGGCCGCTTCACCGAGGTCATGTGCAAGCGCGGCAACCCGCAACGAAAGGCGATCACGCGGTCCGAGGTGAAAGGACTTCCCGATTTCGTCAGCGATCGCGGCGACACGCCCGGCGTGCGGATGTGTATAGCGCTCGAAACGATCGGTTTCCATGGCGAGATTCTGGAAAATCTCGATCTGCGCAAAGTGATGGTGGTCGACAGGTTCTATAGCCGGCATGAACTCAATTACAAACTAATTCTTCAAACTTGCGAGCAGTTTTCTCGCGGCGTCGCTCTTTGGATCGGTCATTAACGCCCTTTGCAGTTCACCTTCCGCCCTTCGCCGTAGGCCCAGCGCCTTGTACAGCTCGGCCAGCGCGACGCGATAGGAAACATTTGTCGGCTCAAGCGCGATGGCTGCTTGCAGCTCGACTTCGGCAAGGCGACGCGTCTGTGGATCGCTAATCAACGCCCGTCCGTACTCCGCGCGATATCGTGCGCTTCGCGGCTCGAGGCTTGCTGCTTCGGCGAACAGACGGATTGCATGTTGTAGTTGGTTTTCCTTTATCGCCGCCAAACCTTTTTGGAAACTCGCTTCCGCCCGATCTTCATTCCCGGTTACTTTGTTTTTGGCTTTAGGGACGGGCGGCGAAGAAACGTGTTCCGCGGGCCTGGCGCCGGGCGTCTGCAGTCGCTCGTCGTAAGTTGCGCGTTGTGACGGGTCATGGAGCACTTCGTAGGCGCGGGCAATTCGTGCGAACGCCGACTCAATTCGCGTTCGCACACTAGCACTGGACTGGTGGAAGCGGTCGGGATGATAACTACGCGCGAGGGCATGATATGAATTCTTCACGTCATCCGCGGTCGCTGCTCGATCGATGCTCAGCGTTTCGTAGTAATCAGAAGCTTTCTCGATTCGCGCCAAAAACTCTTCAAGATTTTCGCTGGCTGTGCGACCGCGGTCAGGCGAGTCGCTGAGGTGCAGTGTGGAGGCCGTTGCGCGCCTCAATAAACCCGCCGTGGTCAACGCATAAAGTGCGCGTAGTGTTTCTTCTTCCCGCATTCCGCCGAGCGCCAGCAAATCATTTATTGAGATCGTTGCGGTCACCCGCGAGAGCACGAACCCTTCGCCCGGCGAAAGGTTCAGCGAGTGGCCATTGCGTTCCGCGGTTTCGAACTGCTCCTGCCGATTTGCGAACCGTGATTCAATATAGGTACCAGGCAGATGCCGAGTCGATTCAAGCAAGAGACGTTGCGTCTCAACCTTCACACGATTCTGGACTGCAACACGCACGCGCGGATCGAACTGCCAATAGCCTTCCGTCCAAAGAAGGGCGGTGCGCAGAATATCTGTTACTTGATTTGCACGGAGTCTGCCGACTTTACTCGCACTTAAACCTTGCGTAGCGAATTGCGCGAGAACCTCCTCGTCAGTCGCGGTGGGCGGCAGATTCGCATTCACTTCTTCTCCGCCAAGCCCGCTGCGCTTTAAGAATTCGATGAGACGATGCGCGCGGATGTTCGAAACTGCGAAGACTGTCGCGCCATTCTCAAAATAGATGACAATTTTTGCGCGCTCGCGCGAAAGCCGCAGCGCGCCGGAACTGGACTCGTCCTGGATTTCGCGAATTAGTTCGCCGAGAGACTTGTCGGCAAGACTTCCTTGTTTGGCAGCAGTCATCGTTGCGGCTTTGGCGCCGTCAAGAATGATAGCGCACGGCTCGCGCACCGCGGAAGTTGAAAAACTTGCGTGAACAGGCAAGGCGCCGGAGGATCAGGCTTTTGGATGAGCTTTATCGTAGACCTCAATCAGCTTTTCCATTGAGACGTGGGTGTAAACCTGAGTGGTGGAGAGTCGGGCGTGGCCGAGAAGCGCCTGAATGTCGCGCAAGTCTGCACCACTATCCAGCAGATGCGTGGCGAAGGAATGACGAAGTGCATGTGGACTAATGTCATGAATGCCCGCACACATTCTGATGTACTTTTCCACGAGACGACCCACCGAACGCGTGGTTATGCGCGTGCCTTGATAGTTCAGAATGAGCGGCTGCGCATCACGCTTAGTAACCGGTGCCTTCATCAAAAACTTGTCTCGGACTGACAGATACTCTCGCAGCGCCTTCGCCGCCGGATCGCCAAACGGAACGATCCGCTCTTTCCGGCGCTTGCCGAATACGCGCAGGAGTTTGTTGTTGAAATCAATATCGCGCAGATCGAGCTGCGCCAATTCCGAAACACGAACGCCCGTGGCGTACAGCAACTCGAGGATGGCGCGGTCGCGTTTGCCGAAATCGGTGTCTGCGTCAGGCGTCTCGATGAAACGAACCGCATCCTCGACTGACAAATGGACCGGCAATTTCTTCTCTTTACGCGGCGTCGCGACCAGTTTTGCGGGATTGGCTTCGACGACACCTTCGCGCACCAGGAACTGAAAAAATGTGCGCAGCGCCGCGAGCTTTCGCGCGATCGAAGACTTTTTTTTGTGATCGGAGTGAAGTGTCGCCAGCCACTCGCGAATTGTGATGTGATCGATTTCCTTGATGTTGGGTTCGGCGCGCTTCTTTCCGTTACCTTTCTCGTTCGGCGGACTTAGATAGTCGAGGAACTGTTGCAAATCGCTTTCGTAGCTGCGCAGCGTATGCGCGCTGACGTTGCGTTCATAGCGCAGGTGGTCAAGAAAAGAATTGAGAGAGTCTGAAATCATTAAGATTTGAAAGAACCGCGAGCGATAGCAAGCAGATGCTTACATACAAGTGCGCAAACGAATTCAGATTTTCAGCAAGTTGAGGGGCAGGATCCGCTCACAATCGTTCGCGGTTCAATAACGGCTGCACTCTACACTACCGCTCGTCTTTTGACCAGAAATCCTTTGCGCGCGCGAATGCGGATATTGTTCTGTGTTTTCACGCGCAAAGCGATTAGGTGATAGCGCCCGTCGCGTTTGTCTTCTGTCGCGTAGTAACTGAGAACGTATTGCTGCGCCAGATCGCCGGCGATCTGCGCGAACGCGTTGTCGAGATCGTCAACCGTTTTCGGAATGTAAACTGCGCCGCCGGTTTGTGCGGCAAACTGCTCCATGCGGCGTTCGGCGGCGAGGTCGCGAACATTCGCATTGTCGTAGAGGCCGGTTTGCACGACGTAAATTTGACTCTCGTCGCCCATCAGCTTTTGTAAGGTCGCATCGAAATCGTGATCGTTACGACTGGTTGTATCGCGGCCATCGGAAACAATGACAATGACACGCCGGCCATTAAACGGCTTCAGATAGAAGAGTGCGGCAAAGATGCCGTCGTAGAGGGAAGTCGCGCCTTCAGGTCTGCCAAAATTATCGATGGTTTGCTGCAAGAGCCGAACGTTGTTCGTCATTGGCTGCGCGAGAAAGACATCGGTCGAGATGGAATAAATCGCCGCCTCATCCATTGGGCGCATGACGTTTTGGAAGAACCGTACGGCCGCGTGCTTTTCGAAATCGCGTGACGCAGTCAGACTGCCGCTGTTGTCAAACAGCATCACCAGTCGCACCGGACTTTCGGATCGGGCGATATCGCTGATCGAACTCAATTGCCCGTCGATCCGCAGTTCGAAGTCATCTACGGTCAGATTCGTGACCGCCACCCCCCGGTTATCAACGATCGTCGCCGGCACGGGGACGAGATTGGAACTGACGCGCACAACTTCGTCAGTCTCGTCCGAATTCATGTTAGATGGGTCGGCGACGGGGTGGATGTTTCGCGGATCGGGTTTGTTCGCGTTAGCTGTCTTAGGATCTTTCTGCCGGCCGGACTGGGGACGTGTCGTGAGTGGCACACTCAAAAGTAATACCGATATTGCGAGGCATAGTGCGATCGGGAGTAAGCGGGGGCAATTTGAAAGGGTTCGCATAAGAACTAGTGTGCAGCCGCCATCTCAGTCTCCGCGGTGGATTGAAGCCACTGGTTCCATTGTTCCAGCCCCAGCTTCACTTGCAACAGGTGCCGATCACGTTTACGGCGGACGCTGCGCGCTTGTTCCGGCGACAAAGGCTCAAGCAGCGCGAAGGTAATGTTCACCGGCTGATAATTTTTCTTCTCGGCGCTTGAAACATATTGCGCCAGAGCGCCAATGGCGGTCGCGCGTGGCGCGATCAAAAGTTCTTCGCCCTGAACCAACCGCGCTGCATTTCTGCCTGCCAGCCATCCCATGGCCACCGATTCGACGTAACCTTCAACGCCGGTAATTTGTCCGGCAAAGAGAATATTTGGATGCGCCCGCATCTGCATGGTTGGCTGCAATACGCGCGGCCCGTTTACGTAGGTGTTCCGATGAATCTGTCCGAATTGAAGAAACTCTGCGCGCGCGAGCCCGGGAATCAGCCGCAGCACGCGCGCCTGTTCGCCATAACGGAGATGGTTTTGAAAGCCGACCATGCTGTAGGCGTCCGCCATCAGATTTTCCTGCCGCAATTGCACGGCGGCGAACGGTTGAAGTCCTGTACGCGGATCGACGAGGCCCACCGGCTTCATCGGGCCGTAACGCAAAGTGTCGACTCCTCGTCGCGCGAGTTCCTCGATCGGCAGACACGCTTCGAACCAACGTGTTTCTTCGAATCGTTGCAGCGGGACACTGTTGGCGCTGGTGAGCTCGCGATAGAAAAGCCCGTACTCCTCTTCGTTCAGCGGACAGTTAAGATAATCATCGCCACCCTTGCCGTAGCGCGCCGCCTTGAACGCAATCGTTCGATCAATCGAGTCGGCCGCAATAATCGGCGCGATCGCGTCATAGAAGTACAGTTGATCGTCGCCAGTGAGTCGAATGATCTCTTCCGTCAAAGAATCTGAAGTCAGCGGGCCCGTTGCGACGATTGTAACTTCCGCAGTCTTCAGAGAAGTGACCTCTTCACGGACGACTTCGATGCTCGGATGAGCTTCGATTTCGGATGTGATGTACTCGGCAAACTGTTGACGATCGACGGCGAGGGCCGCGCCCGCGGGAACACGCGCTCGCGCTGCCGCGCGCATCACCAGCGAATCTCCGCGCCGCAACTCCTCTTTCAAAAGGTGCGAAGCGCTGCCAGGCTCATCGGATTTGAGCGAATTGGAACAAACAATCTCAGCGAGTTTGTCTGTGTGATGGGCCGGCGTTTGTCTGACGGGGCGCATCTCGTAGAGTTTCACGCGCGCGCCCGCGCTCGCCGCCTGCCACGCAGCTTCAGCGCCAGCCAACCCGCCGCCGATGACGTTGATTTCGTCCATTGGCTCGTGCTTTCGAATTTATCCGCAGATTACGCAGATTTCACAGATCAGTCAGGCAGATAAAGGCGTTTAGCGACCCGCGTAATCAGCAGGCTGAATCTTCTCTTTGTAATCTGTGTAATCTGCGTAATCTGCGGATGATTCATACCGTGGTGCTTGACCTGAATTTCGCCGATTCGTATAGTCAAATCTTCGCACGAGCCGGCTTAGCTCAGTTGGTAGAGCGTCTGATTCGTAATTAGAAGGTCATCGGTTCAAGTCCGATAGCCGGCTCCATCGCATCAACGATTCCGCAGTCAGTCTAAAACCCATAGCAGGCGACCGCAAGGTTGCCTGTTTCTGTTAAGAACGCGCCAGGCAATGCTCACGCCCGAACAAATTCAGAAATACGACGAAGACGGATTTCTCGTGCTGAGCGAGTTCGCGGAACGGTCAGCCTGCGACAGACTGCGTCGGCGCGCTGAAGAATTGGTGCGCGATTTCGATCCGCAGGGAGTTGTTTCGATTTTCTCCACGCGCGAACAGACACGCACGAGCGACGATTACTTCCTGGAATCCGGCGACAAGATTCGCTGCTTCTTTGAAGAGAACGCCTTCAACGCGGATGGGACCCTTCGACAAAGCAAAGAACGGTCAATCAACAAAATTGGCCATGCACTACACGATCTCGATTCGGTCTTTGACGAGTTTTCCCGTCGCCCGGACATCAAGAATTTGGTGAGCGAGTTGGGCTTCAGCGACCCGCTCTTGCTCCAATCGATGTACATCTTCAAGCAGCCGAACATCGGCGGCGAAGTGACTTGTCATCAGGACGGAACGTTTCTTTTTACCGAACCGCTCCGCGTGCTGGGTCTATGGTTCGCGCTCGAAGATGCGACGACTGAAAATGGATGTCTCTGGGCGATTCCGGGCGGACATAAAGCCGGATTAAAGTCGCGTTTCCTGCGCGCAGATGATGGTGGAACACGATTCGAAACCTTCGATGATTCTCCCTGGCCCGAGGAAAGGTTAATGCCCCTGGAAGTCGAAAAGGGAACGCTGATTGTCTTACATCCGCTTTTGCCACATCTCAGCCGCGAGAATCGCTCACGAAAATCGCGCCACGCCTACACGCTGCACATCATCAATTCAACAGCGGATTATCCGAAAGAGAACTGGTTACAGCGCGCGGCTGACATGCCGCCACGCGGATTCTGAACTATTCAACCGTTACAGATTTTGCGAGATTCCTTGGCTGATCGACGTCGCAGCCACGCCGCACGGCAATGTGATACGCGAGCAGCTGCAAAGGAATGATCGACAGCAGAGGCGAAAGTAGATCGCTTGAGTCGGGAACTGAAATGACGTGATCGGAAACTACTGAGGACATCGTGTCGCCTTCGGTGAGCACCGAGATCACGATTCCTTCACGCGCTTTGACCTCCACAATATTCGAGTGGGTTTTCTCGTAACGCAACTCAGACGCGCGATTTCCCGTTTCGCGCGTGTTGATGAACATCACCGGCAGGCGCTCGTCAATCAAAGCATTCGGGCCATGCTTCATTTCGCCGGCCGGGTAACCCTCGGCGTGGATGTACGAGATTTCTTTCAGCTTCAATGCACCTTCGAGCGCAATCGGAAAATTAATTCCACGACCGAGATAAAGAAAATCGGTGGCGCGAAAGAATTCGCGCGATAGTTCGTCGATCGCATCTGACTGGTTCAGGAGATGCTCCATCTTTACCGGTAACTCGGCCAATTGGCGGACGTGCGCGAGACTTTCTTCGTCGCTCAGAGTGTTACGAATCTGCCCGAGGTAGAGTGCGAACAAATAGAGCGCAATCATTTGGGATGTGAAGGCCTTGGTCGATGCGACGCCAATTTCAGGTCCCGCGTGCGTCAGGATCGTGCCGTCAGCTTCGCGTGTGATCATCGAGCCCTGCACGTTACAAATGGAGAGGGCCTTGATGCCACGCTCTTTCACTTCGCGCATGGCCGCGAGCGTGTCGGCGGTTTCGCCCGATTGCGAAATCACCAGCAGCAAAGCGTTGTCGTCGAGGACAGGATCGCGATAACGAAACTCAGACGCATAATCAACTTCGACATTGACGCGGGCGAGTTGCTCGATCATGTACTTGCCGGCGAGTCCCGCATGCAGCGAAGTTCCGCACGCGGCAATTTTGATCGACGTCAGCTGTTTGAACTCGTCCTCGCTTATGTTCTTCATCTGATCGAGGAACACGTGACCGGTAGCGTGCGAGATGCGCCCTTCGACGGTTTCGCGGACGGCGCGCGGCTGCTCGTAAATCTCTTTGAGCATGAAATGCTTGAAGCCGCCTTTTTCGACCTGAATCGGATCCCAGGTGATGCGCTGCTTTTCCGGTTTGACTTCTTTGCCTGAGAAATCGGTGACGCGAATCCCATCCCGCGTCATTACGGCAATCTCGCCATCGGCGAGGAAGAAAACGTCGCGCGTGTGTTCCAGAATCGCGGGCACGTCGGATGCGACAAAGAATTCCTGATCCCCCACGCCCATGACTACGGGTGGGCCTTGTCGCGCGGAAATAATTGTGTCGGGATAATCAGCCGAGATGATTGAGAGCGCAAAGATACCGCGCAGGCGTAGCACCGTCTCGCGAACCGCGGATTCAAAATCGGCACCGTTCTTCAAATATTCTTCCACCAGATGTGAGACGATCTCGGTATCAGTTTCGGTGACGAACCGATGATCCTTCTGGCGCAGCTCTTCTTTCAGTTGCAGGTAATTTTCGATAATGCCGTTATGGACGACGATCACGCGACCGGTGCAGTCGCGATGCGGATGCGCGTTTTCTTCCGTGGGCCGGCCGTGCGTCGCCCAACGAGTGTGGCCGACGCCGTACGACCCGGAAATGGGACTTTCGTTTAGGACAGCTTCCAGGTTCCGCAGCTTGCCTTCGGCCCGACGGATTTCCAGGTCGTGGTTTCCATTGACGACGGCGATACCGGCCGAATCGTACCCGCGATATTCAAGCTTCCGGAGTCCGTCGATGATCAACGGCACCACGGGCTTGTTTCCAACATATCCGACTATTCCACACATAGGTTAGTAAGCAGCAAGCAGTGTGCAGTAAGCAGAAAAAACTTCGAACAGGGCACCAGTTTCACTACTTAGAGCCATCTTTCAATTTCCGTTTCACTTTCGCCGGTACTCCGACGACGAGAGTGTCCGGCGGAACATCTTCAGTGACCACCGAACCCGCGCCGGTCACAGCGCCGCTGCCGACGCGCACCGGCGCCACCAACATGGTATCTGAACCGATGCGAACATGATCTTCGATGACCGTCGGGTGCTTGTTCTTTCCGTCGTAGTTGCACGTGATTGTGCCGGCGCCAATGTTCGTCTCTTCACCGATGGTCGCATCGCCGAGGTAAGTCAGATGCATGCTCTTTGTGCCGCGGCCGATGTGCGATTTTTTCACTTCCACAAAGTTTCCGACCACGGAACGTTCCTCCATGCGCGTGTTCATGCGCAAGTGCGCAAAGGGGCCAGCTGCGCAGTCATCGGAGATTTCGGAATCAACCACCAGGCAATGATCCTTGATCGTGACGCGATTTCCAATGTGTGAGTTCACGATGCGCGAACCCTGATGAATTTCGCACGCCTCACCGATAACGCTATTGCCTTCGATGTGAACATCGGGGTGAATGACCGTGTCACGGCCAATCTGCGCACCGCCGCTAATGTAAGCGTGTGACGGATCGATGAATGTCACACCGCATTCGAGCATCAAGCGCCGAATCGTATTTCTCCGCAGCAGGTTTTCGAATTCTGCCAGCTCTGCACGCGTGTTGATGCCAGAAACTTCGCGCGCATCATTGTGTTGATAAACCGCGATCTTGTCATCTTGCGATTTCAAAATTGACGGCACATCCGTGAGGTAGTATTCGCCCTGGCTGTTGTTCGGTTTGATTTCCTTGAGCGCGTCAAACAACTTAGCGTTGTCGAAACAATAGATGCCGACGTTGATTTCGCGAATTTGGCGCTCTTCATCCGAAGCGTCTTTCTGTTCGACGATCTTCACGAACTCACCGCGGTCGTTCTTGAGTACGCGTCCGTAGCCGGTTGGATTTTCCAGGCGCACGCTCATCAGCGTGCAGGCGGTGCTTTGTCGATCGTGCGCTTCAATTAGCTTCGCGAGCGTTGCCGTCTTAACGAGCGGAACATCGCCGGAAAGGATCATGACCGTTCCGTCTTTGCTGCGTAACGAACTCTCGGCGGCTTTTACCGCGTCGCCCGTCCCTCGTTGCTCGCGTTGACGAACAAACATGATCCGATCGATCTGCGATGGAAACTCTTTTCCAACCGCCGATTGAACTTCTTCGGCCTGATGGCCTACGACGACGTACACTTTTCGTGGCTCGAGGGCGAGTGCGGTCCGACAGACATGCGAGATCAACGTTCGGCCGTCGAGCTGGTGCAAGACCTTTGCGCAATTCGATTTCATGCGCGTGCCCAGGCCCGCAGCCATAATGATGACGTCAAGTGGCTGAGCCTGACCTACAGTTGATTGATTGGTTCCGGCGGAGTTTTGCAACGGATAAGTTTGCGCCGATCAGACCGCAACTGGCAATGGAATGAGCGACTGGGCCGCGCACGCAAGCACGGCCTGTGCAAGTTTTTTCGGATCGTGCCGCACCATCTCGCCTTCTTCCAGCAAATTCGCGCGAACTATTTCGCCGAAGCCGGAGCCGTTATTGGGCGACGGCAATTGCTCACTCCAGGTAACCTGATAGGCGCCGTCAGCCGCATACAGGCGCGTTTGTTCGTCGCTAATCGGGTGATCATTTAACAGAATGTAATCGAATCGAATGGGGGGCGCGTAGTCGCGAACCTGGGTCAGATGTTTCTGCGCGTCGAAGCCATCAGTCTCCCCCGGTTGCGTCATCAGGTTCGTCACAAAAATCTTGGTCGCCCCCGATTCCGCGATGCTGTCGGCAACTCCGGATACAAGCAGGTTCGGCAGGATACTTGTGTAGAGCGAACCTGGCCCAATCGTGATTAGGTCGGCTGCGCGAATTGCGGCCAGCGCACCAGGCAGCGCGTCACAGTGATCCGGTTCAAGGCGCAGCTCGCGGATGGGTGATCTGGCAGCAGTGATTTGAGTTTCGCCGTGGACGGTGCGGCCGTCTTCGAGTTCGGCCACCAGGCGCACGTCGGTTACCGTCGCGGGATAAATGTGCCCTTTGCTGGCTAACACCTCGGAAGAGAGTCGCACAGCTTCCACGAAATCTCCGGTGACTTCCGCCAGCGCAGCGAGAAAAAGGTTACCGAAGCTGTGGCCGGCTAAGTCGCCTGAACCTCCAAACCGGTAGCGAAACAGGCGGGAAAGCAGGTTCGAATCCTCGGACAGCGCGATCATGCAGTTCCGAATGTCGCCCGGCGGCAAAATCTGAAGTTCATCGCGCAAGCGGCCGGAACTGCCGCCGTCATCCGAAACGGTTACGATTGCGGACAATGACTCGAGCCATGGTTCATCGTTCTGGCTCGGCGAAACGTATCGCTTGAGTCCCGATAACAGGGTTGACAACCCTGTGCCGCCACCAATCGCAACCAGTCGCAGTCCGCGTGGAAAATTTGTTTTGTTCACCAGTGATTTCAAGGAATGCACAACACACTCCAAAAGCGAATATACCTGAAAGAGAAGCGATCGGGTAGAGATTGCTGAAGAGCGACGGGCCGGTTTACTCGGCTGGCGAGAAGACTATCTGATCGAATTCGGGATCGCTGCGGAGCGAATTCAAGTCCGAATCACGTTGCGCGCGAATCTTCAACTTTGGTTGCAGATCCAGCGCACGTCGCAAGGACTTCAATGCAGTATCAATCGCGCCGAGCCGTGCGCGCGACGCCGCCAAACCGTAATGGATGTGCGCCGCCTCAGGTTCACGCTTTAAGGCGCGCTCGAATAGTTCCTGCGCGGCCACGTACTCGCCGCGGTTCAGTTCGATCACTCCACGATCGTAGAGCGAGTCGGCATCTCGAGGTTGTGCAAGGTCCGTTCGAAGACGCGACTCGGCGACGGCCAAGTATGTCCGGGCGCGTGCGGCAACTTCTGAGACGGTCGGGTACTTATCGATCAAGCTTCGAAATTGGTTGCGGGCCTCAGCGAACCGACCGCGGGTGAACTCTTTGTGCGCGGACTCGAACGCTGTGAGCGCGGCAGCCTCTTCAAAAGTAGGCTGTGGAGGAGGTGGCAGCGGCTTCTTCGGTATGGAAATGATCGGTTTTGTCGTGGCACGACGCGGCGCGGCTTTGGCAGGCTTTGCGACTTTCGAAACACGTTTTGACGCTTTTGCCTTGGTTGTTGCTTTGACCGGACGCTTCGGTGCGGACTTTTTCGCGGTTGTCACCTTTGCAGCCTTCTGAGCTCGCGCTTTGCCGGCAGGCGAACGTTTGGTAGCCGGCCTGAGTGTCGACTTCAGGACACGTTTCGCCCGACCCGCCGATTTGGACGATGAACGCACTGCTGAGCGTGATGACAGTCTCTTTTCGGGGCTGCTCATATTCCGACCAATAGGGAAGGGAAATTCGAAAATCCTCGCCTGAATTCGGGCGCAGCTTAGCATAGATTTAGCCGTAATTCAATGAAAGAATAGGATTTGCGGCCGGTTGAGGCGGTTTGAGTTAAACAATGGCAGTCACCAAAAGCCCCAGAAAAACAGTTGAAGCTGTAATCGGCGCCGTGTTAATGTGACTCGTGGTTTCCGACGTTGGGACTTAGGTCGAGACCGCAGATTTCACTCATTAGATTTCGCACGCCCTGCCCCGCATCTTCGCCTCTGAGCAACACTGTTGGCCAATCTTGAGCTATCGCTCGAACTGAGCAGCCCTTCCAATATGCCAATTCTGATTCGCGAGCAGCGGTACCACCATATCAAAGCGCTGTTGGCCCGGTTGCGGCTCGATGCGTCGGCACGGGTCGTCGTCTTGGTCGAAAAAGACGGTCAGCAAATCGCCGCCCATGGAGAAGTTGGTGCACTGGATACGACTAGTTTGGCTTCGCTGGTGGCCGGCAACGTGGCCGCGACCGGCGGAATGGCAAAGCTGATCGGCGAGAAAGAATTTCCCACGCTCTCGCATGAGGGTGACAAGGAAAGTATTCACATCAGTGTGATCGGCCGGATTCTCTTAGTGGTCGTCTTTGACCAACGATCGAGTCTGGGCCTCGTCAAACTTCGATCGAAACAAGCGTCACACGAATTGGCAGCAGCCTTCGCAGAAATCGAACGCGATTCGGAGACGAGTGACAACTCGAAGCTGCCGTTCAGCGAAATCACCGACGAAGAAATTGACAGTCTGTTTGTTCAAAATTAGCCCCGTTTAGAACTATGACTTTCATCAATTACGCATCACGGGAGATTAACTGCAAGATCGTCTACTACGGTCCGGGTCTTTGTGGGAAGACTACGAATCTCCAGCACATCTACGACGCAACCGCCCCACAAGCGAAAGGCAAGCTAATCAGTCTGGCGACTGAGACAGATCGAACTCTCTTCTTCGACTTCATGCCGCTGGAACTGGGGACTGTGCGGGGATTCAAAACGCGGTTTCACTTATACACAGTTCCTGGCCAGGTGTTCTATGAAGCATCGCGCAAGCTGATCCTGAAAGGCGTTGACGGCGTTGTGTTCGTCGCCGACTCGCAGGAAGAACGTATGGATGCCAATATCGAGTCGCTTTTCAACCTCGAAGAAAACTTGAAGGCACATGGATACGACTTGATGAAGATTCCCTACGTCCTCCAGTTGAACAAGCGCGATTTGCCCAATGTGATACCGACGGAAGATTTGACCGTGGAGTTGCTGAAGAAGGGCGAGCCTGTGGTCGAAGCTGTCGCATCAACAGGCGTGGGCGTGTTTGACACGCTTAAAGCTGTAGCCAAACAGGTTTTGACTGAATTGCGGAAGAGTTAGTTCAATCCAGCGGCTTAACCATCAACAGGCCATCACCGCCATTTGAATAGTATTTCGGAAGTCTTTGCGTAACTGTGTAGCCAAGGCTGAGGTAAAGCTTTTGGGCAGGCACGTTCGTCGCCCGCACTTCTAACCGCGCGATCCGCGCATGGCGCCGGCGAAAGCCATCTTCGACTCTTTCCAGGAGACAGCTTGCCAGTCTTCGGCGGCGATGTTCGGGAGCGATTCCGATCGTCGTAATGTGGCCAGTGTGATCAGGTTCGAGCAAACCGATTACAAAGCCGGCCATTGCGCTATTTTGAGTAACGACGCGATACGAAACTGACTCCAGTGAGCCGAGCAGATACTCAAACGTGTCGCGACTGTAAGCCTCGCCGTCAAGGAAGCAGCGCTGATCCAATAACCAGCATTCATCGATTTGGCCCATGGTCAGCGGTCGCAGATCGTATTGCGCGGTGGCGGGGGGCACGAGCGCGAGCGTCGGAACAGTCACAGCCGACTGGCCCCGACTATTCGACCACCATCTTGGCCTGAATTTCTTTAAGACTGCCATAACCCGATTGTTCTCGTTGCGGGAACCTGGAGCGTGGCGCTGATTATATCCGGACAGGTTTGTCGAGTCCACGTCTGGCCGTAAAAAAACCGTTCCCCTCAGTAAGCCTTAGAGGATCAGCATACAGTCACCGTAGCTGTAGAATCGGTAGCGTTCGTGGACTGCGTGGCGATAGGCGTCGAGCACAAGAGTGCGTCCGGCAAACGCGCTCACCAGAAGCAGCAGGGAAGAGCGCGGAAGATGAAAATTCGTGAGAAGCGCATCCACCACGCGAAAACGGTAGCCGGGCGTGATCGTAATGCCGGCCATGCCGTGTGCCGGAAGAACGTTGCCGGATTCTGAAACGGAGGATTCCAGCGCGCGTGTTGTCGTGGTGCCTACTACGACTACTCGTCCTCCCGCGCCGCGACAGTTGTTAATGACACCCACTGCTTCGTTACTGATCATGAATCGTTCCGCCAGCACGCGGTGCTCGGCGACATTATCAACGCGCACGGGCTCAAACGTTCCGTAACCGACATGTAACGTTATTTCGGTAACTTGAATTCCGCCTTCCTTCAGTTCTTGCAGGACGTGGGGAGTGAAATGCAAACCTGCCGTCGGCGCGGCGATTGCGCCCGTTTCTTGCGCGTAGATTGTCTGGTAGCGATCGCGATCTTCAGTAACCGCGCCAGAATCG
>Ga0207675_100001955_pt1 | contig 20587 bp, 15 predicted proteins | sample KBSSwiS42_FD_184305 | JGI IMG/M metagenome (GOLD analysis project Ga0207675, IMG submission 184305) | Switchgrass rhizosphere microbial communities from Kellogg Biological Station, Michigan, USA - KBS Switchgrass S4-2 (SPAdes) (version 2) | ecosystem: Host-associated > Plants > Roots >...
TGCGCCGCTTTGCCCAGGGCACGCCGAGCATACCCGCGCTTTATTCCGTACTTCCCGGTTTGCAAATCATCGAAGAGGTCGGCGTTGAGAGTTGCCGCGCCGAATCCGCGCGCCGGACCGAATGGATGATCGATTTCGCGCTGGAACGAGGTTGGAAAGTGAACAGTCCCCGCGACGTGAATCAGCGCGGCGGCTCAGTAATGATTTACGTTGATGACGGGCCCGGCATGGTGCAGCGCTTGAACGAACGCGGCGTCTTTGTTGATTGCCGTCCCGGGGTCGGCCTGCGCATGTCTCCGCATTTCTTCAATACGGATGAAGAAGTGCAGGAGGCAATGGAGATTTTAGCGGATGTGATGAAGTGATCGACAGGATTTACAAGCTTAACCGGATGGGAACAAGTTAGATGGTGTGAATGATCCGATCTTGTCCATCGTGTAAATCTTGTAAATCCTGTCGAGGTTTTCTTACGCCTCATACCTCACACTCGGACTGCCCGCTGGATAAAACACGCCGAGCAGACGCAACTCACCGTCGCCCGTGTTTTCGACGCAATGACTTTGTCCGTTAGGAAGATAAATGCATGAGCCGACGGAGATCGGAGTATTTGTTTGACCAGCCCACATGCGACCTTCGCCTTTCAGAATGAAGAGCACTTCTTCGTAGTTGTGAAAGTGATCGGGTGCCCGCCCCGGAGGAATTGAGCCGACAAACTGCGTGACCTGCTTGCTGCCGACTTCGTTGTCCACCAGGACGCGATACCAACGATCGGCGGTTGATTGCGGTGCGCGATCCCAAAGATGTACAAACGGATTTTTAGCGTTGGATCGCGAGTGAGAAGTCACCGTACGGTCGACAAATTCTTGAGCGCGATCGGGATCGGGGCAGCGCGAACTGATTACCAGAACCGGTTGCGAATTTGGATTGTCGATCGCAAACGTTTGCTGCGGACGTATGTAGATTCCGGTGTCACCACCGACGTTGAATTCAGCGTCATCTATCCAAATCGTATTTTCACGCGCATCGTTCACGTACCCGTCTCCGAGAACGTAAAGGATCTCATCGGAATCAGCGTTTCGAATTCCAGGTGACAAACCTGGCGCGAACTCCAGCACTCGCAGCGAGATTGCTTGTGCACCGGTTGCTTGACCGATCTGATCCCAAATGCGTACGGTGCCGCTCACGACCGGCTCGCCTTCGCGCATGTCGGAAACGCGACAACCGCCCTCAAGAATCACGGCCATTTTTTAGCGCTCGGATTTGAGATGAAGAGTCGTGTGCTCGGTGACGGAACCCGGCTGAGTAAGATTTGAAGTAGTTTGAGCTTTCAATTGCGGCGGCGCATAGCCTGCGTCAACTAACTTTTGCTCGTGCCCCTCACCCGCGCGATCCGTAATCTCTTTCCGGACTCCGGTGAAGAACAACGCATTGATAATCAGGCCGATTCCAACGAGAAAACCAGCCACGCCCAAACCAGCAACGCCCATAAGCGGATCAGCGTCGCCAATAAACGCAGACATCAGCGTCATGAAAATAGCGAACCCCAGACCTGACGCCGCGGTAATGACCCCGGCACGGACTCTGCGTTGACGCTTTTCTTCGGGCGATTCGAGGAACTTTTCGATTTGCGGCAGGACGTCTTCAGCAACTCTTTTGAGATCGTGCGCGTCTTCGACTCGGCGAATTTGATCCGCGACCGCGCGGCCAATTTCCTCACGCGCGGTGACGGCTGATGCAGTTATTGAATCGGGTCGCTCGAGGCTAACTCGCACGGCACGCAAATCAGTTCCACACGCGCGACAAAACTGACTCGCTTGACGTTCTTCCGATCCGCAGCCTGGACAAAACATGAGTAAGAAAGAATACGAACGCCGATCGCCGCAGGTTCACGAAATCAATGGCACGCGCATCTTGCGCGTGGTCACCCTGAGACGCCGGTGCCACGTAAATTACCGTATTCGCAGGCTAAACGGCAAAAGATAGGCCGCCTCTCCACGCTTCGCGCGATCCATCAATTGCAGGAAACGAAAAGCGTGGCGCACGTCTTCCGGCATCGCGCTGAGCATCGCTTGCTGCTGTTTCATTTCCGGCGCGGCTTCGGTTTCATCTTCATCGGAATCACTGAGCAGTTGTTCCCAGAAGCTGGGCGGTAGTGGACGAATGATTCGCTGCACCCCCCTGTTTGCCGGAATGTTCGCGAGCTGCTTGGCGATTTCGATCGCCTTATCGAGGCCGCCATACTCATCCACCAAACCGTTGTCCTTACCTTGTCGTCCAGTCCACACGCGGCCCTGGCCGATGGAATCGATGTAGGCTTGCTCCTTACCGCGGCCTTTCGCGACTTTGGAAGTGAAGTCGTCGTATGTGCTCTTCAGAAACTCTTCGAATTTGGCGCGTTCGCTATTGCTGAACTTCTCGGTCTCGCGGAACATGCCGGAGTTTGTGCCGCGCAGAACATATTCGTTCGTGACGCCAATCCAGTCGTAGAATCCTTTCACCACCGGCTTGCCCCCGACGACCCCGATTGAACCTGTGATCGTTGAAGGTTGCGCGACGATCTTGTTCGCGTTGCAGGCGATGTAGTAACCGCCCGACGCCGCTACGTCGCTCATCGACACCACCACGGGCTTTTTCGCCTTTAGCGACTCAATGCCGCGCCAGATGATGTCGGATGCGAGACCTGAGCCGCCCGGGCTGTCGATGCGAAGGACGACCGCCTTGATCGATTTGTCGTCGCGAACTTCGTTAAGCACGCGCACCAGCGAATCCGAGCCAATCGTTTCTTCGCCGCTGCTGCCGAATTGCGAGCTGCCGGACATGATGTCGCCAGAGGCATAAACGACCGCGATCTTTTCGCCTTTGTTAAGGCCCAGAGACTCTTGCGTAATCTTCCGATAGTCCGACGCGCGCACGACGCGCAGCTGATCGTTGTCGTTGTAGCCAAGATTCTTCTTGATCATTTTCTCGACGTCTTCGCGATACAGCGCGCCGTCGATCAAGCCCTGCTCCTGCGCCTGCTTAGCGGTGTAAGGCGCATTGTCGATTATCTTCTTCACATCCTCGGCAGATTTGCCGCGTCCCTTCGCGACGCCATCAACCAGACGGCCGAACAGATCGTCGAGCAGTGAATTTATGTATTCGCGATGCGCGTCAGTCATTTGTTTCTGCGTGAACATGTCGCCGGCGCTTTTGTACTTTCCAATTTGATAGACGTCGGGATAGATACCGAGCTTGTCGAGCGTGCCGCGAAAGAACATCACATCAGCAGCCAGCCCCGTCACGAACAACTCACCGGAAGGTGGAATGTAAATCTTGTCGCACGCGGCCGCGACGTAGTAGTCCTTGTTGAAGCCGGTCTCCATGTACGCGTAGACGGGTTTACCCGACGCGCGAAAATCTGCGATCGCGCCGCGGATCTCTTCCGCCTTGGCCCAACCGGTTTCTGACGCATCGACATCGAGGATGATCGCCTTGATGCGCTTGTCGGCCTTCGCTTTCCGGAATTGCGCGAGCAAGCTGCTGAGCGACTGTGGCGGGTTCCCAAACAAGCGATTCAGTGTATTGTCCGGAACGTAATCCGGCAGCGGGCCGGAAACTCTCAGCGCCAGCACGCTGTTGTCTTTAATCGACGGCTGTTCGCCCCGAATCGCCGAAACCAGAATCGCCATTCCCACGAAGAAGATGAGGATGAGGCCTAAAACGATACCGGAAATCGTCAGAACGACTTTACGAGTTGTAGACATTGCCATATTGAAAAATCCTGTGTGTTTAAGATTTGTAGTACGTCAGTACGAGTGAAAAGCAAAAAAGTTTTAGGACTGAGGACTGAGGACTAAGTACTGAGAAAAAACACCGCTTCTCAGTCCTCAGTCCTCGGCACTCAGTCCTCCTTCACAATCCAGCCGCCACCCACGACTTCTTCGCCGCGATAAAAGACCGTTGCCTGGCCCGGTGTAATAGCGCGCTGCGGCTCGTCGAATTTCACGAGAGCACGTCCGTTCGGCTCCGGCGTGATGGCCGCAGACGCGGCGGTGTGGCGATAACGGATTCGCACCTCAGCGCGTACTGGCCCGCTCGGATTATCGAACGCGATCCAATTGACGCCTGCGGCGGTGAATTCGTCACTCAGCAGTTCGTCATCGTAGCCCACGATGACACGATTTCTTTCGGCCTCGACGCCGAGCACGTACAGCGGTCTGGCGTTCGCGATGCCGATGCCCCGACGCTGACCGATCGTATAGCGATGAATGCCGCCGTGCGTGCCGAGGACGGCTCCATCGCTCGTCACGATTTCTCCGTCGCCAGGCAAACGATCAGTTTGCTGCTCGGCTGCGAGATACCGATCGATGAAGCCCGCGTAATCGCCATCGGGAACGAAACAGATCTCCTGCGACTCTTTCTTCTCGGCAACCGCGAGATGGCTTTCGCGCGCCGCCTGGCGAGCATCGCTCTTTGACAGTTCGCCGAGCGGAAACAGCGCGCGCGAAAGCTGGTCCTGAGTCAACTCCCAGAGAAAGTAAGATTGGTCTTTATTAGGATCGCGTCCGCGTAAAAGGCGATATCGATGCGTCGCTTCGTCAAAATCAACCCGAGCGTAATGACCGGTCGCCACTTTTTCACACCCGAGGCTGCTCGCCAACTTGTCGAGCGACGCAAACTTCAAACGGCTGTTGCACGCAACGCACGGAATTGGTGTCTCACCTTTGAGATAGCTGTTGACAAACGGCTGGACGACATCGCGCTCAAATTCCTTTTCCAGATTCAAAACGTAGAAGGGAAAGGCAAGCTCTTCCGCGACGCGACGTGCGTCGTAAACATCATCCAGCGAACAGCAACGGGAAGGCAGGGGCTCGCCGTTTTCGTCGACACTGATGCCGCGGCGCTGATTCCACAACTGCATCGTAAAGCCGACGAGGTCGTGACCCTGCTCCTTCAAAATGGCCGCGGCCGCGGACGAATCCACGCCGCCTGACATGGCTACGGCGATCTTCATTCAGTAAATCGTAAATCGTGAATCGTAAATAGAAGGTTGTTAAGCACCGATGGTAGCATCCGCGAGACAAAAGCGGCAAAGCTCTGCTCGACTATTCACGATTTACGATTTACGATTTACGACGCTTATGGCCGAACGCGCAATCGAAGAATACAAAATAGTTGACGAGCCGTATTATCTGCCCGTTGACAATGAAATTGGGCTGTTTGAAGCGGCACACGGGGCGAAGCTGCCGGTGATTTTGAAAGGCCCGACGGGCTGCGGCAAAACACGGTTTGTCGAGTACATGGCCTGGCGGCTTGAGCGACCGTTGATCACTGTCGCGTGTCATGAGGATCTGTCTTCAACCGATCTGGTGGGACGATTTTTGATCGAGGGTGAAGAGACCGTTTGGCACGATGGGCCGCTAACCTCGGCCGTGCGTCACGGCGCGATCTGCTATCTCGACGAAGTTGTCGAGGCACGCAAAGACACCGTCGTGATTATTCACCCGCTCACTGATCATCGCCGTCGTCTGCCAATTGAAAAGCGCGGTACGATTCTGGACGCGCCCTCGGATTTCATGCTGGTGGTTTCTTATAACCCCGGCTATCAATCGATTCTGAAAGACCTGAAGCAGTCGACCCGTCAGCGCTTTGTCGCGATCGACTTCGATTATCCATCCGAAGATTTAGAAGCCGCGATCGTCGCGAGCGAAGGCGGTGTCGATGAAGGAACCGCGCGCGATCTCGTTTTGATTGGTCACAAAGTGCGCAATTTACGGGGCCATGGATTGGAAGAAGGAGTGTCGACGCGCCTGTTGATTTACGCGGCGCAACTAATCGCGAGTGGGATCTCGCCGGCGCGCGCCGCGGAAGTGGCGATGTGCTCGCCGATTACCGACGATCGCGATCTGCAGCGCAGCATCCGCGAAATCATCACCACGGTGATTTAGCGCGAACCAATTTCGGTCTTCGAAAAATCTTCCATGTAGTCGCGCACATTTCGCGGCAGGTCTGACTGATTGCCTTTCGAACTAAACCATCTCGATTTCTCGTCGTCCGCCATCCGCACATAAACAACGGCCGTCGCCAGGTTCATCGCGAACGCCGCTTGCTCAGGGCACATATGCGGCCGACAAACTTTGACCGTTAGATAGTCTCCGCTCAACATCACCGGCGTCTCGACGGCGTATTCCTTCGTCAACAAGTTTAAGTCTTCTGCGCTGAGAAGCTTGGCCAGCGCGGTGCGAATTTCCGGCTCGCTGAAGAAGCGGCGCGTAACCCTGCCTTTTTTCTCGGTCGGATATCTCCCTTCCCACGCTTTCAGGCGCGCGAGATTGTTTTGGCCAATCGCTGACGCAAAACAAAGCACAATGCATGCGAGTAATCCGAGTTTTCGGTTCATTCTTTTGTCTCCCGATGCGAAATTGCGCGCGATGCTAGCACGGATCGCGATTGAATTGGTTATACTTTGTCCATCGCGGAAGACCCTTACCGGGAAGAAGTTTTTCAAGTGTCCGACAAGACCAACCCTAATGGCGAACCTAATCTTGCAGGCCAAATCGAGGAACACCTGCGTTCCGTCAAGAGTCCGCGCGAGCGACGAACGATCGCCGGACTGTTGCGGGCGCTGAGTCACTTGCCGCTCGATCATGCTCGCGCTGCGGTCGACACCAGCGCCGCAATTGCCGCCATTTCCCTGCGCGCCAGCATTGAGTTCCTGCGTGTCGCATCGGACGCAGCCAAAGTGCTCGAAGCGGCTGAGTTGCGTGCGTGGGGCGAAATGGGCCGGCGTTTGACGATGGTTGATGTCGAAGGAGGCGTTAACTTTTTTGCGTCCGGCGTCGAATACTTTGCGCAGGTGCCGGCTATGGTTCGACCGTTTGTTCTTCAAGTCTGCTCGCGGCAGATGGTTCTGTCCGCCGGTACTGCGGCGCAAACATTCAACGAAGCCCCGTCGCTTGCGGTACAGGTTCGTGATGAGAAAGTATTGCGCGCGGTTTATGAAATCGCAGGGGCGATTGCTCGACGATCAGCGAAACATAGCGCTGAGTTTCTGCAAGCTACGCCGGCAGTCTTCGAGGGTGTTGGGCGTAGAGTTTTGGGTGTCGCGCACGAAGGCCCGGTCACGGGTGAAGTCGGCGACGCGGGGATTTTGTCGCCCGATGAGAAGAGTGTTATTGAAGCTCGAGAGCACAGGACCCAACATCCGACCGACACCCAACACCCGCCATCTGACACCCAGCACGCTTCTATGTTCCACGCCGCTGTCGATCTCGCCCGGGCTTTTGCTGAGCAGGCCGGCGGAATTGCCACAGATGCCTGGGCGTCATTGCCCGTGGCAACCGAAAGGCTTGACCCGCAACAGGCACGCCTTTTGATGAAGCGCGCAAAAGATTTCCTTGAGCGCGGCGGCGCGCCGGCACTGCAAGTCCTGCTTTCCGGCGGCGAAGTTCTGCGCGCGCTGCCGGAATGTTTCGACGACTGGATCGAGCTGCTATGGGCGATCGCGCCGCATGGAAACGCCGGACTGGTCGCGTTCATTCGATCAAGTCCACAGTTTTTCCAAATAATCGCGAGCGCTGACACAAAGCGCTCGGCTATTGCGCGCGCACAGCGCGTACTCTCGCTGACGCGGGAGATTGGCCGTGTGGATGCCGAAAGCGCCCTCGCCTGTATGCGTATTAGCGCGAAGGCGCTGCGTACCGTCTCGATCGACCAATTCGAAAACTGGGCGCGCGCCGGTTTGATTGTCGGCGATTCGCGCGCGCGGCGCAGCTACTACTCCCTGGAGACGCGCAGCAGCAACGAGGCTCTGCGCGCCAGCGATCAGAGTGGCGTAACGCTTGACTCAGTTCAGCAATTGCTCCGTTTGTATGTTGAAGCGTTGACGGGGCGGGCTGTCGAAATCACGCCGTTGGCGGTGGTTCCCACCGAATCGCGAATCGGCGACGGTCGGACGATTTACTTACCGACCGTTGTCGCAGAGTTTGACGACGAAGAATTGGACTTCAGGCTTTACAAGGTGCTGGCGGCGCACGCCGCCGGGCAGATCGAGTTCGGAACGTACGAACAGGATACGGACGATTTGCGCGCCGCTTACGTGTCGCTGTCAGAAATCTACGACCCAGCTAAACAGGATGAGCGAGCTGCGTTTGCCGACGATGGATATGTGCCGCCGGTTGATGTAAGGCAGGCTGCCAGCCTGAGGGCTCCGGCAGTAACAACATCGCAGGCTAGCAGCCTGCGTTACCACCATATCCTTCAGCTCTTTCCGATCCCCGCGCTGGCGCGCCGCATTTTCGGCACCCTCGAAAATGGACGCATCGATCGTCGCTTGCGAAATAAATACCGCGGCCTGAATCGCGATCTCGATCTGATTCGCGCGCATTTGCGCAGTAGCAGACCGAAGATCCTCGAATTACCCGCGACGCTTGTTCCCTTCGAGTTGCTGTTTCAGATCACGATGCTGGGTGGGGCGCTCGACGACGCGCGCGAGTTCTATCAACAGGTGGTTACCGAATTGGAAACTGTGGTTGCCGAATACTTGAGCGACCGCGCCGCGACCCTGGCTGACAGCCTGATGGCGACCAGTCGCGTCTACGAACTCTTTCAGTCGATCACGCTCGAAGATTCTGAACAACAAATCGAAGTTCCCGACGAGCAGGATCAGGAAGACGCCAGCAAGCTGGCGGAAGAGATGCTTACGCAGAACGAACGCGACCGTCAGCCGCAGCGACGTGACGCGCGCGAGTTATTTAATGCGTGGAACACGGAAGCTGAGGGTGAGTTTGACGAACTCGACGGCAGCGAATCGTGGAGCGAAGGTGAAACGCCGGAGCAGGGTTTGGAAGAAGGCGAGGTGGCGTTCAATTACGACGAATGGGACCGCGAGCTGACTGACCATCGCGTCGGGTGGTGTCGCGTGATTGAAAAGAAGGTGAAGCGCGGCAATCGCACATTTGTTGACGACACGCGCGAGCGTTACAAAGGCGTCGTTTCTTCAATTCGCCATCAGTTTCAACTGATGAAGCCCGAGAACCTGACGAAAATCGCCAACGAACTGGATGGTGAAGACTACGATCTGAATGCCGTCGTCGACTACTTCATTGACCGCCGCGCAGATGGTCAGCAGTCTGAACGCATTTACACGAAACGTCTGCGCAAACGTCGGGATGTTGCGGTTTCGTTTTTGCTCGATCAGTCATCATCGACCGCGCGCACGATTGGGCGTCATCCCTTGCAGCCTTACACGCACCCCGGTCGTCGCATCATCGAGATTGAGAAGGAAGGCCTGGTGTTAATGAGCGAGGCACTTGAAGCCGTCGGCGACGTTTACGCAATCAACGGCTTCACGTCGGAAGGACGGCGCAATGTGAAGTTTTATGTGATGAAGGATTTTGACGAGCAGTATTCCGACGAAGTAATGCGACGTATTGGCGGGATTACTTATCAAAACAACACGCGCCTCGGTGCGGCAATTCGTCATGCGACGGCAAAACTGGAGAAGCAGGAAGCGCGCACCCGCCTGCTGATCGTTTTGTCCGATGGCCGGCCGTACGACCATGACTATGGCGACGCTCGCTACGCTCGCGAAGACACGCGCGAAGCCTTGATCGACGCGAAGACGCGCGGCATTACGCCGTTCTGCATCACCATCGATCGTGAATCAGAGGCTGAACTGCGCGACCTTTATGGCGAAGTTGGCTACACGATTATTGACGATGTGTTGAGTTTGCCGGAAAGGCTACCGGGAATTTATCGCAGGTTGACGACGTAGGAGCGCGGGCATCCCTGCCTGCGGTTCACCGGCATCTTGCCGGTGCCTGCAAAAGAATTGCGAGCAAGATGCTCGCGGACCGCCGACAAGATGTCGGCGGTCCATCACGCATTAACCCGCTCTCGCCTCACCACTCGCACTCCTGAACGCCAATCTTCATTAATATCGAAACGATAAATCTCAATGTCCGGCGCAATTGTTCGCGCGAGCGTGCGGAACGACGGATGAAAGCGAAGGGCCGGCGCGACCAGGTACACCAGTGGTGACTCGTCGCTGATTTCACGGTCGCCAAAGAGTTTTGCGGCGCTAATGTGACCGCGACGGCGATGGGCTTCGACGCGACGCCAGTAATCAACCCCCTGAAAGACATGTTCGCGATCTTCGGTCACTTTCAATTCAATCACCGCCAAACGCCCGTCGTGGCGCAGTGCGAGCAAGTCGATCGGGCGCGCGCCAGTCGGCCCGCCGGGCGAGGTCCGAAACTGCGCATGCAAGGGTGCCACGATCAATCCAGGGTCGAGTTTCGAGATATCGCGACGAACAATTGATTCAAGCCACGCTTCGCCTGACGCGCGATAGAACCAATGGCGCCGGTCGCGACAGTTTTCGTTTCGATAGGCTTCGAGATCACGAAATAACTTGGCCCAATCCGGTTGATGAAATGCATCAAGCGGTCGGCGCCGCGATCCTTCGATGCCAAACCAGATGCGATCCTGATTCATCACGTGACGCACGCGAGCGAACGGGAGGCCGTGATAGCGCAGCGTCTGACCGTGGCGTGACGCTACAACGTCTATCGCGTCGGGCGCATAAGCGACAATTCCACGCGCGCGTTCGCTCAACTCCGGTTCGTTCACAGGTGGAAACTTCGTGAGACGTTTCCGCCAAAGATGCTTCCGCTCAAAACGCGAAACGGGCGTGACTTCCGTCCAGTCGTCGTCAATCTCGAGCAGTTCGATCCGATCTCGGAACGAATCACGCAGCAGCGCATGCCTTTGCCTCGCCGGCTCAAGAATTCCGTGCTCGACAACCAGCAGCAATCTATTTATCGGCGGGGGCTTCGGCGATTCGAGCACTCGTTGAAACCAGAGCAACGTCGAGGAAAACAGCGCATCAACATTGCGCACGTCGCTTTGCGCGACGGTGCCGGTGACCGCGGTTCGCTCGTGCGGCAGACGCAAGATTATGCGCGCGTACCGGCCGGGCTGATCGCGGCGCATGCCAGGACTGAGAGTAGCGCGTTCAATCTTCACGGATGGGTGAAGGGTGTGGGGAGTACGGTGAGGGTGTAGGGGGTCGGGTGTAGGGTGTAGTTCAGTCCGAATTTCAAAATTCACGTCTTTCGGTTGTTCTGCCAATCTGCGACGTCCACGGCTTGATTTTCGATTTGAGTTGTCGCGTTGATCTGATTTCTCTACACCCAACACCCTATCCCCAACACCCTCGCCTAACGTCGCGGCCACCAACTTGGCAAGTTTTTCGCATCGTTGCTGCCGGGCAGCGGCGATGCTTGCCATGATTGTTCTCGCGGACGCTTGTGGAATAAGTTCAATAGTCGCCGCTTCAGCGCCCATTCGGCGCGTGACTTTCAGTAGCAGCTTGTCATCGCACCACTTCCAGTCATTCAGTCTCCACGCGCCCGCACCAGCTTCTGTCCAGCAGGAAAAAATCAGCCGGTTGTGCTCGACCGAGAATTCGAATTCGTCGTGATTGAGGTTGAGCGGTGAACGTCCATCTGCCGTCATAAACCAATCACGCTGAGCGCCGACTATTTTCTGCAGCGCGAGTTGTTGTTGTGCTAAATCGGAAAGTGAGGCCGAGGCCTTGGGATGTGTGGGAGACATCGCGCGCTATGCTACCATCGGGCTTTCATAAACGAACAGGATGAAACCAGTTTTCTTAGGAGGAGCGGTGCGCACGCCGATTGGCCGGTTTGGCGGCGCGCTCAAGGATTTGACCGCGGCCGATTTGGGAGTAACAGTCGCGAAAGAGAGTCTTCGCCGCGCTAATCTTCGGCCCGATCAAATCGATGACTCGATTTGGGGATGCGCGCGCCAGGCAGGCGGTGGTCCCAATGTCGCCCGACAGATTACTTTCCGCGCCGGCGCGCCCGAAACGGTGCCGGCATTTACGGTGAACCAGGCGTGCGGCTCAGGCTTGCGCGCCATCATTCTGGCGGCGGAAAAAGTCATGCTGGGTCGCGCGAACATCGTGCTTGCTGGTGGCGCGGAAAGCATGTCGCGAGTGCCTTACTTTGCCGAAGGCGCGCGTTGGGGTGCGCGCCTGGGCCATGTTGATCTGACCGACGGCATGTATCGCGATGGCTTCAATGATCCGCTGTCGGGAATGGTGATGGGCGAGACGGCTGAAGAACTCGCCAAGCGTTATGAGATCGCGCGCGACGAGCAGGACGAGTACGCATTGCGTTCGCAACAGCGCGCCGCGGCGGCGATTGCCGGCGGTAAATTCGATCAAGAGATTGTGCCGTTGCAATTGAAAACGCGGAAGGGCGAAGTCACTTTCGCTCGCGATGAACATCCGCGCGCAAACACGACCACCGATGATCTGAAAAGATTGTCGCCGGTATTTTCGCAGGACGGAACAATCACGGCCGGCAATTCGTCCGGTATTACTGATGGCGCAGCGGCGGTGCTGGTTATGACCGAAGACGCTTTGAAAAACTCAGCTGCCGAACCGCTCGCGCGCATTGTCGATTACGAAATCGTTGGCGTGCCCCCTGAAATCATGGGCATCGGCCCCGTGCCGGCGACGTCGGCGCTGTTAGAACGTCAGAAGCTTTCACTTAGCGGCGTTGATTTGGTCGAACTGAATGAAGCGTTTGCGGCGCAAGTGATCGCCTGTGATCGTGAATTACAATTCGATCCTGAGAGGTTGAATGTTAACGGCGGCGCTATTGCGTTAGGCCATCCGATTGGCTGCACAGGCGTGCGGATTACGACCACGTTGTTGTATGAAATGCAAAAGCGGAACGCCAAACGGGGGCTGGCGACGCTCTGCATCAGCGGTGGCATGGGGATTTCTTTGCTGCTCGAGCGGGAATGATGCGGCAACGGCGCGCGCCATAAAGGCATCGCATAGCCAACTCTTCCAAAACCTTTCAAATCGGAGAACACAAAACGTGAAAAGAAAACTTTTTGGCAGCCTAACCATTGTGGCGCTCGTGGTCGCGACCACTGTGACAGTTTGCGCTCAGCAACGGAGCAGGCGATCGCCTGCCCAAACCGCCGCGACCGACATCTTTGCATTTGTGCCGAAGTCCGACGGCATTGTCGTCGTCGACGTGAATCGTTTGCTCAACGAAACATTGCCGAACGTGTTCGCAGGAGACAGCGCAAGGCTCGCGCAGATCAACTCGGAGATCGATAAGTTCAAAATTCAGACCGGTATTGACGCGCACACATTCAGGCGCGCCGTCGTGGCCGCGCGCTACACTTACCCGACGCCGAACGTGACGAAACTCGAGCCGGTGGCGATCGCGACCGGTTCGTTCAACTCCGCCGCCATCGTTTCGTCCGCTCGCGCTGCTGCCAAAGGAACGTCACGTGAAGAGAAGTATGGCGGCACTACCATCACCATCCTTACGATGAACGATAAAGTAAAGGTGTTTGGGTTGTGGAACATGAACGTGCGCGAGTTAGCGATCGCGCCGCTCAGTGCTAACACGGTGGCGGTGGGCACGCCCGCAACTGTGCGAGCGGCAATCGCCGCCGGCAAGACTCCGCAACGCGAGAGTACGGATCTCGTGATGCTCGCGACGCGCGACCCGCAGGCCGTTATGGGTTTCGCAGGAAACGTGCCAGCATCGGTTTGGACGGGCTTGAACCTCGGGACCGATGCGATCGCACAAGACGCGAGTTCGATTCGTCAGGCTTATGGCTCCGTCGGCACGACGACGACCGACGTTTCCGTGACAATTGTAGCGCGGACCGAGACTCCGGCAGCGGCGAAGAATTTGGGTGATACTGTGACCGGCTTGAAGCAACTGGCGGGCTTTGCGATTCTGCAAATGACAGGACAAAAGAAGGCGCTGGCGGAAAGCGCGCTCAGCAATTTGAAGATCAACGTGCGCGCAAATGAGCTCGAGCTTCGCACTCAAGTGGCTGCGGCGAACATCGCTTCGTTGATGAAATAATTTGGCAAACTCAACCGCCAGGGACGGAGCAGTCGCACCCGACTTCGCATTGCGCGATGCGCAAGGCGCGACCTGGCGTTTGTCTGACCATCGCGGCCAAGTTGTTGTGCTGCTTTTCTACCCCGGCGACGAAACTCCTATCTGCACCCGGCAAATGTGCTCAGTGCGCGATCGTTGGGAGGACTATGCGGCCACCGGCGCCGAGGTTGTCGGCATCTCGACTGACACCGTTGAATCACACAAAGCCTTTGCCGAACATCACGAGTTGCCGCTGCGGCTGTTATCAGATGCTGATAAGAAAGTGGCGGATTTGTACGGTGCGAACTCACTCGTCCCCGGCAAGGTCGCACGATCAGTTTTTGTGATCGACGGGGATGGCGTGATTCGTTACCGAGACGTGCGCCCCCTGGGATTGTTTCGGCCGAAGGACGACGACACAATCGCCGCGATTCGCGCAGCCTTAAAATAGTTTCGAGTTCCGCGTTTCAAGTTTCAAGTTGGGGGAACCGAACTTGAAACTTGAAACCTGAAACTCGAAACTCGATAATCTCAACGAGGTAATTAACTAATGTCATCCGAATCGATAAAGTGCGCCCGCTGTGGGCAGAAGCGGCCGCCGCTCGGCTTTGCGCCGTTGCCGACTGAGCTTGGCCAAAAAGTCGCGCAGGAAGTTTGCCAGCCGTGCTGGTCCGAATGGCTACAGACGCAGACCCGCATTATCAATCACTACGGTCTTGACGTCTCAAATCCCGAAGCGCAGACATTCCTGATGGACAACATGCGCGGATTCTTTTACGGCGAGAACGAACTGGCGCAGATCGATACTTCGAAAGAAGGCTCGATCAAGTGGTAACTGCGGCGCGAGTGGCACGCGCATCCCGCGCGTGATTCACGGGCGAGACGCCCGTGCCACTTTTCAAAACGATCTAATCGACGCATTTTTGAAACCGAATTCACGTTCCGAGCGTAAAACCGCCTGAGCATCGTGCGCGTTCGCGCAAATCAACTGACTTGCAGTCTCAAAAAAGGAGAAGCCCCTTGCTTAAAAGACTTGTCTCTATCCGCGTCTTTCTTCCGGTCTTCATTCTCATAACGGTCCTTGCAACCACTGCCGCAGCTCAGACAAAACTGCTGCGTTTTCCGGATATTTATGCCGATCGCGTCGCATTCACGTACGCCGGCGACATCTGGACCGCGCCCGCAAACGGCGGCACCGCGATTCGTTTGACAGCCCATCCCGGCATGGAAGTATTCGCGAAGTTTTCGCCGGACGGAAAATGGATCGCGTTCACTGGCCAGTACGACGGCGATGAACAGGTCTATGTCATTCCTTCGACTGGCGGTGTCCCGCGTCAGTTAACTTACTATCCGGCGAAGGGCCCGTTCACGCCGCGTTGGGGTTGGGACAATCAAGTCTATGGATGGACGAAAGATGGCAAGCGGATAATTTTCAAGTCGCAGCGTGACTCATGGTCGCTGCCAATCGCGAAACTCTACACCGTCTCAGTCGATGGTGGACCGGCAGAAGCGTTGCCGATGCCCGAAGCGGGTTCGGGTGATTACTCGCCTGACGGAAGTCACATGGTTTACTCGCCCCAGTCGCGCGACTTTCGCCCTGAGAAACGTTACGGCGGCGGCCAGGCAAATCGTCTCTACATCTTCGATCTGAAAAGCTACGACACGAAGCCGATAACTGAGGGTCCACGAGCGACGCGCGATGCGATGTGGATCGGCGACACGATTTATTACAACTCGGACCGGGATGGCCACTTCAACTTGTACGCGTACGGCGTCGGCAATGGAAAGACGACGCAGATTACGCATAGCAAAGAGTGGGACGTGCGCTGGCCCAGTTCTGATCACGGCAATCGGATCGTCTACGAAATGGATGGTGAGCTGCAAATACTCGATGTGAAGAGTGGCAAAGCGACCCCGATCTCAATCACCGTTCCCGACGATGGTTTGGCGCGACGGCCGAGCCGCGTTTCCGCCGCAAACAACATTGAGTCGTATGACCTGAGCCCGAAGGGCGAGCGCGCCTTGTTCTCAGCGCGCGGCGACATCTTCACTGCGCCCATCGAAAAGGGACCGACGCGCAACCTGACGCATTCATCCGGCGCGCACGACAAGTGGCCAAGCTGGTCGCCCGACGGATCGCAGATCGCGTTCATCTCTGACATGACGGGCGAGGAAGAGCTCTACATCATTCCGCAAGACGGTTCGAAGCCGCCGGCGCAAATCACGACCGGCGGACAGGCGATGCGCTATCAGCCTGAGTGGTCGGCTGATGGAAAGCGCATCGCGTTCAGCGACAAAGATGGCAAGCTTTATGTCGTGACGCTTGCCGACAAGAAAATGACCGAAGTCGTCGATGCGCCGCGCGGACAGATTCGCGATTACGTCTGGTCGCCGACCGGAAACTATCTCACATTCAGCATGTCGGTCAGAGGCAGTGGCTTTTCGTCGCTCTATATCTGGAACGCGGCTGACAACAAGCTGAACCGCGTCACCGACGACATGTTCAATGCCGGCAGTCCGGTTTGGGACCCGACGGGCAGCTACCTTTACTTCGCCAGCCAGCGTGAGTTCGCGCCGCAGATTTCGAACATCGAGTTCAACTATGCAACCAACCGCGATGTGTATCTCTACGCGATGGCTCTGCGCAAGGACGTGAAGAATCCTTTCCCGGCTGAAAGCGACGAGGTCGCGGTAACCAAGCAAAAAGAGGAAGGCGCGCCCGCGGAAAAGAAAGAGGGCGAAGGCGAGAAGCCGCCTGAGGCCAAACCGGCAACACCACCGGCGCCCAAGCCGATGACGATCGAGTTCGACGGTATTTCAGGTCGAGTCGGGCGTGTGCCGATCGGCGCGGACAACTATGGCGGGATTTCAGCCAAGCCGGGCTTTTTAATCTACGTGACTGGGCCTGCCTTCTACTACGGCCGGCAAGGCGATCGGCCGGCGCAACTAAAACTCTTTTCGCTGAAAGATCGCAAAGAGACCACGCTGATCGATGACTTCGGTGGCGGTTATGCGCTGTCGCGCGACGGCTCGAAAATTCTCGCACGTGGCGCGCAGGGCTTCGGGCTGTACGATGCAACACCGCAGGGCGACAAGAGCCGCAAAGCGGTTTCGACTGCGGGCCTCGTCGTCGATCGCGTCCCGGCGGAAGAGTGGGCGCAGATCTTCAACGAAGTTTGGCGCCGATATCGTGATTGGTTCTATGTGCCGAACATGCACGGTTATGACTGGGTTGCATTGCGTGAGCAGTACAAGCCGCTGCTTCAGTACGTGGGCCATCGTTCCGACCTGAACTATGTGATCAGCGAAATGATTTCCGAGCTGACGATTCAACACGCTTACATCGAAGGTGGCGACTTCAACATTCCCCCGCGCGCGCGCGTCGGATTGCCGGGAGCACGCTTCGAAGTCGATCCCGCTTCAGGCCGTTATCGCATCACCAGAATCTTTGAAGGCGAAAACGAAGAGGACATCTATCGTTCGCCGCTCAAGGAAATCGGCGTCAACCTCAATGTCGGTGATTACGTTCTGGCGGTCGATGGAGAAGAGCTGAAAGGCAACGATGATATCTATCGTCTGCTGCGCAATAAGGCGGACAATCCGGTTTCGTTGACTGTCAATACTAAGCCGGCGATGGACGGTTCGCGCACGGTTTCGTATCGTCCGATCACTGACGAGAGCAACCTGATCTATCTCGACTGGATCACGAAGAACCGTAAGCGCGTCGAAGAAGCTACGAACGGGCGCGTCGGTTACATTCACATTCCTGACATGGGCGCCAATGGCATTCGCGAGTTCATCAAGTGGTACTACCCGCAAATCGACAAAGAAGGTCTGGTTGTCGATGTGCGCGCCAACGGCGGCGGCAACGTTTCGCGCATGCTGATTGAACGTCTGCGACGCAAACTACTCGGCGTGAATTACGGCCGCACTGACGACATTGGGAACCCGTATCCTGATGGCGTCTTCATTGGCCCAATGGTGGCGTTGCTCGATCAGAATTCGGCGTCTGACGGCGACATCTTTCCGTGGATGTTCCGCGAAGCTGGGCTCGGGCCGCTGATTGGCAAACGTTCGTGGGGTGGCGTCGTCGGCATCAACAATCGTGGGCCGTTGATCGACGGCGGCAACATCTTCGTTCCTGGCTCGGCGCTCGCAAATGCGAAAGGCGAATGGGTGATCGAAGGTTATGGCGTCGATCCCGACATTGATGTCGACAACGACCCAGCGTCTGAGATCGCCGGTAAAGATCCACAACTCGAACGCGGCATCGCTGAAGTGATGAATCGTTTGAAGAATCCGGTGAAGCTGCCCGGAAAGCCGGCACCACCGGTAAAGACAATACGGTAGTTCAAAACTGCTTAGTGAGAAGCCCGCGTGAGTTCGCCTCGCGCGGGCTTATTTGTTCGCGAACGTCCGGTTCGTGAGCTTCTCCAGCGACACCATCGCGGGCATTCCTTTGTGTTGATAGCAACGCTCTCCCGCGGCGTGAACGCGACGACGACAAGGCGTTCCTTTCTGGGTACGCGCGCCACAGATGTAAACCGCTTCGTCTGGAGTCGCAACGTTGCTTAAGGCAGAAGAGTGGTTTGGGTTGTTGGCTGCACCTTTCGCGACGGCTTCGAAATCTACGGGCGCGTCAGCCAGCGGTGAATTTGCCGCGCGATGAATAATTAACGGTGGCGGTCCGGGACGCATATATCTTCCGAAAGCGAATGCCCCGATCCCGATGATGGCCACGATCGCGAGCGGCTTTGTCACGCTCCTGCCTAACCGCGATGCGCAATCGTCACACCGCGCCCCAGCAACGAAGGCACGCCAACTCTTGCGTGTCAGCCTAATGCCACAGTTCGTACAAAAATTTGAGCGACTCATCGTGGGAGTCTCGAGGAGCAGGCGAATTATATTTTGGATCGTTAGAGAACCGCGAGCCGTAGCGAGCGCAAGTTGTCACTGCGACTCGGTTGATCGATGAAAGTCGTAGTCGGGGCTGCCTGGGACGGCATGTCGCTACTGCATCCTGGTCCGGTCTGTTTCATTGGATAACCAGCGTCGTGGGGCTACTGGGTGTCCCACTCAAAGTAACGGTCAGTTGGTTATCGCCCGACAACAATCCGTCTGGTAGTCTCACGACTATGAATGAAGCGTTGAGTCCTGCGACCCCGGTCAGCGGGCCAACATATTCCACCGTCAAGGCAACACCTGACGCGTGGACTGAAACGATCGAAGGGTCTGGGTTTTGCTGCTGCGCAAGCTTAAGATTCGATGTGAGCAGAATTATCCTCCGGTGACGATCTGGGCTGAAATTATTGGGGGTCAGAATCGAAAATGGTCCGCGCTCGAAGGTGACTGAATCAAGGGCAGCTGCGTGGCTGGTACTCTGCTCCATCAAGATGGCCGGCGTGAGCGTGGAGTTTGCGGGATACAATGTTGAGATTGCATTGATATCGTCTATCGCCAGCCCGTGCCCGACAATCCCAGACCTGAAATCGAAATACATTACGGCCGAGGGTTCAGGTGAGTGATCCAAACCCGCGAGGTGGCCATTCTCGTGTAGCATCACATAGCGAAGATCGACACGATTAGGACCCACGTCTCCAGATTGACCGAAAAACTGGACGTTGCGATTAAGAACGATATCCGAATCAAGGATAAAACCGGTGCTGAGGTCTGATGTTGTCAGCGTTACGGCAAAGGCAGAACTTACCTGATTCCACACGCTCGGCCACGACATTACATTGACGCCATCGTAAGTTGCCCCCAGCGTGGTTGGGCCGTTGTAAGCCAATTGGAAGGAGGTGCTGCTAATATTCGTCCATTCCTGCTCGGCGCTTTGCAACGCTGCGATCGGGTCGCCAACAATGTTCTGCCCACTCGGGTTGTAGGATTGCCAGACAACATCGTTGGTCTGGTTCTGGTCGAAAAACTGTGGCCACTTCGGTCCCGTTAAAAGGAATTTGGGGGATAAATTCAGTGGCAGAGCACCCGCGCGAACGAGGGCAGCGTTCGTCAACGTGGTTTCATCCTGATCCTCGGCAATTGCGAGGAAGATATCGACGCGGGTTGCGAGTGAGCCTTCAACGCGGATCCCCGTTACCTCGACTAATCGATTCGGCGCCGAGCCCATTTCGCCCTGCGCAACGGTGATATGCCACCGAAGAGCCAACAAAGCGAGGAGTACCACAAAAGCAGACGCGCGTGCCCTCATAAAACTCGCACCATGAAAGACCAATTTTCCGGGAAAGGTATTTTACCTCCGGTGTGAGTTTCGGCATAGGCTTTCACTGGGCTCACAAACCTTGGAGATGGATCGTGTAGTTGGACTGAGTAGTGTGCGTTCCAGACCTGGACTTGAACGGGGGTTGCAAAGCACCGTCCCCACATCGGATACTGCAAAACCCAGCGAACTCGATTCGGGCTGGATTCAACTAAGTGTTCGTGATTAAAGCCTCAAATTTGATCAAGAATTCCGAGGTGTCTCGATTTTCAATTATCTTTGCGGCTGTTTTGAGCGCCCTTTGTTTTGTGACTTCGGCGCCCGCACAAACGCCCGATGATGTCCTTCGCACCGAAACTTCGCTCGTGCAGTTGAATGTCGGTGTCGTCGATCGTCAGGGACAGGCCGTCATCACGCTGTCGCAGAACGATTTCGTCGTGTACGA
>Ga0207675_100001956_pt1 | contig 20587 bp, 24 predicted proteins | sample KBSSwiS42_FD_184305 | JGI IMG/M metagenome (GOLD analysis project Ga0207675, IMG submission 184305) | Switchgrass rhizosphere microbial communities from Kellogg Biological Station, Michigan, USA - KBS Switchgrass S4-2 (SPAdes) (version 2) | ecosystem: Host-associated > Plants > Roots >...
CGCGCCGCCGCGACCCTGCACCGGCTCGACGATCACGCACCCGGCGTCCCCTGGGAGCGGTCCTGGATCCTCACCGTAGGCGAAACGGTGCACCGGCCCTGGCAACCACGCGGCAAACGGCTCTCGAAAGGCCTCGAGCGAGGTCGCCGCGAGCGCCAGCAGCCCCGTGCCGTGATAAGCGCCGTCGAAGGCGACGATCCCCGGCTTGCCGGTCGCGAGCAGCGCCGTCCGCAGTCCGATCTCGACCGCGTCTTCGCCCGTGACGCCGAGCTTCGACGGGCCGAGGCGGTCGCGCAGCGCCGCGGTCACCGCTGCATCGGCAAGGTCGCCGAGCGCGTGCACGACCGGCTGCGCCGCCCAGGCGGCGGAGATCAACGGATTTCGATGGCCCAGCGCCGCGACGCCGAAGCCGCCCGAGAGGTCGAGGTACTCGCGGCCATCCTCGTCCCAGACGCGGCACCCCTCGGCCCGCGCCCAGATCACGAGGAGCCGTTGCGGCCCGGCAGCAGGCGGTTGACCGTGTCGGCCGCGATGTAGCCGGCGATCTTCGGGTTCTCCTGAAGCCTGCGCAGGGAGTACGAGTACCACTGGCGCCCGAAGGGCGTGTAGATGCGGAGCCGATGGCCCTCGCGCACGAGTTGGTCTCCGAGGCCGGGCCGAACCCCTAGCAGCATCTGGAACTCGTAGCCGTCGCGCCCGAGCCCGCGCTCCGCGATCAGCCGCTTCCCTTGCTCGAGCAGCCACTCGTCGTGCGTTGCGATCCCGACGTAGCTGCCGCCTTCGAGGAGTTCCGCGAGGGCCTGGACGAAGCTCGCCTGTACCGCCTCGAAGTCCCGGAACGCGATCTCCGGGCGTTCGACGTAGATCCCTTTGCAGATCCGCACGTTCGGTCGCAGCTCGGCGAGCGCGCGGACGTCGTCCAGGGTCCGCTTCAGCCGCGCCTGGAGCACGATTCCGACGTTGTCGTAGCCGCCCGCGCGCAGCTCGCGGTAGAGGCGCAGGGTCTCGTCGGTGGTCGTCGAGTCCTCCATGTCGATCCGGACGAAATTGCCGCGCTCGGCGGCGTGCCGGACGACGTCCTCGAAGTTCTCGCGGCAGAGGTCGTACCCGAGCTTCAGCCCGAGCGCGGTCGGCTTGACGCTGATGTTCGACTCGAGCCGCCCTCGCTCGAAGGCATCGATCGCCGCGCGGTAGGCATCGGCGATCTCCCGGGCCTCGTCCGGGTCGGCGACCTCCTCGCCCAGGACGTCCAGCGTCGCGAGCTTGCCGTCGTTGTTGAGGCGCCGCACCACCAGCAGCGCGTCGTCCAGGTCGTCGCCGGCGATGTACCGCTCGGAGATCCGCCGCACCACCGGCTTCGGCACCGCCGGCAGGAGGCGAACGATCGCAGAGTCGACCAGGCTCACAGGCGCCGCGATTGTACGGCGGACGCTTCCTAGCGGCGCTCGAACTCGAGCATCAGCCGCCGGAGGAGGTCGTTCAACTGGCGTTTCTCCTTCACGTTCAGCGCTTCGGCGACGAGCGCTTCCTTGGCGGCCTGGACGCTGATCGTGTCGTCCCATGCACGACGGCCGGCATCGGTCAGCTCGACCTGCACGGCCCGCCGGTCGTTGGGATCGGGAAGCCGCCGAATGAGCCCAGCTTCCTCCATGCGGTCGAGCCGGTTCGTCATCGCCCCGCTGGAGAGCTCGATGCGCCGGGCGAGCTGGCCTGCAGAGCGCCGGTAGGGAGGCCCTGCCTTGCGCAGGTGCTTCAGAACCTTCCACTCACCGTCGCTCAGCCCGAATTCCGCCACCGTCTCGTCGGAGAGGCGGAGGAAGCGCTTCTGCAGGCTGCAGATCCGGTCGACGATCCCCTCCACCTCGAGATCGATCGGCGGCAGCTCGTCCGCGATCTCCTCCAGGAAGCGGTCGACGTGATCGGTTGTGACTTCGACAGTCTCGGCCATGAGCAGAATCTTCGATCAAAAACCTCTTGACGTCAAGAAGATTGAACTATAACGTTTTCGTTCGAAGTCGAGATTCTTTCCATCGAGAGGAGGCCTATGTTCGACACCCAGACACGTTCACTGGTCGCCTACGAGCACGTCGAGCAGCTTCGCAACGACGCTCGCCCTCCGACTCGGACTCGGAGGCACGGCGCGCGTCGCAGCGTCGGCGACCGGCTGATCCGCCTCGGAGAATGGCTCACGCAGGAGCCCGCGCCGCCGTGCCGCGAGGTCAGCTCTCGCGCATGAACCCCTGGCGAGCGGCGCTGACGAGCGCCACCGCCTCGGGGAAGAGCACGCGCATCGAGTCGCGCAGCGCGGCGGCCTGCTCGTCCGCCGAGCCAGCGGCATTCACCTGCTGGAGCGCGGCTGCGGTCAGTTCGACCGCAGTGTTGAGGGTCAGCGTCGCGAACTGCTCACGCTGGGCCTCCTGAACCGTCTCCGCCTGCTGCTCGGCGAACTCGCGCAGGCTGCGCATCAAGTCTTCGGGGTCGCCCCCGAACGGGAAACCTTCCATGGGGGTCAGACTAGCTCAGCGGCCGCTTGTAGCCGCGCTCGACGTCACGGAGGAGCTCCTCGACCGTTTCCGAGGCGCCTTTGACTGCGCCCGCGAGCTCCCCTCCCCCATTCGCGCCGAGCTCGTCGAGGTACGCCGGGCTGGCGATCCTGGGCTCCTCGGGCTCGATCCCCGCTGCCTCCTCCGCGACCTCGCACAGCGCCGAGATCGAGACGGCGTCGCGCACGAGCGCCCGCTCCTCGACAGGGACGCCGGTCGCGTCGAGCACGAGCCACGTCGACTCCTCGGCCTGCCCGTAGGCACAGACGTAGAGCCGGAACCCGCTCGCCGGCTCAGCGGGAACGATCCCGACGAGCTCCTCGCCGTCGGCCGCGTAGACGACCGCAGAATCCGCGATACGCCGCAAGTCGTCCTCTAGACCCACCTGGCCAGCTTAGACTCACGGGCGTGGTGGAGACGCGCGCCCGGGAGCTGTTCGCGCCGCTCGGCCCGAGCTACGACCGCTACGCGCGACTGCTCTCCTTCGGGCAGGATCCGGCCTGGAGGCGGTTCCTCGTCTCGCGCGTCGACGCCGGCCCCGACGACGTCGTGCTCGACGTGGCGGCCGGCACCGGCGCGGTCGCGCTCGAGCTCGTCCGCCAGCAGGGCTGCTCGGTCGTCGGCGTCGACCAGAGCCCTGAGATGCTCGCCGAGGCGCGCAGACGGATCGCGCTCGCAGCCCAGTCGAGTCGGATCCGGCTCGTGGAGGCGAGCGCAGCGCGCTTGCCCTTCGACGACGCCTCCTTCGACGGCCTCACGGCCGCCTATCTGCTCCGATACCTGGGCGATCTCCCGGCCGGACTACGAGAGCTCGCGCGCGTTCTCCGCCCGGGCGCAACGATCTCGCTGCTCGACTTCGGCGTTCCACCGGGGCCTGCCCCGCGCGCCCTTTGGAACCTCTACGTCGGGGTCGGGCTGCCCACCCTCGGCCGGCTGATCTCGCCGGGCTGGCACGAGGTCGGGCGCTTCCTTGGCGGGAGCATCCGCGACTTCGACGGGCGCTGGCCGGTGACGCGGCTCGTCGGAGCACTGAGTGACGCCGGATTCGACGGCGTCCACGCCAAGCGGCTCAGCCTCGGCGGGTGCACCGTGCTCTGGGGCAGACGCGCGTGACCGAGGCTCGGCCGGCCTTCTATGCGCTCGCGCCCGGCGGCTGGCGCGACTACGTCACCCTCTTGCACCTGCCGTACACGGCCTGGCATCTGAGCTTCGTCGTGCTCGGGGCGGCACTTGCGCCGACGCTCCACGAAGGGCGCCTCGCAGCCGCGTTGGTGGCCTTCTTCCTCGCAATGGGCATCGCCGCGCACGCGCTCGACGAGCTGAAAGGCCACCCGCTCGCAACGCGGATCCCCGACCGCGTGCTGCGCGGACTGACGGTCGTCTCGCTCGGAGCGGCCGTCGCGATCGGGATCGCCGGCGCGGTCGCGTTCGACCTCTGGCTGCTGATCTTCGTCGCCGTGGGAGCCGCCTTGGTCCCGACCTACAACCTCGAGCTCTTCGGCGGTGCGATTCACAACAACCTCGGCTTCGCCCTCGCCTGGGGCGCCTTCCCGCTTCTGACCGGCTACTTCGCCTGCGCGGGAACGATCAGCTGGGTCGCGCTCCTCGCGGCCGGGTACGCGACGCTCGCCAGCTACGCGCAGCGGACACTGTCGACGCCGGTTCGGCACGCACGCCGCCGGGTCGCCGGGGTTGCCGGGACGTTGGAGCTGCGCGACGGCACGCACGAGCCGTTGACTCACGAGCTTCTCTACGGCGCCCAGGAGCGCGCGCTCGAGTTGCTGGCGGCCGCCAACGTGTGCCTCGCCGTGGCGCTGCTCGTGCTCAGGCTGACGTAGCATGGCGCCGTGCGAGAGGAGGCCTTCGAACTCGTCTTCGCCGGCGCTGCGGTCGTCGTTTTCGCCTCGGCCGGAGCGGCCCTGTTCGGCCGGGTCTCGCGCAACACCCTCGCCGCACTGACCGGGCTCGTCGCCGTCGCTGCTGGGGCGGCCTGGGTCGTCTTCGCGCTCGAGCCCACGCGGGCGCTGGCGGTCGCCGCCGGCGGGCTGACTGTCTGCGCAGGACTCGAGCTCGCCACGCTCGTGCTTCAGCGGCTCGTCGTGCGCGCCCAGGATGTCGAGAGCCAGCTGGACGAGACCGAGACGAGGCTCGACGCGCTCGTGGCGCGTGAGACCGAGGCGCACGTGGCCGAGATCGAGCGCACGCTAGCCCGCGCCCGAGCCGACTCGCTTTCGCGCCTCGTGGCGGAGGAACGGCGGATCGGCGAGGAGCGCCGAAGCGCGCTGGTCGAGCGGGAGAACAAGGCGAGCGCCGAGCTGAGCGAGGCGCTCGCGCAGGTCGAGCAGCGCGTCAGCCGTCGCCTGACCGAGTGGACGGGGGACCTGGAGCGCACGGAGCAGTCGCTGGCGGCGAAGCTGACTGGGCTCGCACAGCGGCAGGAGCAGCTGATGGCGGAGGCGAAGTCGCACATCGAGCTCGATACCGAGCGCCTCGACACGGCCAGCGAGGCGCAGCGTGAGCGGCTGGCGGCCCTCGCGACCGAGTTCGACCAGTCGGTGCGCGAGATCGGACAGGGCACGCAGGAGGACTTGGAGGCACACGAGCGCGACCGGCGCCGGGCCTTGCACGAGGTCGCCGACCGGCTCCGTCATCGCGAGCGGGAGCTCACCGAGCGCGTCGCGGCCGAGGAGGCCGAGGCGATCCAGCGGATCCAGGCCGGCTTCGCAGACATCGAGCGCCGCCAGCTCGACCAGCTCAAGCGCGTCGTCGAACGGACCGCGAACACGTTCTCCGAGGCGGTTTCGCAGCAGTTCGACGTCGTGATCAAGAGCGCGCGGGAGGATGCGGCGCAGCGGCTGTCCCGCGAGCTCGACCGGGCGGTAGCCCACTTCGCCAAGGAGGCGCAGGGAGTCCTGGCCGAGCGCCTCGCCCACGTTGCCGATGCCGGGGGCCAGCGCCTCGAGCGCAAGCTCTCGGAGATCGGCAACACGCTGGAGCACGAGCGGGACGAGCTCGTCGGCGAGCTCCAGCGTCGAATCGGCGACGCCGAGGTGGCCCTGCGCTCGCAGGTTCAGGCTCTGGCCGCCGACGCCGAGGCGGAGCGCACGGTCTTGAACGCGCGCCTCCAGGATCTCCAGCGCCGCATCGACGACGCACTCAACGAGGCTGGCACCCGGCTCTCTCCCACGTTTCGCGGCTCCTGATCGTGGCAACAGCAAACTTCCGCGAGCAGGGTTCGTCTAGGAAAAGGCGAACTACCCGACGCTGATGACGCAGATCGCGGAGACACCCAGGGACGAACAGGCGAAGGTCGAGAGCTGGAGGCTGCACGTCCTGATGGAGGCCGGCTATCCGCTCCCGCTGGCCGAGAAGATCGCGCACAGCGAGGCCGATCTGCATCATGCGGCCGATCTCATCGCGCAAGGCTGCTCACCCGAGACAGCCGCCGAGATCCTGATCTAAGCCCTCTAAGCGCCCCGTATCCTGAGGGGGTGAAGGTCGAGGCGACCGACTACGGCGACCGCCGCGTCTACTCCGTCGGTGCGTTCAACCGAGGGGTCGCGTCGTGGCTCGGGCGCCTGCCGACGGTCTGGGTCGAGGGCGAGGTCACGGAGCTGCGGCGCCAGGCCCGGTGGGCGAGCGTCTTCTTCACGCTCAAGGATCCCCAGGACGGATCGTGCCTCGGCGTCTCCATGCCCCGGGGCCAGTTCGACGCGCTGCAACTCGATCTCGCCGACGGCGACCGCGTCCATGCCTACGGGCGGCCCGAGCTGTACGAGGCCCGCGGCGACTTTCGGTTGCGCGTGCTCTCGCTCGAGCGTTTCGGCCTGGGGGACCACCTCGCCGCGCTCGAGCGGCTGAAGAGCAAGCTGGCGGCCGAGGGGCTCTTTGCCGCCGAGCGGAAGCGGCCGCTCCCGCTCCTGCCGCGCCGCATCGGGCTGGTCACCGGGAACGACGCGGCCGCCAAGCGGGACGTCCTCGCCGTGATCACGAGCCGCTTCCCGCCCGCATCCGTGCTCGTCGCCGAGACCTACGTCCAGGGACCGCGCGCAGCCGGCGCGGTGGTCGAGGCGCTGGCAGCGGTCTGCCGCGAAGGCGTCGACGTGATCGTCGTCGCGCGCGGCGGCGGCAGCTTCGAGGATCTGCTGCCCTTCAGCGACGAGCGGCTCGTCCGCGCGATCGGCAACTGTCCCGTCCCGGTCGTCACGGCCGTGGGCCACGAGCAGGACACGCCGCTCTGCGACCTCGTGGCCGACGTCCGGGCCTCGACCCCGAGCGTGGCGGGCAGGCTCGTCGTTCCCGACCGGACCGAGCTGCTCGACCGGCTCGCCAGGGCGCGCACCGGGCTGGAGCGCGGCGCGCGGCGCAGCCTCGACCGGGAGCGCCAGCGTCTCGACCGCGCCCATGAGCGGCTCGGCCGGGCTCCGCGACTCCTGCTCGAGCGCGGGCGGGCCAGGCTCGAGCACAGCGCAGGTCGCCTCCGCACGCTTTCGCCGCGCTCGACGCTCGAGCGCGGCTACGCCATCGTGCGCGCCGAGGAGCAGATCATCCGCTCGGGGAAAGCGGTCGGGGCGGGCGATCGCGTGGAGATCGAGCTGGCCGAGGGCGGTATCGACGCGCGGGTCGAGGAGAGTCGGTGAACGAGGAGCGCACCTTCGAGGAGGCCCAGCGCGAGCTCGAGCGGATCGTCCAGCGCCTCGAGAGCGGCGAGACCTCGCTCGACGAAGCGCTCAAGCTCTGGGAGCAAGGCGAGGAGCTGTACCGGTTCTGCAAGGAGCGCCTGGACGCTGCCGAGGGCAAGATCGAGGAGTTGGCGGGCCGCGTAGAGGCCGCAAAGCCTTAATATCCGGGGCATGTCCGAGGCACCGGTCGAGCTTCTCGAGCGCGTTCCGCTCTTCGCCGACTTCGAACGAGGCGAGCTCCAGCGGCTCGCGCGCTCGTTCAAGGAACGCACGTTCGAGTCCGGTAGCACCGTTGCGGGCGAAGGCAGGGCCGGCGCGGGCTTTTTCGTGATCGAGAGCGGGGAGGCGACGGTGACCGTGCGAGACGCCGAGCGCGGCAAGCTCGGCCCAGGGGACTACTTCGGAGAGATCGCGCTGATCGACGACGGCGCGAGAAGCGCAACCGTCACCGCCGACAGTGAGCTTCGCTGCTATGGCCTCACCTCGTGGGAGTTCCGTCCTCTGGTCGAGTCGAACGCGTCGATCGCCTGGAAGCTCCTCGAGACGATGGCCAAGCGGCTGCGGGCCGCGCAAACCTGAACGCCAACCTGACAGACGGTGCCCTGGTCGCCCGCTGCCGCGACGGTGACGACGAGGCCTGGCGAGAGCTCGTCGAGCGCTTCTCCCGCTACGTGTACGCGATCGCCGTCCAGGCCTTCCGGCTGCCGCCGGAGGACGCCGAGGACGTCTTCCAGGACGTCTTCGCGCGCGTCTACGAGCGGCTGGACTCGCTCCGCGAGGACGAGGCCGTCCGCCCCTGGATCGCGCAGCTCACCCGCCGACTCTGCATCGACCGGCTCCGCTCGGGCGGCCGCGAGGTCGGCACGGACGTCGAAGCGCTCGCCGACGTCCCCGCCGAGGACGTGCTCTCCGATCTCGAGGACGCCTTCGACGTGCACGAGGCGATGGCCGATTTGCCGGAGAATTGCAGGCAGATCCTGGACAGCTTCTTCGCCAAGGACGAGAGCTACCGCACGATCGGGGACTCCCTCGGCCTCCCTGCGGGCACGATCGCGAGTCGCATCTCCCGCTGCCTCGACAAGCTTCGAACGGCCTTCGAGGGAAGAAATGAGCCGGCTTTACCGTCAGGTGAGCAGGTGACGTGATGAGCGGATACGACACAGAGCGGCTAGCACGGCTGATCGGGATGCTCCAACCCGCGCCCAGGGGCTGGGTGCGTGCGGCACAGGAGCTTCCCACCGCCCGCAAGGGGATGGACGAGATCCTCGCCCGGGCAGAAGCCGACGTCGCATTCCGCCGTACGCTCCTAGCCGACCTCGAGGCCGCCCTCCTGGCCGAGGGATTCGAGCCCGATCGGCGTGTGCTGGACGAGCTGCGCCGCCGCCTCACCGACGTCTAGCCCGTCTGCGCGGCGGCGGCCTAGCTTGTGAGGGACGGCCGCCGTACCATCTCCCGGATGTCGCAGCAAGAGCCCGATCCGGAGCCTGCCGAGATCCTTCCCGCCTGGAGCCTGGCCGCAGGCGCAGGCGAACAGATCTCGATCGGGGACGAATGGCCGGAGCGCGTCACCCGCGATTGGGCCTGGGGAGGGTCGACCGGCAAGGGCGTGTCGGTATGCATCCTCGACAGCGGCGTCGAGGCCGACCACCCGCTCGTCGGCCACGTCGAGCGCGCCGTCGCCTTCAAGCGCGGCGAGGACGAGGAGATCGAGCTCGAAGACGACCCGGAAGGCGACCTCTGCGGGCACGGCACTGCCTGCGCCGGGATCGTCCGTTCGCTTGCGCCCGAGTGCACTCTCGTCAGCGCTCGCGTGCTCGGCGCCGGGTTCAAGGGCAGCGGGCCGATCCTGCTAGGTGGCCTCCGCTGGGCTGTCGAGCAGGGATTCGACGTCGTCAACATGAGCCTCTCGACGACGAAGCGCCAGTTCGCGGGCCTCCTGCACGAACTGGCCGACACCGCCTACTTCCGCCGCACTGTGCTAGTGGCCTCCGCCCACAACATGCCCGTGGAGAGCTATCCCTGGCGGTTCTCGTCGGTGATCTCGGTGGGGAGCCACGAGGAGCCCGAGCCGGACACGTTTTTCTACAACCCGGCGCCGCCGGTGGAGTTCTTCGCGCGCGGCGTCGGCGTCGAGATCGCATGGCTCGGCGGGGGCAAGATCCTCTCCACGGGCAACAGCTTCGCGACCCCGCACATGAGCGGCATCTGTGCGCTTATCCTCGCCAAGCATCCGGAACTGACACCGTTCCAGCTCAAGAACGTGCTCTACCTGACTGCCAACAACGTGGGCCGCGGCCGGTGAACGACGACCTACGGGCCGCCGTCGCCGCCGGGGCGCTGGGCTCCGAGGAGTCGTACCGGGAGCTGCTGCAGTCCGTCGTAGAGGTCGCGCGGGCGATCTTCGGCGCCAGGGCCTCCTCGGTCTTCCTCTTCGACGAGGCCTCCGACGAGCTCGTCTTCGAAGCCGTGGCCGGCGAGGGCGCAGAGGAGCTGATCGGCCGGCGCTTCCCCTCGAGCACGGGGATCGCCGGGTGGGTGCTCGTCACCCGCCAGCCGCTCGTCGTCGAGGAGCTCGCAGACGACCCCCGCTTCGCGCGCGAGGCAGCGGAGTCGACCGGTTTCGTGCCGAAGGGGCTGATGGCGGTTCCGCTCCTGCACGAGGACCGCACCCTTGGCGTGCTCGAGGTGCTCGATCGGCCGCAGAAGGCCGCGTTCACACTCGCCGAGATGGAGCTGCTGGGCCTCTTTGCCAACGAGGCCGCGATCGCGCTCGACCTCCTGCAACGGGCACGGGAAGCGCGCTCCGTGCTGGAGACCGAGGGCGGCGAGTCCGAGGCGGTGGCTCGATTCGTCGAGCTGCTGGCGGACGCCGAGCCGGAGCGGAGGGAAGCGGCGTTGCAGCTGCTCGGCGCGGTGGAGAAGCTTCTGCGGGAACGCTAAGAGGGAGCCTTTCGGCTCCCTCTTAAAAACGTGGCTTGAGGCTTGACCTAGCCGGCGGTCTGGCTCGGATGGTTGGAATGGCCCTCGACGTCGTCGTCGTCCTCGTCGTTGGCCAGCTTCAGCTTGAGCTCGTCCGGATCCGCGTCGTCGCTCCTCGGATGGTTCGAATGCCCCTCGACGTCCGGCTGCCCGGCGCCCTGGTGGCCCGCCTGCTGGTTCTCACGCTCTTCCGCCATTGTGTCCTCCTTGTCCGTCGCCGCGTCTCTCGTGGCAATCGTCTACAAGACGCAGACGACGAGAAGAATCTTCCCTCCTTCTCTTCAAATCTGCAAGAGCGCCTGCAATTCTCCCCGGAATGCTGCTTCCAGAGCGGTTGATGGAACACCTCGCGCCCTTCCACGGCGTCCTCGTTAACGCCAACCTCCGACGGCTCCAGCTCGCTTGGGCAGGTTCGATCACCGCCGAGTGGGGCTATGCGGTTGCGCTCTCGGTCTTCGCCTATCACGCGGGCGGCGCAACGGCAGTCGGAGTTCTCATGGCCGTCCGCATGCTGTCCTCGGCCCTCGTCGCGCCGTTCTCGTCGGTGTTGGGCGACCGTCACAACCGTGCACGCGTGATGATCTCGACCGACCTGATCCGTGCGGCCGCGCTGGCCGGAGCCGGAGTCGCTGCGCTGGCGGGCGCTCCCGCCATAGTGATCTACGCGCTCGCAGTGCTCGTCGCGGTCGTGTCGACCGCGTTTCATCCCGCGCAGGCGGCGCTGACGCCGTCCCTCGCCAGCAAGCCGGAAGAGCTAACCGCCGCGAACGCGGTTTCTAGCACGATCGAAAGCGTCGGCACGTTCGCCGGACCGGCCCTGGGAGGACTCCTCTTGGCTGCGACCTCGACCGGCGTGGTGTTCATCGTCATGGCGACGCTTTTCGTCTGGTCGGCCTTCTTCGTATGGCGAATCCGCACGGACGCCGCGCCGGTGCCGACGCCGGCTGCCGGCCATCCGCCGTTCCTGCACCAGGCGAGCGCGGGGATCCGGACGATCGTCAAAGAGCCGAACGTGCGCGTGATCGTCGGCGTCTACGGCTGTCAGACCCTCGTCGCAGGCGCCTTGCGGGTCTTCATCGTCGTGATGGCGTTCCAGTTGCTGGACACAGGCAACGCGGGCGTCGGCTTCCTCAACTCGGCGACGGGAATCGGGGGCGTGGTCGGAGCGCTGGCGACGATCCTGATCGTCAGCCGCTCTCGCCTGGCCACCGATTTCGGCATCGGCGTCGTCCTCTGGGGGCTGCCGATCGCGTTGATCGGGATCTGGCCGAATCAGTGGTTCGCCCTGCTCATGCTCGGCGTGGTGGGGATTGCCAACACGATCGTCGACGTCGCCGCCTTCACGCTCCTCCAGCGCGCCGTGCCCGACGAGGTCCTCGCTAGGGTCTTCGGAGTCCTCCAGAGCGTCCTGCTTGGCACGGTCGGGCTCGGTAGCGTGCTCGCGTCAGCGCTGGTCTCCAGCCTGGGTGCTCGGACGGCCCTGGTCGTCACCGGGGCATTCCTTCCCGCCGTCGCGCTGATCAGCTACCGGCGTCTGGTGGCCATCGACCGCGCAGTGGCCGGGCCCTCCCCCGAGCGCGTGCATCTGCTCGAGGAGAGCCCGATCTTCGTCCCGCTGCCGCTGCCGGCGCTCGAGCACCTGGCCTCGAAGTTGATCCCGGTGAGCGTGGATGCCGGAACGACGCTCTTCCGGCAAGGGGATCAGGGCGATCGCTTCTACCTGATCGAGAAGGGCGAGCTCGAAGTATCGGTCGACGGCGGCCCGCCGAAAGTCGCGGGGCCCGGCGACTCGTTGGGGGAGATCGCCCTACTCCGCGACATTCCGCGGACGGCGACCGTGCAGGCTCGGACCGACGCAGCCCTCTACGCCCTGGAGCGAGAGGACTTCCTGGGGGCGGTAACCGGTCATGCCGGAAGCAGCGAGGCCGCCGAGGCGGTCGTCGGCCGCCATCTGGGCGTCGCAACCGCCTGAGGCCTCACGCGTACGCGGCGGTCGGGGCCGTGTAAGAATTCGCGCGTGGCCGGGCCGCCCGTGGAGCTTTTGCAGCGAATTCCGCTCTTTGCGGGCCTGAAGCCGCGCGAGCTCGAGCGTTTGAGCGGATCCTTCAACGAGCGCGAATTCAAGGCCGGCGAGTCTGTCTCGATCGAGGGTGAAGGCGGCGCCGGATTCTTCGTGATCGAGAGCGGCGAGGCCGTCGTCAGCGTGCAGGGCGATGAGCGCGGCCACCTCGGGCCGGGCGACTACTTCGGTGACGTCGCGATGATCGACCAAGGTCACCGATCGGCGACCATCCAGGCTGCCTCCGACCTCAAGTGCTACGGCCTGGCGTTCTGGGACTTTCGGCCGATCGTCGAGAGCGACGCGCGTATCGCCTGGCCGATGCTGCAGGAAATGGCGAAGCGGCTACGCCAGGCCGAGGCCGAGCCGGAGGCCTAGCTCCTCCAGATCCTGCGCCGCCCGCGCGGGATCCCCGCTGAGAGCAACTGCCTCGACCCCGTCCTCGACCCTCCCACCGAACAGCACGCAGGACACGCCCATTTCCCGGCACGCATGCACGGCCTCGCCTGGGGCCTTGCCCTCGAAGGTGCTGCGGTCGACTGCTCCCTCCCCCGTCACGACCAGGTCGGCCTTCGCGGCGAGGTCGCGGAAGCCGATCACCTCGAGGATGTAGTGACCGCCCGCAACGAGCTGGGCGCCCAGGGAGGCGAGAGCGGCCCCCAGTCCGCCGGCCGCGCCGCCGCCCGGGAGCTTTGCGAGCGAGCGAGCGTGGTCTAGGAGCGCAAACCGGTGTTCGAGCTCGAGCACGTCGCCGGCGAGCGCACCCTTCTGCGGCCCGAAGAGCCGCGGCGCCTCCATCAGGGTCGCCCGGACGTCGCAGAGCACTGTCGTCGGCCCGGGCAGCTCGTCGAGCGCCTCCAGCAGGCCCGCACCGCCGTCCATCGTGGCCGTGCCGCCGAGGCACACCAGCAGGCTCGGGCAGGGACCGATCCGTGCCAGCAGCTCGCCGAGCCCTTGGCTCGAGGCGCCGCGCACGTCGAGCCGCTCGGGATCGAGCGGGATGACCTCGGCGCTCTCGACGACGACCGTCCCGTCCGCGAGTTCGCGGATCGGGGCCTGTCGCGGCCGACCGAAGGCGTCATGCACCTGCTCGACGCGCACGACCCGGGCGCCGAGCACCTCGGCGGTCCCCTCTCCCCCGTCGGCCAGCGGCAGCTCGTCGGCCTCGACGCCCGCTTCGCGAAAACCCCGCGCCAGCGCAGCCGCGGCCTCACCCGCCGAGAGAACGCCCTTGAGGCTAGCCGGTGACGCGAGCGCGCTCACGGGCTCCATCGAGCGGAGCTTCCTCGGCGGCCTCCTGTTCCTCCGACGGTGCCTCCGCCTCCGAGGCATCCGGCATTCGTCGAAGCATCGCGAACGACAGGCCCTCGCGGGCCAGGAAGATCAGGCCGACGCCGACCCCAACCGAGGCTTCGATCGCCTGGAGTCCGAAGCCATAGGCGATCGCCTTGCCGGCAGGAACGCCGTACGTGCGAAGCGGCAGCGCGATGGCGGCCTGCAAGAGGCCGATGTTTCCGGGCCAGAGCGGAAACAACGTCGCCACGTTCATCAGAAGCAGCACGACCCCGGCTGCGGGCAGCGGGGCATGGATGTCGAATGCCCGCATCGCCGTGTAGACGGCGAAGAACTGGCAGAGCCAACCGAGGCACTGGAAGAACGCCGCAATCGCCGCAGGCCCCGGAGCGTGGAGGACTGCGAGGCCGTGCTGTCCCATCGTCACGAGCCTCCGGACCGGCCCGAGCTCTTCGATGACCGATTGGTTGTGGCGCCGGGCGCTCGCGAAGGCGAACGTGAACAGCCCGAACCCGATCGCCCCGACGACGATCAGGCTCGAGATCGCCCAGTGCGGGATCTTCGCCGTCAGCAGGACGTAGAGGATCAGGCCGACGGTCGGCACGAGATCGAATAGCCGGTGCGCGAAGACGGTGCCGACGAGCGCCGCCCAGACCCCGTTCTCGCGTCCTTGGAGCCGAAGCTTTCGCGTCAGCACCGCGACGCGCGCGAGCTCGCCGATTCGCCCTGGGAGCACCGCGTTCGCGAACAGTCCGACGGAGAACGCCGAGAACACCGTCGGATAGCGCGGATGCGGCGGCGGGATCGCCTGCTTGATGATCGTGTGCCAGGCGTACGCTCGGACGACCACCGAGAGCAGGTTGAGCATGATCGCGACGGCGACCCATTGCCAGCGGACGGCGTCGAACGCGTGCAGGACGCTCCCCCAGTCGGGGCCGCGCCACCACAGGAGCGCTCCAACCCCGGCGGCGGCCGCGACCACGGTGACGACCCGGACTAGGGGCGAGCCGGGGACCCGGTACTTCACGTGAGCCTTTCGTAGATCGTCGAGAGCCGCCGGGCGATGTCGTCCCAGGAGTAGCGCTCCTGAGCGAGCTTCCGCGCGGAAGCCCCGAGCTGCTGCCGCCGCGGCTCGTTCGCGAGCAGGTCCGACACCGCGGCCGCGAGCGCATCCGGATCCCCCGGCGGGACGAGCAGGCCCGTCTCGTCGGTCATGACGTCACGGTACCCCGTTATGTCCGAGGCAACCACCGGGGTCGCGCAGGCAAACGCACGAGTAAGGACCATCCCGAAGCTTTCGCCACCGAGCGAGGGCGCCACGAGCGCCTTCGCGGTCAGCAGCTCGGAGGTGAGGTCGTCCTGGCTGAGGAAGCCGAGCGCGTCGATGCCCTCCAGCACTTCCGTCCCGTGCACGCGCGTGAGCGCGAGCCGAACCATCAGCGGGTCGGCGCCGACGATGCGGAGCCGCGCACCGGTACGCCGGTGGATCTCGGGCCAGGCGCGCAGAAGCACCGGCATGCCCTTGCGCGGATCGTGGCGACCGACGAAGACGATCCGGTTCTCGCGGCCGTCCGCCTGTGCCTCGGACGGGATCAGGACGCCGTTCGGGATCACCTCGTAGTCGGCCGGGAACCAGTTGGCAGCCGTGTCCCTCGCCGCGTCGGAAACCGCGATGCGGTGGTCGATCCGCTCCATCAGGAAGCCCCAGGCCGGCCGGCCTGCGTGCAGCCAGCCCAGGCCGCCGGAGGCGTGGAAGGTCGCCACGACGGGACAGCGGGCCCACGCCAACACGGCGGTGCAGACCACGGGAGTCATGGGTTCGTGGAGATGGAGAACGTCGAACCGTTCCCGCTCGAGCACGCGCTTGATCCGCGGGATCGCGGCCGGGCTGAGGATGATGTTCGGCAGCGCCCCGTTTGCCGGCACGATCACCGAGCGCCCGATCGGGATCACGTCGGCGGGCGGACGGCCGTGCCGCCCATGCCGAGGGTGGAGCACGCGGGTGAAGCTCCCCGGCGGGTCGTGCCCCATGATCGTCCGCGTCTCGATCCCGAGACCCTGGAGCGCCTCGGCCTTCAACTCGGCGTGCTCGGGCACGGCACCCCAGTAGGACCACGAGTACGGGACCACGATTCCGACCTTCACCGCCCTGAAGATATTGACGCCCGAAGGGGCTGCTATGCGGAGGTGGGACGCGAGGGCGAGAGGCGTCTCACCCGGTCAGGGCTACTCGCCGGCGGGAGTTGCGTGCCCGTCGTGGTTTGCCGGACCGAGTTGCGGCTCGAGCAATCCGAGCCGCATCCCCATCAGGACCGCTTCCAGGCGGGAGTGCGCCCCGGTCGTACGCAAGAGCGCCCGGATGTGATTTCGCGCGGTCTCCTCTGCGATCCCGAGCCGTTCGGCGATGTCCTGCGTCTCGAGGCCTTCACTCAGTAGGCGGAGCACCTCGCGCTGGCGCGGAGTGAGCTCGTCGAACAACTCCGTGGCCTGAGCGTTCGAGCGCTCGATCGGGACGCCGATGCCGAAGATGCCCACCACTTTGCCGTCGCGCCGTAGTGGTGAGGAGGTGATTTTGAGCGTGATGCTGTTGCCCTCGTGATCGAGGACGCGCAGGTCGAAGATGTGCGTCGTCTTCCCGACGACCTTGCGGGCAAAGTTCGTGCGCGCGAGGGAGCGATGCTCCGGCGCGACGACGTCGACGAACAGCTCGCCGCGCCGGTCGCCCAGCAGGTCGATGTAGGCATCGTTGACCCAGCGGAAGCGGCCGTCCTTGTCCATCACGTACGCGGGAGCAGCCAAATCCTCGATCGCACGGGGCAGATCGAGGCTCTTGCTTAGCGAGAGTTCTGGCGGCGAGTTCTGCATCTTGGGGTGGGGTCGGAGAAGCGCCCTATCGGCCGCCCCGCCGCGGGCGGCCGATAGGGAAGATAGCCCGTGCGGTCACGAGGGGCCACGACTTCGCCGGGCTGGGGGCGAAGCAGGGGGAAGCTGTGGGCGTACCCTGAACCGACTGAGCTGCCTGCGAGCTTGTCATCGCCTCGGTCTCCTTGCATGACCCATGTGGGTCAAGTCGAGGCGTTCGAGGGTAGCGGAGCGAGCACGGGTTGCCGTAGGGCAAGGCGGGCGATCTAGACTGACTCCGTGTTCGAAGGAGGCCTCGCCGAGCTGCACACTCACCTCGGCGCTTCAGTTGCCTCCGAGATCCTGTGGAGCCTCGCGCACGAGCAGGGAATCGCTCTTCCCGTCAAGGATTACTGGGAGTTCGACCGGCTCGTCACCATCGCCGACCCCCGGCGCGTCGACTCGCTCGACACGCTCGACCAGATCTACCACTGGACCGAGCTGATCCAGTCCAGCCCGCTCGCCGTGGAGCGCTCCGTGCACACGGCGATCGGCGGCGCCTACCGCTCCCAGGGGATCACGACCCTCGAGCTCCGGTTCAACCCGATGAAGCGGAACCGCGGCGGGGAGCGCGACCTCGACCACATCATCATGGCCGCCTCGCGCGGCCTCGACCGCGCCAGCCTCGAATACCCGCAGGTCAGGGCCGGCCTGATCCTGATGATGGACCGAACATTCGACGAGCGCCAGAACGCGATCGTGGTCGAGAAGGCGATCCGTTACGCCTCGCGCGGCATCGTCGGGATCGACATCGCGGGCCCGCGCCCAGACGGGGGGCGCTACCCCTACCGCGACCTCGCGCCGCTCGTCGAGCAAGCGCGAAACGCCGGCCTCGGCGTGACAATCCACGTGGGCGAGGAAGGCGCGGAGCACGGTGACGCCGAGATCGGCGAAGTCGTTGAGCACCTGCGCCCCGACCGCATCGGCCACGGCATCCTCGCCGCCCGCAACCCGGAGCTGATGAGCGCGCTGCGAGAACAGGGGATCGTCCTTGAGATCTGCCCCACCTCCAATCTGCTCACCCGGGCGCTCGCGGACGAGGACGCGTTGCGCGCCACGTTCCGCGCCTTCGTCGAGCACGGCGTCGCCTTCACGATCGCCACGGACGGGCCCGAGATGATGCGCACGCACCTCCGCGACGAGTTCGAGCTTCTCGAGCGAATAGGGGCGCTCGACGAGACCGAGCTAGCCGAGGCAAACGCACGTGGGCATGAGGCGAGCTTCGTTCACGGCGAGGCAGCGAGAAGCGTCACGCCGTCGGGCACGTAGCGCGTCGAGTTGCTCCGAGCGCACGGATCGAACGGCAACCCACAGCGGTACTCCTTTGGACGTACGGCCGAAGTTACGCCGTCCGGCCAATAGGCAGGACGCAGGGCCGTTGTTAGCGTCGCCGGCATGGTCGCTGTACTACATGAGGGTCAGCCGGTCATCACGGATCGGCAACGCCAAGTGATCGAGTTGATCGCCACCGGGTGTTCCAACGAAGAGGTCGCCCGCCGTCTCGGCATCTCGCCGCGAACGGCCAAGGCGCACTCGGACGTACTCCGGCAGAAGCTCGGTTGCGCAAGGCGTCGCCAGATCCCGAGCGCGTATCGGACGCTCACTGGCCGCGATCCCCTCTCCCAAAGCCTCGAGCCAGGTACGACCGGCTCGGGGGACTAACGACTCGCGCCTGCGGCCTCCCGGCCGCAGGCGCGGCGTCCTATCTGGACCTCTTGGCTCGCGCGCGACGTGGGTCTAGGCTAGCCCCGGCGGGCCCGCGGGACCCGCACCCAGCATGGGCAGCAAGGCCGACCTGGAAACCCCGGTAGGGCGCCGACACATAATCGAGCGACCGCGCCTGACGCGGCTCCTCGACGAAACGTCGGCCCGAGTAATCATGCTCGTCGCGCCCGCCGGCTACGGCAAGACGACCCTGGCACGCCAATGGCTCGCCAATCGTCCCCACGCGTGGTGCGAAGCAAGCACTGGATCCGCAGACGTGGCTGCGCTCGCACTCAATCTCGCAAGCGCAGCATCGACTATGTGCCCCACACCCAGCAGGAACGTCGCGGACTGGTTGCGGAGCACGCCGGAGCCAGAGAGAGAGGTGAAGGTTGCGGCGCGGTTTCTCGGCGAACACTTCAACGAATGGCCTGACGATGGTGTGCTGGCCATCGACGACTATCATTGCCTTACGTCCGCCGCTTCCGAGGAGCTGGTGGCATTAATGCTCGTTGACGCGGGCGTTCGGCTCTTGATTACTAGCAGACGCCGTCCGAAGTGGGCGACGCCTCGTCGGCTGCTTTACGGAGAGATTTCGGAGGTCGGGCAAAGCCTTCTCGCCATGAGCTACGAGGAGGCTGCTGCCGTGCTGCCTCTCGGCCACGATGACGCAGCCGGAGCTCTTGTAGCCCTCGCTAACGGTTGGCCGGCTGTCATTGGTCTGGCTGCCTTCACAGATATCTCATCACTGCTTGCTGAGGACGCACTTCCCACTGAACTCCATGAATACGTTGCCGAAGAGCTCTACGCATCGGTTGAGCCAGAGACCCAGACAGGGCTTTGCGAACTCAGCCTTCTACCTGTGATCAACCAACGGACCGCTGCAGAGCTGATAGCTGGGCCGGCGCGCCCAGTCATCGAAAGCGGCGTGCGGGCGGGCTTCCTCACGCAGCGAGAGAATGATGCCTACGAACTCCATCCGCTCTTGCGGGCGTTCCTTTTGGAAAAGTTCGAAGCGCTGGATTCCTCGCTCCAGAACCAGCCACTGGGCCGGGCCTTCAAGATTCTTGTGAGATCCGCCGCCTGGGAAGAAGCCTTCAGCTTGATCGACCGCTTCCGCAAGCACGATCTGATTGAACAGCTAGTCACAGCTGCGCTTGAAGGTCTCGTTCAGCAGGGTCGAGTCGAGACTCTCCGGCAGTGGATCCACACGGCCGAAGCCAACAACTTCAAGTCACCAGTCTTCGATCTGCTCGAAGCTGAGTGCGCCTTCCGGCAAGGTCATCACGAGAGAGCTCGCGCACTAGCTCTACGCGCAGGCGATGCGTTGGATCCCAACAGTCCGCTTGCGTCGAAAGCGTTCTATCGGGCAGGGCAGAACGCGCATCTAACCGATTCTCCACAGGATGCAATAGATAGTTTCCAGCGAGCCCGAGAAGTTGCCCAGACTTCCGCCGATGCACGGAACGCCATCTGGGGAGCGTTCATTACAAATGTCGAGCTCGAACGGCCCAAGGCGAATGAGCTTCTCGATGAGTTCGTGGTGGCGAGCACCAGATCGGTAGACGACGTACTGCGAATCCACAACGGGAGGCTCCTCTTGGGGACTCGGTTCGGACCGCTCGACGAGGCAATCTCCCATGCTCGGCCCATGACGACACTCGTACGCGATGCCGAGGATCCGATCGTTCGCATTTCCTTCTGGCACGTTCTTGCTGCTGCGTTGAAATTGACCGCTCGGTATGAAGAGGCGCGCGAAGCCGTGGCTCAGGGGCTGAAAGAAAGCCGGGCGTACGCTGTTGACTTCGCGCAGCCCCACATGCTTCTTACCCAAGCCGGGGCTGCGATCGGTGCCCGACGATTCTCCGAGGCCTCGGGAATTCTTGATCGAGTCCAGAAGCTCAGCGAAAAGCAAGCCGACGAATACCTGACGATGAGCACACGAGCGATGCGTTGCCGACTGCTTCTTGCTGAAGGATCGCCCGAGGCCGCTTTGGCCGCGACGAGTGGATCCTTGCTACGCGTGAGTTCGAAAGGACAAAAGTCTGAGTTCCTTGCATCACGCTCCTTGGCCTACGCCCGCATAGGAGACCTTGATCGTGCTCAAGAGTTGCTTACTGAGGCCGACGGCTTGAGTGGGGAACTTGAAGCCGTCAGTCTCTGCCGTTGGACCCGCGTCCTCCTTGGACTTCAAGTCGAAGACGCGAGTAGCGAAGAGGCAGTGAATGACGCCTTCGAAGAGACCGTCAGGTCCGGCATGCTCGACATGTTTGTATTCGCCTACCGACTCGATACTCGTGTGTTGAGCGTTCTGGCCGCCCGACCTTCCCTTCAGGAAATTCTTAGCGAGGTTCTTACGCGCGCTCTTGATCGTTCTATCGCCCGGGAAGCAGGGTTTTCTTTGCTTCCGATGCAGCGAGACTCAA
>Ga0207675_100001957_pt1 | contig 20586 bp, 13 predicted proteins | sample KBSSwiS42_FD_184305 | JGI IMG/M metagenome (GOLD analysis project Ga0207675, IMG submission 184305) | Switchgrass rhizosphere microbial communities from Kellogg Biological Station, Michigan, USA - KBS Switchgrass S4-2 (SPAdes) (version 2) | ecosystem: Host-associated > Plants > Roots >...
CCGAGCGCGCCCTGGAGCTCGAGCTGCACTGCCGCGTCCAACGAGCTTGCTTACCTCACCCGAAGGAGCGCCTTCGTCAGTGCCGCGACGAAGCCCTGCACGCGGGCCTGCGCATCAACGGGGTCCTCGTGAGCACGACTGATCGCTCGTCGTGCGTTCGATCCGCGTACGCTGAGCGGCGCTTTTCGCGCCCGAGCGGGGCGGGCCGGCAGGGCGGCTCTTAACCCGGAGCCGTGGGCCGTCGATGGGGTTGGTGGGTCCGAAGACGGCCCACCCCTGCCATGGCTCTTCACGTCGGAACTCCGCTCGTACCCGTGCCTCCGTCGCGGAGCCAACCGCCCGCCTCCTACGACCTCGGCGAGCATGAGATGCTGGCCAAGCAGTTTCACCGCGTGCGCTTCCTCGGCGCGGGATCCGATGGCACGGCGCTCGCGGCCGCGCGGCGCGAGGGCGGGGCCGAGGTGGAGCTGCGCTTCGTGCAGGAGCACGCGCAGACGGACGAGCTGCTCGAGCGCTGGTCGCGCTATCAGCTCGTCCATCATCCGCAGGTCATCTCGCTGCAACAGGTCGAGTATGCGGGGGATGACTGGTGCGCCGTGCTCGACACGCCGCCGCTCGGCACGCTGGAGCAAACGCTCGGGGAGCGCTGGCCCGCGGAAGCGAGCCTCGGGCTCCTCGGGCAGCTCGCGGGCGCGCTGGCGGCGGCGCACGAAGTCGGGTTGTGGCACGGCGACCTCACGCCCGCTGCCGTGCGGCTCGACCCGCGGCGCGGCGCGCGCCTGGAGTTTACCGGCATGAGGGCGGTATTCGCCGGGGGTCCGGAGCTGACCCCCGCCCCGCCCCCCTCGTGCGCGCTCTGGCAGCAGCGCGATGCGTTTCACGACGTGCTGCAGCTCGCCGAGCTCGCAGAGCGTTTGTTTGGCAGCGCCGCCAGCGCTCGCGCGTGCTTGCCCTGGCTCGATCGCTTGCTGGACGAAGACCCCTGCCGGCGGCCGGCCGCCGCAGAGCTGATCGAGCTGTTGCAGCAGGCGGCGCGCAACTCAAAGCGGGCGGCCGAGCGCTTGCAGTTTCAGACGCTGGACACCGAACGCCCCGCGCCGCCGCCACCGAGCAGCGGCGCACCGCTGAAGGCAAAGAACCCCGCGATCACCTTCGTGGGGCAGCCCACGGTCGGCGATCGTGTGGGCCGTTTTCAGCTGGAGCAGCTGCTCGGACAGGGCGGCATGGGCAGCGTCTATCGCGCGATCGACGTGGCGTCGGGGCAGCGCGTGGCGCTGAAGCTGCTGAAGGCCGAGCTGCTCAGCGACGAGGGCGTGCGCTATCGTTTCAGAAAAGAGGCGCGCGTGCTGAAGGCGGTGCGCAGCCCGTACATCGCCAATCTGATCGAAGCCGATCTGAGCGACGAGCACGGCTACATCGCGCTCGAGTTTGTCGAGGGCAAGGATCTGGCGCAGGCGCTGGAAGAGCTGAATGCGCCGCTGGCTGAGCCGCTGGCGTTGCAGATCGTGGCGGACCTGTGCCGCGCGCTCGTGGAGCCGCACCGGCGCGGCATCGTGCACCGCGACATCAAGCCGCAGAACGTGCTGCTCGTGGGCGACCTGAAGGCGCCGGCAGAGATCGCCATCAAGCTGTGCGACTTCGGCATCGCGAGCGGCCGCCTCAGCGCCGATACGGTGGGCATGACCCAGGACGGGCGCATCTGGGGCACGCCACAGTACATGGCCCCCGAGCAATGCCAGAGCGCTCCGGTCAGCCCGGCGACGGACGTGTACGCGCTCGGGCTCACGCTGTACGAGCTGATCGCTGGCAGGCCCGCGTTCGAGGCCGATGACCTGATGCAGGTGCTGCGGCGCCAGATGAGCGAACAGCCGCCGAGCTTGATAGAACGCGCGACCGTCAGCACGGGTACCGCGGAGCTGGTCGGGCGCGCGCTCGACAAGACCCCGGCGCGCCGCTTCGCCGACGCCGCGGAGCTCCTGTCGGCGATCGAGCTGATCCGCAACGGCCAGGCGACGCAGAGCACAAACGACGCCACTCCCCGGGCCGACCAGAAGCTGCAGGAGATCGCGTTCTCGATCGATCTCGGCTCGGCCGCGCACGATCTGTGGCCGTACGTGAGCGACACCGACCGCATGAATCAGGTGATCGGCTTGCCGCCAGTGAAGGTCGAGCGCGCGCAGCTCGAGGGCGCCCAGGCGACGTTCCTGTCGAACAAGGTGCTGGGGCTCGCGCTGCGCTGGCGCGAGTTTCCGTTCGAGTGGCTGGAGGGCCACCGCTGGAGCGTGCTGCGCGTGTTCGACAGCGGTCTGCTGCGCTGGTACCGCGTGCGTCTCGAGCTCGTGCCGCTGCCGACGGGCGGCACGCGCCTGCACTACAGCATGCAGTTCGAGCCGCGCTACCGGCTGCTCGCGTTCCTGGTGCGCTTCGAGGTCGGCGTGAAGCAAAAGGCGCGCCTGCTTCGGGTGTTCCAGCGCGTGGACGCGCTGCTCGAGCAAGGCGTCATGCGCCGCACGCCCTCGCCGCACTCGACGCCTCAGGCGGTCGAGCCGAAAATCGCGCGCCGGGTCGCGAGCAAGCTCGGCGCGCTCGAGAGCGCGCGCGTGTCGCAGCCGATCCGAAAGGCGCTCGAGCAGCACGTGCTGTACGGCTCGGAGGCGGAGATCGCTCGGCTGCGGCCGCTGCGCTTCGCGCGCGCGCACGAGCTCGACGAACGGGCCTTCGTCGAAGCGTGCCTGATCGGCGCCCGCGAGGGCTTGCTCGACTTGCTCTGGGACGTGGTGTGCCCGCTGTGCCAGATCCCGGCGACCTTTGTCGAGTCGCTGCAGCGGCTGGAGAGCCACGGCCGCTGCCCGGCGTGCGAGCTCAGCTATCCCCTGCAGTTCGCGGACTCCGTGGAACTGGTCTTCCGGGTCTCCCCCGAGGTGCGGCCCAACGAGATTGCCGCCTATTGCATCGGCGGCCCCGCGCACTCGCCACACGTGGCAGCCCAGCTACGGCTCGAGCCGGGCGAGGGGCGCGTGCTCTCGCTCGGGCTGTCCGACGGGCGGCACCGCGTGCGCTGCACCGACCTGCCGGGCGTGATCGAGCTCGACATCTCGCCGAGCCACGGCTTCTCGCGTGCTGATCTGGTGATCGGCTCGCGCCTGCGCAGCGTCAAGAGCCAGCTGCCGGGCGGCGCAGATGCGCGGCTCACGCTGGAGGCGAGCGAGCCCACGGTCGATCTGGGCAGCGGCCTGCAGACGATCGGCGTGCGCAACGAGCTCGCGCACGAGGTCACGATCCGCATCGAACGCACTGCCAACCGCGACGACGCGCTCACGGCGGCGCGCGCCTGGGCCATGCCCAAGTTTCGCGAGCTGTTTCCGGGCGAGACACTGGAGAGCGGACGGCTCGTGGCCGTCGGCCAGCTCAGTTTCCTGGTGCTGCGCGTGGTCGACCACCTGGGCCTGATCGACCGCCAGGGCGACGCGGCAGCGCTCGCCGCCACCGTGAAGGCCTTCGATCGCCTGCAGACAATCGCGGAACAGCACCACGGGCGCCTGGCCAGCGCCAGCATGGAGCTCGCAATCGCCAGCTTCGAACGCCCGGGCGACGCGCTCGCGGCCTGCCTCGAGCTCTGGCGGGCGCTCGACGACCCCACGCTCGTCGACTCCAGCGTCGCCCTGCACCGCGGCGCGGCGGTCGCCACCAGCATCGACGACCGCATGGCGTACTACGGCCGTACACTGGCGCGCGCCCTCGAGCTCGCCCACGAGCTGCAGCCCCGACAGCTCGCGATCAGCTCGGCGGCGCTCGGCGAGGACGCAGCGCAGCTGGCCCGCGCCGGCGTCAGCCCCGAAATCGTGGCCGCGCCGCGGCTCGGCGCGGCTGCCTGGTGCGTACGGCTGGAACGCTGAGCGCCTGCTCGCCGGCTCAGCTGTCGAAGCGAAACCTCGTGGCTGCCGCCGACGGGCGCTCGGCAAACTGATCGCGGAAACGTCGGAGCTGGTCGTGCCGGTCGAGCAGCATGACTTCGCGGAACTCGAGGTGCTCGACCAGGCAGAACAGCGAGAGCTCCAGGTAGCTCAGGTCTCTCTCGGGCAGTGCCTCGAGCGCGTCGAGCACGCTCCCCTCCAACCAGCCGAGCATGCCCGCGAGGGCGGTTCGCAGCTTCGTCGCGTAGGGTGCAGCTGCCGCCCCGGTGGCGCTGGTCATGATCAAGGTGACCTCGGTGGACATGGCCTGCAGGCTCAGCTCGAGAGCGTTGGCAGCGACACCGAGCGCCGTGCTCTCCGGCCACACCATGCGCAGTGGCCGGCTTGCCAGCGGCGCTAGCGCCCGACAGCTAGCCAGTGAACCGAAGATGGGGCCGCGCGCCGTGACCAGGCTCGGGACCCTGAGCCCCGGGTTGCCTCCGTAGACAGCGGCGTCCTCGGACAGCAGGCTGGGCACCACCTGGAAGTCGTACCGAACTGCGCACTCTTCGGCGAACATGCGCACCACCCTGGTGAAGTGGGAGCTCGACCTGCCGACGATGCGCGGCAGCGTGCTGGCGGTAGCGGGGTTGGCGGCAGCGCCATTTCCGTCAGCGGTGTTGACGGCAGCGCTCTCGCCGGTGACGTTGTTGAAAGGAGGGCTGGTGTCCGGCGAATCCTGGGCCATGGTTTGTTCCGCGGATGCTGGCAACTATTTGCTCAATAGGCCGCGTCCGACAATACGTGAAGCCCTTGGCGGCGACGTTCGGCCTGGCCGGTGAGCGGGTTTGGCAGGACGAGGCGACCAGAGAGGGGTTCATCCCGCGTTTTCGTGGTTTGCAAACAAACCTCACCATCGCAAAACGAAACAGGCTCCGGCGACCGTTGGATGAGCGTCACCCGAGTCGCCCTGTCCGTGGATGAGGTTCAGGGCCACCTGGCAGCGGCGAGCGGCCAGCACTTCCGCCGCCTCAACTCATCCAGAGGGCAGTGGGCTCTCCTGGGGTCGCACGCGGACTTGGAAGGCCGAGCCACCCGCAAGCGGCCGGGGCCAGCCCACCGAAATCGATCGCCCCGAATCTTCGATCGTTCCGTCTTCGATCGTTCCGTCTTCGATCGTTCCGTCTTCGATCGCTCCGTCTTCGATCGCTCCGTCTTCGATCGTTCAGTCTTCGATCGCCACTCGCAAGATCGCAGCCTTCGTTTCCTCGCTGAGCTGCGCTTCGATACTGCCGCCGTCGCGGCGCTCCAGGACGATGCGTTCGGTGATCTCGGAGGCGCCAGCGCGCACCTGGTACGACGAGATGACGATGCCGAGCGCGAGCAGGGAACGGTGCAGGCGCGCAATGATGGGCGAGCGGCTGCCGCGGACGATCTCTACGGCCGTGAGCTGCGAGCCCTTTTGCTCGAACTGGACGCGGGACATGGCGGGCACGTCAGTTGCGATGAGTTGAGCACGCGGCAGGCACTCGTCAAGGCGAGCGGCGCGAGATTTTCGTGCTGAGACGTTCTCTCAGCCTTCGTCACGGCCGCGACGCGTGGGCGGGTCCCAGCCGACCGGTGTCCCGGGGCGACACGCGTGGCGCTACGGGGCAGTCCCGGCCCGGCGCCATTGCTCGAGCTTGCTTGCCCGCGGAGCGGCGATTAGCTTGCCGCACCTCCGTGCAGCCGGCAGAAACAGCGACGTTCCAGTCCGAAGAGCGGTCGAGCGTCGAGTTTGTCGCCCTGGTGGCGCTCACGACGTCGATGGTCGCGATGTCCATCGACACCATGCTGCCGGCGCTCGGGCAAATTGCCTCGGACCTGGCCGTGGCCGACCCGAACGATCGGCAGCTGGTGCTGATCACGTTCTTCGCTGGCTTGAGTTTTGGGCAACTGGTGTACGGACCCGTTTCGGACGCCACGGGACGCAAGCCGGCGCTGTATACGGGGCTTGCCTTCTTCATCGTCGGCGCCCTGTGCTGCGCCCTCGCGCAGGACTTCGCGTTTCTCCTGTTCGGGCGCGCGCTGCAGGGCTTTGGCGCCGCGGGCCCGCGCATCGTGTCGGTGGCAGTGGTGCGCGACCTGCACGCGGGCCGCAGCATGGCGCGCGTGATGTCGTTCGTGCAGTCGGTGTTCATCCTGGTGCCGATCCTCGCGCCGGCGTTCGGGCAGACGGTCCTGCTCGTGGCGGACTGGCGCATGCTGTTCTGGATCTTCGTCGGCTGCGCGCTCATCGATGCTGCTTGGTTTGGCTTGCGGCAGCCGGAGACGCTGCCACGAGAGCGGCGCGCTCCGCTGTCCTTGCGGCATGTGCTGCGCGCCGGCTGGGAGGTGCTGCGCAACCGCATCACGCTCTGCTACACGCTCGCCACCGGCGTCGTGTTTGGAGCCTTCATCAGCTACCTCACGACGTCGCAGCAGATCTTTCAGGAGCAGTACGGAGTGGGCAAGCTGTTCCCGGTTTGCTTTGGCGTGTGCGCCCTTGCGCTCGGGCTGGCGTCGCTGACCAACGCACGGCTGGTGATGCGCTTTGGCATGCGCACGCTGTCGCGGCGTGCGGCGCTGAGCGAGGTGCTGTTTTCGCTGCCATTCTTGCTGCTGGTCGTGCTGCTCCACGGCCACCCGCCGCTGTACGTGTTTCTGCCGGGCATGATGTTCTGCTTTTTCTGCAACGGGCTCCTGTTCGGCAACTACAACGCGCGAGCGATGCAACCGATGGGCCACATCGCGGGAGTCGCGGCGGCGATCTCGGGCTCGCTGTCGGGACTGGTCGGGATGGCGTTCGGAGGACCGCTCGGGCGCTTGTACGACGGCACGGTGATCTCCACGGTCGCGGCATTCACGCTCGCCAGCTTGCTGGCGTTCTGCCTCACCGAGTTCGCCGAGTGGGGCAAGCGCCCGGACTGAACGTGCCGAGAACGCCGCGGGTGAGCTGTCCTTCGAATTGAGGCACCCGATACATCAGATTGATTGAACCGCGCCGGCCTCTGCCTGCCAACGACCTGCAACTACTGGATTTTGCTGGCATGCAAAACCTGGCCCGAAACCTGCTCAGGTGCACCGATGGAGGCGAGGACCGGCGCCGAATTCGCTCGCTCTCCACAGCCAGGCGGCTCTTTCACTTCCAGCGCCGGACAGAGCGGCGAAAAGCAGACCAGAGATGCACATCCGCATTCACGAGACAATGCAAGTCGGCGATCTGATCGCAGCCGCCTATGATGAAGCCGCACGCCAAACCAGCGATGCGCGCGAAGTGTCGCGCGTGGCCACGCGGGTGGTAACCAAATTCCTGCGCAGCGCGCGCCGCGCGCTGCCGCCTCCAGTAACTACATTGACGCCCTCGAGCACACGAAACTCGAGGCAGAGGGACAACCAGTGAAACTTCTTCCACTCTATGATCGAGTCCTAGCCACCCGCGTCGCCGAGAGCGGAAAGACAGCCGGCGGTCTGTACATTCCGGATACGGCCAAAGAGAAACCACTCGAGGCGATCGTCGTTTCGGTGGGCAGCGGCAAGGTGCTCGAGAACGGCAAGATCCAGCCGCTCTCGGTCAAGGCCGGTGACAAGGTACTGATTGGCAAGTACTCGGGCTCCGAAGTGAAGCTCGACGGCACGGACCACATCATTTTACGCGAGGACGATATCCTTGCCATCATCGACACCCAGGAACAGACATGACTGCCAAGGAAATTCTTTACGATAGCAGCGCTCGCAAGCAGATCGCGAGCGGTCTGAACGCGCTCGCCAACGCGGTGAAGGTGACCCTCGGACCGCGCGGACGCAACGTCGTCCTCGAGCGCTCGTACGGCGCGCCGATCATCACCAAGGACGGTGTGACGGTGGCCAAGGAAATCGAGCTCGAGAACCGCTTCGCGAACATGGGCGCTCAGATGGTCAAGGAGGTAGCATCCAAGACCTCCGACGTAGCCGGGGACGGCACGACCACCGCGACCGTGCTCGCCCAAGCCATCTACACTGAAGGCGCCAAGCTCGTCACGGCCGGAGCCAACCCGATGGAGATCAAGCGCGGCATCGACGCGGCCGTCGCGACCGTGGTGGCGGAGCTCGTGCGGATGTCCAAGCCCACCAAGGGCAAGCAAGAGATTGCCCAGGTCGGCATCATCAGCGCAAACGGCGACGAGACCATTGGCAATCTGATCGCAGAGGCGATGGAGAAGGTCGGCAAGGAAGGCGTGATCACCATCGAGGAAGCCAAATCGATGGAGACGACGCTGGATGTCGTCGATGGCATGCAGTTCGATCGCGGCTATCTATCCCCCTACTTCATCACGGACGCGGAGCGCCTCGAGGTGGTGCTCAGCGACGCGTACGTGCTGATCTACGACAAGAAGTTCTCGAACATGCAGGAGCTGTTGCCCGTGCTCGAGCTGGTAGCCAAGGCCGGCAAGCCGCTGCTCGTTCTGGCGGAAGACGTCGACGCGGAGGCGCTGGCGACGCTGGTCGTCAACAAGCTTCGAGGCACACTCCAGGTCTGCGCGGTCAAGGCGCCGGGCTTCAGCGATCGCCGGCGCGAGATGCTGAAGGATGTCGCCGTACTGACGGGCGGTCAGGCCATCACCCAGGACCTCGGAGTCAAGCTCGAGAATGTGACCTTGAAGGATCTCGGTAGGGCCAAGACCATCACCGTGAACAAGGACACCACGACCCTGATCGAGGGGGCGGGCAACAAGGCTGACATCCAGGCGCGCGTGAAGCAGCTCCGGACTCAGGTCGAGGAGACGACCTCGGACTATGATCGTGAGAAGCTGCAAGAGCGCCTGGCGAAGCTCGCGGGTGGCGTCGCCGTCATCAAGGTCGGCGCAGCGACGGAAGTGGAACTGAAGGAAAAGAAGGCTCGCGTCGAGGATGCGCTGCACGCCACGCGCGCTGCAGTGGAGGAGGGCATCGTCCCCGGTGGTGGCGTGGCTCTCTTGCGCGCGCTGCCGAAACTCCTCGAGCTCGTGCTCGAAGGGGATCAGCAGTTCGGCGTGAACATCATTCGCCGCGCGCTCGAGGAACCGCTGCGCCAGATGGCACAGAACGGCGGCGTCGAGGCCGCGGTGATCGTGAACAAGGTCAAAGAGGGCACGGGCTCCTACGGCTACAACGTCGCCAAGAATGAGTATGAAGATCTGGTCGCCGCGGGCGTGATCGATCCGACCAAGGTCGTGCGGGTAGCGCTGCAGAACGCCGCCTCGGTGGCTTCGCTCATGCTCACGACCGAGGCGATGATTGCGGAGCTTCCGAAGCGCCAGAAAGAGACCGGTGGTTCGGGCATGCAAGATGGCATGGGCGGAATGGGCGGAATGGGAATGTAGGAGGCCTCGTGATCACCTTGCGGCGCGCGGCAGAGCGAGAGCACGACCGGCGCCGCAAGTACGAGACCTGGCGCACCTTCCCCGCGCAGGACCGTGCGGGCAAGCTCGACTCCGGCTTCGGAGATCTCGAGGGCTTGAACGAGAGTCATCTGGAGCCCGGCGGGCGTGTGCGGAGCCCTTCGGGGCACCCCGCCGAGCTCATCACCTACGTGCGCGAGGGGACCGTGGCCTGCGAGGATCCTGCGGGCCGCTCGTGTCGGATCCGGGCCGGCGAATTCCAGCAAATGACGCTGGGACGCGGGGTGCACCCCGTGGGCATCAACCCGTCAGCGAGCGATAGCGCGCGCGTCTTCCAGATCTGGCTGCACGCTTGCGAGGACGACCTCGAACCCAGCCAGGAGCAGAAGCGCTTTAGCACGGCGCAACGCCGAGGCATGCTGTGCGTCATTGCCTCGCGAGATGGGCGGAAGGGGTCGCTGCGCGTCCACCAGGACGTACTGATGCACTCGGCCTTGCTCGAGCCCGGGCAGCACGTCGTGCACGAGCTCTCGCAGGGTCGCAGGGCGTGGTTGCACCTCGTCGAGGGTGAGGTCGTCCTGGGCGACTTCATTCTGGGCACGGGCGATGGCGCCGGCGTCACGACCGACCGCGCCGTTTCCATCACGGCCCGCGAAGTCACTGAGATTCTCCTCTTGGATTTGCGTGAGCCGGCGACGCCGGCCCACGAATGCGCCTGACCAGACGCCGCCCTTCAGCGCGAGGCTGCCCCGCTCCCGGGGAGCCGCTTCTTTGTGCCGATCGCGCCGTAGCTCTTGAGCTTGCGGTACAATGTCGCGGAGCCAATCTGGAGTTGCTCCGACGTGTGAGTCTGGTTTCCGCCGTTCAGCTCCAGCGCCGCCAGGATATAATTCCGTTCGATCTCGGCGAGCGGGCGCACGGTCCCGCCCGTGGCAATCGGCGTGGGGAACGCCTTGCGTACCTCCTCGGGCAAATCCTCGAGGTCGACCCGGCTACCGCGCGCCAGAGCCACGGCTCGCTCCATGGCGTTTTCCAGCTCGCGAACGTTGCCGGGCCACTCGTAGCGCAGCAGCTGATCGGCGGCATCCGGCGCGAGCCCCGAGATCTTGCGCTTCATGCGCAGCGCCGCGTCCGCCAGCAGCACCCGCGCCAGGGGCAGCACGTCGTCGCGACGTTCACGCAGCGGCGGTACGTGCAATTCCACCACCTTGAGCCGATAGTAGAGATCCTGTCGAAAGTTGCCCCCCGCCACGCCATGCGCGAGATCGCGATTGGTAGCGGCCAGAATGCGTACGTCGACCTTACGGTTCTTGTTCTCACCGACGCGGCGGACCTCCCGCATCTGCAACGCCCGCAAGAGCTTGACCTGCATGGCGGGTGAAACCTCCCCCACCTCGTCGAGCAGCAGAGTTCCACTGTTCGCCGCTTCGAACAGGCCGGGGCGGTCCTGAGTCGCGCCGGTGAACGCGCCGCGGGCGTGTCCAAATAGCTCGCTCTCGAGCAGCGTCTCCGTGATGGCGCCGCAGTTGACCGCGATGAATGGCCCCGCCGCGCGCGTCGATTCGTCATGCACGAGTCGTGCGATCCGTTCCTTGCCAGCCCCACTTTCACCGGTGATGAGCACGGTGGAATCGACCTTGGCCACGCGGCGGGCCAGATCGACGAGCTGGCGCATCGCTGGGCTGTTGGTCACCATACCCAGCGGCTCGTTCACGTCCGGCGCCACGCGAACCAATGCTCGGCGGTGCTCGCGCAGCTTTCGCTCGGCAGCTTTCAAGGTTTCCGTGACGCGCTGAAGCGAAACGTCGAGGCACTCCTCCAGGCGGTGCGGCTCGAAGAAGCTGAGCTCGTCCGCGCGTTCGACGCCCCACTGCTCACGCGTGCGCCCAAACAAATGGCACGCGGCGTCGCCCTTGGCCATGCAGCGATCCTCGAGCACATAGATCTCTTTGCCGGAGCTACGGCTGAGGTAGCCACTGATGAGTCCGCAGATCGTCCAGCAGATAGGCAAGTCCGGTCGACCAAAGTGCAAGAGGTGCTGCTCCGCCTCGTAGGAGCCGACCAACATCACGCCCTCCTTGGAGAGGGGACCCTTGCCCCCAGGCTCGACCCGAAACAGGCCCTCGAGCGCCGGAATGCGCGTACCGGCTCGAAGCCAATCGTCGTCGCTGTCCCAGCTGAACTCGGCGCGCAAGGCTTCTGCCATGCGCCAGCCGTGCGCAAAGCCAAACTGCGTGAGCACAGTGCGCGCGGCAGTCAGGCCGAAATTCTCGACCAGATATTTTCGCAGCAGCCCCATCGCCACTGCGTCGAGCAGCAGCGCGCGCTGGCCAGCGAAGCGGATGATCCCACCCGCTGCGTCCAGTTCCAGCAGCTCTTCATGATCGAGATCGTCGACGCGCACCTGTACCCTTCTCTCCTTCGGATTGAAGGAGGAGGTACTTCAAATTGATGTACCTAGCCAGCAACTCGGCACGCGCTGCCCCCTGAGCCGCTGAAATTTGCGTGGCCAGCGCTGGTGGCCCGAAAAGTGCTTTCGGCTGGGTATGGCATTGGCGTCCGGGCAGGCGACACAGATCCCGCTGCAAATCACTTTTAAAGGCATCAACCAATCGCAAGCGGTAGAAGCCGCGATTCGCCAGCGCGCGACGCGGCTCGAGCGCTTCAGTCACCAGATCACGCGCTGCCACGTGATCGTCGACATGCCGCATCAGCACCGCCACAGGGGCAACCACTACGCGATCCGCATCGACATCACGACGCCCTCGGGCGAGGTGTTTGTCACGCGCGACCCCTCGCTCGACGACTCGCACAAGGATTTTCAGTCGGTGCTGCGGGACGCCTTCGACGCCGCCGCCCGTCATCTGGAAAGCGACGCGCAACGCAGCCAGACGGAGGTGAAGAATCGTGAGCACCCACCGCCGGGCCGAGTGACACGACTCTTCCCCGACGAAGGATATGGGTTCCTCACCACAGCCGAAGGTGAAGAGGTGTACTTTCACCAGAACAGTGTGCGCGGCTCATCGTTTGCGTTGCTCAGCGTGGGCAGCGACGTGAGCTTCACGCTCGCCCCCGAGGATGCCGATCAGGGGGCTCGTGCTGCGAGCGTCCAGCTGCTACCGGCGTGATCGGTGCGCAGATCAGCGTCTGATCTGCCGAAGCATTCCGCTTGGGCAGCCATCGGTACAGCGTCGACAGGTTGATTCCCAGGATTCGCGCGGCCCTCACCTTGTCGTTCTCGGTGTGAGCCATGACCCAATCGGTATAGTGGCGACTGAGTTGCTCGAGGCTCCAGAGCCCGCCCTGTGCCTGCAAGAGCGGCGCCTCGAAAGGGCGCTTGTCTTCCAGCCCGGCTAGAGACAGCTCGGCGCTGCTCAGCACCGAGGTCTTGCCGAAGATGACGAGTCGTTCGATGGTGCTCGACAGCTGCCGGATGTTGCCGGGCCAGGGCGCCTCAGTGAGCACTCGCACGGCATCGGCTGAGATGCAGCGCACGGGAGAATCGGGCTTTCTCTCGCGCGCTTGTGCGAGAAAGTGCGCGATCAGCGCAGGAATCTCCGAGCGACGATCGCGCAGCGCGGGCACGTCCAGCTCGATGACGTTCAGACGAAAGTACAAATCCTCGCGGAACTTCCCCTGCTTCACCAGCACCCGCAGGTCGCGGTGAGTGGCGGCCAAGAACCTCACATCCAGAGCATGCGAACGATCGCCGCCGATGGCCCGGACTTCACCGAACTGAATCACACGCAATAGCTTGGCCTGCAACCCGAGGGGCATATCGCCGATCTCATCGAGCAGCACTGTGCCGTGATCGGCCTCGGTCAATAGACCCCGGCGAGCTTGTGTCGCGCCCGAGAACGCGCCTTTGACATGGCCAAAGAGCTCGCTCTCCAGGAGATGCTCGGGAATGGCCGCTGTATTCACGGCAATGAACGGCGCTGCCGCCCGTGGCCCGCGATCGTGAATGGCCCTCGCCACCAGCTCCTTGCCGGTGCCGCTCTCACCCTGGATGAGCACAGGACACTGCGCGGATGCCAGCAGATCGATGCGCGCCAGGAGCGCGCGCGTCGCAGAGCCGAGCGGCAGGAGGGTGTCGTGCCGGCGCGCGGCGCTGACCCGGGCGCGGTCTCCGATGGCCTGCTCGATGACGCCGCGCAATTCCTCGACGTCGAGCGGTTTGGTCAAATGGTGAAAAGCGCCACTATCGATGGCGTCACTGGCCGAGCTACCCGCAAATCCGCTGATGACGATCACGGGGATTTTCGGTTGGGCTCGCTGGAGCTGTTCGAGCAACTGCAGGCCGCTCATGCCTTCCATGCACCAGTCGCTGATGATCGCATCAAAGGTCGTGTGCTCCAGCTCGCTGAGCGCAGCCGAACCGCTCAGTGCCAGCTCACAGCGGTAGCCCGCCGAGGCGAGCGCGCAGGAAAGCAACTCGCCCAGATCGGCGTCATCATCGACGATCAGGAGTCGCGCGGTCCGATCACTGGTCACATGACCATGAGAGCATCGTTGAAAGGCTGCCGCAATTCGCAAACAGCCACGTGGCGAAGATCGGGAACGACGCGAGACGCCTGCTCTGCTCACAGGCGAGCTGTGAGACGTTTTGGCTCGCCGCTGCCGCGGCTCCCTCCCGAATCACCCGTACTCAGACGCCGAAAATCCAGGAGTCGGGTTGCCACCCTTCCTGGACGCGAGATGAATTGCAGCGCTGTGGGCGCGCGCCGCCGGACATTTGCATTCTGCCATTCTTGATTTCGCGCGCTGCAAAGCGGCCGCCGCAGCACTCTCGTCTGGCTCCGATTTCGCGTCTCGTCGACGGCGGCACGAAGCATGCTTCGACGGGTTGCATGACCCTGCCCTATCCGTATGAGGTTGAACTCGGCCTGATGAAGCCCCGTCCGTGGCGGGCCCGGACGCCTTTCGATGTCCGACACCATCTGGAGGAGGCCATTCGAGTCGCCGGCGGGCAACTGCAGGTGTTCGGCGTCTATCTTGCCCCCGCGGCCCAGGGAGCGGCGCAGACCGCGCAACAGTTTCGGGACACGCTCGGCGCGCGCTTCGACGCCTGGCGCCCCGGCGCAGACGCTGCAACCTGGAAGCTCTTCGAGAGCCAGGTGCGAGCGGAGATGACAGGGCTCGAGCACGCGGACGAAGAGACGCTACGGATCTTGCTGCTCGCCGTCTCCGGGCTTTGATGCTTACTCACCCGACTGGGCCATCCTGGTTCTCGATGAGGATGCCCCCTGAAATCCAGGAGCCACCTGAAATCCAGGAGCAAGGACAGGTCCCGATGCTGCCGCGACAATCGACATGGGAACGAGCGGTGTCAGTCCCCTTGCATCCCAGTCACGAGGCAATAGAGTCATGGACTCCTTGCCCCCGAGCATATCTGCGAGCGTGGTGGCGTTCTTATACACTCGGCCGGTGCGATGCAGTGCCAAGAGCGCGCGCCCGATGGGCATCGACTGGTAGCGCTCCGGCCAGCGCCCGACAATGAGCGCGCGCACGAGCGGGCCGTGACGCGAGCTCATCCAGGGAAATAGATGATGTTCTACGTGAAATCCGAAACCCAACGTCAACCACTCCACCCAGCGGGGTGCTGTGACGCTGAGTGAATTGAACAGCGGATCATTCACGTCCGAGAGCGGGCTCAGGCTGTGATTGGTCAGGATGAAACCCATCACGACGAAATTTGCGACCAGCAGTGGCAGCACGAAGGCAAACAGAAAAGCTGGCCACCCGATGACAAAGGACAGCGCGAGCCAGCAGGCAGCAGCGAGCCCGCTCTCGAGCAGGGCGATGCGCTGTTGCCGCGCTGACAAGAGGCCGTAGGACTTGGCTCCAAACAACATGTGAGCGCTCTGGATCGAGAAGCCGATCAAGAGGCTGAATGCCCCGTTGGGCCGGCTCCCTCCCGGTCCGAGGTGGTCGGTCATGAGGCGTAGAAGCTGATGCTTCTGGTAGTCCTCGACGGTGGGATATGCATCCGGGTCGACGCCGGCGTGGTTGGTATTGCCGTGGTGCACCCGATTGTGCCAGGCGATCCACAATCGAGGCGAAATCATGAATGGAAAGAAGCCGATAGCGCCGACGAGACGACGCATCCGGCGGTCGCGCACGACGGCCCCGTGCAGTGTTTCATGAGCGAGAAAGGTCAGACCCGCAAAGCTCGAACCGATCACCAGGGACACGCCGCCCGCGGCCAGCCAGGGTACCCAGCCCGCCGCGAGACTCAGGATGCCGAGCGAAATGACGCCGACGTGCAGCGGCAACCACCAAAGACGTGAGTGCGCGGGCTCGAATGTCGGCCCCGGTAGGGCAGGCTTGAGCTCGCGCGCATAAAATGAAACAGGGCGCATCACCACGCAGCAGTCTGACGCATCAGCAAAACTGCGTTCGTCACGGTTGAGTCAGCTCTGGTTGCGTCGAAGCGATCTGCGACAGCAGGCAGCAAGCGGCATGGAGAAGAAGACGACGTCCGTGCAGCGCCACTCGTGGTACGCCAGATCGTGACCTCGCTCCGAGAGAGAATCGGCTTGGCTTTCGCTCTAGAGCGGCTGCCCCATATGTGGGATCTGCGCGCGGGGCCGAAGCGTGGACAGGTGGATGAGCCGCCGCTGCAAGCGGAGCTGTACAGCGTGAGCCAGCTCGAGCAGCACGCGCGGGTGCTGGCGACAGGGCACGAGGTCCGTCGCTCCGATCTCCGCATACCCGATCGCTTGCTGCCCCGACTGACGGCCAACGAGCTCGCACTCCGAGCGGCGCACACGCTCGTCACGGAGGCGGTGAGGCGGGGTACACGCATCACTCCCGCCGCCGAGTGGTTCATCGACAACTACCACTTGATCGAGGAGCAGATCCGGATCGCTCGAAGGCATCTGCCGCGCGGCTATAGCCGCGAGCTACCCAGGCTGGAGAACGCTCTCGTGCAGGGGACGCCGCGGGTCTACGACATCACGCTCGAGCTCATCTCTCACTCGCATGGCCGGCTCGACGTCGATGGCCTACGTGCGTTCATCACGGCCTACCAGGCGGTGCAGCCGCTACGCTTGGGAGAGCTCTGGGCCATTCCGATCATGTTGCGCTTGGCGCTGCTCGAGAACTTACGCCGAGTGGTCGCCTCTGTCACCGCCGGACGAAAGGACCGCGAACGCGCCACGTACTGGATCGAAAAGATGCTGGCAGTGGCAGCCGAAGATCCAGCCAAGGTCGTACTCGTTCTCGCAGACATGGTCCGGGAGGACCCGCCCCTGACGATCGCCTTCGTGGCGGAGTTCGCCAGCCGGCTTCAGGGGCAGGGAGCCGCGCTGATGTTCCCGATGTCCTGGCTGGAGCACCGCATGGCCGAGCGAGGACAGACGATCGACGGGGTGTTCCAGCTCGTCAGTCAAGACCAGGCGGCAAACCGCGTGGCCATCGGTAACAGCATCGGCAGCCTGCGCCTGCTCGGCGCTACTGACTGGCGCGACTTCGTCGAGGCCCTGAGCGTCGTCGAGCAGACGCTGCGCATGGATCCCGGTGGCGTCTACCCGACCATGGACTTCGCGACGCGCAACCGCTACCGAGTCGCAACGGAAGAAATCTCGAGGCAGACCAGCCTGTCCGAAGTCAGCGTGGCGCGCGCAGCGCTCGATCTCGCGAAGTACACGCACAGCGTGGATGGCGAGATGCGCATGACGCATCTCGGCTACTTCCTGGTAGGGGACGGGCGCGATCTCCTGGAGCGCACGGTGCGCCTGCGCTGGAGCTGGAAGCTCCTCGCGAGTCGGCTCGGGCGGCGATTTCAAGCTCTCTGCTACGCCAGCTCGATCGTCCTCTTGACGGCTACCGGCAGCGTGGTTCTCGCCTGGGAGGCGATCAACAGCGGGCTCGGGCGCTCTGCGCTCGCCACGCTGTTGCCGGCGTTCGCATTGTGCGCGAGCCAGGTCGCGATTGGGGTGGTCCAATGGGCCGTGACGCTGCTGGTGCGTCCGCGCATCCTGCCGCGACTGGATTTCTCGGCGGGCATCCCGCTCGAGCACCGCACAGTCATAGCGGTGCCCACCCTGCTCACCGATCGCGCCGAGCTCGACCGCTTGCTCGAGTCGCTCGAGGTGCGCTTTCTCGCGAACCGAGATGAATACCTCGCCGTCGCGCTGCTCAGCGATTTTCGCGACGCTCCCAGCGCCCAGACCGAGGAAGATGACGCCTTGCTCGAGGCTGCCCGATCGGGAATTGCCGCACTGAACGCGACCTATCCAGGCTCAGCTGGCGGTGCGCCGTTCTTCCTCTTCCACCGCAACAGGTCGTGGAACCCGAGCGAGCGGCTGTGGATGGGGCGGGAACGCAAGCGCGGCAAACTCGAGGACTTCAACGCGGCGCTGCGCGGTGAACCGGAGCGCTTCGACACGATCGTCGGAGACGTCGCGAGCCTGGGCAACGTGAAATACGTGATCGCCCTCGACGGCGACACAGACCTGCCGCGCGATGCCGCGAAAGAGCTCGCCGGGACGCTCGCCCATCCGCTCAACCGCCCCGTTTACGATCCGAAGCTCGGGCGCGTCAGCGCGGGCTATGGAATCCTGCAACCGCGAGTGGCCATCAGCATGGCGAGCTCGGGCGCGTCTCGCTTTGCGCGCTTGTTCGCCGGTGAGCCCGGAGTCGACCAGTATACGCGGGCGGTCTCCGACGTCTACCAGGACGTCTTTGGCGAGGGCTCCTTCGTGGGCAAAGGCATCTACGACGTCGATGCGTTTCGGCAAGCCCTCGGCGGACGGCTGCCCGCCAACCGCATCCTCAGCCACGACCTGCTCGAGGGTGCCTACGCACGTTCAGGCCTGGCGAGCGACATCCTGTTGTTCGAGGACTACCCTGCAACGTATGCCGCGGATGTGATCCGGCGCTACCGCTGGGCGCGTGGCGACTGGCAGATCATGCCCTGGCTCTCCAACCGCGTGCCGAGCGGCAGCGGGCGCAGGGTGCACAATTCGATCTCCTTTCTATCGCGCTGGAAGGTGCTGGACAACCTGCGCCGGGGTCTGCTTCCCATCGCGCTTTTGATCCTGCTGGGCGCGGGTTGGTGGGTGGCGGGCGCAGCCGGGCCGGCGACGCTGGCAGTGGTGTCCATCCTCGTGCTGCCCGGCTTGCTCGGGGCGGCTGCCGAGCTAGCGCGCCGCTCCAGCGAGTTGTCCCTGGCGGCGCGTCTGCGCGAGGTGGGGCGCACGCTCGCGCAGCAGCTGCTGCGCGAGACATTCGCCCTCGCCTGCCTGCCGTACGATGCCTTCCTGTCGGCGATCGCGATCGCGCGCACGGCGCTGCGCACCCTGGTCACAGGCCGTGGGCTCCTGGAATGGCGCACCGCCCGCGATGCACATCAGGGCCAACGAGTCAGCCTGGCTGGGTCGTATCTGGTCATGTGGATCGCGCCACTCACCTCGGCCGCCAGCGCCCTCTGCCTCAGCGTGCACTCACCCGCTGCACTGCCGGTCGCTGCCCCGGTGATCCTGCTCTGGTTGCTCGGGCCCGCCGTGGCGTGGTGGCTGAGCCAGCCCAGTCAACCCGTTCGGCCGCGGCTCACCCCAGACGATACGAAATTCTTGCGCAGCGTGGCGCGACGCACCTGGCGCTTCTTCGAGACCTTCGTCGAACGAGAGGACAACTACCTGCCGCCGGACAACTTTCAGGAAGATCCGCCGGTTGGTATCGCGCATCGCACATCACCCACCAACATCGGGCTCTCGCTGACCGCGAGCCTCGCTGCCTATGACTTCGGCTATCTTTCTGCGGCGGAGCTGATCGAACGCACGCGCCGCACGCTCACCTCCATGAACCGGCTGAAGCGTCACCGGGGGCATCTCTACAACTGGTACGACACGCGCTCGCTCGAGCCGCTGTCGCCGCTGTATGTCTCCACGGTCGACAGCGGAAATCTCGTCGGGCACCTGACCACCCTCAGCGCCGGGCTGGCAGAGCTCGCAGGGCACGAGATATTTCGCACGCAAACCTTTCTCGGCCTCACCGATACACTGGACGTCATCGCCCAGATCAGCTCGGCGCCGGCGAGCACCCTCGCGCGCGTGGCGCGCGTTCGGAGCCTGATCGGGGTGCCACCGAGAACAGTTGCTAGCTCCTGCTTCTTGCTCGAGCAACTGGGCGCGGGAGCCGACGACCTCGCGCTGGGCGTCGTCATGCCCGCCAGCGCCGAGCTCGTCTGGTGGGTGGGCGCGTTCCGAAGCCAGTGCCAGAGAGCGAACGCAGAGCTGTCGTGGGTGGCTCCGTGGCTGGCACTGCTACCGAGTATGGATCTCGGTCAGCATCCAGATCTCCCGCTGTTGCGCGACTTGCTGCTCGGCCTCGACCGGCTGCCGACGCTGACAGAGACGGCGCGGCTTTCTGAGACGGCGCTGCCTGCGCTCGACGGCGCGCTCCAGCACGGACAGAACGCCTGGCTCACGCAGCTGCGAGCCGCCCTGCTCGTGGCAGACGAGCGTGCCAAGGCGCGGCTTGACATGCTGCGAGAGCTCGAGGAACGCTCGCTCGAGCTCAGTCATCCGGACTACGAGTTCCTCTATGATCGACAGCGTCACCTGCTGTCGATCGGCTATAGCGACAGCGATCACAACCTCGATGCGAGCTTCTACGATCTGCTCGCCTCGGAGGCACGGCTCGCCAGCTTCGTTGCGATCGCGCAGGGTAAGCTGCCGCAGGAGCACTGGTTCAGCCTCGGGCGGCTCTTGACCACGACCAGTGGCAGGACCTCGCTGGTGTCCTGGAGCGGCTCGATGTTCGAGTACCTGATGCCGCTCTTGATCATGCCCACGTACGATCGAACCATCCTCGACGACACCTACCGTGGCGTCGTGGTTCGACAGATCGAGTATGGCCGCAAGCGCAGCGTACCGTGGGGAGTCTCCGAGTCGGGCTATAACAAGACCGACGCTTCGCTCAACTACCAGTACCGCGCCTTCGGGGTGCCGGGGCTCGGATTCAAGCGCGGCCTCGCCGATGATCTCGTCATCACCCCCCACGCCAGCGCCCTGGCTCTGATGGTCGATCCCGAGCGCGCGTGCGCGAACCTGCGGCGGCTCAGCCGCGAGGGCATGCTCGACGCCTATGGCTTTTACGAGGCCGTCGACTACACGCCGGCCCGCCTGGCCCATGGCAAGGATCGTGGCGTCGTGCGTTCGTACATGGCGCATCATCAGGGCATGACCTTCCTCGCGCTCGTCTATCTGCTCTGCGATCGGCCGATGCAGCGGCGCTTTGATGCCAATCCCGCGTTCCGAGCGACCGATCTGCTGCTGCAGGAGCGGGTGCCACGGGTGCGCTCGGTC
>Ga0207675_100001958_pt1 | contig 20583 bp, 15 predicted proteins | sample KBSSwiS42_FD_184305 | JGI IMG/M metagenome (GOLD analysis project Ga0207675, IMG submission 184305) | Switchgrass rhizosphere microbial communities from Kellogg Biological Station, Michigan, USA - KBS Switchgrass S4-2 (SPAdes) (version 2) | ecosystem: Host-associated > Plants > Roots >...
ACGCGCTGAGCAAAATCACCAGTAAACGCTATCGTTCATTACCGCTGGTTGAGGTGTGACGTTACCGCCAGTTCGGCTCAAGTTTCACGTTTGTCTCGCGCCAAATGTGACTCAGATCTCGGCGGGTGCTTTCTCACGCCGAGAATACCGATTGCGCGGCTTCTGAGGGCTGTTCGCTCAAACGCGCACAGTAGTCAAACCAGTCGACAAAACCATTCTTCATTTCCAGACTCGCCAGCGCCTGTCCGATCAGCGTTTGAAATTGAAGCAACTTGGAGTTCTTGTAGCACCCGAGCGATTCCGGAGAGAGGTCGTCGAGGGAGGTGACGTCAAATTGCGGGTTGAAGTCATACGCGATTGGTTTGACAGCACCGGTCTCAGTGATGACCAGTGGATTGATCAGATCAGAGAGCAGGTATGGTGCGGAATCATGCGAGTCATTCAGGCTACAACTTGCCAGCAACGCCCCGTACGCATCGCGCTGGTGCCACAAATGAAGCGTCGGCGCCAGATCACAATGGATACGAACGCCGTCGCCGAGTTCTTCGCGCAACGCTGACACCACCAGAAACAGCCGCGCTTGATCGATCGCAGTGAAACTAGAAAGCCCCGTCAGCGTGCGCGCCCGGCCCGCCAGCGCGACCGGCCGCACCTGCAGCGCACGCGCGCCCAGTGCTACTAACGTGTCGGCAAGCTCCGGAAGTTCCGGAATTGCGTCGCGGGTTAACGAGATGGCCGCCGAGACAGGCCGGCCACTCTCGGCGAACTTGCCGACGGCCGCACACGAACGATCGAAAGCATCCGCCCGGCCGCGCAGATAGTTGTGGGTCTTTGCCAACCCGTCGAAGCTGATCGCGATACCATCGATGCGCCGGGCCACGTCATCCATTTTCTGGTTAGTGAACAGGCCATTCGTGATCATGGTGACGCGAAAACCGCACGCGTGCGCGTAGTCGATTAGCGGCACCAGCTGCGGATACACCATCGGTTCGCCGCCGGAGAGACTGATTTGCGCATACCCTTCGGCCCTCAGAGTAATCAGAGCGCGCTGCAATTCTTCAAAGCCGAGCGAGGTTTTCTCTTTCGGACCCGACTCAGAGTAACAATGCAAACAAGCCAGGTTGCAGAGCCGCGTCGGATGAAGATGCACAATGCGATCCGGCAGGAAACCGGATCGCACCAGCATGTTGTTGCCGTTTACGGTCATTGACGACCGAGACCGGCACTGCGGCCTTCGAGTTCATTCACGTTGTAGCTGACATGAACACGAAATCGATCCCACTCGATAATGCCGTAGGGGAACACATCGATTCTCGCGATGTCGCCACGGGAAAGTATTCCGTCGAGTTTTGGAATCCGGTCCGTGAAATAGTCGACGCAGATGCCGTAGATGCAGACATCCCATTTCCTAATATCCAATCCGTCGATGATCAGACGGTCGGCGAGCTTGGCAACTGCCTTGTCGTCGAGCTTAAAGTTTGCCAAGCGGGTTGATAACCGCTGAGACAAATCCTTGCTGGTAACTGGCATAAATTATCTCCTTTAATTGACGAGTTAACTGCCGTCTCCACGTTCGCTTGCTCAAAAGAGTCCTCGGCTGTAACCGTCTTTTGAACGGTCGCAGATTCTTAAGCGAGATGGGGCGACGGACTAATGCCGCAACTATCGGCGGCGGAACAGGGGATTGCGGCGATCAGCGAACCGGGGCGAGGAAGGGTATGACCGCGGCGGTTTTAATAATCCAAGACTCTCGTAATGTCAAGAATTTGCTGAACAGCAAGTGTCCTGTTATTCCTTACACTTGCAGGCTTTGTGAAACCAAAGCTAGCGCTGGCAGACCGCTGGCGTTGAGGCGGTCTGATGAAGTGTCTGGTGGGACGCTTGGTCTATTTTCGTTTTGAGACGTACTCGCCGGACGGGTCGATTTGCTTGATGGCAGTAATTTGTCCGCTCTCTTCGACGAACTCAACGATCACGTCAGCGAACTCGGGAATCTTGAACTTGAGCCCCTTATAGGGCAGCAGTTTTTGGTCGGGCGCGCCCGGCCGCACGATGAATAAACCGACGCCGGGACGATAAGCCACTTGAAACTTCGCGCCACTCACACTCTCGTAATTTCCCGCGAGACGCTGCGCCACGGCTTCGTCCAACTTCGCGGCACGTCGTACGAAACTTACTTCGCCTTCGTCGAGAGACACCGTTGCTTTGTCGATGTCGCCTTGCGGATTTGTCGAGAAGTTGATCGACCATTTGCCTTCTTCCTCATCATTCGCCGAATCGAAACGGTCGTAGTGAAAATGCGCGAGCGGCAAACCAATCTTATGAAAGTCAAAACGCAGCGCGTTGTCTTTCATCGAAATCTTCAACGTGCCATAGGCCGGGTGATCATAATCGCCGACGTACTCTGACAATTCGTGCGAAGGTTTTGTATTCGGCACGCGTCCGAAACCGGCTTTGGCGCGCGCTTCCATGCCGGCTTTCTTATTCTTCAGACGAATGTCCAGCAGCCGCTGCGTCCACGGCGTCTCGTCCATGCCGAGCAGACGCTCGTAGACGTTGTAGCTGATCGGGTTGTACAGCGGCGCCGTGTGATTGCCGATCACGAACACGATCACGCCGATGTGTTCATTCGGCATGTAGGAAATCTGGGAATGAAATCCCGGCAGGTCGCCGCCATGAAAGGCGATTAGGTGACCGCGATATGAAGCTGTCCAACGTCCCATGCCGTACGCCTGATTCAAAACCTCCCACCAACCGCGCGCCTGCGCACCGGCGTTTGGGAGGGCAATCGCCGGTTCGAGCGTCGCGTTGATGACCTTCGGCGGCAGCACTTGCTTGCCGTTGTACATGCCGTTGTTCATCAAAGCGATCAGCCAGTGCGACATGTCTTCAATGTTTGAGATGATCGCGCCTGCGGCTGCCAGCCCGTCGGTGTCTTCGTAATAAGGAATCTTGTAGAGCTCGAAGGAATCACGCCGTTCGGTGAAGGGAACTCCGTAATCCGGCTGTTTCAACATCTCGGAAATTGAATAAACCGTGCTCTTCATCTCGAGCGGTTGCAGGATTCGTTCGCGCACAAAGTCAGCCCAGGGCTTTCCCGATTGCAATTGGATCGTGTAACCAACCCCGGCGTACATCATGTTGTTGTAGAGAAAGATTTGGCGCGGCGATTCTTTCGGATCGAGATATTTCAGACGCTCGAAGAGTTCCTTGGTCGAATAAGTCGATTTGTACCAGATTGAATCGTGACGCGTGATGCCGGTGCGATGCGCGAGCATGTCGCGCAGAGTGATCGTGTTGTTGAGATAGCTGTTGTAAAACTCAATTGTCGGCACCGATTCTTTAATCGGCCGGTCCCAAGTCAGTTTTCCTTCTTCGACCAGCATCCCCGCCGCCATCGCGGTGAACAATTTCGTGTTCGACGCGATCGCATACATTGTCTGGCCCGTAATCGGCAGCTTCTTTTCATAGTCGCGATATCCATACCCCTTTACGAACACCAGCTTGTCGCCGACCACGATGCCCACACCAATGCCCGGCGCATTCCAATCCTTCAAAGTCTTTTCCATGAAGGCATCGAAGCCGGCAAGTTTCTGGTTGACGTCGATTGCCGGCGGTTTGTCTTGCCCGCGCACGGACGAGAAAGCGGAAACGATCAGAATCGAGAATGCGAGAAAAAATCTCGCACGGCTTCGAGAGGTGTTCATGGACAGATCTCCGATCAGCAAAGGTGTGGCTGGAACTAAAATTGTGGGCGAGCTAACGGCTTAACTCTTCTTCGCGTGCCAAGCCGCCAGTACTTCTTTTTCGCGTTCGGCCGAAATGCCCGAGCGCAGTTTCGCTTGCCGGTCGGCCGGCTGGCTGCGGAACCACTCGAGCGTGGCCGTTGTCGTGTCGCCAACTGAGCGAAACGTTAGACCCTTAGCAAGAGCTTTTTTGTTGCTGATTTGCGTGAAGCCGGTTTCATCACCTCGTGGCGCGACCCATACCGGCATATCTGACCACGGATGGATGTTGTTCGCGAGCAGAAAGTCCGCGTCAGCCCAAGTGAACTGCGCATCCGATTTCGTCGCGGCTTTGATCTCATCAAGCATCCGGCCAATTGTCAGTTTGTAGTTCGGCCCGACCGCATTGTATGGACCGGTCGCTCCTTGTTCGACCATGCGAATGATCCACTCCGCGAGGTCCCGCGCGTCGATGAACTGCACGGTGTCCTTTTTTGGATCGCCCGGCGCCAGCACTTCGCCGCCGCGCGCCACGCGCACGGGCCAATACGTGAAGCGATCGCTCTCATCGCCAGGTCCCACGATCAATCCGGGGCGCACAATCAACGTCTTGCCCGGAAACCACTTTTCAGCTTCTTTTTCTGATTCAACTTTCAGCGGCGCATAGAGCATCATGTTCGAAGCGCGCAAGCTTTGCTGCGTCTCTTTCATCGCGTCAGCGCCTTCGTATTTCGCGAGCGGTCCGCTCTCGTCCATTCCCGGTTTACTGTTGTCAGAGTAGACGGACAGCGTCGAGACGAACACGTATCGATCGACGTTTCCTTTGAGTATCTGTGCCACATCGCGCACCCAGACAGGTATCGTGGTGGGGACGTCGATCACGACGTCCCACTTTCTGCCTTTGAGCGCATCCAGTTGACCGTTGCGATCGCCAATTAGTTGCTCAACTTCCTTCGGCAGAATTCCCGGGTGCGTCCGCCCGCGGTTGAACACAGTCACCTGGTGACCGCGACTAGCGGCATACTTGACCTGAAACGGTCCCGTGAATCCGGTGCCGCCGAGAATCAAAATCTTTAATGGTTTCGCTGCGGGACGTGACGCGAGCGAAACACTTCGCGATGAACTCAACAATCCCAATCCAACACTGCCGCCTGCGAGCGCAGACAGCTTGAGAAATTTTCGTCTACTGGTTGACACTCTTATTGCTCCTTGGCGCGCCCGAGGGTACACGCGTTTCATAGAGAAGGGAAGCACCTAATCATCATTCAGGCTGGATACGGTCGAGTGTGTTGAATTGTTTCGCGTCGAAAGAAAAAACGAGCCAGAGACCCCCGCGTGGGCAGTGTCTCTGGCTCTAATGCGCGGCAAAGCCGCTGCTGAAAATGTTGTCAGCGAACTATGGTTTTGCGGTTGAGACGTTAGTCTTGTTCAACCCGCGATTGACCAGCATCTTCACTTCGACGCGACGGTTTTGAGCACGCCCTGCGGCGGTCGAATTGTCAGCGACGGCAGATGACTTGCCATAGCCCATCGGCGTGATGAATCGCCGCGCCGGGATGTGATGATTAACGGTGAGATATTCAACAACGGATTCGGCGCGAGCGCGACTCAGTCGCATGTTCTTGGCTTCACCGCCGGTGGCGTCCGTGTGACCCGCAACCTCGATCATGTAGCCTTTGCCCGCAACCGCCTTCGTGGCGAAATCGTCAAGCTGTTGCTTGGCCTCTGGCGACAGGACGGCGCTGTTCACGCGGAAAGTCACGGCAACCGTTGCCGTCTCGTCATAGTCGTCGAGAGCCGATACGCGTTCATCGACGCGGGCTACTTCTTGTCTTGCTTCCTGCGCCACTGCGTAAAGCTCATCAATTTGCCCGGCAATCTTCTGCTGGTTTTCTTCGACGGGTCCGACGCGCGTATCGGTCGTAAGAGCTGCTCGCATGTCGGATTCTCTGAATCTGATCTTGTCGGCTACCAGCTGTCCTTGTGAGTCGCCACGTCCCTCGACCTCGACGATCAAGCCTCGCAATATGTCTGTGACTGGATACTTCTTGCCGCCGCTAAAGAAACCACCGTACGTCTTAACACTGGTTCGGTCGGTAATCAATACCTGATAATCGGTGCGCGTTCGATCGCGGATGGTGAACGAATCGCCCTGCCGGTCAATGACAACTCCTCTGAACTTCAGCTTTGCACCGCTGGGCACAGGACTCACGCGGCTGGCTGCGGATGCGGTTTGGGTAGTCGTGACTTGCGCAACGCTTATCGAAACCGCTCCTAGTACTAGAACCATTGCCGCGAACAGGCCGAAAAAATGTAACTTGCGAACTGCGTAATTATTCATTTTCGATACTCCTTAAAATTTTTAGGGAAACGAATGCTTACTTCGGCGCGCCTAACAGGAGTGGCCGTTTACACGGGCGTCGGCGCACGCGTTTAAGATTCTTTCCCAATCGGCGCGCGCTTGTGTTGCGAAAGCTTGATCGTTGCGTGGCAATACGCGAGCGGAAATTCGCGAGAAGTCAGGACTGGTACCACGTTTCGGCCGGCTAGGCGAGTTCTTCAGCCGTTTTCGGCCAGTCTTCGCGTAGTAGGCGCGACAGCGCGCGGTCCGCAAGCAGCTTTCCGCCTGTTTGGCAGTTTGGACAGTAGTTAGTTTCGTTCGTAGCGTAGCGAATGCGCTGGACTTTCGCCCCACAGCGCGGGCAGGGCTCGCGATAGCGGCCGTGCACCGCCATGTCTTGCCGAAACGCAGTCACCTTTTCGGGGAATCCATCGCCGGCATCCTCGCGCAACCGTTCGATCCACAGCAACAACGCTTCGCGTGTAGCGCGATGAAGCCGCTCGATCTCATCATCAGTCATTTTCTGGGTGAGTTTCACCGGGGACAATTGTGCGTGCCAGAGGATTTCGTCGGAGTAAGCATTCCCAATGCCGCTGAACAGGCGCGGGTCAGTGAGCGCACGCTTCAGCGTATGGTTTTCAGATTGAAGGATGCGCGTGAAAGCGGCGAGATTGATGAATTCATTGTCTTCGAACAACTCAACCCCCCCACGACTCAGTGCACTCAGTTCTTTTTTGCCCTTGACCAGGTGCAACGACGCGCGACGCTGCGTGCCGGCTTCCGTGAGTGAGAGCGTCCCATTTTCGAAATGGAATACGGCGAGCTGGTTCTTCGGCAACTTAAAAGAAGGTTTGACGCGTGCTGGCTGCCTCGGAGCGTTTGAATCCTTCCAATGCAATCGGCCGGCGATCATTAAATGAAGGACGAGCCAAACATCGTTTTCCATTCCAATGCAAATGCGCTTTCCCAGCCGGCTCAGTGTAACCACCCGGAGGCCTTCAATGGCGTTTATGCTAACGGCAGCAGTGCGCAGCAGGAAAGGAGAGGCAATTTGAACTTTCTCCAATTTTCGGGCAAGAACGCGCTTTTCAAGCGCCTCAATATAAACCGTAATGTCCGGCAGCTCGGGCATCTATAGCAGGGTAACTGGCGACGCTTTGTACGCAAAATATAATTTGGCAGACTCTACGGACTGTGGTAGTTTTTCATGCGCAAATTCTTTGCGCTTGCCCGCAATCCATAATGATTCATTGCATTAGCTCTTGCTTCCAACGCCCGATGCGAAAGAGCATTCTCATCGCTGATGCATCTGTGACTGTAAGGGGGAGTAAACCATGAAATTCGCAAAGCTTCTCGTCGCTTTGGCGGGGACACTTTTGTTATTAGCTGTGTTGGTTTTACCGCAAGTCATTGAAGCGAAGCGCGCTCGCGCGGCGCTGGCGGCGGCGGTGCCGCAGGGTAACTCGAATGTCGCCGTGGGACATTCGACGCATAATGATACTTCTCCGCCGCTGCGCGACATGAAACAGTTACCGTTGACTTTTAAGCCGCAGCGAGAGGCGAATGAAAATCCGCGCGTCACGCATTCGCATAGGGACGTCAAGGACGAGGCACTACAGTCGGCGCCGATTACTGCAGCGATGCCGGGCACGGACGTGAATATCGATGGCGTGCCTTTTCCGGGCGTCGCCTGCAACTGCGCGCCGCCCGATACGAACGGCGAAGTCGGCGCGACCCAATACGTTCAGATCGTCAACGAAGGCTACCAGGTATTCGACAAGACGACCGGCGCGTCGCAATTAGGACCGTCAGGCATTGCTACTCTCTGGCAGGGCTTTGGGGGAGTGTGTCAGAGCAGTGGCTCGGGCGACCCTGTGGTGCTCTATGATCAGATTGCTGGTCGTTGGATCATTACTCAGTTTGCCGGCACCTCAGTTCCCACCGACGAGTGCATTGCGGTCTCGACGACGAGCGATGCGACTGGCACTTACTTCCGGTACGGGTTCCATCTCGGCAGCAACTTCTTTGACTATCCGCACCTGGGAGTCTGGCCGGACGCGTACTACATGAGCATGAACGTCTTCAATTCGACGGGTACAGCGTTTCTCGGCCCGCAGCCATTTGCGTTTGATCGCGCGAAGATGCTCAACGGGCAACCGGCTACGTTCGTAACGACCGGCATCACCGGCGGCTCTGGCGAAGAAGTTTATCTGCCCGCGGATCTCGATGGCTCAACGCTTCCGCCAACCGGCGCACCTGCGACGTTTGTAGAGTTTCCCGGTGGCGGATCTTACCGGACGTTCCACTTCCACGTGGACTTTGCGACGCCGTCAAATTCATCGTTCACACTGTTCGCCAGTCCGGCCGCGGCCGGATTCAGCCTGCTCTGTGCCGGGACACGCTCTTGCGTTCCGCAATCGGGAACGACTTCGAGATTGGACGGTATCGGCGATCGCCTGATGTTCAGACTTGCTTACCGCAATTTCGGAGATCACGAGTCCGTAGTCGGGAATTACTCTGTTAGTTCCGGTTCGGTGGCGGGTATTCGCTGGTTCGAGTTGCGCAACGTGACCAGCGGGCCGGTAACGAAGTTCCAGGAGAGCACCTATCAACCCGATTCGACCTGGCGCTGGATGGGTAGCGCGGCTATGGATGGCAGCGGAAACATTGCGGTTGGTTATAGCGCTTCAAGCGCGTCAATCTTTCCGCAGATTCGCTACTCAGGCCGCTTGGCAACTGATCCCTTGAACACGCTTGCCCAGGGTGAAAATACATTGTTCGCGGGCACTGGCAGCCAAACGGGCACCAGCAGTCGTTGGGGCGACTACAGCGACCTGACGGTTGATCCGGTTGACGACTGCACTTTCTGGTACACGAATGAATATTACTCGACTACGACGAGCTTTAATTGGCGGACGCGAATAGGCTCGTTCAAGTTCCCGGGTTGCGGCGGGGCACCAACCCCAACGCCCACTCCGACACCGACCGCCACGCCGACGGCGACACCTACGCCAACGCCGACGCCCACACCTTCGGGTGTTCCAAACGCGCCGAGCAACTTGGTTGCGAACGGTGTCTCGTCAACGCAAATCAACCTTTCCTGGACGGACAATTCGAGCGACGAAACCGTCTTCAAGATTGAGCGTTGCACAGGCAACAATTGCACGAACTTTGCCGAGATTGCTCAGGTGGGCGCGAACGTCACGACGTTCCCGAACACCGGGTTGTCGCGCAACACCTGGTACCGGTATCGCGTTCGTGCGTCAAATGGCAATGGGGACTCGGCTTATTCGAACGTCGCCTCGGAGAAGACGCGTCCGAATTAGGTTATTCTGCGTTCATGAATTAAACGTGCGGCGGGTTTCTCGAAAGCCCGCCGCTTTTTTTTGCGAGTTTCGATTAGAAGAGTTTCTGCTGGCCGCTGCCAATGAAAAAGTTCCGACGCGGCCGATTGTCCATTACGGTCCGGCCGTCGAGTGACGGAGAAATCACCCGCTCGTGTTTGATAATCGCGTCGAAATCAGCGCGTGGTGCAAATCGCTTCTCAACCGATCGCGTGAAGCGCTCAAGGCGACGTAACGCGTCGAGCTTTTCTTTGCCAAACTGGGATGGCGAGATGGCTGGCCCGTCACTGTTGCTGCGGGTTCCGACGCACTTCGCCCGGTCGAGCGCATTGCGAAGAAAGGCTATGGATCTGTCGTAGGTCTTTAGCGGCACCGGAAACGGATGACCGTCCTTGCCGCCGTGCGCGAACGAGAAGCGGGCCGGATCATCGAAGCGGGTGGGCGCCCCGTGAATCACCTCAGCCACCAGCGCGAGCGATTGCAAAGTTCGCGGCCCAAGTTTTTCCAACAATAGTAACTCCGCAAAATCGTGAAGACCGCGGTCGTAGGCGACGGCGAGCACTGCGCCGAGTCGCTTCAGATCGACATCCTGCGCACGCACGTCATGATGCGCAGGCATCCGCAAGCGCCGCACTTCACCGAGCATCCTCTCGGGACTTTCCTGCGCAATCTGGAGCATTGCTCTTTGGGCCGGCTTTGCGTGTGCATCGACCAGATTCATCACCGTGCCCTGGTGCTTGCCGACAATTCCCGTGTGCGGTTCGGCCACAAAATCCCTCACCGCGGCTGAATGCCAGTGATAACGCCGAGCCATTCCGGTTCGATCGTTGAGGCCTTGTTGCACGACCGCCCATTCGCCATTAGACGCAACCACAAAACTGTGCAGGTAAATCTGGAATCCGTCGGCGATGGCGTTGTTATCCACGCGTGCGGTGAGGCGGCTTGTGCGCACCAGGGCGTCCGCGTCAAAGCCGCGGCGATACGCAATTTCGCGCAGCTCATTTGGCGTATTGCGAGAAAACTTTCCGCGTCCACCGCAAATGTAAAGCGCCAATTCGTTTGCGCGCAGCGCGAGCCCCCGCTTCAGCGCGCCCATTACTGACGTCGTGACGCCAGAGGAATGCCAATCCATCCCCATCACGGCTCCCAGCGCCTGAAACCAAAACGGATCGCTTAGTCGCGACAGAAATGCCGACGTGCCGTAATCCAAAACGATCGCTTCGGTAATTGCCGCGCCGAGCGCCGTCATGCGCTGCGCCAGCCACTGAGGCACATGCCCACCGTGAAGTGGAAGGTCGGCAATTCCCGAGCGTTTCATCCATGGGATTATAGCCGATTTCTGAAACGCATGTCTCGCGAGAAACAAGCGTCAATCACAGGGCAGCCGAATTGTGAAAGATGCACCACCTTGCGACGTGTTTGCGGCAGTCAAGCTGCCGCCATGCTGCGTGATGATGCGGTGCGCCAGCGGCAGGCCTACGCCGTGACCGGAAGCCTTGGTGGTGAAGAAGGGAATGAAAACTTTTTGAGTGTCGGCCGCGCGAATTCCCGTTCCCGTATCGCGGATACTCATAACGGCCGAGCGTTGACCGTTGAGCGTTTCCGTCGAGACTCTGGCGAAGACCTTCCGATCGGTACTTCCGTCCGGAATGGCTTCGGCCGCATTGCGCAACAGATTCAGGACTGCCTGTCGCAGCATGCGCGCATCTCCGTTGACGTTCGGGACATTCGCATCCGATTCGATGGCTAGTTCAACTCTTCTTGTTTTGTAGAGCGGTTCCAATTCCGCTGCACACTCGTGCAGAATCTCTGTGAGTGCCACGTGGTCAAGCTGCGGAGTCTGAGGTTTGGCGAAATTGAGAAACGCTGTAGTCATATCCGAAAGGCTTCTGACCTCCTGCACCAAAGCATCCGCAGCGCCTTTTGTTTGCTCGTTGTGATCAACGTTCTGCAAGAATTGGGCATAACCGTGTAGCGCCGCCATCGCGTTCTTGAACTCGTGAGCCAGGCCGGCGGACATCTCGCCGAGGTTCTCGAGATTCCGTTTCAGCGCTACTTGCTCGCGCAGTTGCGTGACTTCAGTGATATCGGTGATTAGACACAATGCACCTTTGGAACCCGACGTGGAGGGATCGATGGGCGCAACCGTCGCGCCTAATCGTTTTGGAGTGGGAAACCCGCGAGACTCGACCTCTTCACGGCGAAAAATCGTGCCCGCCTTCAGGCAGGCATCGACCATCTCAGCCAGCGCCGGCACGTCGCGGAAGATCGTGCGATAGTGTCCACCCTCGACCTTCAATTGACTGTCGAACAATGCGCGCGCGGGAGCGTTTACGACGGTGGCTTTGCCCGAGAGATCGAAGGCGATCAGTCCCGTAGGCATACTCGCGACAATTCTCTCGCTAAAACGTTCGGCTGAGTCGGCGCGTTGGCTGGCGTCAGCAGAGAGTCGCTCCAACTCCTGCTGTTGCGCTTGTAGCTGGGCCACCACAGACTGAAATGTTTCAAGGACGAACGCTGCTTCATTCTGCGGCTTCGACGAATGCGCGACGGGCGCGCGTTCGGCTTCACTGATGAGTTGATTATAAGGTCGCAGGACCCCGCGCAGCAGCCATATGATGCACACCAGGCTCACGAAGAGAGCGACGATGAAGGTAGTCAGCAGAAACGGTTGATAAAGGTCAGCGGTCTTCGGCGTAAGGACGAAGAGCGCAAAGACAACAACGGCCGCAAGCAACAAGACCGCCGCCAAAATCGTCACCGTAAGTTGTCTGCCACTGATTCGCATGACGCTAACGAAACTGTGACGCGTACCAATTGACCACAAAATGGCCAAACAGCAGGCTGGCAATTGCGCCGACGCCGAGGAAGATTCCAAACGGCAGCATCATCTGCATGTTTCGCTTTCCAGCCTTCATCATGATCGCGATGCCGATCAACGAACCTGAGAAAACTCCGAAAAAGATCGTCAACGCGGCCAGCCGCCACCCAAGGTATGCGCCTACCATGAACATCATCTTGACGTCGCCGAGCCCCATGGCTTCGACACCACGCAGCTTCTCCCACACGAAACCCATCAGCCAAAGCGAGCCACCACCTACTAACGCTCCGATCGCGGCGCCGATCAGCGATAGGGTCCACAGCGGAAAGTTGGGCGGGAATCTCAGGATCAATCCCGGTAGATCATCGAACTGCGCAGGCCCGACGAGATAGGGCAGCGCGATGCGCGTTAATAGCGCGAAGAGAATGCCGGGGTACGTAATCACGTTCGGGAGAATCATGTGCTCAGCATCAATGAAAATCAGCGCGAGCAATGCGGCGACAAACGCGAGATCAAACGGCAGCGCAAACGATGTTCCGTCATGCAGTGCGACCCCAACAAAGAGTAACGCGGTGAGGCCTTCGACGATCGGATAACGAATCGAAATTGCTTTTCGACAGTACCGGCAGCGGCCGCGCAGGATCAGAAAGCTAAGAATTGGAATGTTGTCGTAAGGCCTGAGCGCGGTATGGCATGAAGGGCAGGCTGAGTTTGGAAAGACGATCGATTGTTCGCGCGGAACCCGATGAATGACGACGTTAAGGAAGCTACCGATTATTGCTCCGAGAATTCCGGCGACCGCGCACGCTATTGGCAGCGGCACGGCGACGTAGTTCTCGATCGCCAAAAGGCTCATCCGTTTGCATTGTAGCGCGGCAGGGAATCGCTGCCTACAGGTTTCTCCTTCTACCTTTGGGAGAGGGCTGGGTGAGGGAGCGAAGCTTAGCGCAGAATAAGATCCAAACTTGGCTTTTTCGGTTTCGGTAGGCTGAGCCTCACCAAACCGGAAGCTCCCGGATAGGAGACGCATGCTAACTTTCAGTCCTTCACCCTGCCCCTCTCCGGAGGGAGAGGGAAAGATCATTCGTTGTTGCTTTGATTTTGTTCCTGCAGTTCTCTGAGCAGTTTGTGTTTGAGTCTCGCGTGCTGTGCCGCGAACTTCGCAATCGCCAGTCCGGCGGCGCCATCCCGAAAACCACCTTTCAAGATGTAGCTGCGCACGAATGCCGAGGGACCAGCAACAGCCGTGCTGATTCCCGAAGTGCGCTTGCCGTCGCGATACATCTGTCGCGCACCGAGCGGAGCATAGCGCTGCTTTATCATGTCTTCATGATGCGCAGCATCGCGGACCGTGTAATGAAGCAGATCGCCGGTGAGTGTTTCGACCCGGGCGCCCCGACGCAGTTGAAACGATTCGTGGATCAGCCGGTTACCCCAACTGCCCTGGTGGCGTTTGAACAGCCGCAATTGATGGTCGGGATACCACCCTCCACCTCGAATCCAGCGGTTCATGTAGAAGGTGCGGCGGGCTATGCGATAGCCATCGGCAAGTGACGACTCGTCTTTGCTTTTGAGGCGCTCGATGGTCCTGCGAAGTTCCGGCGAGACTCTTTCATCGGCATCGAGGCTGAAGATCCAGTCATTGCTGGCGGCGTCGGTTGCGAACTGTTTTTGCGCAGCAAAACCGGGCCATTGGTTGCCGATGACGCGAGCGCCGCACTCGGCGGCAATCTCTCGCGTAGCGTCCGTCGATTCGGAATCGACGACGACAATCTCGTCCGCCCACGTGACTGATTCACAAGCCGCGCGAATGTTTTCTGCTTCGTTGCGGGTGATGATGACGGCGGAGATCTTCATTGCCAATTTGCGATTGCCGATTAGTATACATGGCGCTAATCGGCAATCGGCAATCTTCAATCGGCAATGCCTGTTACTTCGTGGTCGGAGTCTGCACTACTACATTGTTCACTCGCAGCGTTGATCCGGTAGCGCGCTGCAAATCGGCGAGGGCTTTGTTGTAGTCGGTTTGCGCAGCCAACTCGTCCGTCCGCGCTGCCGTCAGAGAGTTCTGCCGTTCGAGCAATAAGAACGTTGTCGACCGGCCCACTTCGTAAAGTTTCTCTTCGCCGGCCAGTTGCTGTTCGGCGCTTTCTCTCGCGGCTTTTGAAGCATTCACGCGGCGACGAGCAGTGTCGACTGCCTGAGCCGCATTGCGCACATCCATTTCGATCGCCTGATCCTGCGAGCGAAACGAAGCTTCGAGTTGTTCACGTTGCACCCGCGCCGTCGCCAGGTTTGCCTCAGCTGTGCGGTTCTTGAACGGAAACGAGATCGAAACACCAAAGTTTACGTTACGGGTGGTCCCGCTAAACAAGTTGCTTAAGTCCTGACCGTAGCCGCCAATATATTTGGTAGTCACACAAGGAGCACCCGCCGTCGGAGGAGGGCAGGCCGGCAGTATGTTCGTACCAGCCAAACCTGTCGTTGCGACGGTTCCAGTCAAATTAATCTGCGGCTTCGTCTGATTGTCGTAGTACTGCAAATCGAGGGTGTTGATCTCTTTCTGCAAATTGAGACGGCGAATCTCTGGCCGGTTCTTGTGTGCTTCCTCCAGAGCGAGCGGTAAGTTCACCGGCGCAATATCGAGCACCGGCGAGTCAGTTGGGGTAATCTGAGCGGTCCACTCCGGCGCTTCCGGTCCGTGCAGCATCAGCTGCTTCAAAGTGTTTTCCGCAACGGATACATTTTGCGTCGCGATGAAGAGGTTCGTTTCGCGTGACGCGATGTCTGTTTGCACCTGTGCGCGATCGAGTGGAGCTTTTGCGCCGGCTTCGATTTGCGCTTCAATGATGCGCATGTTCTGGCGCGAAACGTTCAAACTCTCAAGCTGGTTCTGTTGATTGCGCAAGGCAAAGACTAGATTCCAATAAGCGGCCTGAACCTGCGAGATAATTGAGATTGTTCGCGCCCGGAAGTCGGAATCCGATTGTTCAATGAACTTCTTCTGAATCCGGATGGAATGACGATTCGCGTCAATCGATCGGTTTCGCCACAAGGGCTGGGTAAAACTCAAAGACAAGTTCGATGAATAGAAGGGATTAAGCGTGCTGCTCGTAGCGCTGGTCACAGTCTTACTGTTTGCAAAACCAAGTGTGTAGTTTCCTCCACCCGTCGAAAAGTTTTTCGATAGGGTCGGGCTAAGGCTGTACGTAGTTGTCGAAACAGTTCCCGAGGCAGTGCCGCCCGCGAAGATGCTGGTGACGGGACTGATGCGCTTGTCGTACGTCGGCGTCACGCTGAAGACCGGATCATAAACCCCGTACAAAGACTGCAGTCCGTACTCAGCTATTTTCACATCGTCGCGTGCAATCTCGATGTCGTTATTGTCCTGAAGCGCTTTACGAATTGCGTCAGTCAACGACAGCGTAATGATGTTGCTGCTGACGATGCCAATGCGAGTCAAGTCGGGCAATGGCGGCACCGGCTGAGCCTGGACGCTCGGAAAGTTCGGCTGGCGCGGCTCTTGCCCGGGAGTCTCTGTCGGCGCCGGTTGCGGAGTGGGCATGACGTTCGCTCCGGGCGGTGCAGTTATTGGCTGCGTCTGCGTTCCTGGCGGCGCCGTGGGTGGAGGTGTCGGTGACGGCTCGCCACCGGGCGGTTGCGTCGCAGGGTTGACGGGCGTCGGCGTTGGCGTCTGGGCAGCCACACCAATCGTCACCAAAAGCAGAAGCGCCAGCACAGACGCCTTTGTCGCAAGTCTTATCGAGTGAATCATCGAAAATGCTCCTATTTGATTTGCAACCTCTTGCGATCCCATTTTCAAAACACGCGATCCCATTTTCAAACACACTAGTCGCGCAAAAGGTCAAATTTCTAGTACGTTAACAGCAAACGAGCGGTTTCAAAAACGTGTGCGCACGCGTGCTTGACACTGATCGCGGCGGGCATTATCTTCCAATTTCTTTCGTAAGTTCAGCCACTTTAGCCAATCGTCAATCAAAACCCAGGCTGGAAGTGTGCAAATCGTAAACCACGCAGGAGGGCAGCGAATGTCTGTTAAGGTTGGCATCAATGGGTTCGGTCGCATTGGCCGAAATATTTTTCGCACGGCGCTAGGCGACAGCGACATAGATTTTGTTGCGGTAAACGACATTACGGATACAAAGACGCTGGCTCACTTGCTTAAATATGATTCAGTGCTTGGTAATTTAGATCACGACATTAAGGTTTCAGGGAACGGCATTTCAGTAGAAGGAGAAGAATTTCACGTGTTCTCAGAGCGCGATCCCTCCTCAATTCCGTGGGGCCTGGTCGGCGCCGAGATCGTTATTGAATCGACAGGCCGATTCACTAAAGCCGAGGACGCGAAGAAGCATCTGCACGATGGTGTGAAAAAGGTGATCATCTCAGCGCCAGCGAAGAACGAAGATATCACGATCGTACTCGGCGTTAACGAAGACCAATACGATCCGGCGTCGCATAACGTGATCTCGAATGCGTCGTGCACTACGAATTGCCTGGCCCCGGTCGCAAAAGTAATCCATGAGAAATTCGGCATCCGCAATGCGCAGATGACGACGATTCATTCGTATACCAACGATCAGCAGTTACTCGATTTGCCACACAAAGACCTGCGGCGCGCACGCGCCGCCGCGTTGAACATGATTCCCACCTCGACCGGCGCTGCCAAAGCTGTGGCGTTGGTGTTGCCCGAGCTGAAAGGGAAGTTCGACGGAATCAGTGTGCGCGTACCAACGCCGAACGTGTCGTTGGTCGACGTTGTCATTGAAGTCGACAAACAGACGACAACCGAAGAGGTCAACAAGGCGTTGAAGGATGCGGCGAACGAAGAGTTGGAAGGGATTCTCGCCTTTTCAGAAGAACCGCTCGTGTCATCGGATTTCAAACAAAATTCAAACTCATCGATTGTGGATGCCGAGTACACCAAAGTGATCGGCGGCAACCTGATCAAGATCCTTTCCTGGTATGACAACGAGTGGGGCTACTCCTGCCGGGTACGTGACCTCGTGAAGTACATCGCGGGAAAAGGTCTCTGATAGATTTAGGCTTGTGGTTTTGTGAACTTAGTACTTTGAGCTTGGTACTTTGAATTCGCGTTTCAACGAACGCAGCCACACCAAAGCTCAAAGCACGAAGTACAAAGCTCCAATGGCCAAGTTATCCATCCGCGACCTCGACCTCAAAGGCAAACGCGTCTTTATCCGAGTCGACTTCAACGTTCCAATCAAAGACGGAGAGGTGACCGATGACCAGCGGATCCGCGCCGCGATTCCGACGATTCGCTACGCGACAGACGCAGGTGCGCGCGTAATCCTGGCGTCGCATCTCGGACGACCGAAGGGTCAACGCGTTGATAAGTACAGTCTCGCGCCGGTCGCCAAGCACCTCTCGACTCTGCTGGGAAAGCCGGTTGCCTTTGCCGCTGACTGCGTCGGCGAACCGGCGACGCGAGCGGCAGACTTGGCGAAAGATGGCGATGTTGTCCTGCTTGAGAATCTTCGCTTCCATCCGGAGGAAGAAAAGAACGACCCGACGTTCGCCGCACAGCTCGCAAGCCTCTGTGATGGACTTTATGTGAACGATGCATTTGGCGCTGCGCATCGCGCGCATGCGTCAACGGCCGGAATTACCAGGTTCGCTAGGCAATCTGCGGCTGGTCTGTTGATGGAAAAGGAACTCGAGTATCTCGGCCGCGTAATCGAAAATCCCGAGCACCCATTCGTTGCCATTCTCGGTGGCGCCAAAGTCTCCGACAAGATTCCGGTTATTAGCGCGCTCATTGATCGAAAAGTTGATCGATTGCTAATTGGCGGCGCGATGGCTTACACATTTCTGAAGGCGGAAGGTTTTACCGTCGGAAAGTCTCTGGTCGAAAACGATCAATTAGAGACGGCGACCCAAATCAAAGAACGTTGTGATCAGTCAGGCGTCGCGTTGCTGCTGCCGACGGATCATCAAGTGGTGGATAGCTACGAGCCGGTGAAAGGAAGCGAGATTCTCGCCAAGACAATTCCGATCGAGTTCACCAACGCGGGACACGCCGGCATGGACATCGGAGTTGAAACCGTTGCTCACTTTGGGAGTGCTTTGCAGGATGCGAAGACAATCATCTGGAACGGTCCGATGGGTGTTTTCGAAGAGCCGCCATTTGATCAGGGAACTATTGGCATCGCGCACGCGGTCGCCCAAGCAGCTGATCATGGCGCGACTGTCGTTGTCGGTGGAGGCGATTCGGTCGCGGCAGTAACTAAAGCCGGCGTTGCGGATCACATCACACACATGTCAACCGGCGGCGGCGCAACGTTGGAATTTTTGGCGGGCGAAGAATTGCCGGGAGTGACAGCCCTAACTGACAAATAGTGCTTTGTGCTTCGTGCTTTGGACTTTGATGTGGTAATCCGGTCCGCTGAATGCCACAACAAAGCACCAAGTACAAAGACCAAAAACCTTCTTTATGCGAAAACCTGTCATCGCTGGAAACTGGAAAATGTATAAGACGGTCGGCGATTCTGTCGCCGCCGCCGTAGCTTTAAAACCATTGGTTGCCAACGCAAATCACTGTGAAGTGATCATCGCCCCCGTGTTCACTGCGCTAAAAAGCGTCGCTGATCGTTTGGAAGGCTCGAACATCAAAGTCTCGGCCCAGAACTGCGCGACCGAAATGTCCGAAGGCGCATTAACCGGCGAGATCGCCGCGTTCATGATTCACGATGCGGGATGCTCTCATGTGATTGTCGGTCATTCCGAACGCCGCCAATACTATTTCGAGACCGATCAGATCGTGAGCAAGAAGGCTCAAGCCGCTCGCGAAGCTGGACTAATCGCGATTGTCTGTGTGGGCGAAACTTTGGACCAGCGTGACGCGGGCAAGGCTTTAGATGTCGTCAAAGAGCAGTTGATCGGCAGCTTGAGCGGTTTGACAGCCTCGGATCTCGACCGTATTATCGTTGCTTACGAACCTGTCTGGGCCATTGGGACCGGACGCACCGCGACGCCGGAGCAAGCGCAGGAAATGCACGCGTTTATCCGGCGCGTTTTTGCGGAGAGACATTCTCCGGGCGCGGCTGATGCACTGCGAATTTTGTACGGAGGATCAGTCAAACCCGACAACATTGCAGGGCTGATGAAACAACCGGACATCGATGGAGCGTTGGTCGGAGGAGCGAGTCTAAAGGCTGACAGTTTTGCAGAGATCGTAAATTACAATCGCTAGTAAATCGTAAATGTTAAATCGTAAATAGACAGGGCAAGCGGAAAACGCAACGCACGACTATTTTGATTTACTATTCACGATTTACAATTTACCAATCATGATTGCTTACGTTTTATATGGATTATTCATTCTCGCTTGCATCATTCTGATTTTGGTTGTGTTGTTGCAGCCAGGAAAAGCTGACGCGGGCGCTCTGTTTACGAGTTCTGTTTCCAGCACGGCGTTTGGGCCGCGCGGCACACAGACGTTACTCGCGAAGATCACAATTGGGGCTGCCGCGGCTTTCATGCTGATCGCTCTCTCGTTGTCGCTGCCCGCGGTTACTGGCACGAGTTCTGTTTTGCAGTCGGGAGTTTCTGATGTACCGGTTGCTACTCCGACGCCCCAGCCGACCACGGCCGTCCCAACTCCGACACCGTTTTCAACTGTCATGACAGCGTCGCCGCAGCCCACGAGTAAATAGCGACGAAGAACCGCGGCTTAACGAGTCGCGGCGCTATGTTTGACAACCTTCCTGAACGAGCCGAAGTGGCGGAACTGGTAGACGCGCACGTTTGAGGGGCGTGTGGGGTAACCCGTGGGGGTTCGAGTCCCCCCTTCGGCACCATTTACAATCAAATTCCTTCGCCAGTGGTGATGTTTGGATTTTGCTCCAGCCTTTCAGCTTGTTCCCGCGCGACGTTTTCGCCCTGACCCATCCCTAGAACTGGCCGAAATGCGCCTTTTCCGCGCAAATTTTGCCCGATCCGAGGCTCCCTAGCCCTTGGGACGAGCCGGAGCCATCCCCATGCCACGACTGCCTTTTACTTGATCGGGGACGGAATTTCCGTATTTTGGCAGAGGTTTAGGAGGCTTGGCGGAGCGCCGCCCTCCGTTAGGCCGAAGATCAAGATTGACGATGAGAATTGCCACCACCCTGTTGCTGGGCGCTGCCGTAATGGTTGGCGCGAGTGCCGTCGCGCTGGGCGCAAGTGTGCCGGCCGTGCCGCCGCTGAAATCGCCCGCTTCGTCGAGTGTGCGGCAAGCCGCGATCGCGCCCACCACCCGATCGGCACCCGACAACCGGGCAGTGCCCGCCAAACCGGCCGCTGCATCACCCACCGCCGATGCGCCGCCCA
>Ga0207675_100001960_pt1 | contig 20553 bp, 21 predicted proteins | sample KBSSwiS42_FD_184305 | JGI IMG/M metagenome (GOLD analysis project Ga0207675, IMG submission 184305) | Switchgrass rhizosphere microbial communities from Kellogg Biological Station, Michigan, USA - KBS Switchgrass S4-2 (SPAdes) (version 2) | ecosystem: Host-associated > Plants > Roots >...
GTCACTCGACATCGGGAGGAGGTTGGCCCTACGGTCGTTGGCAGTCCGAGCGAGGGATGTGGTAGCAGATGCGCAGGCTGCTGAGCCGGTTCAGTGACTGGGTCGTGGTTCATCCGGTCTTGTGGGGCGTGGGCTCGGGAGTCGTGCTCGTGTTACTCGGCATTGCTCTCAATCTGGCACCGATCACGGTCATTGCTGCCGGAGCCGCCATCGGCGTGCTCAACATCCTTCATGCGAGGAGACGGGGCTACTGCCCACTCCCGGCAGAGCCGGGTCCTCACCCGGGACGAGCGGAGGCCGAGTAGCCGGGCGAGGCAGGCATGGAAAGACGTTCTCAGGAGCGACGGCGTCGTCAGTAGTCGCGTGATCGCAGGCCGACGATCCGTCCGTTTCGCAGGCCGACGACGGGACCCCATGCGCCGACGGCTTCGGAGAGCTCGTCGACCGCCCATAGCGGCAGCCCATCGACCAGCCGAGTGGCGACCGGCACGATCTCGGTGCCTGCTGGGTGCTCGGCAGCCTCGGGCTCAGTCAGGTGTGCGGCCCACTCCTCGGCATCGATCCGATAGATGATCTCTTCGGGGCCGCTGACAACTCGGATCTGGTCGCTCTCGACAAGCACGCGGCCTTGGGTTCTCAAGTAGTCGAGCAGTGCGTGCCATGCCTCGTCGCGCGACCACACGCGGCGCACGTACGGCTCGCCAGGAGTCCAGTCGGCGTCGATCTGGAGTGCATAGCGGCGAGCTGCCGCGAGCTGCGCTTCCGCCCACCACTCGCGAGCACGCTCGTTCGGAACGCCACTCGGCGGTGCAAGGTCCAGCCAGCCGTGGAGGCGGCGTTCCTGGGATCTGTGGTCGCCTGGAAGGACTTCAGGGTCGACGAACGACCAACTCAGCCTGACGCGGTCGTCGAGGGTCTGCACGTCCTCGAGTCGCAGACTTCGCGGGGTGCCCGGGACGTCGACGATCTTGCATGCCTGACGCAGTGCGGTGATGTATTCCTTCACGAGTCGTCACCCGGACGCAGCAGGTGCCCGCGGTCACGTCGGCTGGTCACTTGTTTGGACACGGAATGAGCCTTGCACGTCGACCTCCGGATACGCGGGGAGCGCCCGGCCTTGATGCAGGGCACACCTTCCGACGGCCGGTCGTCAAGGCCGCCCTGTGGCTGTCCCTGTCCGCCACCCCGCTGGACCCTCCGCTCACCGGCGAAGCAGGGGCACCGTGCGGACGTCGTGCGCTGCGCGGCCGAGAGTCATTGGCCGCCACTCCCATCGAAGCCGCCACCGTCGAAGTGGCCGCTGCTGCCGACGATGCCGGTCCCAAAATATCCCCCGGTCTCGGGAGCCGCCTCGAAGGCCGCTGGGTGCAGCGCCCACGAGAGCGCCGCCACGCCGGCGAAGTAGCCCTCCGCGTACGGGAGGAAGGCGCTGCCGGCAGCCCAGTAGGGCATCGTCCGGGCCCCGATCTTCACCGTGCGGACCTCGGGCAACAGATTGTTGGTCACCCTGTCGGCGTCCGTCGCGCACGCGGGCACCCGCCGGGCGCCGTGACCGGGTCGGGTCCACAGCACCTCGGTGACGGAGGGACCGTGCAACGGGTTGAAGAAACACACGACCCGCTGCTCTGGGGCCGGCCGGCCAGCTACGCGGGCCTGTGCACACGCCAGCGCAAAGAGCCCGGCGGCAAGAGTCTCGGTGACCTTGCTGACTTCCTCGGCGTTGCTGATGTGCTCGAGGGTGTGTTGCGCGGACTCGCAGGAGTCGAGGGCGGTCTGGTACGCGACCCGCGTCTCCTCGTCGAGGACCCGCCCTGCGCGTTCGCGGTCGAGTCGCTGCAGCTGTTCATGGAGGTACGTGGCGTCTTCGCCGGCGAGGCGGCGCACGCCCTCAAGTTCCTCGGCCTTCCTACGCCCCGCGGCCTGCCGGCTCCGCCACCACTTGACGGCGAACCCGGCACCGCCCGCGGCGGCAATGATCCAGAACCACTCCATGGTTTCCCTTCCGGGCCCCGCGAGATCTCTTCAGCCTCGCCCCGCAAGCTGGAAGTGTCAATCGTGGAAGACGCCCCAGGCGGGAGGCGCGCGAGCCGCGCCGCGCGACCATTCCCCTCTATTGACCGACAGCGCTCACCATCCGGATGTCGGCAAGTCCTGCTCCGTCGACGGGCAGTCACTACGAGCTCGTCGAGATGTCCCGGAAGCTCACCTGCATAACGAGCATTAGTGCATTTGTCACCCAATGGGTGGGGTGACAGCTCATCGCAGCGAACCTCGAGGTGTGTGTGCCAGCCGAAGGGGTACAGCCCCTAAATGGGGGACGCAACCAAGGCACCTCAGAGGATCGCCGGCCGGTACCGCATCGAGCGGCCCATCGGACGCGGCGGCATGGGCACGGTCTGGCTGTGCCGCGACGAGCGGCTCGAGCGCGACGTCGCTATCAAGCAGATCGGGACGTTGCCTGGGGAGACCGCGCCGGACCTCGCGCGCGCCATGCGGGAGGCTCGGTCGTCCGCGGCGCTCAACCATCCTCACGTCGTGTCCATCTACGACGTGGTGGAGGAGGGCGGCCACATCTGGCTGGTGATGGAGTACGTCGCCTCTCGCACGCTTGCGCAGGTGATCGGCCAGGACGGTCCGATGTCGCCCGAGGCTACGTCCGAAATCGGGGTGCAGATCGCCGAGGCGCTCCTAGCGACCCACGCCGCCGGCACCATCCACCGCGACGTCAAGCCCGGCAACATCCTTGTCACCCCCGAAGGCGTCGCGAAGATCAGCGACTTCGGGATCGCACGTGCTCACGACCAGAGCCAGCTGACGCGAAGCGGACAGGTCATCGGGACACCGATGTACTTCGCGCCGGAGCTCGCGCGCGGCGAGAAGCCCACCCCGGCAGCCGACGTCTGGGCACTCGGCGCAAGCCTGTACGCCGCGGTCGAGGGCCATCCGCCGTACGAGGATCAGCCCAACGCCCTGGCCCTGCTGGCGACGATCGCGTCCAACCCGCCTACGCAGACGCGACGCGCGGGCTTTCTCAAGGAGCCGATCGAGCGGATGCTGGATCCCGACCCCGGCTCTCGCTGGACCATGGCGGACGCCGCGCACGTACTGGAGCGGTTGCGGAAACGTCCTCCCCAACCGCCCCTGCGTGAGCCCACCATCGAGCTGACGCGGCCCCGCGACCTCGCTCCGGTCGTCGTACCGGTAGCGATCTCTCCACCGACCGGGACGGCTGCTCGGACGACCGAGAGCCCAGGCGGCGGGGCAACTGCCCCAGAGGGGCTTCGGGCACGTCGCGAGCCCGGTGCCCTGATGCTGGCCGGTCTGGCTGGTCTCGTGGCACTCGCAGCGGTCATCGGCTTTCTGCTCGTGCAGAGCGGGCCCGACGACCGCGCCTCGGCACAGGACCCGTCAGGCAACTCGCCGACGGCGAGGGCCTCCACGACCGCCGGAAGCTCCACGTCGCCCTCCGCGACGTCCACACCGACCACGTCCCAACCCACCGCCACGCCTTCTGCGACGAAGCCGACCTCCACCCCGGAGACCGTCAAAGGCGCGAGCGCCGAGCAGTTTGTGCGGAGCTACTACGCGGCCCTGCCCTCCCGAACCCAGGGGGCGTGGTCGGCCCTGTCGCCCGGGTTCCAGGACAAGATCGGCGGGTACGGCAACTACCAAGGGTTCTGGTCGACCGTCTCGAGGGTGTCGGTGGGCAACACCACGCCCGCCGGCGACAATGCCGTGGACGTTTCCCTGTCCTACACCCGGAGTGACGGAGGGACGGAGAGCGAGGTACGCCGGCTCTTCCTCGAGCCGGGGCCGACCGGGTACCTCATCACCGGCGACTCGGTCGTCGGCTGAGCCAGGCTCCCTCATCAGCTTTGTCGCGCTGCTGCTGCTCGCCCGTGCCGCAGCCCTGCTCGCCATCGGGCCGATGGCCCACCTGACCGCGGCTCAGCCCGAACTACTAACCGAGGGCGCCGCCGCCACGAGCAACCGTTCCTGCGTTGTGGTTCTCCTTGCCGCATCGCTCACAGCGCAGGAAGGTACCTGAGGCCTCACCGTCGGCACCCGGCGGATAGCCGATCTTCAACCACTTGTGACCCGCCAACTTGCAGACGGTGAACCGCTTGAGGTTGTTCATGACAATCGTCGTCCTCCTAGTTCGCCCGTCCTGGCGTCCATTGGTCAGGCCTGCTCCGAGCGTAAGCCTTTGCCATGGCTGCGAGCCCCTCCGACGAACGGTTGAGCCTGGCCCTCGCTGTTGCCGCGACCGCGGACCGTAGGCGACGAAGGCTCGAGCCGGCACGATCTCGGCTGGATCCGGGCACTTTCGCGCCCTCGGACGACATGGCTGAGAAGGCGATGTCGGGGTAGGGCCATCCTGGGCATCGCGAGCACGATGGCGGCCGCCATTCCGCAACGAGGTTTCGAAAGTCAGTCGAGACCGTGGCAAGATCCGGATATGACGCATGTTCTCTCCGGTCGAGCTGAGTCGTCCACACAGTCGCGAATCCTGTCCTACGTGCGCGACGATGGCCCGTTGTCGCGCATGGATCTGGCAGCGCGTCTGAACGTCTCCCGGACCACGATCGCCGCCGAGGTCGGGCGGTTGGTCGAGCTCGGGCTGGCCCAGGACGGAGGGCCTGCTGAGTCGAGGGGTGGGCGGCGATCCACGCTTGTCGACCTCGACGCCGGGCTGCGCTTCGTCGGCATCGAACTGGGTGCGACATCGATGCGCGTGGCGGTCACGGACGGCCGTCTCGGCGTGCTGGCACGTTCAGATTCTCGTTCTGACATCCGGCGGGGCCCGGAGCCTGTTCTTGCTGAGGCCATCGAGGTCGCGCGCAAGCTCCTGGCCGAGCAAGGGATCGAGCGGCCGGCTGGTGTCGGCATCGGTGTGCCGGGACCGGTGGACTTCCAGGCGGGGGCGCCGGTCTCGCCGCCGATCATGCCGGGGTGGGACAAGTACCCCGTGCGCGATGCCTTGTCGCGGGAGCTGGGCTGCCCGGTGCTGGTCGACAACGACGTCAACGTGATGGCACTGGGAGAACAGCACACGGGTGTTGCGCGTTCGGCCTCAGCATTCCTCTTCGTCAAGATCGGCACCGGTATCGGTTGCGGCATCGTGGTCGACCGACACCTCTACCGTGGTGCCGACGGGTGTGCGGGGGACATCGGACACATCCGTAGCGAGCAGAACGGGCCTCTGTGCGCCTGCGGCAACCAAGGCTGTCTGGAGGCGTTCTTCGGAGGTGCCGCGCTCGCGCGCGATGCCACGGCTGCAGCGCGCTCCGGACGATCAGCGGTGCTCGCAGAGATGCTCGACGGTGTCGACGAGCTCACCGCCGAGCATGTCGGAGTGGCGTTGGGCCGTGGGGACGCGGTGGCCCTCCAGCTCACGCGTGATGGTGGACGACGGGTCGGCGCCGTCCTGGCCAACCTCGTGTCCTTCTTCAACCCCGGCATCATCGTCATCGGTGGCGGGGTGGCGGGACTGGGTCACGCGCTCCTTGCCGAGATCCGCAGCGTGATCTATCGGCAGTCCCTCCCCCTGGCAACGGGGAACCTGCCCGTCGTGCTCAGCGAACTCGGAGGCGACGCGGGCGTGATCGGCGCAGCCCGTCTGATCAGCGACGCCGTCTACGCCACCAGCTGAGGAAAGGACTTTCGCAGGTCACTTGCGAATGAGTATTGTCAACTTTCGCTTGGTCGCCTAGGCTCGCCCCACCTGAGTGACGGGTGTCACCCCCGTCCGGTGAGGAGACAAGGTGATCATCGGCCCGCAAGACGCGTCAGGCGCTTCAGCGGATCAGCCGCTCCTGCAGATGCACGGGATCGTGAAGACGTTCCCTGGGGTCCGTGCACTCGACGGCGTCGACCTCGTCGTGCGAGCCGGCGAGGTGCACTGCCTGCTGGGTCAGAACGGCGCCGGCAAGTCCACCCTGATCAAGGTCCTCGCCGGGGCCCACCGACCCGACGAGGGCGAGATCACCTGGCTGGGAGAGCCTGTTGCACTCACCACTCCGGATGCCGCGATCTCGTTGGGCATCTCCACGATCTACCAGGAGCTCGACCTGGTGCCCGGCCTGAACGTGGCCGAGAACATCTTCCTCGGACACGAGAAGTCGCGGGCCGGCCTGCTCCGCCGCGGCGACACACGCAAGGCCGCCCGAGACCTGCTCGCACGCTTGGGTCACCAGGAGATTCGTGTCGACAGAGAGGTCGGAACGCTCCCCGCCTCCGGACAGCAGATCGTCAGCATGGCGCGCGCGCTCTCCCATGACACGCGACTGATCGTCATGGACGAACCCTCCGCCGCGTTGGACCAACAAGAGGTCCAGACACTGTTCCGAGTGATTCGTGACCTGACCGCGCAGGGAGTCGCCGTCGTCTATATCTCCCACCGCCTCGAGGAGATCAGACAGGTGGGCGACAGGGTGACCGTCCTCAAGGACGGACGAACTGTGGCCACCGACCTGCCCGCCCGCGAGACCCCGACGTCCGAGCTCATCCGGAGGATGACCGGACGGGACATCGAGTACGTCTTCCCGCAACGCCCGGAACGAGACGAGACCTCAGCCACCGTGCTCAAGGTCGAGGGCCTCACCCTCGCCAAGAAGTTCGCAGACGTCAGCTTCTCGGTCCGCGCCGGGGAGATCGTCGGTCTCGCCGGCCTTGTCGGCTCTGGCCGCTCGGAGATTCTCGAGACCGTGTACGGCGCCCGACGCGGGCACGGGAGCGTGAGTGTCGACGGCACACGGCTCCGGGCCGGGTCCGTGGGAGCGGCGGTCAAGGCCGGCATCGGCCTGGCACCTGAAGAGCGCAAGAGCCAAGGGCTGCTGCTCGACCAGGCGATCTACCGCAACATCACGGTGTCGAGCCTCGGCCGGTTCGCCAAAGGGGGATTCCTCGACAGCTCGGCGGAACGGTCGGTGGCCGCCGAGCTGACGAAGACACTCGACGTTCGGCCGCCCGGGGTCGACCGGCCGGTGCGCACCCTCTCGGGCGGCAACCAGCAGAAGGTCGTCCTCGCCCGTTGGCTCCTGCGCGACTGCCGGGTGTTGTTGCTCGACGAACCGACCCGGGGTGTCGACGTCGGTGCGCGTAGTGAGATCTATGCCCTGATTCGCTCGCTGGCTGCCCGCGGCCTGGCCGTGGTGGTGGTCTCCAGCGAGATGGAGGAAGTGCTGGGTCTGGCCGACCGCGTTCTCGTGGTTCGCGAAGGCCGCATCGTCCACGAAGGCCCAGCTCAGGAGATCGACGAGCACAAGGTCCTCGACCTGATCATGGAAGGAAGTGCCGCGTGATGTCGGAACAGGAGACGGGGTCCACCACCGCCCAGCCCCCGGTGAGGGAGTCGAGCCCGGAGGCCGAAGTCCTGGAACCGATGTCGGGGAGTGGACGGGACCGCTCGAGCAGCTTCCTCGGCGGCCTGATGAGCTCATCGGTGGGGCGGAACCTGGGGCTGGTCGTCGCCCTGTTCGCGCTCTGTCTCGTGGGCGTGGCCACAGCAGGAGAACAGTTCGCCAGCATCGACAACGCGTTGACCATCCTGCGACTCGCGGCCGTGATCGGTGTGGTCTCGGTGGGCATGACGTTCGTGATCACCGGTGGCGGGATCGACCTCTCGGTGGGCGCGATCGTGGCCCTGTCGTCGGTCTGGGCGACCACCCTGGCCACCCAGTCCCTGGCGCGCGGGAACCACTGGACCGTGATGGTGCTCGTCGCCGTGCTCGTGGGGCTGGGCTGCGGGCTGATCAACGGCCTGCTGGTGGCGTACGGCGGGGTGGTGCCGTTCATCGCCACGCTCGCCATGCTGGCTGCCGCTCGTGGCCTGGCCGAGATCATCGCCCAACGGCGTACCCAGATCGTGAACGTCCCCGGCTTCACCGATTTCTTCCGACACGACGTGTTGGGTATCCCGTTGCTGGTCATCATCTTCGCCTTGGTGGCCGTGGTCGGCTGGGTGGTGCTCAACCGCACCACCTTCGGCCGGCGTACGTTCGCGGTCGGCGGCAACCCTGAGGCTGCGCGGCTGGCCGGAATCAACGTCAAGCGGCACACCGTAGCCCTCTACGCCATCGTCGGACTCTGCTGCGGCATCGCGGCCGTGATGATCGTCGCGCGGACCACGACCGGTTCCTCGACGCACGGCACGCTCTACGAGCTCGACGCGATCGCCGCCGTCGTGATCGGCGGCACGCTGCTGTCGGGTGGCCGGGGAACCATCGTCGGCACCGTGCTCGGCGTACTCATCTTCACGACACTGTCCAACGTCTTCACGCAGAACAACCTGTCGAGCTCGGCCCAGTCGGTGGCCAAGGGAATCATCATCGTCGTCGCGGTTCTGCTCCAGCAGCGGCTTGCGACGCGCAGCAACAGCGGGGGCCCCTAGACCTTCCCCATCTCATTCGCAGGTCCTCATCCATAGCCGCCATCAAGTTCTCGGACCATCAAAGGAGCAGACAATGTCTCGCAACACACGTCGCCGCCGGCTCGCGCTGGCCACTGGGGCAGCCCTCTCGGGGGTGCTCTTCCTGTCCGCCTGCAGCACGGATACGAACGACACCGACAACGACAGCGGCAGCAGCGACAGCGGGCAGGCGAATGCCGCGTCGAGCAACGACGACCCCGGCAAGAAGGTCGTGATCGGGTTCTCCGGTCCGGCAGCGGACCACGGCTGGCTCGCCGCCATCAACAGCTCGGCGATCGCGGAGGCCAAGAAGTACTCCGACGTGGAGCTCAAGACCGCCGAGGGCACCAACGACGCCAACCAGCAGATCAGCCAGGTCGAGACCTTCATCAACGACAAGGTCGACGCGATCGTGCTGCTGCCGACCGACGGCGCCGCCTTGACCGACGTCGCGACGAAGGCGATGGAGGCCGGCATCCCTGTCGTCAACGTCGACCGTGAGTTCTCCACACCCTTCGCCGCCCGGACCACGGTCCTGGGCGACAACTACGGCATGGGCGTCTCCGCCGGCACGTACGCGTGCGATGTGATCGAGAAGAAGGGCCTCGACGACGCCGTCGTCGCAGAGATTGCCGGCATCGATGCCCTGCCTCTGACCCAGGACCGCTCGAAGGGCTTCAAGGACGCCCTCAAGGCCTGTGGCCAGAACGTCGACAACCGGGTCGCCGCCGAGTTCACCGTCGAGTCGGGTGAGAAGGCAGCCTCGAACCTGCTGCAGGCGGCTCCCAAGATCGACGTCATCTGGAACCACGACGACGACCAGGGCGTGGGCGTCAAGGCCGCCTTCGACAACGCAGGCCGCGACGAGTTCGCGTTCATCGGCGGTGCCGGTTCCTGCAACGCGATGCAGTGGATCAAGGACGGCCAGATGGCCGCCACGGTCATCTACCCGCCGACCCAGGCCGCTGACGGCATCGGGCTGGCGCGCTTGATCGCGCAGGAGAAGGGCATGTCCGACCTGGTGCAGGTCGCGGTGCCCAAGCGAGTCGTGCTGGACGCGCCCGTGGTCACCAAGGACAACGTCAACGACTACCAGGATCTCTGCTTCGAGTCCTGACAGATCGGGGTGACCGGAACTCGCACCTGGGTCCGGTCACCCCTCCACCCGGAGACCCGCAGCACACGGACACCAAAGGACATCGCATGGATCTGCACGCCTCCGATCGAGTCCCTGAGCTGCGTGTCGGCATGGTCGGACACGCCTTCATGGGGGCAGCCCACTCCCAAGCCTGGCGCACTGCGTCGCGTTTCTTCGACCTGCCGTTGAACCCCCGGATGGTCGCAGTCTGCGGCCGGGACTCGACCCGAGTGCTGCAGGCCGCCGCGCGCCTCGGTTGGGAGTCGACCGAGACCGACTGGACCCGGTTGGTGGCGCGCGACGACATCGACCTCGTCGACATCTGCACCCCTGGAAACACGCACGTCGACATCGCCGTGAGCGCGCTGGAGGCTGGCAAGCACGTGCTGTGCGAAAAGCCGCTCGCGAACACGGTGGCGGAGGCCGAGTCGATGGCGGCCGCTGCCGAGCGCGCGGCCGCGCACGGCGTACGGTCGATGGTCGGGTTCACCTACCGTCGCGTGCCGGCCATAGCGCTGGCGCGTCGGCTCGTGGAGCAGGGACGCATCGGCGAGATCAGACACGTACGCGCGCAGTACCTCCAGGACTGGCTCGCGGACCCCTCGGCCCCTATGACGTGGCGGCTCGAGAAGGACAAGGCCGGCTCCGGGGCGCTGGGCGACATCGGTGCGCACATCGTCGACCTCACGCAGCACATCACCGGCGAACAGATCGTCACCGTCAACGGGCTGCTCGAGACCTTCGTGCACCATCGTCCCCTCGCCGACTCGGCCACCGGCGGGCTCCTGGGTGGCGACGCCGTGACGGGGCCGGGAGTCGGGACCGGAGACGTCACCGTCGACGACACCGCGGTCTTCCTCGCGAGATTCGGCAGCGGCGCGGTCGGGGTGTTCGAGGCCAGCCGGTTCGCTACCGGGCGCAAGAACGCCATCCGGATCGAGATCAACGGCTCGAAGGGGAGTCTCGCCTTCGACTTTGAGGACATGAACGTGCTCCAGTTCTTTGACGCGGAGGAACCATCCGAGACGGCTGGCTTCCGACGCATCCTGGTCACCGAGCCGCAACACCCTTACGTCGGCAGCTGGTGGCCACCGGGCCACGGCCTCGGCTACGAGCACGGTTTCACCCACCAGGTGGTCGATCTCGTGACCGCGATCAGCCGAGGAGAGCAACCGCTGCCCTCGTTCGCCGACGGCCTCCAGGTCCAGCGCGTGCTGGCCGCGGTGGAAAGCAGCTCCCATGCCGGGTCATGGGAGCCCACGACGGCAGACGACGAACAGCTGCTCGGCGCCCACTGACCAGCCCGACCGAAAGGACCCCACGATGACCCGACCCATCACCCTCTTCACTGGCCAGTGGGCCGACCTGCCCTTCGAGGAAGTGTGCCGCCTCGCCTCGGGGTGGGGGTACGACGGCCTCGAGGTCGCCTGCTGGGGCGACCACCTCGACGTCAAGAGGTTGGTCGACGACGACGCCTACCTGGCCGCCAAGCAGGAGGTCCTGGCGAAGCACGACCTGAAGGTGTGGACCATCTCCAACCACCTCACAGGCCAGGCCGTGTGCGACGACCCGATCGACCAACGCCATCGCGGCATGCTCTCGAGTCGCATCTGGGGTGACGGTGACGCCGAAGGAGTTCGCGGCAGGGCGGCCGAGGAGATGAAGATGACCGCCCGCGCGGCCAGCCGGCTCGGTGTCGACACCGTCGTTGGCTTCACCGGCTCCTCGATCTGGAAGTACGTCGCGATGTTCCCACCGGCCACCCAGGAGATGGTCGACGCCGGGTTCCGGGACTTCGCCGACCGCTGGAACCCGATCCTCGACGTCTTTGACGAGGAGGGAGTGCGCTTTGCCCACGAGGTGCACCCCTCGGAGATCGCCTACGACTACTGGACGACGGTGCAGACCCTGGAGGCGGTCGGGCACCGGGAAGCGTTCGGCCTGAACTGGGACCCCTCGCACTTCGTCTGGCAGGACCTCGACCCGGTGTCGTTCCTCTGGGACTTCCGTGACCGGATCTACCACGTGGACTGCAAGGACACAAAGCTCCAGGTGGGCAACGGACGCAACGGCCGACTCGGCTCCCACCTGGCGTGGGCCGACCCGCGGCGTGGCTGGGACTTCGTCTCCACGGGCCACGGCGACGTTCCCTGGGAGCGCTGCTTCCGGATGCTCAACGCCATCGGCTACGACGGGCCGATCTCGGTCGAGTGGGAGGACGCAGGCATGGACCGTCTGCGCGGGGCCGAAGAAGCGCTGGCGTTCGTCCGATCCCTGGCCTTCGACCCGCCCGAGTCGGCCTTCGACTCGGCATTCGCGTCCGACGCATGAGGCGGCCCGGAAACCCCGGAAGGAACCTTCCATGAACGACTTCATTCCCTCCCGCGAGGACAAGTTCTCCTTCGGCCTCTGGACCGTCGGATGGCAGGGCGTCGACGTGTTCGGTGGTGCGGTACGGGCGCCGATGGCACCTGCTGAGGCAGTGCACCGTCTCTCGGACCTGGGGGCCTACGGAATCACGTTCCATGACAACGACGTCTTCCCGTTCGGGGCATCGGCGCAGGAGCGTGAGCAGCACCTCAAGCCGTTCCGTCAAGCACTGGAGGAGACCGGACTGCAGGTCCCGATGGCCACCACCAACCTGTTCTCGGCCCCGGTGTTCCGGGACGGAGGCTTCACCAACAATGACCGCGATGTACGCCGGTTCGCGATCCGGAAGGCCGCCGACAACATCGATCTCGCGGCAGAGCTCGGTGCGCAGACCTTCGTCGCGTGGGGTGGTCGCGAAGGCGCCGAATCCGGAGCCGCCAAGGACGTCCGGGCCGCACTCGATCGCTACAAGGAAGCCTTCGACCTGCTGGCGCAGTACGTGCTCGACCGGGGATACACGATGCGCTTCGCCATCGAGCCGAAGCCCAACGAGCCACGGGGCGACATTCTCCTCCCGACCATCGGGCACGCGTTGGCCTTCATCAACGAGCTCGAGCACCCAGAGATGGTCGGCATCAACCCGGAGGTCGGGCACGAGGAGATGGCCAGCCTCAACTTTGCCCACGGACTCGCACAGGCGTTGTGGCACGGCAAGCTGTTCCACATCGACCTCAACGGACAGCACGGTCCGCGCTACGACCAGGACCTGCGATTCGGTGCCGGCAATGCCCGCGGCGCCTTCTGGACCGTCGACATCGTGGAGCACGGCGGCTATGACGGACCCCGCCACTTCGACTTCAAACCTCCGCGGACCGAGGACTCCGACGGCGTCTGGGCCTCAGCGGCGGCGTGCATGCGCAACTACCTGATCCTGCGCCAGAAGTCCCGCGCGTTCCGGGCCGATCCGGAGGTCCAGGCTGCGCTTGTCGCCGCCCGAGTGGACGAGCTCGCCAAGCCGACACTCGCCGCGGGCGAGGACATCGATACCTTGCGCGCCGAGGAGTTCGACCCGGAAGCAGCTGGTCTGCGGGGCATGGGCTTCGAGCGGCTCGACCAGCTGGCCCTCGACCATCTGTACGGGGTTCGCGGCTGACCAGCGACGCCACATCGACGTCAGACCCGATGGGTTCAGGCCTCCGGGTGCATCGTCTCCCGGAGCGTGCGATATGCCGCCGTACCTCAGCACCGCGGTCGACGTGGGTGGGCTCGCACACCACGTCGTCCACGGCGGACCTGACGGCGGTCGAGGCCCCTTGAGCGTCGCCCGCGAGGGCTCCTACGGCCTGACGGGCGGCACCCAGCGCGACGTACTCCCCCGAGCCAACGGCGTCGGCCCATGCCGCCCCGCCACCCAGCTCGCCCATCAAGTCGTCGGCGGAATCGGCCGAGCGGGTGTCGTTCCACAAGAGCGCCGGGCGTACGACGTTGCCGATCTCGTCGAGCGCCACCATCCCGTGCTGCTGTCCAGCCACCCCGGTGTTGCGCTGAGTGAGAGGAGCTCGGGCCGGGTGGGCGTGGTGAGTTGACCGCCGACGACGAACGGGACCCACGTCACGTGCGAAAGGACGCGCGATACTGCGACGGTGTACGCCCGGTCAGGTCGCGGAACCCGGCGTTGAACGCCGACAGGGAGGTGTACCCGACCGTGTGTGCAATGGTCGTGACGGAATCGTCGCCCGCGGCGAGCTCCTCGATCGCCCGCAGCACCCGCATCCGGCGCAGCACCGCGCGCCAGGTCATCCCGGACTCGTCCTCGAAACGGCGGGCCAGCGACCGCGGCGCGAGGCCCACGTCGCGGGCGATGTCTTCGAACCGGACGTCCTCGGCCAGTCGTTCGTTGGTCAGGGCCAGGGCGCGCCGGAGCTCCGGCGACTGTCCGGCGGGGACCGTGACGGGGCTGGGGTGCTGCGCCAGCCGCCACGCGACCGCCACGAGCGCACCGAACACGCTGCGTGCGTACGGCGGGAGTGGTGCCGCGGCATCGGGCCAGTCGACGCACTCCGACAGCAGGGCCCGGGCCAGGGGGCTGAGGTCGAACACGGTCAGTGGCGCGGGTGGCTCCGGAGCAAACCCAGGGTCGAACAGCACCGAGGACGTCGTCACCGGCTGTGGGATGGCGACCTGGATCGGCTCACCGGCCGCGATCAGCGCGGCCCGTGCCGGAGGCAGCACCCACGACTTGCCGTGAGCCTCCAGCCGGAGCGCGCCCTGGGAGGCGCAGAGCAGGTAGTGCCGATCGACGCAGAGCTCGGACGTCGGCGCCGCGGCGAAGTCCCGCGCGAACGCGAACGCCTCCCGCCTCACAGTCCGCCTGCCACCCGCTCACCGTAGACCGGGCTGCCGGTCACACCGTCTCGAGAAGCGCGGCGCGGAACCGTCGGCTCACCGGGGCCGCCGTCACCATCGGGCCGAGCACCGCGCCCGACCGGGTGAAGGCATCAGAGGAGAGATAGCCGGCAAACGACGACTCGTCGGCCCATTCGTGGATCACGACGACGGCCTCCTCGTCGTCGCGAGCGGCGTAGACCCGGAAGTCGAGGTTGCCCGGCATGGCACGGATCTCCTCCTTCTCACTGTCGAGCTGGGCGAGTGCGAGCGGCCGGTCGGCTTTGGAGGTGCGCAGGTCAAGCAGGGCGATGAGCATGGATGTCTCCTGACATTCGACACGATGTAGTTGGTACGAACCCAATCCTGCGGCGACGTACCAGAGTCCGGCTCGCGTCAGGCGGACATCTTCAAGCTCGCAGCGGACAACCCGAACGCCTAGGATCCGACAGCCCCAGGTGCATGTGTCCCTGACGGACCCGTTCCCGAGGCATCGTGGCTAGAGAACCGCGCCGCGGGGCGCGACCTCCACGGCGGCAATCCCCCGTGCGTACAGCACCAAGAGCCGATCACCGTGTCTGCAGCGCAGCACGCCGGAATCGTCCGCCAACGTGGAGACGACGTGGTCGATCACCACCTCTTCGCTGGCGGCACCGCGGTCCTCGTAGATGACATCCATGCTGTCGCCGCTGATGAGCCGCACACGTAGAACAATGCCTTCCATGGTTGCGCACACTAGACGGACTCGACGGCTGGCGGGCCGGTCAGACGGTGTGGCGGTCGCGATAGTCCCGTGGTGATTCGCCGTGGACCCGCTTGAAAGCTGTGCTGAGGGCGAACGCGTTCCCGTAGCCGACTTTGGAAGCGATTGCTGCCAGGGTGCTTTCGGTGCTGACCAGCAGGTCGGCCGCCAGGGCCATCCGCCACCGGGTCAGGTAGGTGAGCGGTGGTTCGCGCATCTGCAGAACGAAGCGCCGCGCGAGGGCGGCCCGCGACACCCCGACATGGGTCGCCAACGACTCGACGGTCCACGGGTGTGCGGGGTGCTCCTCGATGGCGCGCAGAGCGCGTCCGACCAGGGCGTCTCCCGAGGCTCCCGACGATCTCGCGAGCAGCGCTCGCACGCATCGCACGACCAGCAGGTCGATCAGCCGATCGATGACGGCGGTCTGCCCGGGTTCGTCGCTGACGATCTCCTCCGCGAACAGGCCGATGAGTGCCGGCTCGAAGTCCCGTATCACCAGCTCCGCGGGCAGCTTCGACAACAGGAGGGAGCCGACCGAGGTTTCTTGTTGGTAGGTGCCGATCAGCATGACCGTCGCGTCGTCTGAGCGTGTGTTGCCCCAGGTCCGGACGCCGAGCTCCATATCGTCCGCAAGGATCCGACCGTGCGGGTCGACGCAGACCTGGCCGGGGAGGATGTGGATGTCCTTGGGTGTGAGAGCAGTGTCGGCGAATGTGTATGGCGCAGGGCCGCGGATCAGCACCACGTCTCCCACGCCGACCTCGGTCGACTGCCGATGTGAGGTGAATGTCGCCCGGCCACGCGCCATCACCACGACCGTCAGCGGGGCACGGTCCTCGACCGTGATCGACCACGTGCGATCGAACACGGCCTTGAGCGCGAACGCGCGCTGCGCACGCGGCCCGTCAACAAGAGCGGTCACCCCATCCACCCTGTAGACGATCGCATATGTTACTGCGCTTACCAAGCATTCTCATCCTCCATCCGGCGGCCCAAGCTAAAGCCATGACGATTCTCATCACCGGCGGCACCGGTAAGACCGGTAGCCGCGTAGCCCACCGCCTGAACGCACTCGGCCGGCCCGTCCGCGCCGTCAGCCGCCACAGCGAGCCCCGGTTCGACTGGCTCGACGATTCCACCTGGGAGGGCGCCCTCTCGGGCTGCACCTCGGCCTACCTCACGTTCCAGCCTGACATCGGCCTACCGGGCGCCGACGCCATCCTCGGTGCGTTCTCCCGGCGCGCCGTCGCCCTCGGATGCACGCGTCTTGTGCTCCTGTCCGGCCGCGGCGAGGACGCTGCACGACGGGCGGAGACCGCGTTCATCGCGGCAGGCGCTGAGTGGACGATCCTTCGTTCGGCGTTCTTCTTCCAGAACTTCACCGAGGCCTTCTGGGCCGAGGAGATCGCCGCCGGCTCCCTGACGATGGTCGAGAGCACCGTCGGCGAGCCATTCGTCGACGCCGACGATATCGCCGACGTCGCCGTCGCCACGCTGCTCGACCCGGTGCACATCGGCCGCATACACGAGCTCACCGGGCCGCGCCTGCTCACGTTCGGGGACATCGCCCACGAGATCGGCTCCGCATCTGGGCGCCCCGTCGCGTACCAGAAGCTGCCCGTGCAGGACTACGTCGCCGCGCTGGTCGCGGCGGGATGGCCGGAGGACGACGCCATGGGACTGGCCTACCTATTCGCCGAGGTGCTCGATGGCCGCAACGCCCGTGTCGAGTCCGGGATCAGCGATGTCCTGGGCCGCCAGGCTCGGGACTTCAAGGACTTCGCCCGGAACGCGCTCGCGCAGCCGGCGCACCATGGATGACGTCCTCCTGACCGGTGGGCAGGCCCTCAACGGCCTGCTCGCCGGCATCTATGTGGCGTTTGTCGTCGCCGTGATGCCGGCACTCCACGGCCTCGCCGACGACACCTTCCTGCGAGTGATGAACCGCATCAACGTCGTGATCGTCAACCCGGCGTTCCTGACCCTGTTCCTGGGCGCACCCGTGCTTGCGGTGACGCTGGCCGCCATGCGACGCGACCCGCTCACGATCGGCGCGGCCGTGGCTGCCGTGAGCGCGGTCGTCACGACCATCGCAATCAGCGTGCCACTCAACGACGCACTCGCCGACGGCGGGACCCGCGAGGCCTACGAGAAGCCGTGGGTCCTGTGGCATCACTTCCGCACCGGCGCCGCCATCGTCGCGTTCATCCTCCTCTGCATCCCGACAACAAGCTGATGTCTGGACGACCTACTCCGGACAACACCGGCACCGTCGGACTCCTGACCTTCACAGCCCAGTCCCGGAGTGCCAGACTCCATAGGAAGGCAGAGGCGTCTCTCCTTTCGGGCGTCCGATCGCCTGGGGAGGCAGCCATGGCGCCGTTGACACAGCAGCTGTTCCGCCGCAAGCCGGTTCCGGAGATGACCGCAGAAACCGGGGCGGACAGCAACAGCAGTGAGCTGGTGCGCTCGATCGGGCTCTTCCAGCTCTCGATGTTCGGCATCGGGGCCACCATCGGCACCGGCATCTTCTTCGTGCTGTCCCAGGCGGTCCCCGAAGCAGGGCCGGCCGTGATCTGGTCGTTCCTGATTGCCGGCGTGGTCGCCGGGCTGACGGCCGTCTGCTATGCCGAGCTCGCCAGCGCAGTGCCGGTCTCGGGCTCGTCGTACTCCTATGCGTACGCCACTCTGGGCGAGCTTCCGGCCATGGGCGTCGCCGCCTGCCTCCTCCTCGAGTACGGCGTCTCCGCAGCGGCCGTGGCCGTCGGCTGGTCGCAGTACCTCAACGAGCTCTTCGACAACCTCTTCGGCTTCACGATCCCCGAGTCGCTGTCCCAGGCGCCCGAGCAGGGTGGCGTCCTCAACCTCCCGGCAGTCATCCTGATCGTGCTGTGCTCGTTGCTGCTGATCCGTGGCGCCAGCGAGTCGGCCAAGGTCAACGCGATCATGGTGTCGATCAAGATCGGCGTGCTGGTCATGTTCATCGTGCTGGCGTTGCAGGGCTTCGACAGCGACAACCTGACGAACATCGTTCCCAAGGGGGGTGACGAGCTCCAGCACGTCACGACGGCGGCGGGCATCATCTTCTTCTCCTACATCGGACTCGACGCTGTCTCCACCGCGGGCGAGGAGGTGAAGAACCCCAGACGGACCATGCCGGCGGCGATCCTGATCGCGCTCGTGGTGGTCACCTCGCTCTACATCATGGTCACCATGGTCGCGCTCGCTGCCCAGCCGGCAGCGGCCTTCAAGGACCAGGAGGCCGGGCTCTCCGCGATCCTCGAGAACGTGACCGGGCAGACGTGGCCGGCAACGGTACTCGCGGCGGGTGCGGTGATCTCGATCTTCAGCGTGACCCTGGTCGTGATCTACGGCCAGACCCGCATCCTCTTCGCGATGGCGCGCGATGGAATGATGCCTGAGATCTTCCACAAGGTGAGCCCGAGGACGTTGACGCCGATCCCCAACACGGTCATCGTCGCCGTCGTCATCGGACTGCTCGCCGGGCTGATCCCGATCAACTTCCTGGCAGAGATGACCAGCATCGGCACCCTCGTGGCGTTCCTCGTCGTCTCCATCGGCGTGATGGTGCTCAGGAGCACCCATCCCGAGCTGCCGCGCGGCTTCAAGGTCCCGCTCTATCCGGTCACCCCCTTGCTGGCGATCGCCGGCTGCATCTGGATCATCAAGGACCTGAGGACCGTGACGATCTTGGTCTTCGTCATCTGGGTGGCGGTCGCGGGCGTCTGGTACGTCTTCTACGCGAGGAAGCACTCGCACCTCGGCCGCCACGAGCACGTCGGCTTGATTCACGACGACTAGGGGCCGCGTCCGATGTCGATGATCGTGGGTTATGCGCCCGACGAGCGCGGGAAGGCCGCCCTCCACCTCGCGGGCATGCTGGCGCGGTCTGGGGACGACGATCTCGTCGTGGCCTCGGTGCTTCCTGCGCCGTGGATTCCCGGGATGGCCAAGGTGGACGCCGAGTACCGCAAGTACCTCGACGAGACCGCCGCTGAGGCACTCAAACGGGCCCGCGAGCACCTTCCGGGAGACGTGCCTGCGGCGTTCGCCCAACACAGCTCCAGGTCGGCGCCCGTCGGGCTGCTCGAGCTCGCTGAGGAGCACGGAGCGAACGTGATCGTGCTGGGCTCGTCCTCCCACGGCCCCTTCGGTCACATCGCCCTGGGCAGCGTCACCGACCGTCTGGTGCACAGCTCGCCCGTGACCCTCGCACTGGCACCGCGCGGTTACCGGTGCAAGCCGGACCAGAAGGTCGTCCGCGCGACCGCTGCCTACGGCGGCTCGGTGAGTGCCGACGATCTGGTGGTCGCTGCGGCGACAGTGGCTGCTCGCACCAGCGCCTCTCTTCGGATCGCCTCATTCGCGGTCTGGGCACGCCCGGCCTACACGACCACCTTGGGCACCGACACCGAGGACGGGATCCTCGACGAGTGGACCGCAACCATGGAGCGTGCCGCGAGTAACGCCGTCCAGGCCGTCGAGGGGCTGAGCGCCGCACCCCCCGTCGAGGCGGTGATCGGCCGCGGGTCAAGCTGGGCCGAGGCAATCGACGACATCGGCTGGAACGAGGGTGACGTGCTGGTGGTCGGCTCGAGCGAGCTGGGGCCGGTGGCCCAGGTCTTCCTCGGGTCACGCGCGACCAAGATCCTGCGGCACTCTCCGGCTCCCACGTTCGTGGTTCCGCGCACTAGGGCGGAGACTCTGACCCATGCATGAGATCGACCAGACGACCGAGCAGATGGTGCGCAGCGTCCTGGCGTACGCCGAGAACCGACTGCGGATGGATCCGGTGCCACTCGACATCGGCACCCTCCCGGCGGCGGAGCTCAACGCACGGCTGGCCGGCCTGATCCGCGACTCCGGACGGCATCCCGACGAGGTGCTCGGCGTCTACTCGTCGGTGATCGCCCCGAGCATCATCTCCGCCGACAGCACGCGCTTCCTCGGGTTCATCCCGGCGGCCCCGACCAAGGCGAGCCTGCTCTTCGACATGCTCGTGTCCTGCGCCTCGATCCAGGGGATCTCCTGGCTGGAGGCGTCCGGTGCGATCGCGGCGGAGAACACTGTGCTGCGGCTCATCGCCGACGAGGCCGGGCTTCCCGCTGGCGCCGGCGGCTGCTTCGTCTCCGGCGGGTCGGCCGGCAACCTCTCCTGCCTCGCGGTGGCGCGCGAGACCACCAAGAAGAAGCTGGGAGCCGACGGGACGGGCCGGCGGCTGCGCGTCATCGTCGGCACCGACGCGCACTCCTCGATCGTGAACACCCTGAACCTGCTGGAGATGGATGCCCTCGTGGTCGACACACCCGACCACCGGATGACCGCTGAAAGCGTCCGTGCTGCCGTGCAGGCCGAGCCCGACCTCTCCGGCGTCGCGGCGGTGGTGTGCACCTCCGGCACGACCAACGCTGGCATCGTCGACGACCTCGCTGGTGTCGGGGCAATCGCCAAGGAGGAGGGTTGGTGGTTCCACGTCGACGGCGC
>Ga0207675_100001961_pt1 | contig 20530 bp, 18 predicted proteins | sample KBSSwiS42_FD_184305 | JGI IMG/M metagenome (GOLD analysis project Ga0207675, IMG submission 184305) | Switchgrass rhizosphere microbial communities from Kellogg Biological Station, Michigan, USA - KBS Switchgrass S4-2 (SPAdes) (version 2) | ecosystem: Host-associated > Plants > Roots >...
TGCCGACCGCGCCGGCCGGCAGCCCTGAAGGGCTGCCCTGCGAGCGTTATGAGAATCTCAGAAGCCCCAGCGAAGCAGCACGGCGCCGACCGTGAAGCCGGCGCCCACCGACGCCAGCAGCACCAGCTGCCCCTTCTTCAACCGCCCCGACGCGATCGCGTCGTTCAGCGCCAGCGGGATCGTCGCCGCGGTCGTGTTGCCGAAGCGCTCGATGTTGATCACGACTTTCGCCGGATCCACCCCGAGCTTCTCGGTCGCCGACATGATGATGCGGCGATTCGCCTGGTGCGAGACGAACAGGTCGATATCGGCCGCGGTCAGGCCGTTGCGCTCGAGGATGCGGCGCGAGATCTCCTCTGTCTTCCGCACGGCAAAGCGGAACACCGCCTGCCCTTCCTGCTTCACGTAGTGCAGCCGCTGATCGACCGTCTCGTGCGACGACGGCTTGAGGCTGCCGCCGGCCGGCATGCACAGCGCCGGCCCTCCTTCGCCGTCAATCTCGTGCTCGAAGTCGATGATCGCCGGCTCGCCCGGCTGCGCCGCCGAGACCACCACCGCGCCGGCGCCGTCGCCGAACAGCACGCAGGTCGATCGATCCTGGTAGTCGATGATGCTCGACATCACGTCGGCGCCGACCACCAGCGCGTGCTCGTGCGCGCCGCTCGCCACCATCTGGCTGGCCGCGGTCAGCGAATAGGTGAACGCCGAGCAGGCGGCGGACAGATCGAAGCCCCACGCCCGGCGCGCGCCGATCTTCTGCTGGATGATGCACGCCGTGCTCGGAAACATCATGTCCGGCGTCACCGTGCCGACGACGATGAAGCCGATGTCGTCGGGCGACAGGCCGGCGTTGTCGATCGCCTTGATCGCCGCCTCGCGGCCGAGATCGGAGGTGGCCACGCCGGGGTCGACGATGTGGCGCTCGCGGATGCCGGTGCGCTGCAGGATCCACTCGTCGGTGGTCTCGACCAGCTTCTCGAGGTCGGCGTTGGTCAGCAGCCGCGGCGGCACATAGGTCGCCAGCGACGCAATCGTCGTCGGCCGCCCGCCCACCCGCGGCGCCTTGCGGTCGGTCACCACAATCGTGAGTCCCTTCGCTCGGTGGGCGCGTCGAGCCCGAAGTAGTCGTATGCCCGCAGCGTCGCGACGCGCCCCCGCGGCGTGCGATCGAGGAAGCCGGCCTGGATCAGGAACGGCTCGTAGATGTCTTCGATCGCGTCCTTCTCTTCGCTGATCGCCGCGGCGATCGTGTTGAGGCCGACCGGGCCGCCGCTGAACTTGTCGATGATCGTCCGCAGCAGCTTGCGATCGATCTCGTCGAAGCCGTGCTCGTCGACCTCGAGCAGGCCCAGCCCCTTGCGCGCCACCTCCAGCGTGATCGCGCCGTCGGCGCGCACCTGCGCGTAGTCGCGCACCCGGCGCAGCAGCCGGTTGACGATGCGCGGCGTGCCGCGGGCGCGCCCGGCAATTTCCGCCGCCGCCGCGTCGTCGATCGGCACGTCGAGGATCTTCGCCGACCTGCGGACGATCTCTTCGAGGTCGGCCGGGGTGTAGAACTCGAGGCGGTGGACGATGCCGAAGCGCGAACGCAGCGGCGAGGTGAGGAGGCCGGTGCGTGTGGTCGCCCCGATCAGCGTGAAGCGCTCCAACCGCATCTTCACCGTGCGCGCGCTCGGCCCCTGGCCGATGACGATGTCGACCTCGTAGTCCTCGAGCGCCGGGTAGAGAATCTCCTCGACCGACGGCGGCATGCGGTGGATCTCGTCGATGAACAGCACTTCCTTCTCGGCGAGGTTGGTGACGATGCCGACCAGGTCGCCGGGCTTCTCGATTGCCGGGCCGGAGGTGGCGCGCACCGGCGCGCCCATCTCGTTGCCGATGATGTAGGCCAGCGTCGTCTTGCCCAGCCCGGGCGGCCCGTGCAGCAGCACGTGGTCGAGCGGCTCGCCGCGCTGTTTGGCGGCGGCGATGGCGACGTGCAGGTTCTCGCGGATCCGATCCTGGCCGATGTAGTCGTCGAGCCGGCGCGGACGCAGCCCCGCTTCGTACTGCGCGTCGTCGTCGACGCGCGCAGCCGTCACCATGCGGTCGTCCGTCACTTGGCCACTTCCCGTAACGCCTGTTTCAAGGTGCGCTCGAAGCCGCGGTCGGAGGACGGTCCGATCGTCTTGAAGGCGGCGTCGGCGGCTTTCTCGGCGAGCGGCCGATGATACCCCAGGTTCACGAGCGCCGAGACCACCTCGTCGCGCACAATCCGATCGTCGGGCGCGGCATCGCCGGCGGCAATCGCCGCCGCCTGCGGGCGCGGCAGCCGATCTTTCAGCTCGAGGACGATGCGCTCGGCAGTTTTCTTGCCGACGCCGGGGATGGCAGTGAGGCGCGCGAGATCGCCGCGCTCGATGGCGCGAATCAGGTCGAGCGGCTCGATGCCCGAAAGCACCGCGAGCGCGACCTTGGGGCCGATGCCGCTGACGCTGATCAGCCGCTCGAACAGCTCCTGCTCGAGCAGGGTGGCGAAACCGTAAAGCAGGAGCGCGTCCTCGCGCACATGCGTGTGAATCCGCACCGCGATGGCCGAACCGGCGTCGCCGAGGCCGTAGAACGTCGACAGCGGCACGAACACCTCGTAGCCGATGCCGTTGACGTCGACGACGATTCTGTTCGGATGTTTTTCGAGGATGTTGCCGCGCAGGGACGCGATCACGTGCGTACGGGTTTAACGCGCTTGTCGCGCCGAAGCGCGGCCGGTGAGAGCTTCTCCCGCTCGCGCGCGAAGGCGGACCAGGTGGTTGTCCTGGACCGCGCGGGCTCGACAACGGCGGCCATCCGCTGCGTCCCGGCGTGGACGTGGCAGATGGCGATGGCCAGCGCGTCGGCGGCGTCGTGCGGCGTGGGCGGCGCGGTCAGGCCGAGCAGCAGGCGCACCATGTGCTGGATCTGCGCTTTGTCGGCGCGGCCGTAACCGACCACCGCGCGCTTCACTTCCGCCGGCGTGTACTCGAACACCGGTACGCCCGCCTCGACTGCGGCGAGCATGGCGACGCCGCGCGCGTGCCCGAGCTTCAACGCGCTGCGGACGTTGACCGAGAAGAACAGGTTTTCGATCGCCACCGACGCCGGCTGGCATTCGGCGAGCAGCGATCGGAGCTCGTGGTGGATCCGCTGAAGCTTGTCGGGGAACGGCTCGTTCGCCTGGGCGGTGATCGCGCCGCAGACGACGATGCGGTGGCGCGACCCGTCGGTTTCGACGCACCCATAACCGGTGCGTTCGCAGCCGGGGTCGATGCCGAACACTCTCACGCGAGCGACGCCTCGATCTCCTTTTCCGAGATGTCGAAGTTCGACCACACGTGCTGCACGTCGTCGTGCTCGTCGAGCGCGTCCATCAGCTTGACCATCTGGGTGGCGACCTTGCCCTCGAGCTTGACGTAGTTCTGCGGGATCATCGACACGGCTGCGCTGGCCGGCTCGATGCCCAGCCCCTTCACCGCGTCGCGCACCGGAACGAACGCCTCGGGCGAGCTGAGGACCTCCCAGTTGTCGTCGTCGTCCTGCAGGTCGTCGGCGCCGGCGTCGAGGACCGCCGCCATCAGCTTCTCTTCGTCGGCCTTCGCCTTCTCGATGACGATGTAGCCCTTCTTGGAGAACATCCAGGCGACGGCGTTGCTGGCGGCGAGGTTGCCGCCGTACTTTTCGAGCAGGTGGCGCACTTCGCTGACCGTGCGGTTCTTGTTGTCGGTCATGACGTCGATGATCAGCGCGGCGCCGCCGGGACCGTAGCCCTCGTACTGCGCCTCTTCGTAGTGCACGCCCGGCTCCTCCCCGGTGCCGCGGCGGATGGCGCGCTTGATGTTCTCGGCCGGCATGTTGGCGGCCTTGGCGTCGGCGATGACGGTGCGCAGGCGCGGGTTCATGTCGGGGTCGCCGCCGCCGGATCGCGCCGCGACCGTGAGTTCCTTGATGATGCGCGTGAAAATCTTGCCGCGTTTCGCGTCAAGCGCGCCCTTCTTGTGCTTGATTGACGCCCATTTTGAGTGGCCGGACATTGAAAACTCCCCGAAATAAGCCCTGGCGAGGGCCGAATTTTACCACAGCAGGTCGGGTCGGCAGGCCGATGGCCTCACGCGGCCTCGCTCCCGGCTTCGAGTGTTCGCGGCGCAGCGAGGCGCCTACCGCCGCGCCAGGATGATCCAGACCTCGGCGCGATCGTCCCACGGCCGGCCGCGGTAATCGCCAAGCACCGCGTCGACCCGAAACCCCGCGCGCTCGAGCTGGCGCGACATCTCGGCCACCGACAGCGTGCGGAACGTCAGCTCGAACTCGTGCTCCTGGATGCGCGATCCGCGGCGCTCGAGAAATGTCTGGTGAAACGTTGTCAGGCGGCGCTTCGCATCCTGGCGGACCGATTCGACGAGCGTGAGGTGCGCGCCGTTCGATCGGCCGCGCAGCTGCACGCGGTTGGAGTACTCGCGCCACTTCGGGACGTCGGGCACGAGATCGATGCCGAAGGTGCCGCCGGACGCCGTGACACGTGCCACCGCGTCGAGCGCCGCCGTGAGATCGCGCGGGCGCGTCAGCGACTGCAGGATTCCGTACGGCGCGATGACGGTTGGAAACGATCCGCTGCCGAACGGCAGCGCCCTGATGTCGGCGCGCACCAGGCGAACGTGTGATGTCCCTTTGAGGGCGCCGCCACGCCTTCGCTTCCTCGCCCGCTCCAGCATCGGCGCCGATCGATCGACGCCGACGATCTCGACGCCGGCACGCGCGAGCGGCATGGTCACGCGCCCCGTCCCGCACCCGAGCTCGAGCACCGGCCCGGGCGCGCGCGTCGCGATGCGCCGCCAGAACGCCACGTCGCGGCGCCCCAGCGTTTGCGCATTCTCCCAGTCGTAAAACGGGGCGTAGGTGTCCCACCCCTGCCACCCTTCGCGCGTCATCCGGCGCGCGTATTATAGGGCGCATGGACGCGCTCGATCGGTATCGCGACGAGTTTCCGATTCTCGCCCGCACCGTCTACATGATCAGCAACTCGCTCGGCGCGATGCCGCGGCAGACGGCCAGGAACCTCGCCGAGTATGCGGAGACGTGGGCGACGCGCGGCGTCCGCGCATGGGAAGAGCGGTGGTGGGAGATGCCGCTCGAGGTCGGCAACAAGATCGGCCGGATCATCGGCGCCGCGACCGGCTCGGTGAGCATGCACGAGAACGTGACGACCGCGCACATGGTGGCGCTGTCGACGCTGCGCCCGTCGGGCTCACGCCGGCGCATCGTCTGCGCGGCGATGGACTTTCCGTCGATGGTTCACCTCTATCGTGCGCAGCAGGCGGCCGGGTTCGAGCTGCACATCGTGCCCGCCGAAGACGACCTGTCGCTCGACACCGGGCGGATGATCGAAGCGATCGACGACCGCACCGCCGTCGTCGCCTTCTCGCACGTCCTCTTCCGCACGTCGTACATCACCGACGCGGCAGCCATCACCGAGCGCGCCCGCGCCGCCGGCGCGGCGGTGATCCTCGACACCTATCAGTCAGCCGGCATCATCCCCGTGGACGTCACGGCGCTCGGCGTCGATTTCGCGGTCGGCGGCTGCCTCAAGTGGCTGTGCGGCGGGCCGGGCAATGCCTTCCTCTACAGCCGGCCCGATCGGTTGAAGGCGGCGCGGCCATCGTTCACCGGCTGGCTGTCGCACCAGCGGCCGTTCGCGTTCGACATCGACGAAACAGCGGTGCGCGACGATGCGATGCACATGATGAACGGGACGCCGTCAATCCCCGCCTACTATGCCGCGCTCGCCGGGCTCGACATCATCAGCGAGGTCGGGATCGAACGCATTCGCGAGAAGTCACAGCGGATGACGACGCGGCTGCTCGCGCTGGTGGACGAGCACGGGTTCACGTCCGCGGCGGCGCGCGACCCGCGGCGCCTGGCGGGGACAGTGGCCGTGAACGTTCCCGACGCGCTGGAGGTATCGCGCACGCTCAAGGCGCGCGACTTCGTAGTCGACTACCGGCCGCCGGTGGGGGTGCGGATCTCGCCGCACTTCTACAACACGATGGAAGAGATCGAGCGAATCATGGCCGAGATCGCGGCGATCGTGAGCAAGAAGGACTATGCGACGGCGGAGGTCGCATCGCGGGTGACGTGATCTCTTCTGGGCACAGCCACGCACTCCATTTCGGCGACAGCCACCCGTCACGACGAAAGAACGCAGAGCCCGCGGAGCCCGCAAAGACTTCTTCTCACGCGGAGCCGCTGCGATCGTGCGCCGCGCGAGCTAGTGCGCAGACGAACGGAGCTGACCGTCGATGAACCGTAGCTTGTCGGGGTTCCTGACGATGCGGATGCCGGTGATCGAATCGTCTTCGATGCTGAGCGCGTAGACCGAGTCGATCTGCCCCGCCACCCGCAGCACGAGCGCCGGCTCCCGGTTCACCTCGACCACCGCCATCGTGACGTCCTCGAGGGCGATGCCGAGCGATGGCGCAGTGCGGCGGATGCCGACCAGCACCTGAACCACGTTGTCGCGTCCGAAGATCGGGCGCCGCGCCGCCAGCACCTTACCGCCGCCGTCGCTCCAGAAGCCGACGTCGTCGGCCAGCACGCTCGCCAACGCGTCGCCGTCGCCGTCACGCAGGGCGCTGACGAAGCGGCCGACCAATGGGCGCTTGGCCTCCATGCTCTCGTGGAAGCGCGGACGCCGATCGGCCAGGTGCGTCTTCGCCCGATGGAACAGCTGGCGGCAGTTCGCCGGCGTCATGTCGAGCATGGCGGCGATGTCGCCGTACTCGTGGTCGAACACTTCGCGCAGGAGGAAGACGGCACGCTCCTCGGGCGACAGTGTTTCGAGCAGCACCATGAACGCGAGCGTCACCGACTCGGCGAGCGCGATCGAGTGCTCCGGCTCGCTGCGATCGTCGGTGAGCACCGGCTCCGGCAGCCAGGGACCGACGTATTCCTCGCGCGCCGCGCGCGCCGATTTCAGCCGGTCGAGGCAGAGGCGGGTGACGATCGTCGTCAGATATGCCTGCGGCGAGCGCAGCTCGGAGGGACGCGCGGCCGAGTAGCGCAGCCACGCGTCCTGCACGACGTCTTCGGCGTCGCTGGCGCTGCCAAGCATCCGATAAGCGACGGCGAACAGCCGCCGACGATGCGCCTGGAACAGATCGACTTCCGGCATCAGGGTGTTACGCCGCGGCTCGTAACGCGGTGGCGTATCCCTCGCGGATGCTCGGATACATCGGCCGCCAGCCGAGCTCGGCGCGCGCCCTGGCGTTGGAGAGCGGCAGCCGCACCGACAGCACCTGCGCAAGATACGGAGCGACCAGGCGCGGCAGCCACGAGGGTATCGCGAACGGTTTCTTCGCGCCGACGACCTCGGCGATGGTCCGCGCCATCTCGCTCATGCTGACCGGATGGTCGTCGACGATGTCGTAGATCGCGCCCGGCGTGCCGCGCTCGAGCGCTGCGACCGTCGCGCTCGCGGCGTCGTCGAGGTGAATCGGCGGCAGGAGCCCGCGATCGCCGCGGACTGCCGGCAGCAGGCGGCGCCGCGCCAGCGCGATCATCTGTTTCGTCATGCCGTTCTCGGGACCGTAGAAGAGCCCGTAGCGCAGGATGATCCCCTCGAACAGCTGTCGCGCGTTGGCGTCGAGCACCTGCGACTCCATCGATCGCATGGCGTCCGCCGCGGCCTGCACCTCCGGGCCGAGGCCGGGCCGATCGGCCGCGAGCACCGCAAACGAACCGACCACGAATCGCGTCGCGCCGGCGTTGATCGCGGCGGCAATCAGATTCCTCGTCCCGTCGATGCGCAGGCGATTGGTCGGCTCCAGCTCCTTCGCCGACTTCGGGCCGCCCTGCGGCAGCGCGGTCAACTGGTGCACGACATGGGTCGGCCGCGCAGCGGCGACGACGCGACGCAGCGCCGCCGCGTCGAGCGCGTCGGCAATTGCCGGCGTGGCGCCGAGGGCGCGCAGCATCGGCGCCTTCGACGCGGATCGCGTCAACGCGGTGACCTGATGACCGCCGGCGACCAGCGCGCGGACGAGCGGGATGCCGATCGCACCCGATCCGCCGGCGATGAAGACGTTCATGATGCCCTCCTGACGCGCAGCGCCGACCGGAGGCCGACGGCAACACCCGCCGCTTCGCTGACGATCAGCAGCAGCGCGGTGCTGCGAAACAGCGCGCGCCACTGCGCGGCGACGTGATCGACGTGATCCGGTCCGGCGATGACGAAGTGGTTGACGAAGCCGAAGACGAGCGAGCCGGCGAGCGACGCCGCGACGATCCACGCGCCGGCGGCGGGACGCCAGCGCGCAACCGCGAGGCCGGCCAGCGGGCCGGCGAGGATGACGATGTAGACGAACAGCGTCGAGGCGAGCGGCAGCGGAATCGCCGCGCCGGCGTGCGCCTGGCCGTGGACGATGCTGATCGCCAGATGAAGCAGGACGATCGCGGTCAACCCTATCTCCATGCCAGTGAGACGAGGCCGGGTGCGGGTTTGTGACAGCCCTCAGCCGTAGCGGCCCATTTCAGGGGCGCCGGCGCTAATCCGAGACGGCCAGCTCACCCGGAACGATCGGCCGTGTCCGCGGCAGTCGCCCCAGCCGGGCGAGGTTGCCGACAAAAGCGAGGATCCCCAGAAATACCAGCAGCTTGAAGGCGTCGCCGGCCGTGGTCCGCGGGACGATCTTCCACAGCAGCCACAACACCGGCTGCGCGAAGCAGACCGCCCAGACCGAGCCGTAGAAATACCGGCGTTCGTGTCCCTCACCCTTCGTGGACGGCTTCACCCGCGGCAAGCGCCCGAGCGCCCCGAGCAGCCAGATCGTGCCGGCGAGCGGAAAGTAGGCGGCGCGATAGATCTGCTTCAGATACCACTGCCCGGTCGCGATGGCGACGACGAGGCCGGCGATGTTGAGGACGGCAAAGGTGATGACTTCGCTCCAGGCGAAGGTGTAGCAGATGCGGCGGTAGAGCGGGTTGGGACGATCTTCGGTGAAGCGGATGATGTAGGGGCGCGGCTCGACGCCCGGCAGCGCGCCGCGCAGGCCCGCGACGGCGGTGCCGACGAGGACGAGCCCGAGCCAGATCGCCATGCGCGCGTCGAAGCCGCGCTCGAAGAGATCGAAGGTCAGCGGGCCCGGCGCGATGAAGAACACGAAGATCCAGATCGGCCAGTGGTTGAACCGGTAATACAGCTTGTTGCGTTCGCGGATCTTGCGCTGCGAGGCGTATTCGACAGGGATAGCGTTCACGATGCAGATGTTTGACAGGCGCCGGCATGCGGCGGCGATTGAGTTCTGGTCGAGCCAGCCGAGCGGCGCGGGCCGTCGTGCAGCGAGTATATCAGCCCGCTATGGCGCGTCACGTCGCCGCACGAGCGCGCGCTCGCCGGTGCACGCCCCCACATCCCGCGCCGGTACGCCTGCGCCTGCGCCTGTGCGCGCTGGAGCTCGCGAAGCCGCGCGAGCGGCTCGCGCGCCGACACCCGCGCGAGGCCTTCGCGCAGCAGGACCTCGTTGACGAACTGGCCGTCTTCGGTGAAGACGTAGGCGAGGCGGCGGTTGTACTTGTCGGTGCGCGGGCCCTCGTATTCGAGGCGCACCCAGCGCCGGAGCACGAGCGCCTCGAGGCGTGCGCGCGCCTCGGCGGCGAACGGCGCCGGCGTCTCGAGTCCTCGTCCGGTTTCGGGGGCATCGATTCCGAGGAGACGCACGCGGCCGACCGTGACGACGTCGATCGTGTCGCCGTCGAACACGTAGCGCACCAGCACCGATTCCGACCGAACGATCGGCGGCCGCGTCGGCGCCTGAAAAAATGCGACGGCGATCGACGCGGCGATCAGCAAATTCTGCATTCGCGACTCCCTGCGTGGCGGTCTTGGAGGTTTTCCGAGATTGCGGAGCGCCTTTGCAAGCGCGCGTCCAGCCCGCGGGTCCAGTTCGGGGTCGCAGACGGTCTGCGAGATGGGGTCGGAGACGGTCTGCGAGACGGTGTCGGAGACGGTCTGCGAGACGGGGTCGCAGACGGTCTGCGGCACCGGCTTGGGCGCTCAGTCGGGGTCAGGGGTCAGCCGGCGAACTTGTACCCGTGGCCGTGGACAGTGACGATGTATTCCGGCGCCCTGGGGTTGTCGACCTTCTGCCGCAGGCCGGCGACGTGGACGTCGACGGTCCGCGTCAGCGGCGTCTCGTCGTAGCCCCACACCTCCGCCAGCAGCGCCTCGCGCGACAGCGCCGCGCCGCGATGCTCGATGAAATACCGCAGCAGCTTGAACTCGCGCGCCGAGAGCTCCACCGGCTCGCCGCCCTTCGTCACCTCGACACGCCGCAGATCGACGACGACGTCGCCGAAGCGATAGACGTCGCCGCCAGGCTGCGCGCCGGACGGGACGCGCCGCAGCAGCGCCTCGAGCCGCGCCATCAGCTCGATCGTCTCGAACGGCTTGGTCAGGTAATCGTCGGCGCCGAGCTTCAGGCCCACCACCTTGTCCACCACCTGCCCCCGCGCCGTCAGCATCAGGATCGGCGTCGTCACGCCGCGCTGCCGTGCCTCGCGGCAGACGTCGAAGCCGTTCATCTTCGGCAGCATGACGTCGAGGACGATCAGGTCGAAGCCGCCGCCGACCGCGCGGGCGAGCCCGCTCTCCCCGTCGTTCGCGGTTTCGACGCGGTAGCCTTCGCTGCCGAGCCGATCGGTCAGCGTGAGGCGCAGGCCGGCTTCGTCTTCGACCAGCAGCACACGCGGTGCTGTCGTCGGCGACGACATGGCGGGCTGGCGTGCTTCCGCAGAGGGACGAGTCGATTTCACGAAGCGCCGCTCTCCGCCTGCGCCGGCAGCTCGACGACGACGGTCGTCCCCTCGCCGGCGCGGCTGTCGATCGCGATCGAGCCGCCGTGCGCGTCGACGACGTGCCGGACGACGCTGAGGCCGACGCCGGTGCCGCGTACCTGCGCGTCGACGGCGCGCCGGCCGCGATAGAACGGTTTGAAGACGTGCGGCAGATCGGCGGCGTCGATGCCGAGGCCGCGATCGGCCACCGTGATCTGGACGCGCCGAGCCGCTCCGTTGGCGAGATGCGCGCTCACGTCGACGCTGCCGCCGCGAGCGCTGTATTTGACGGCGTTGCCGATGACGTTCTGCACGGCGGAGCGCAGCGCATCGCGATCGCCAACGATCGGCGGCAGCGCGCCGTTCTGATGCACCGTGAGCGCGACGCCGCGATCGTCGGCATCGCGGCGAACCGCGTCGGCCGCCTCGGCCATCAGCTTCGGCACGTCAACCGCCGCGCGCCCGCGCATCGCCGTGCCGGCGCTGATGCCGGCAAATTCCATCACCCGCTCGACCATGTCGCCGAGCCGGCGCCCCTCCGTCTCGATCAGCGCGCCGTAGCGCTTCACCTGATTCCCGTCGGCCACCACGCCGTCGGCGAGGTTCTCCCCGGCCGAGCAGATCACCGCCAGCGGCGTCCGCAGCTCGTGCGACACCGCGGCGACAAACTCCATCTGCTGGCGCGCCAGCCGCCGCTGGCGCGCGGCCGAGGCGAGCGCCAGCAGCAGGCTGGCGGCAAGCAGCCCGAGCACGGTGAGGCTGATCGCCAGGTTGCGCCGCCGCGATCGCGCGACGATTGATTCGAGCGAGCCGTCGCGATGGCGGACGCGCACTTCCCAGGCGCCCTGATCGTCGCCGCCGGTCATCAGCACTCGCCGGCCGTCGGGCGCGGGAGCGCGGCGGACGATGGTGATGGCGAGGCGATCGGCCGGTTCGCCCGGCGTGTGACCGCGGCCCGCGGCGACGCGCGACACCTCGTTCATCCGCAGGTCGAACACGCCGGTCGTCACGTCAGCGGCCGCGCGCTCGATCGCCGCGCCGTTACTGAACACGACCGACGCCGGCCCGTCGCGGCGGACGACGGTGACCAGATATTCGGACGCGCTGCCGTCGCCGAAATGCTTCGCGACCAGCGGCTGGACCAGATCGCGGCGGAGCGCATCGGCATCGAGGGCGACGATCAGCACGCGCCCTTCGGCGCCAGGCGTCGGGTGAACTGCGACCTCACTTCCGATCTTCGTCGCCGTGAGATGAGGGACCGGGATGATGAGCGCCGGGATGTCGGCCTCGAGCGCGTCGGCCATCATCAGCGGACGGGGCAGGCCGGCGAGCTGCGGCAACCGAGGTCCGCGGCGCAGCAGCTCCTGGAATTCGCGCGGCCACTCCGTGGATGCGAGCGTGCGCGCGGCCGGATCGAAGCGCTGGATCGTCGCGGTCTCGATCGTCGCGCCCGATGCGATGTAGATCCCGCGAACGATCGCCGGCGCCGGCGTCGCCGCCTGCCACGCGGCAAACGCGCCGGCGATGGCTGCCGCCGGATCGCCGTCGAGCAGGTCGGGGTCGACATGGAAGGCGAGGAACAGCCGCGTGATCTCGCCATCGAACTCCTGCGCGAACGCCGACGCGCGCGTGCGCAGGCCGGCGCGCATCCGCTCGCGCTCCGCCTCGCTGACTTCGCCGAGCCAGCGATGCTGCAGCGTCGCCACTGCCGCGAGGGCGACGAGCATGACGATGGCAGCGGGCAGCTGCCAGTGAATGCGGCGCACGAATCCACTTTACGCGAAAGAGGAGCGCCCAGCGGCGCGCTTTACATTTCTTACAAAACGATTGCCGAGAGATAACAACTTCGCGCGCGGCGGATCGTCATACTCGGAAAGCGCGCGCCGCACAATGTCGCGCGCTGCGCAAGAGGGTCCCGCCGTAGCTCGCGCACGTCGACGAATCGGCGCGAGCGAAGGCGGGTGAGGCAGGTGGGTCGGGTAGGGCAGGGCGCCTTCGCGCCTTCGGCGCTCAGCGCAGGTTTCACGAGGTGACGCATATGCAGCGGTTGATTGTTTCGTTGATCTCGCTCGCGATGACGCTGGGCGGACTGGCGGCGCGGGCGGCGGGCGACACGAAAGCGGAGCAGCTGCTGGCGCAGGCGCGCGCGGCGCTCGGCGGCGAGAAGAACCTCGCCAAGGTGCAGGGGCTGTCGGCGACAGGCACTTATCAACGCGAGGTCGGCGATCGCCAGGTGAACGGCGACGTCACCATCGATCTGCAGCTGCCGGACAGGATGCTGCGCACCGAGAGCATGCGTCCGATGGGCGACGCGACGATCGAGATCCTGCAGGGGATCAATGGCGACCAGGTGCTGCGCAACAGCCGCACGATCGGCGGCGGCCCCGGCATGATGGTGCGGATCGCGCCGCCGCCGGGCGGCGCCGACGGCGACGCGCAGGCGCTGCGGAACCAGCGTGCCGACATGGCGCGCTTCACGCTGGCGCTGCTGCTCGCCGCGCCGGCGGCGATGCCGCTCGAATTCGCCTACGGCGGCGAAGCGGAGTCGGACGAGGGGAAGGCCGATGTGGTGGACGCGAAGGGCCCGGGCAGCTTCGCGGCGCGGCTGTTCCTCGATCAGAAAACGCACCGGCCGGTGATGTTGACCTACCGTGGCGCGGCGCCGCGGATGATGATGCGGACGCTGCGCGGCGACGCTCCGCCGCCTGGCGCGGGCGTGCCGCCGGGAATCCCCGCCGGCGAGCTGCCGCCGCCGCAGATCGTCGACATCCAGCTGTTCCTCGACGACTACCGCAGCGTCGACGGCGTCCAGCTGCCGCATCACCTCTCTCGGTCGATCGACGGCAAGCCGAACGAGGACATCACGTTCAAGACGATCCGGGTCAATCCGTCATTCAAGGCGGACGCATTCACGGCGAAGTAGGCCAGGTGGGGCTGGCAGGGCGGGTGGGGCAGGTGGGGCCCGCCTCCGCGCCAAAGGCGCTCCGGCGAAGTCTCGCCGTAGCTCGCGTCCATTTGAGCGCGACAAGGCGGACAGGTGGGGCAAGTAGGTGGGCTGGTAGCGCACGTAGGGCAGGTGAGCAGTGATGAGGGTCACAGGGATCAGGGCCAGGTTATCGATGCTGGCGGTTTTGTGGGTTGTGTGGCTCACAGCGGCGCACGCGAGCGCGCAGGTGGCGGGCAACGCGGCAACGCTGCGGGTGACGGTCGTCGATCCGAGCGGCGCGGTGATTGTCGGCGCGCGCGTCCGCGTTGCTGACGCCTCCGCCGACACCGGCGCGCGCGGCGACGCTGTGTTCGCAGCGCTCGAGCCGGGACGCTACACGATCCAGGTCGAAGCGGCCGGGTTCGAGCCGGCGACCATCCGCGACGTGCGCGTCCGTTCCGGCGAGAACCGGCGCGACGTGAAGCTGGCGATCGCGCGGCTCGCGGAAACGGTGCAGGTCGGCCGCGACCCGCGCGAGCGCGCAAGCGATCCGCGCAGCGACGCCTTTGCCACCATCCTGTCGCAGCAGCAGATCGACGAACTGCCGGACGATCCCGACGAGATGGAGCAGGCGCTGCGCGAGATGGCCGGCCCCGGCGCGGTGCTGCGGGTGAACGGCTTCCGCGGCGGCCGGCTGCCGCCGAAGAGCCAGATTCAGCAGATCCGCTTCCGCCGCAACATGTTCGCGGCCGATGCCCACGAGCCCGGCTTCATCGCCGTCGACATCGTCACCAAACCGGGCATGGACAGCTGGCGCGGATCGACCAGCCTCGGCTTCCGCGACGCGGCGCTGAACGCGCGCAACGCCTTCGCGCCGACCAAAGGCGACGAACAGCACGAGCGCTACGGCTTCGCGCTCAACGGTCCGCTGTGGAAGCAACACACGTCGCTGTCGTTGTCCGCCGACGGCACCGACGCCTTCGACACGAGGACGATCGTCGCGGCGCTGCCGTCGGGGTACTTCGCCGATTCGATTCGCAAGCCGAACGCGGCGTTGAACGTCACCGCGCGGATCGAGCACGCGCTGTCGAAGTCGCAGATGCTCCGCGCCGAGCTGCAGCGCAACGAGTCGACGAACGAGAACCTCGGCGTCGGCGACTTCGACCTGGTCGAGCGCGGCTACTCGCAAGAGCGCACCGAAGCGGTGATGCGGGGCTCGATTGGCGGCGCGATCGGCAAGGCGCTCTACAACGAGCTGCGTCTCCAGTGGCGCGGCGACAACGTCTCGTTCGCCCCGGCGAGCGCGACGCCGGCGGTGCTGGTGCTGAACGCCTTCAACGCCGGCGGCGCGCAGATGGCCGGCTCCCGCGGCGCCAGCGTCGTCACGCTGGCCAACGATCTCGACATCGCGGTTGGACGCCACGCCATCCGCACCGGCATCCTCCTCGATGCCGGTCGCTACCGCACCGACGAGCGCCGCAACACGGGCGGCACGTTCACGTTCGCCAGCCTCGAGGAGTACGCCGCCGGCCGGCCGACCACCTACACGCGCAACATCGGCGAGCCGGCGCTGAGCATCTCGCAGGCCGAGCTCGCGCTCTACGTGCAGGACGACATACGGGTGCGGAAGGCGCTGACGATCAGCGCCGGCCTGCGGCAGGAGTTCCAGAGCCACATCGGCGGCCTCAACCTGGCGCCGCGCGGCGGCATCGCCTGGTCGCCGTTCCGCAGCGGCAGGACGAGCGTGCGCGCCGGCGGCGGCATCTTCTTCGACTGGCTCGACGCCCAAACCTACGAGCAGGCCGCACAGCTCGACGGCACGCATCAGCAGATCGAAACCATCATGCAGCCGGGTTATCCGGACGCGCTCGTCGGTGCGACGCCGATCGTGCTGCCCGCCGGCCGCGTGCAGTTCGCCCGCGATCTCAATCAGCCGCGGCTGGTCGAAGCGATCGCCGGCGTCGAGCAGGCGCTGCCAGGCGAGGTTCGCGTCAACGCGATGTACATGCGGCGGCGCGGCTCCAACCTGCTCCGCGGCGTCAACATCAACGCGCCGTTCGCCGGCGTCCGGCCGGATCCGGCGCTGGGCACGGTGACCGAGATCCAGTCGATCGGTCGATCGCAGCTCGACTCGCTCAGTGTCAACGTCAACTACGCGCGGCCGCAGCAGCGGTTGTTCCTCGCCGCCAACTACACGATCGGGCGCTCGCGCGACGAGGCGGACAGCGCGTTCAGCCTCCCGGCGAACAACTACGATCTGGCCGGCGAGCTCGGGCCGTCGCTCGGCTACCCGACGCATCGCTTCATGAGCATGGCGAACCTGCCGCTGAAGAAGCGCTTCCGCCTCGGCACGTCGGTGCGCGCGCTGTCGGCGCTTCCCTACAACATCACGACCGGGCGGGACGACAACGGCGATACGGTCAGCAGCGATCGCCCCGACGGCGTCGGCCGCAACAGCGGACGCGGCCGCGCGCAGATCGATCTTGGATTGCGCCTCAGCTGGAGCGCCGGCTTTGGCGGCGCGGCGGCGGCGCCGGCGGGACCGCAGGTGCGCATCTTCCGCGGCGACAATGCCGATCCGCTGTCCGGAATGCCCGGCGGCCTCGATGGGCAGAAGCGCTACTCGGTGGAGTTGTACGCACAGGCGTACAACGCGCTGAATCGCGTCAACCCGCTCAACTTCAGCGGCGTGCTGACGTCGCCGTTCTTCGGACAGGCAACGTCGGCGGCTGCGGCGAGGCGCGTTGAAGTGGGAACGAGGTTTAGCTTCTGAGTCGGGGCTGGGGTGGGCGCCGCGGCTTGGCCGCGGCTCCAGGGGCTGGGGGCTGGCTGAACACGCTCGCCGAATGTTGCTGGTCAGCAACGCCCGGGCCCAAGCGACCGCCAGCCCCTAGCCTCGAGCCCCTATTCCGCGGCTACAACCTGCCCGGCGATTTCTCGTCGACGCGGTTCTTCGTGAGCTCGTACAACGCGATGCCGGTGGCGACCGCGACGTTCAGCGAATCGACGTCACCGCCGATCGGAATGCGCACGCGGTAGTCGGCCGCGCGTTCGACGCCGGCCGTCAGCCCCGCGCCTTCAGTGCCGACGACCAGCGCGAGCTTCGCGGGGCGCGCGCGTGCGGCAAATGCGTCGAGCGTCTGCGATGGCTCTCGCGGCGTCAGCGCGACGATGGCGAAGCCGGCACGCTGCACGTGCGCGAGAACACCCGGCCAGTCGCGCTCGCCGGCGCGCGCGAAGGGAACGCGCAGCACGGCCGCCATCGAGGTGCGGATCGCCTTGCGATAGAACGGATCGCAGCAGGTCGGGCTGAGCAGCACGCCGCCGGCGCCAAACGCGGCGGCATTTCGAAACACGCCGCCGACGTTGTCGGCGTTGGTCACCGCTTCCATCACCACGACCGTCGTCGCGCGCGCGAGCAGCTCGTCGAGGGCGGTCGGCGGCGGCATGTGGACGAGCGCAAGGCAGCCGCGGTGGACGTCGTAGCCGGCAATCGCCGACAGGTCCGGCTGCGACGCGACGAGAACCGGCACCAGCGGATCGATCGACGCGAGCGCCGGCGCAAGGTCGGCGTGCGCGGCCGGCGTCAGCAGCAGCGAGTGCAGGCGGTAGCGGCGATCCTCGAGGACACGGCGAACGACGAGGCGCCCTTCGGCGATGAAGAGATTGCGTGCGCGGATGAGGTCGGCGTCGCGGGTGGCACGATAGGGGTCGGCCCGCGGATCGGCGGCTGAAAGAAGGGATTCGATCATTTCAAACAGGAACTGTCAACGCTCGGCGGCGTCGGCCCGTCTAAGGAACGACTAAAGGACCGCCGCCATGGGCCACCTGTCACGCGACCTTCGTTACGCGCTCCGCGGGCTGGCACGCTCGCCGCTCTTCACTGCCGTCGCCCTGCTGTCGGTCGCGCTCGGCATCGGCGCCAACACCGCCATCTTCACCCTGGTCGACGAGATCCTGCTCCGCCGGCTGCCGGTCCGCGAGCCCGACCAGCTGGTGCTGTTCAACGGCCCGCGCAACCATTACGGCAGCAACTCGGGCGGCAACATGCTGTCGTTCCCGATGTACGAAGACTTCCGCGAGAGCTTCGTCGACACCGGCGCCCCGCCGACACTGCGGCGCGTCACCGCGCCGGTCGGCGTGAGCCCGACGTCGCCGCCGATTTTCACCGGCATGTTCGCACGGCGCGCGGTGGCGATGAACGTCGGCGCCAACGGCCAGACCGAGCGCGTGCCGGGCGAGCTGGTGTCGGGCACCTTCTTCCAGGTGCTGGGCGTCGGCGCGGCCGTCGGCCGCGTCATCGTCCCCGACGACGACAAGGAGATCGGCGGCACCCCGGTGGCGGTGCTGAGCTACGACTACTGGCGCACCCGCTTCGGCGGCGACCCGCAGATTGTCGGCCGGACGATCACCGTCAGCAACCACGCGCTCACCGTGATCGGCGTCTCGCAGGCGGGCTTCGACGGCGTCGACATCGGCTACGCGCCGCGCATCCGCGTGCCGCTGCTGATGAAGGCCGCGATGACGCCGAACTGGGACGACGTCGAGAACCGGCGCAGCCGCTGGGTGAACGTGTTCGGCCGGTTGAAGCCGGGCGTGTCGCTCGATCAGGCGAAGGCGTCGCTGCAGCCATTCTTCCACGCGATCCTCGAGCAGGAGGTACAGGCGCCGCCGTTTGCCAAAACCACGTCGTATACGCGCGAGGAGTTCCTCAAAGGCACGGTCGATCTGCTGCCGGCGTCGCAGGGGCGCTCGCCGATCCGGCAGCAGCTTTCGCAGCCGCTGTGGCTGCTCCTCGGCATCGTCGCCGGCGTGCTGCTGATCGCGTGCGCCAACGTCGCCAGCCTGCTGATCGCGCGCGCCACGGCGCGGCAGAAAGAGATTGCCGTGCGGCTCGCCCTCGGAGCCAGCCGCCGCCGCATCGTCGGCCAGCTGCTGGTCGAGAGCGTGCTGCTCGCCGGGGCCGGCGGGGTGCTCGGCCTGATGATCGCCTCCTGGACGACGCGCTTCCTGCTCGGCTTCCTGCCGACCACCGAGGCGTCGCACGTCATTTCCGGATCGATCGACACGCGCATCCTGGCGTTCAACTTCGCGCTGTCGCTGGCGACGGGGCTGCTGTTCGGGCTGGTGCCGGCGCTGCGGTCGACGCGGCCGGACCTGGCGCCGACGCTGAAGGATCAGATCGGCGCGGTGGTCGGTGGCGGCGGCGGCGTCCGCCTGCGCAAGGGGCTGGTCATCGCGCAGGTCACGATCTCGGTGCTGCTGCTGGTCAGCGCGGGGCTCTTCATCCGCAGCCTGCGGGCGCTGCGGCTGCTCGACCTCGGGCTGAACACCGACAACCTGATTGCGTTCAACATCTCGCCGACGCTCAGCGGCTACACGCCGCTGCAGACCAAGGCCTTCAACCGGCAGCTGGTCGAGCGCGTGCGCGCGCTGCCTGGCGTCAGCGCGATGGCGTTCGCGCAAATCGGCCTGCTCGAAGGGAACGAATGGGACAGCTCGATGTCGGTCGAGGGCTACGAGCCGAAGCCGGGCGAGCACATGAACCCGTACTGCAACGCGGTCAGCCCCGATTACTTCAAGACGATGGGCATTCCGCTGCTGGCCGGGCGCGACTTCGATCAGCGCGACGTGCGCTTCGAGCCGCCGCCGGCCAACACCGCCGACTTCGCGCCGCTCTACCAGGTGGCGATCGTCAACGAAAGCTACGCGAAGCACTATTTCGGCGACCGCAGCCCGATCGGCCGCCATATCGGGTTCGGCACCAACCCGGGCACCAAGACGCCGATTGAAATCATCGGCGTCGTCAAGGACGCGAAGTACACCGGGGTCCGCGACGACATCCCGCGCACCGTCTACTTCGCGTTCCTCGAAAGCGATTTCGCCGGCAGCTCGGTGATGTACGTCCGCACCTCGAATCGACCCGAGACCGCATTTGGCGCGATCCGGGAGGCCGCGCGCGGCCTCGACGCGAACATCCCGGTGTTCAACCTGCGAACCCTCGACCAGCAGATCGATCAGTCGCTGCTCAACGATCGCCTGACCGCGACGCTGTCGACCGCGTTCGGCGTGCTGGCGACGCTGCTGGCGGTGATCGGCCTCTACGGCGTGATGGCGTACACGGTCGCGCGCCGCACGCGCGAAATCGGCGTGCGGATGGCGCTCGGCGCGGTGCAGGGCGACGTGGTGTGGCTGGTGATGCGGGAAGTGCTGATGCTGGTCGGGACCGGCCTGGTTCTGGGGCTCGTCGCGTCGTGGGCCGCGGGACGACTGATCGGCAGCCAGCTGTACGGCGTCACCGCCAACGATCCGGTCACCATCGCGGGCGCGGCGGGGCTGCTGCTCGCGGTCGCGCTGCTGGCGGGGTATCTTCCTGCGCGGCGGGCGACGCGCGTCAACCCGGTGCGCGCGCTGCGCTATGAGTAAAGCGCGCGGACGGGAGCGAAGCGCGCTACACTCCGCCGCATGAAACGCATCTTTCTTCTCCTCATCGCGGCCGCCGCCACGGCCTGCACGCAGGCGACCCCCGAGCAGCAGATCGTCAACGACGCCGCCGCGGCGCTCGGCGGGCGCGATCGCGTGCTCGCCGTCAAAACCCTGGTCATCGAAGGCGAGGGCTCCAACGGCAACCTTGGCCAGGACATGACACCGGACGCCGCCGGCCAGGCATTCGTGCTGTCGAACTACAAGCGGTCGATCGACGTCGCCGGCGAACGCGCGCGCACCGAGCAGACCCGCACGCCGAACTTTGCCTACTTCCAGGGC
>Ga0207675_100001963_pt1 | contig 20502 bp, 13 predicted proteins | sample KBSSwiS42_FD_184305 | JGI IMG/M metagenome (GOLD analysis project Ga0207675, IMG submission 184305) | Switchgrass rhizosphere microbial communities from Kellogg Biological Station, Michigan, USA - KBS Switchgrass S4-2 (SPAdes) (version 2) | ecosystem: Host-associated > Plants > Roots >...
TGCTCGACCACCCGCTTCGCGATCCGCCCAAGCTGCAGGCGCACGATGTTCGACAGCATCGCGTCGCTCAACGGGTAATACGGAATCGTAACCAGCCGGCCGAGGAGCGCGGCGGGGAACTTCTTCAGGAGCGGCTCGCGCAGGCCCTTGGCGATGCCCTCGGGCTCCGGCATCAGCTCGGGATCCTTGCACATGGCCATGATCAGATCCGTACCTACATTCGACGTCAGCAGGATGATCGTGTTCCGGAAGTCGATGCGCCGCCCTTCGCCGTCCTCCATCCAGCCCTTGTCGAAGACCTGGAAGAACAGCTCGTGGACGTCCGAGTGCGCCTTCTCGACCTCATCCAGCAGCACCACGCTGTACGGCCGGCGCCGCACCGCTTCGGTCAGCACGCCCCCTTCACCGTACCCTACGTATCCAGGCGGCGATCCCTTGAGCGTCGAGACCGTGTGCGCCTCCTGGAACTCGCTCATGTTGATGGTGATGACGTTCTGCTCGCCGCCGTAGAGCGCCTCGGCCAGCGTCAGGGCGGTTTCGGTCTTGCCGACGCCCGACGGGCCGCACAGCATGAAGACGCCGATCGGCTTGTTCGGGTTATCGAGCTTGGCGCGCGAGGTCTGGATGCGCTTCGCGATCATGTCGAGCGCGTGACGCTGGCCGATGACGCGCTGGTTGAGCGCGTGCGCCAGGTTCAGCACCGTCTCGATCTCGTTCTTCACCATGCGGCCGACCGGCACGCCGGTCCAGTCCTGCACGACGGATCCGACGGCCTGCTCGTCCACGCTCGGCAGAATCAGCGGCGACTCGCCCTGCAGCGTCGACAGCTGCGCCTGCAGCTCCGCAAGCTCGCCGAGCAGCTTCTGCCGTTCTTCCGGCGTCACCGCTTCGGCGGCCGGCGCGGCGGCCGCGGCGGGCGTCTTCTGTGCCTCCGCGGCCTGCTCCAGCTTGCTGCCGGTGCCCTCGACCGGCTCGCTGCCCTTCCGCAGCGTGGCGCGGATGCCGAGGACCTTCTCCACCAGATCGCGCTCGGCGGACCATCGCTCCTCCAGCTTCGCGCGGTTCTGCTCGCTCGAGGCGAGCCGCTCTTCCACCGACTTCCGGCGTTCGTCCGCGTTGATGCCGACCGCCTCCTCGCGGCCGATGATCTCCATCTCGGTCCGCAGCGCCTCGATCGTCCTGCGGCAGTCCTCGAGCTCCGGCGGCACGCCGTGCTGGCTGATCGCGACGCGGGCGCACGCCGTATCGAGCAGGCTCACCGCCTTGTCGGGCAGCTGCCGCCCGGGGATGTAACGGTGCGACAGCCGGACCGCCGCCTCGAGCGCCTCGTCGAGCACCTGCACCTTGTGGTGCTTCTCGAGGATCGACGCCACGCCGCGCACCATCAGGATCGCCTTGTCCTCGGTCGGCTCCTCGACCTTCACCACCTGGAAGCGGCGCGTCAGCGCCGGGTCCTTCTCGATGTACTTCTTGTATTCCGCCCACGTCGTCGCCGCGATCGTGCGCAGCGTGCCGCGCGCGAGCGCGGGCTTCAGCAGGTTCGCGGCGTCGCCGGTGCCCGCCGCTCCGCCGGCGCCGATGAGCGTGTGCGCTTCGTCGATGAACAGGATGATCGGCTTGGGCGAGGCCTGGACTTCGTCGATGACCTGCCGCAGCCGGTTCTCGAACTCGCCTTTCATGCTCGCGCCGGCCTGCAGGAGCCCGATGTCGAGCGTGTACAACGACACGTTCTGCAGCGGCGGCGGCACATCGCCCTGCGCCAGCCGCAGCGCGAAGCCTTCGACCACGGCGGTCTTGCCGACGCCCGCCTCGCCGGTCAGGATCGGGTTGTTCTGCCGGCGGCGCATCAGGATGTCGACGATCTGGCGGATCTCTTCGTCACGGCCGCTCACCGGATCGATCTCGCCTTTGCGCGCCTTCTCGGTCAGGTTCGTCGCAAAGCGCTTGAGCGCCTCCTGCTTGCCCATCTGCGCCGGCGCCATGGCGTCGCTGGCCTCGCCCGGCGCGGCCATCGACGAGCCGTCGGTGGCGCCGAGCCGGTCCTCCGGCGAGCCGTTGACGATCTTCGCGAACTCCTCCGTCAGCGTATCGCTCTTGATTTTCTCGAACTGGCGCGAGATCGCGATCATCGCATTGCGCAATGACGGCGTCTTCAGCATCCCGACGACCAGGTGCCCGGTGCGGACGCGCGGCTCGCCGAACATCAGCGTGCCGTAGACCCAGCCGCGCTCGACGGCGTTCTCGACGTGGGCGGACAGATCCGAGATCGAGCTCGCGCCGCGCGGCAGGCGATCGAGCGCCTCGGTGATGTCCTTCGCCACCCGCGACGCGTCGAGCTCGAAGTGCCGGACGATGCGGTGGAGATCGGAATCCTGGGTCTGCAGGATCTGCTGGATCCAGTGCACCAGTTCGACATACGGGTTGCCCCGCAGCTTGCAGAACACCGTGGCGCCCTCGATCGCCTTGTACGCGAGGCTATTCAGCTTGCCGAACAGGGCAGAACGGGGGATCTCACTCATGCGGCGCGTACTCCCTTTGCGACCAACGCTTCTGCATCAATGCACACATCGTTCGCGGGCGCGGTCGATCGCCGGCGCCCGAGCCAGGTGGTCCAGCCCAATCGCTGCCCGGCGCCGAGCGACAGCGACGGCACCTCGTTGTGCTTCAGGAGCAGGCGGACATCGTAGTCGAGCTCGAAACAGAGGTAGGTCCTGACCCAGTCGGTCAGCTTCCTGAGCGGCGCGCCGCCGGGCAGAAAGCTTTCGTACTGCGCGATGGTCAGCGGACCGAGATGAATCCTGAACTTGTGCTGACGGTCCCACACGCGGCCGCCGAGGACGGCCCCCGACCCGAGCGTGGCGCCCTCGGCCGACAGATACGTGCGCTCGCCGCGGCTCAACGACATCCAATGGCCGACGAACTCCTCGATCTGCACCGGCACACGGAAAAAGTGCTGGAGAATCTGCGCCAGCCCCTCGGCATTGCGCACCTGGCGGATGAGCGCGCCGACGTGAAAGAACTTGGCCAGGTCCGGCAGCGTGTCGCGATCGCGAAACGCCGCCGGCGACATGCCCAGGAACGCGCCGACGTAGGCCGTGAAGCGATCCTCTTTCGGGCGATCGCGGTTGACGGCCGGCTGCGCCTGGGCCCAGGCGCGGTAGAACAGCGCGAGGAACCGGTGATGAAAGACGTCGAGAAACCGGCAGAGCGTCGGATCGCCCGCATGCTGCAGGCGCTCGTGCGCATATTCGGTGAGGTGAATCGGCAGCGGGCCGTTGGGGCCGAACAGGCCGAAGAGCCTCACCTGCAGTCTCGGGACGCGGCCATCGCGCACGCTGAACGACGACAGCGGCGCCGGCGCAAACGAGAGATCGGGATCCTGTCCCAGCCGCACCGGCTCGTCGACCGGCCGCAGCGCCCGGCCCCAGCGCGGCTTCTCGTCGTGCAGGCACTCGAGCCGGCGCAGCGTCTGGTAGAAATCGAACTTGTAGGGCGCCGCCGCCAGCTCCGCGAAGAAGATCAGAGCGTCGGCCTGGCGCCCCATTGCATCCCCCATCGATTGATCTCCCCGCGCCCTTCGGATCGCAGCACGGTTTCCGTGAACGCGTTGATTGACACGTGACGCGCAAAATACCGATCGAGCACCGCCCCGAACAGGTAGGCGCTGCCCCCCTCGAACGCCAGCTCGTCGATCTGCAGGATGATTTCGAGCCCGCGGCCGAACGCGAGCGGGCCCGGCGCACGCAGCCGGCGCACGACCCGGCCGATGCGCACCGATCGGATCCCCTCAATCTGCCGCCTGGCGCTCACGTCGGCGCTCGCCGCGTAGAGCTCGAGGAGATCGCGCAGCGCCGCCGCCCCCTCCTCCGGCGTCGACTGCACGAGCGACAGATAGTTGAGCGACAGATGACTGACGGCGCGCCACGACACCGCGCCATCCGCCAGCGGGCCGTAGGGACGGCTCGGGCCGCTCAACACGCGGATGCTCGCCACGGGAGCGGCCACGTCCAGCGACAGGTCGGTCGTGCCGATGCCCATCGGCATCTGCAGCACGAGGTCCCGATTGGTGCACAGCGCCTGAATCGACAGCTGGCGCAGGTCGCCGCTGAACGGCGCCTGCGCCGCATCGACAAGCGTCAGGAACACCTCGGTGCCGACGTAGCTCGACCTGGAGCCGCGGCGCCTCGCGGTGGCCGAGATCAGGCGCGGCTCGCGCCGCGTCGTGTAGTAGGCGGTCTGCTGATGGTCCAGGTCGCTGCTGTAGGCCGAGTAGAACGGCAGAAACTCCTGTTCGCTCTCCGTGGCGATGCCATGTCCGACGACGTTGGTCACCTGATAGATCTCGAAGTCGAGCGGCCTCGTCCGGTCGGCGACGACGTGATACTCGTGGGCGCTGTCGCCGACATGGATGCGATCGGCGCGCTTGTGGAACAGGTTGACCGCCGGCGTGCAGAACAGCGCCAGATTCGACGCGTCGACGACGCTCTCGAGCGTCGCCTCGCCGCGGCCGAGGAGAATCACCAGCTCCGCCTGGTCGCCATCGACGCGCTTCAAGGCGCGCGCGAGCCCGGTCAGCTCGAAAAAGCGGAAGCGCGGCGGAAACGAAAAATATTCCTGCAACAGGCGGTAGCCCTGAAACGACCGCAGCGTCACCGGCAGCAGCGCCTCGTCGTCGCTGAAACCGACCGGCTGCACCGACGCCGCCGGCAGAAACTCGTGCCACCGCTTCGCGCCTTTGCCCGGCAGCACCAGGGTCCCGAGAGGCGTCGCCAGGCACAACTCGTAGAGCTTGTTGGCCACGTCGTCGCGCCCGGTGAGGTAGAAGCACAAGCGGTCGATCGCCGTTTCCTTGAACTTCAGCCCGGCGGTCGTCTTCAGCCGAATCCGCAGGCCGCCCTTGATGCGCTGCTGCGCCACCGGCAGCGTGTTGAGCGGCAGATCGGGCGCGAACGAGAAGTAGTTCGCCGACACGATCTCCACCGGCCACAGCGTCACGTTGTGCGCCGTGCGGAATTCACAGGCGGTCGCATCGTCACCGGCGAGCACGCTCGACAGCGTGCTGCCGCGCGGCACCATGGGACCTCCCGCCAGGTTGGGGTCGTTCGCATCCGGCTTGAGCTGTGCGACGAGCATCGACGGGGTCGGCGCCAGGTAGTGGGGATAGACGATCTCGAGCAGCGCCTGCGTGAAGCGCGGGAACTCGGCGTCGATCTTGAGCTGCACGCGCGCGGCGAGAAAGGCGACGCCTTCGAGCAGCCGTTCGACGTACGGATCGGCCACCTCCAGCCCGTGCATCCCGAGCCGGGCGGCGATCTTCGGGAACTGCTGCGCGAACTCGGCGCCGGTCTCCCGTAGATGCTGCAGCTCGAGGTTGTAGTACTGGAGGAGGCGGGGGTCCATCACGCCACCCGCGGCGGCGAGATGAGGTCGGTGACCCGCACTTTCCCGGTCTCGAGGTCGAAGTCGGTGCGGACGAGGAATTCGAGCGGCACCGGCTGCGCCCAGAGCTGGCCGTGGATCTCGACGCCGATGACGTTGTGATGATCGAGGTTCCCGGCCTCGATCAGGGTCTTGATCTCGAGGGTCGAGGGCAGGATGCGCGGCTCGAAGGTCAGGATGGCTTCGCGGATGGCGCGGGTGAGGTCGGTCACGTCGAGCGACGAGGAGACCTTGCCGGACATCGCCGGCAGCCCGAAATTCAACACCGACCGGCGCACGAACGGCGCCTTCGCCAGCGAGTTGACCGCTTCGAGCTGGGTGGCGTTGAACAGCCAGGCGAGATCGCGCAAGACCGACTCGCGCATGCGCCGCTTCGACAGCACGCGGGCCTCGCGGGGCTCCAGCGTCTTGTCCGGTTCGTCGTCTGTCAGCCGATCGAGCAACGCCGGCTGCAGGCGCTCCTGCGGCGGCAGTTGTTCAGCCATGGTCGCCGGCAGGCTCCGCCGTCTCCTCCGCGCTGCCGGTGAGCGAGATGGTGCGGACTTCCATGATCGGCGTGTCGTCGGTATCGGTGGCGAGGATGCGCTGGCCGAGACCGCGGTGCGTGTCGGGGCCCATCTCTTCCCACACCGTCTTGCGCGCCAGCGCGATCAGGCCGTCGCCGGCGCTCTCCGACCCGGGATACCTGGTCGGAATCAGCGCGACCGATTCGCCGCCATTCTCGAATTGCAGGTGCGCCGCGGTCCAGACCATGTCGCGCAGGTCCGAGGGCGGCTCGAGCTCGATCTTGGCCAGCCGGGAGAAGGGCACCCAGTAGTAGCGGCCGTTGATGACCGCTTCGAGGACCGGGCCGAGGCGGGAGTCGGCGTCGGCGATCCAGGTGAACGCACGGCCGTCGATATCGCCCTGCGACGTCGGGGCTTCCTCGAAGGCGGCGGCCCGCAGTTCGTGCGATCGCCCGCCGTCGCCGCGTCCGGCGACCAGCAGCGACTCGATGAGCAGCGCCAGCCACTGTTCGGGCTGGCCGAAGATCATCGGCGATTTCTTCCCCTCGAAGACTTCGCTGCGGACCGCTTCACAGCGCACGGCGGCGTCGTAGGTCTGCGCCATGGCCATCGCGTCGGGGCTGAGGCTCGACGCGACGTTCAGCTGGTTGAGCGCGCGCTCCCACTGCCCGAGCACGCACAGCAACTGAAACAGGAAGATGCGCAGCTTAGGATCGGCCGGTGCGGCGCGCACCTGATCCTGCAATTGAGCCAGCGCGGCGACGGGATCGCCACCTTTCAGACTCAATTCGGCGACATTGGCGAGGCTCATGGTGTGACATCTCTACGAAGTCGAAAGTCTGAAGTCTGAAGTCTGAAGTCTGTGAAGTCAGGCTGACGTGGCCGTTCAAACTTCAGACTTCGTACTTCAGACTTGCTCAAGGCCGCGTTTTTTGCAGCCGCCCGCTAAGCCTGGTCACTCCATTGATCCGCGAAGGTCATGCTGCCCTGCGGCAGCCCGTCCTTCCCTTGCGGCACGTACTCGACTTCGATCTTGTTGAACGAGAAACTGACGCGCTCGACGATGTCGGGGGTGCTGGCCGTCTCGACGGTGTCGACGATGAGCGAGACCACGCGGCCCTGCTCGATCGTGATCTTCAGGTATTCGAGCTGGCTCTTGCCCGCCTTCCGCAGGGTCAGCACCGCTTTCTGGATCGGCTCGTTGGTCCGCAGCGCGCCCATCAATGCCGTCGAGGCGCTGTCGACGCGCTTCACGATCCGGAGATCGTTGATCGTGGCTTTCCCCGTGGCGGTGCCGCCACCGATGCTGGGTTTGGCGACCATCCCCCACGACCAGCTCACGACCTCGATCTCGCCCTTGTGCTGATCGTCCTGCGACTCGCCTTTGATCAGGCCATGCTTGGCGCCCTTGACCATCAGGAACATGTCACCGGCGCCGCCGCTCACATTCGGGGCCACGTTCGTCAACTTTCTGTTGAATGGCCGTCCACGTGGGCGGCTCTCATCATCGACCGAACCGTGCGATCACCACGAGGTGCCGCCCGAGGGCGGCGCGGTGTCACCGGCGCGGCTGCGGGCCAGGGTGACACCGCCGTCCCGCGGAGCCTAGCCTTCCTTGTTGCCCTTGATGTCGTACTTGAAGTGGAGCCCGGCGTCGAGCGACCCGTCGGCCTTCTGCGGCTTGTATTCCAGGTCGACCTTCGCACACTGCATCGCCACGCTCTCCGCGGTCGCGGCCGAATCGCCCGAGCCGCTCGGGTTGACGCTGGTGATGAGGATGTCGTTCATCTTGATGATGAGGAACTCCTGCTGGCCCTTGCCGGCCTTGCGCACCGTGATCGTCGCTTCCTTGATGTGCTCGCCGGTGGCGCAGGCCTTGAGCAGCACCGGCGACGCCTTGTCGACGTGATGGGTGAAGTTGAAGTCGTTGAAGCTCGCCTTGCCTTCACCGCCGCCGCCGCCGTGGGCCATGGTGCCGCTCTGCGCGACGCCCCACGACCACGAGAGTACTTCGACTTCGTCCTTGTGCTTGCTGTCGAGCGATTCGCCCTTGATGTCACCGATCTTCGCGAAGATGTCTGATGCCATAACGAAGCTCCTGTCCTCTCGATGCGTTTCCGGTTATGGAGGTCCTCGAACTCAACTGGCCTTGGCGGACGGCAGCTTGGAGACCAGCCGCAGCGACACGGTGAGGCCTTCGAGCTGATAGTGCGGGCGAAGGAAGAACTTCGCCGAGTAGTAGCCCGGATTGCCTTCGACTTCCTCCACCTGCACTTCGGCGGCGGCCAGCGGCTTCTGCGCCTTGGTCGTCTCCGAGGAATGGGCCGGATCGCCGTCGACGTAATTCATGATCCACTTCTGCAGCCAGACCTGCATGTCGTCCCGCTCCTTGAAGGAGCCGATCTTGTCGCGCACGATGCACTTCAAGTAGTGGGCGAAGCGGCAGCATGCAAATAGATACGGCAGCCGCGCCGCAAGGTTCGCGTTGGCGGTCGCGTCGGGATCGTCGTACTCGAACGGCTTCTGCAGCGACTGCGCCCCGATGAACGCCGCGAAATCCGAATTCTTGCGGTGCACGAGCGGCATGAACCCGTTCTTCGCCAGCTCCGCCTCGCGCCGGTCGCTGATCGCGATCTCGGTCGGGCACTTCATGTCGACGCCGCCGTCGTCGGTCGGGAAGGTGTGCGTCGGCAGCCCCTCGACCGAGCCGCCCGACTCGATGCCGCGGATGCGCGAGCACCAGCCGTAGAGCTTGAACGAGCGGTTGATGTTGACCGCCATGGCGTAGGCCGCGTTCGCCCACGTGTAGCGGCTGTGGTCGGCCGCGCCGGTGTCTTCCTCGAAGTCGAACTCTTCGACCGGGCTGGTCTTGGAGCCGTACGGCAGCCGCGACAGGTAGCGCGGCATCGCCAGACCGAGATAGCGCGCATCGTCGGACTCGCGCAGCGAACGCCAGGCCGCATACTCGGGCGTCGTGAAGATCTTGGTCAGGTCGCGCGGGTTGGCGAGCTCCTGCCAGGTTTCCATCTGCATCACGGTCGGCGAGGCGCCGGCGATGAACGGCGTGTGCGCCGCGGCGGCCACCTTCGCCATCTCGCCGAGCAGCTCCGCGTCGGGCGGCGTCTGGTCGAAGTAGTAATCGCCGACCAGGCAGCCGAACGGCTCGCCGCCGAACTGCCCGTATTCGGCCTCGTAGACCTTCTTGAACAGCGGGCTCTGATCCCAGGCCGTGCCCTTGTAGCGCTTCAGCGTCTTGCCCAGATCCTGCTTGCTGATGTTCATGAAGCGGATCTTGAGCATCTCGTCGGTCTCGGTGTTGCTGACGAGATAGTGCAGCCCGCGCCAGCCGCCTTCGAGCTTCTGGAAGTCCTGGTGGTGCAGGATCAGGTTGATCTGCTCGGTCAGCTTCTTGTCCAGTTGCGCGATGATCGCTTCAATGGACTTGACGACGTCCGACCCGATCAACTTGGTCTGCGAGAGCGCCTGCTCCGCGAGGGTGCGCACCGCCCGCTCGACGGCTTCCTTCGCTTCGTCGGTTTTCGGCTTGAACTCTTTTCTCAGAAGAGAATCGAATTCGGTGACTTCAACCGCGCCGGTCTCCGCCTGCGGGTCCTGCTGGGATTTGGGGTCAGCCATGGCTGTTCTCCGGTCGAGGGTTGACGCCGCTCACGACTATTTCTCGTCCTGAGGATTCTTCGTCGTCGCCAGCGTCTGCAAGAGCGCCGGGTCCTGGAGGAGCTTGGCGACGAGATCCTCGGCCCCGGATTTGCCGTCCATGTAGGTAATCAGGTTCGACAGCTGCTCGCGGGCTTCGAGCAGCTTGTTGAGCGCGTCGACCTTGCGGGCGATCGCCGCCGGCGAGAAATCTTCCATGCTCTCGAAGGTGAGCTCGACGTTGATGTTGCCCTCGCCGGTCAGCGTATTGGGCACCTGGAAGGCGGCCCGCGGCTTCAGGGCCTTCATCCGGCTGTCGAAGTTGTCGACGTCGATATCGAGGAACTTGCGATCGTCGACCGGCGCCAGCGGCTGCGCGGGCTTGCCCGAGAGATCGGCCAGCACGCCCATGACGAAGGGCAGCTGCACTTTCTTTTCCGCGCCGTACAACTCGACGTCGTACTCGATCTGCACGCGTGGGGCACGATTGCGCGCGATGAACTTCTGACTGCTTGTCTTGGCCACGAACTACCTCCCGGCGCAGCAGCCTCCCTGGCTACTCGCCCTGTTCGGTCTGTCTCAACCCGCCTGCCGCCCGCGCCTGCGCCACCGCCTCGGGCGCGATGTCGGCGAGCACTTCGAGAAAATCCTTGGACACCAGACGCTTCGCACGCTCCAGGAACAACGGAATCGGACTCGACGGCTCGGTCTGCTTGAAGAACGCCGCCACCGCGTCCAGCGCGCGGATGGCGTCCTGCCTGGTCCTGATGACGCCGAGCGACGCCGATCCCGGGGCGGCCGCCGTCCCCGGTTCGCCATCGGCGGCCATCGCGCCGTTGCCGTCCGGACGCGCCGCAAGCTGCGCCCGCAGCACCTTGTCCATTTTGACAAGCTGCGCCGACAACGGGTCGAAACTTGGTGTCGCTTCCGAGCCTGCCGTTTCACGCATCCTAGCATCGATGCTTTGCAGCGCAGCCCTGGCCCCGGCGACACTTTTTTGTAACGTGGTCAGCTCATCGAGCGGCATGGCGCCAAATGCCGCGTTGATCTGGGTTTCGTCCGGCCGTGGGTCGCCCGCGCGGACCGGCATCTGCCCGGTGGCGAGGTCGATATCGCGAACGCTAAACGTGCCGTGCTGAGGGCTTTTGACCAAGGGGACACGACGAATGGCGTCGACGACGGCCATCTGGTCCGCGAAGTAGTTCAGCGCATTGCGGCGATCGATCCCGTCGTCGTCGACCAGGGGGTAGGCTTCTTTCCAGTACGACGACAACCACTGGGAGGCGACGTCGAGCGTGGCTGAAAACGCCGGAATCCCATCCGTTCTGAGCAATGCCGTGCCCAAATGGGCGAGCACCCGGAGATCCTTACTCTTCGCCAGCGCCTCGAGGGCTTTTTCGCGAATCTCGCGCCACTCCTGGGCCTCCGGCGGCATCGGATTCCAGTTCTCGCCGTTGTCCTTGTCCGGGATCGCGTCGAGCGGCCTGGCCTGTCCGAACAGTCGGAAGGTCTCGAGCGCTGCCATCGTGGGCGTGTATTCGAGGTTCTCCCCGCAGGGCCGATCGTCGGCGATCGGCTGGAGCAGCGCTGGGCTCTCCCAGGGGGCACTCATGTGGACCTCTCCGCCCGCCAGGAGGATTCTTGAGGGACGGCCTCCCAGGGGCCAGACTGCGACCCACCGCAAATCAGCGGCATTTGCGGCCCAACCTCAAAAGATCAGCTGCTATCTAGGAGGTTAATACGTCGCGCCCTGGGTCAACGTTCGGAAGCGACGGGAACCGCATTCTACCGAAGTCCGTCGAAAGTCAAAAGCCCGAAAGCGGGCCGCATGAGCAACGTGTGCAGCCTCGCGGCCTCACACGGCGTCGGCAAATCCTTCGACAATCACCACGGTCACGTTGTCCGGCGCCCCCGCGTCCAGGGTGGCCTGAATCAGGCCGTCGACCGCCGTGCGGATGTCCGGCTTGCCCATCCACATCTCGATCTGGTCCTCCGGGACCATCCGCGTCAGGCCGTCCGAACACAGGAGGAACCGATCGCCGGGGCGCACCCGGTCGCGACACAGATCGAGCGACAGCCCGGGCTCGACGCCGACCGCCCGCGTCACGATGTGCGAGTCGTCTCGACCGACAGCCGCACCCGATTCCACCAGGCTGTGATCCCGGGTCAAGCGTTCCAGCCGGCCGGTGCGCCAGCGGTAGACGCGGCTGTCGCCGGCCCAGAGGATCGCGCAGCGCGGGCCGCGCACCAGCAGGACCACGACGGTGCTGGCGCTCCGGTCCGTGACCGCGGCGCGCGTCGACGAGCGCAGCAGATGCTCGTTCACCTCGTGGATGCGCTCGCGCGCCGTCTCGATGGTGGTTTCGAAGCTCGAGCCTGTCACCAGGCCGGCCAGCGCATCGCAGACCATCCGGCTCGCCACCTGGCCGTCGCGATGCCCGCCGAGCCCGTCGGCCACCGCCCAGAGCCCGATCTCCTCCTGCTCGAGAAAGGCGTCCTGATTGTTGTCTCTGGCGCGCCCGACGTCGGTGGCGGCGGCCGAACGGAACCCGATCACCGCCGTGTCGTCGACGGGGTCCTCCGCATCCATCGTCCGATCAACCTGCGCCCCAATCGACCGCCACCGGTGCTGGGCCCACGAACCATCCAGCAGCGCCCCGAAAGCGTCCGGACGCGGGAGCCCCTTCGCAATGAGGCAACTCGGCTCGACGATCGACGACCCCTCGGTCCACCACAGGACCAGCGGGTCGTACATCGCCGAGAGACGGTGCGACAGCAGCTGTCCGAACACCGGGGCAAGATCCTCGGTGGATCCGATCGGCACCTGCCACGACGCCTGGGCGTCCCCGTTCAGAATCGACGCCGCGGCCGGATCGAGCACCACTTTGCGCTGACTCGTGAGCGGCAGCAGTTCGTCCGCCAGGCTGATGACGCGCTCGTCGAACTCCTCGAAGTCGACGTAGTCGGCCGCCAGCGTTTCGATGAGCAGACGCTCGGCGCTGTCGAAGAACGGCGCGCTGTCGGTCGCCGCGGCGAACACACTGATGCCCTCGGGCAGTTCGACCACCAGGGTCAACGGGAAATAGCGCCCGACGCGGTCGACGCTCGGCACCATCAGCCCGAGGACCGGCGCCGCCCCACACGTGCCCGCCGCGCAGACGAAGCGCCACGCGGGGCTCGTCAGGTACACATCGAGCCACCGCTCGCCGAGCGCCGACCGGCTCGCCGCCATGCAGCCCTGCAGCCAGCTGTCCCAGCGGTCGACGAACGCGTCCGACGTCCGGCGCCGCAGAAAATCGCCGTGGCTTGGCAACTTCCCGTAGAGACCTACTTCCATGGGCCGTCCAGCGCAGGAATGACGCGCATGTGTGCCGCGATCAGGAGCCGCAGCTGAAGCGCTGCCAGTCCCGTGAGGTGAAGGGATTGAGGATGGTCGTCGCCTCGATGACGCCACGGACTTGATGGCCGCTGTGCTGAAACGTCAGCCCCACGCGAAGGTCCGACTCGCGCTGCGGCATTGCCGTTTCGAGCAGCCGGAACAGGGCCCAGGGGCCCGAGAACTTCTGCGACGGCCAGGCGCCGGCGCGATCCTCGAACGTCGAAATCGCCTCGCCCGGATCGGAGGCCGGCCACGTGACCGCGGTCCGGTGCGGCGCCTCGTGGGCGACGTCGAAGCGCTGGCCGTCGATTTGAAGGATGAAGCGCGTGGCGGCCCCGTCGAGGTCGGTCAGCGCGACATTGAACCGCAAGGACGGGAGCTGCGATCCCGCGCGGAAGAACGTGTCCCGCAGGCGGCTCGCCGCCTGGAACCGATCCAGCAGGCTCTGCGACGAGGTCACCGCGCCCGGTTTCCACGCCCATTGACTCTGCTCGAAGTCGACGAGGTTTTCCATGTTCGCCTTGAAAAAGGTGTCGAAGACCCCGCCGGATCCGAACAGGCGTCCGAAGTCGGCAAGCGGCACTTCGTTGGTGCCCGAGGCGAACGGGTAACGGCCGGTGACGACCTGGTTGCAGTCGGGGAGCACCTCGTGGCGATACCGGTTCTCGAGGTCGTTGCCCGCGCTGACCGTGACCCGGCCTTTGGCGTTCTCCGCGATTTTTGCGACCACGTCCTTGACGGCCGGCGGAAGCGTCGCGGCGTCGTCATTGAGCGACCGCAGCAGATCTTGCAGACTCGGATTTGTCAACGCCTCGAGCGCGCTCCCGCCTCCGAGCTCAGGGCCGAGCGCCTTGAGCTGCTGCTCGATCTGCCCGATCTTCGCCAGGACGGCATCGATGGGCGCGCTGCCGGGCGCGCCGGCCACCAGGCGATGGATCGGCTGAAAATGGGCGGTGATGGTTGCGCCGGCGGGTGTCCTCGGAACGCCTGCGACGTCCTTGATCGACCCCAGGATCGGCCCGAGCTTGTCGGTGACGGACTTGCCGGCCGACGCCAGGGTGCCGGCTGCCGGTGGAGCGGCTGCCGGTTCGACGAACGTCGTGTTGTCGGCGACCGTCTTCAACAGCCCGCGCAGCGGCGAGGTCGGCGACGCGAGAATCCCGAGCGCCTCGGCGGTCTGCCTGACGGTCGAAAACGGTACCAGCTCGAGGTCGCGCAGCACGCCGTCCCACACCGAGATGTAGTCGCTTTCGTAGAGGTCTCTCACATCCATTGCGAGCTTGACCGGGTTCGCGACCGTCAGGGCGTCGCCGCCCCACACCCAGTTGTCCTGCGCGTACTGCGCAACGATCTCCGCCGTGCCTCGCCCCGTGACTTCCTTGAACACCGTGCGCCCATAGAGGCTCGGCACCGGCTCATTGAGGCTGACGCCGCTCTTCCGCCTGAGCACTTTGTCGAGGCCGATGCCGCCGGCCGAGTCCAGGCGCACGCCGTGCGCGACATCGGTGGCGTAGCTGGCCTGAATCCGGCTGTACATGATCCGCGGCACCGAGGCCTGGCGAATGGTGGTGCGCGCCTGCGCGACGATGGCGGGATCGATCGCAATCGGCCGCAGCGTGTCTCCGTACTCGAGCAGGCTTTGAAAATGTTTCGACGCCGACTCGCCCGCCGGCGTACCGGTCCCCTTCCATTCCAGATCCGCGAGGTACTGCAGGTGCGCCTTGTCGAGATGCTTCGGCTCGCCGAGCATCAAGTACGCCTTGAGATAGACGTAGAGCTTTTCCGGCTCGCGCCCGTACTCGCCGAGGCGTTGCCGCAGGCGCGCCGCGAATCGCGGCAGCAGGATGCCATCGAGCTCGCGCAGATACGCATCGCGCGCCGCATTCCCGATCGAGGTCCCCTGATAGAGTCCCCAGCGCATCGCCCACGGCCGGTCGTCGCGGTAGCGGTTGGTCGAATCGACGACGGCGCGCATGGCGTCGAGGCGCGGCAACAGGGCTTCGAGCGGCGCCGACGGGGTGACGGGGGGCACTTTCCTGAACGTGTCGACGTCGCTCGCCGCTTCCGCGATGTAGGCGCGGTTGCGGCTGTAGCTCACCGACAGGACGATGATGCCGACGACCGTGACGAGCGCCAGCGCGGCGTAGGCGCCGAGCTGCACCGCCGCCTTCTTCATCTCCAGCCGCCGGTTCACGCTGGCGAGCCCCGACTCGCCGATCAGCACTTCCTTCAGCAGCCGTTCGACGAAATACGCCTTGCCTCGTCCCGGGGGAGGCGCGACCGCGCCGGGCGCCACGCCGAACCGCCGGCCGATGGCCCCGAGCAGGCGATCGATCTGCGTGCCGTCCTGCGTGCCGCTCGTGAAGTACACGCCGCGCAGCTGCAGCGGCTGGTCGAGGCGCGTCGAGGCGAAGACATCGCTCACAAACTGCACGAGCGCCTCGCGCAGCGCCGCCATCTGCTGCGGGAAGGAGAAGACCTTGGTCCGGCGCTGCACGTCGCGGTCTTCTTCCACCCGCGCGAAGACCCTGGCGTTCAGGCGCTCGATCAGGGCCTCGAACTCGGTGGGATACCCCTGGGCCGCCTCGCCGCTGAGCGTCTGTTCGTACGGGAACGTCACGCCCCAGACCTGCGCCCGGCCCTCCACGGTGAGATCGTCGAAGTACTCGTTGAAGCCGGCGACCAGATCGCACTTGGTCACCATCACGTAGACCGGGAGCTGAATGTGCAGCTCGCGATTGAGCTCCAGCAACCGGCGGCGCGCCGCCTCGACGTCGCCTTCGCGGCCGCGTTCGTCCTTGACGAGCAGGTCCTGCGCGCTGATCGTGAGGATCACGCCGTTCACCGGCCGGCGCTTGCGGTACTTGAGGAGCAGCGCGAGAAATTCCGACCACCCGGCGCTATCCGATGCGGCGTCGGAGTCCTGCGTCGTGTAGCGGCCGGCGGTGTCGAGAAAAATCGCTTCGTCGGTGAACCACCAGTCGCAGTTGCGCGTGCCGCCCACGCCTGCGACTTTGCCCAGCCGCTGGTCGGACGGAAACTTCAGCCCGGAATTCAAGAGCGCGGTCGTCTTGCCGGACCCGGGCGCGCCGATGATCACGTACCACGGGAGGTCGTAGAGGCTGTGGCCGCTGCGCCGCTGTCCCTGGATCGTGGCGACTGCTTCTTCGAAGCGCTCGCGCAGCTTCACCGCTTCGGCGGAAGGCTTCGGCTCGGGGGCGGACTGCGTGAGCACGGCGGCGACGAGCCGGTCGCTCGCCCGGAAGGCGCGCAGCTTCCGGAGCAGCGCCGAGCCGACCCACAGGAGGACGACGACGGCGATGGCAATCAGCCGCGCGAACTCCGACTCGAGCGGCCGGTAGCTCCCGAACGCAAAGTACGGCCCGGCGTACCAGATGAAGATCGCGACGAGCAGGAAGCCGATCAGGCGGAGGAACGCGCGGCGTCTGAACACTGCGAACATGGATGGCCTTCAGGCCCCGCGCACGTGGACGATTTCCACGCGCCGGTTGCGCGACTGGTTCTCCGGAGTGGACTCGGGACGGTACCGCGGTTCGGACGAGCCGACGCCGGTCCAGCTCAACCTGGCGCCGTTGTCGATCGACTCCCGCAGGACCTTCACCACGCTCAGGGCGCGCTCGCGCGACAGCTCGAAATTATCCTGATATTGCAGCGACTTGATCCGCTGATTGTCCGTATGCCCGACGACGAGCACGCGGCCGGGCACACGGTTGAGCGCGCTGGTCACCCGCCGCAGCGTCGCGTCATAGGAGGGGTTGACGGTCGCGCTCCCGGAGGCGAACAGGTCGCGGGACAGCAGCGTGATCCGCGTGCGGCCGCCCTGTTCCTCGACGCTCAACGCGCCGGTGGCTTCGTCGGCCGCCAGCAGCTGCTTGAGCGTGGGCCCTCTGACCGGCGCCGGCGACGCGGGCAGCGAGAACTCTTCGAGACCGACCTTCGCGAGCTCGACCTGCACCGGCTCGGCGTAGCTCGCGAGGCTGGCGTAGTACGCGGTGAACGCGATGGTGAGGATGGCCAGCGACGCCGCACCGATCACCCACCACGGCACGAACCGGACGAGCGGATTCCGCCGGTCCTCGAGCCCTTGCCAGCGCAGCGACAATTCGGACGCGGCCGGCCCGCGGTGATTGCGGATCTTGCGGTACAGGTCCTGCTGAACTTCCGCGAGGCGCTCGTGCCCGCGAGGCATCACCTGGTACTTGCCGGCGAAGCCAAAGGCCAGGCAGAGGTACTGGAGCTCCATGAGGTCGATGTGCCGGCTCGGATCCGACGAGATCCGATCCAGCATCTCGAAAAATTTCTCGCCGCCCCACGCCTCGCGATGCAGCCCCACGAGCAGCGGGTGCTGCGCCCACTCGCTTTGCGCGCCCCACGGCGTGGACAGGACCGCTTCGTCGAGCGCGGCGCACAGCGCATAGCGCGCCGACAGGACGACCTCGTTGGGCACCCCCTGGCTCCGCGCGTGATCCTCGAACCGGCGGATCTCCTCGAGCGCGTGGCGCCGGAGCCCGGCAACGTCCATCGGCGTCACCGAATCGCGCAGCTGGCCGGCGAGCATCAACAGCAGGCTGGCCGCCTGCACGAGCGGGTTCAGCCCGATGCCGAGGAGCGCGCGCGCGGCGACCGGAATCTGATCGGACTCGGTGAACGACCTGGTCGCCGGCCGCGGCCGTGCGGGCTCGCCCGGGCTGCGCTTGGCGCCGCCGGGACGAGGGCGCATCAGCGTCGCGTCCGGCCGCATGAACGGATCGTCGTTATCCGCCATTGGTGATATCCAAATCAGTTGCCGCGAATCGCCCAGAACTCGAGCGCCAACCCCGGGAACTCGCCGGCGATGTGCAGGGCGACGCCGCCCGAGTTCTTCAGCTGGTCCCACAACTCGCTGGACTGATCGAGCTCGAAGTACGCGTACCCCGCGTGATACGGAATCTGCCTGGGCGCGACGGGCACCGGAACCACGGGCACGCCAGGGAGCTGCAGCGTGACCAGGTCGCGGATCTTTTCGACCGGCCCGATCTTCAACTGCGCCGGAAAGCGGCGGCGCAGTTCTTCGGACGGCAGGTCGGCGCGCGCCGCGAGGATGAAGACCGCCGTGCTGTACAGCGACCGGTCGGTCACGATGGCCACGCTGATCCCGAACTTCTTGGCCTCGAGCGGGATGGCGACGGCGCTCTGCTGCAGCACGACGCTCAGCGACTCGCGCAGCGCCACGATCACCGGGTCGAACGACTCGCGGAGGCGATCGTGGCGATACGCCGGGAATTTCCGCGGCCGTTTGGCGGTGGTGGTGAACGTCGCCAGGTCGCCGGCCATCGACACCGAGATGCGAAAAAGCTCTTCGGGATGCAGCGTGCCTGAATCGGCGTAGTGGGCCAGCAGCGGCTCGTACCGGTTGACGGCCTGCAGCATCAGGAAGTCGGCGAACTCGGCGGCGCCGCCGCGGCCGGTCCCCGCGACGCGTCCGGCGAGCGCTTCGCCGCGCTGATGGAGGAGGCCGACGAGCTCGGTCATCAGCGTCGCCAGCCGGTTGGCCGTCCGCGCGTGCAGCACCGTGGGGATGAAGTTCTCGTCGAGCACGACCTGCCGGTCCTGACGAAGTTCCACCACTTGCGCGAGCGGCAGGCAGGCGTAGGCTTCGGTGGCATCGCTCGCGAGGAGGAAGCGTGTCCGCAGCGCCCCGACCTCCAGCACCGCCGAGTCTCCCCCGCTGGCCGTCGCGTTGCGCGCCTGCAGCTCTCGAACATCGTGGCGCACCAGCGCGTCCGCCCCTGCATCGCGGTCCACTTCGAGCTCGCCGGAGCGGCGGAGCGGCACGGCCAGAAACAGGAGCTGATCGCGGACGTCCGTCCCGATATCGAGCGGCGCCGGCAGCGGCTCGTCCTCGGGCATCCGGAACGGCGTGCCGTCGGGGAAGACGCCGGCGGCCCGCCGCAAGCCGAACTTGCCGATGGCGAGAAAGTCGCGCTCGAGCTCGATCTCCGTCAAACCCCAGCTGTGTGTATTGAGCGCCTGACAGCGGTTCTCGACGTAGCGCTCGAAGTAGCGATCCTGCTGCTGGAAGTGCTGCGGCTGCAGGAAGAGCCCCTCCGACCAGATGACTCGGTTATGCGCAGACATTCGCGTAGAGCGAGCATGACGCCGCGGAGGATGAGCCCATGTGTCCCACAATCTATAACGAATGCCGTCTATCGTCCACGCGGCCGTGGCGGGCGCACGCGCGGCCGAGGGCGCCCTGGACACGGCGCGCCGCTCGCGGATCCCCTGATGGCTAAGTAGCGGTGAGTCTACGTGTTGCCGGCGTCGCTCTTGCTCTTGTTCTTGTTCTTCAGGCGCCGGAGCTGCTCCTCGTACGCCTTGGCGAACTCCTCGCCGAACAGCTCGCGAAAGCTCGTCTCGGGGTCCTTCACGATTTCTTCGCGCAGCTCGCGATAGAGATCCCAGTATTTCATCTTGGCCGGCACCGACAGGATCGACGCCCCCTTTTTCAGCTGGCGATCGAACTCGATCTGCAGATGGTCCGGATCGAACTCGGCGAGCATGAACTCGAAGGCGACGCGCATGCCGGCCAGCATCGCGATCTGGTGGTTGCGCAGATCCTCGAAGGCGTCTTCGAACGCCTCGACCGGGCCCAGATACGCGGCGTTGCGCTTCACGAGCAGGTTGTGCAGCGCATCGTCGACATTGGCCGAGAACTTCAGCGGGTTGTTGTCGGCCGGCCTGAAGTGCGTCATCCGCATCCGGAACTCGTCCTTGATCTGCTGGCGGGATCGCAGGACGTCCATCAGCCCGGAGACGACCACGCGCAGGATCTGGCCGAAACTGTTCGCCAGCTGCGGCGTCACGTCCGCCGGATCGAGTCCCGCGCCGGCCAGCACCGACGCCAGGTCGGACGTCGCTGACGCCGCCAGGGGCGCTTCCTCCCGGACGGCAGGAGGAGCCGGCGGCTGGGGTGGTGGAGGAGGTGCGGCGATCGGCGGCGCCAGTGCGATGGACGGCGGAGCGGGCGGCGTTGCTTCGAAGGACGGTGCGGCTTCGAAGGGCGGTGCAGCTTCGAAGGGCGGCGCGAACGATGGCGGCGCGGCCGGCGGCGTCAAGGACCGCGGCGCAGCCGGCGTTGGGCGTATCGGCGCCGGCGTCACGGGCGGAGGCGCCGGCGGCGGTGGTGGTGGCTCAGTGCGGGGCCGAAAACCGGGTGCGGGCGTGTCGAACCGCGGAGGAGCGGAGACGGATCTCCTCAGGATGGATGAGGGATCGTCGGGCGCCAGCGGATCGTAGTCGTCGGGAATCAACGGCGCGCCGGGCCGCGGCGTCACGACCGGCCGCGATTGGACGGCGGGCGGCTGAAAATGCCCTTCGAGCGGCGAGCTGCGCTCGAGATCTTTCGCGGTCGGGGCGTTGCGCACCGCCGGCGTCGATTTCGATTCGCCGCCGAGCAGCTTCAACGGATCCAGTTCCTCGCTGGACAGCGCTTCCTCGGAGGGATCGACCGCCGAGGGTGGATAG
>Ga0207675_100001964_pt1 | contig 20497 bp, 16 predicted proteins | sample KBSSwiS42_FD_184305 | JGI IMG/M metagenome (GOLD analysis project Ga0207675, IMG submission 184305) | Switchgrass rhizosphere microbial communities from Kellogg Biological Station, Michigan, USA - KBS Switchgrass S4-2 (SPAdes) (version 2) | ecosystem: Host-associated > Plants > Roots >...
GCCCTTGTCCTGCGGCACGCCGACCTTCACCGTCACCGGGCGCTTCACCTTGTCGCCCGAGATCTTCTCGATCGCGCCGGATTCGAGCGCGCGCACGTCAACGTTGCGCTTGGCGAGCCGCGTGCGCAGCACGTCCATCACCTGGCCGAGCTTGAATTCGTCGTCGGCGTAGACCGTGAGCACGAGCTCCGACTGCTCCACGCGGGCGTCCGAGCCCTTGAAGTCGAAGCGGTTGGCGATTTCCTTGTTGGTCTGCTCGATCGCGTTTTTGACTTCCTGGCGGTCGACCTGGGACACGATGTCGAAGGACGGCATCAGAGGCTCTTCTCGTAGTAGAGGGAAAGGGGATCGTGACGGTAAGGTGGAAACGCGCGGCGGCGGCGAAAGCCATAGGCCTCGTACAGGCGGATCGCCGCGCTTTGCTGAATGCCGGTCTCGAGCCGCAGCAGCCTCACGCCGGCCTTGCGCGCGTGCCCGGCAAGACGATCGAGAATCTGCCTGCCGATGCCGTAGCCGCGAAACGCGGGCCGCACGTACATGCGCTTCAGCTCGCCGTACTCGTCGCCGAAAATCTGCACGCCGCCGCAGCCGGCGGGCGTTGCGTCGACGCGCGCGACGAAGAAGGCCACGCCTTCACGCATCAGTTTCTCGACGCTGTAGCCATGACGGCTCTCGACCGGATAGTGCTGCGCAAGCTCGGCCTCCAGCTCGGTGATGAGGGGCACGGCATCCGCGCTGTCGGCGCGTGCGGCGGCGATTATCGCTTTTGGTTCCACCAGCGTTGCAGCTGCTGCTCGATCGGCCCGGCGCTGTGCATCTGTGGAAGCGAATGCTCGGCGCTGGCCGGCTTGCCGCCGGCGGCGGGCTGCGCGGGGGCCTGCGATTCCATTTCGCGCACGATGGCTTCGGCCTTGCGGAAGGCGTCCTGGAAGGAGCCCGCCTGCGGCAGCGCTTTGTCGAAGTAGGCGCGGCCGAAGTAGGTGAAGTCGTTCTCGTCGGCGCAGCCGAAGGACTGGCGGTCGTGGCGCGCCGCGGTGATCACCAGGGTGCCGTCGTCCTTCAGCGGATCGAGAAAACCGCCGGAGTAGCAGGCCGAGATCACCACCACCTTCCAGCGGATGCCGCTCTCGCGCAGCAGACGGCCGAGGTCGGCGGCGGACAGGTCGGGCAGGTCCATGCCGTTCTGATTCAGCACCAGGTCGTGCTGGCGCGAGCCATGGCTGGTGAGGAACACGAACAGGATGTCCTGGCTGCGGTCCATGCGCGCGGCGAGCGCGGCGAGCGCTTCGCGGATGCTGGTGACCGTGGCCATCGGCAGGGTCTGCACGCTGGATCGGCTGTTGACCAGGGCGATGGTGCGCTTGCCGGTGCCGAAGCGCTCGGCGAACTGGCGGCGCACGAACTCCACTTCGCGCCGGAACACCTCCTGCGAGCCATCGCCGCCGACCGCCAGCAGGAACAGGTTGATGCGTCCCGGCTCGCGCGGCGCCAGGGCGTCGATCGCTTGCGCAAGCAGCGCGCGCTGGTTGTAGAGGGCGATCTCCGAGTTGGCGGCCGACAGCCGGCGCTGCTCGCGCTGCTCGGCTTCGAGCATCCCGTAGCGCCAGATGCCGGTCTGCTGCCTGGTCCCGTCCGGCAGCGGGCTGGCAAACGTGAGCGTGCCCTGGCCGTCGTAGTTGCCGTTCGCGAAGCCGCCGCGGTAGACGTCGCCATTGGCGAGGCGCAGCTCGCCCTGCCCTTCGAAGCGCCAGAGCTTGAAATCGCCGGTATAGCGGTTGCCCTGCGGACCGCTCAGCGTGCCCTTGCCCTCGAACTCGCCGTTCACGAACTGGCCGTCGTACACATTGCCGCCGGGATCCGTGAACTTGCCGCGGCCGTGCAGGCGCCAGTTCTGGAACTGGCCTTCGTAACGCGCGCCGTCCCGGCGCCGATACGTGCCCGTGCCGGTGAACTCGCCATTCTTGAAGTCGCCTTCGTGGATCTCGCCATCGGGACTCTCGTGGCGGCCTTTGCCCTGGAAGCTGCCCAGCACGAACTCGCCGCGGTACTTGCGTCCGTCGGCATAGGAGATCTCCCCCTGGCCGCTGAAGAAGTCCTTGCGAAACTCGCCGTCGTAGACCGCGCCGTCGGGCATCGTCATGCGGCCGCGCCCGTGCATCATGCCGTCGCGGAATTCCCCTTCGTAGGCCTGCCCGTTGGCCCAGCGCACCTTGCCGCGGCCGGACATCTGGCCGTCGACGAAACCGCCTTCGTAGACGCTGCCGCTCGACCACTCGAGACGTCCCTGGCCGTGGAGCTTGCCGTCCCGGAGCGCGCCAAAGTAGCGCCCGCCGTCAGGGGTGAGCGCGTCGGGCTTCGGTTGCGCCAGCGCCGGCGCGGCCAGCAGCGCGCAAAGCAGGAACGCGGCCGTCCTCACCGCGGCGAATTCAGCCGCTTGAGCTCGTCGACCCAGCGGGTCGTGGTGGTACGGATCCACTCCAGGTCCGAGGGGTCGTCGTATTGCGTGTAGATGGAGAGGCTCAACGCCTTGCCGCGCAGGAGGAGGAGCGTGGTGCTGGACAGCATGTACTTGGAGCGCTCGAAGAAGCTCGCCTTGGTGCGCGCGCCCTGCAGCACCGAGACCACGTCGGGGTCCTTGCGCAGCTCGGCGAGCAGATTGGCCGACCCCGTGGGACGCGCATCGAGATACTTCACGACGTCCTTCTCGGCCGGCGGCGTACCCAGGCCGGTGAGCGATTCGTCGATGAACTGCTTGAAGGCGCCTTCGGTCACGCGGTCGCGCTCCATGCCGCGCGGCGTGACCACGATCATGTAGCGGCGCAGGTCGAGCGGGTCGCCGAGCGTGAAGCGCCGCAGGTCGGCGTCGGACAGGGCGAACAGCAGGATGCGGTTGGAGGCCGGGGTCAGCGACTCGCTCAGCTCCTGCAGCCGCGGCGACGCGGTGAACGTGGTGTCGGAGAAGCCGGAAGGGGCGTCGAGGCCGATGCGCGCGTCCCCGATCTGCACGGCAAACGGCGCCGCCGCACAATGGACCGAGAAGCCGATCAGCAGGCCGGAGCAAAGGGAGACGACGCGGCGCACGGCGGTCATTCTAGCCCCGGCGGTATCATGGGAGTTTTCGGAGAGCAGACTTGGCGAAGATCCTCGGCACGCTGCCCCAGGGAGAGAAGGTCGGTATCGCCTTCTCGGGCGGCCTCGACACGAGCGCGGCGGTGCACTGGATGCGCGCGAACGGCGCGATCCCCTACGCCTATACCGCCCACCTCGGCCAGCCCGACGAGTCGGACTACGACGAGATCCCGCGCAAGGCGCTTGCCTACGGCGCCAAGGTCGCTCGCCTGGTCGAATGCCGCCCGCAGCTCGTCGCCGAGGGCATCGCCGCCATCCAGTGCGGCGCGTTCCACATCTCCACCGGCGGCGCGACCTACTTCAACACCACGCCGCTCGGCCGCGCGGTCACCGGCACCATGCTGGTGGTCGCGATGCGCGAGGACGGGGTCGGCATCTGGAGCGACGGCAGCACCTACAAGGGCAACGACATCGAGCGTTTCTACCGCTACGGGCTGCTCGCCAACCCGGCGCTGAAGATCTACAAGCCGTGGCTGGATCAGCGTTTCATCGACGAGCTGGGCGGCCGGCGCGAGATGTCGGCGCACATGGCGAAGGCCGGCTTCGAGTACAAAATGAGCGCCGAGAAGGCCTACTCGACCGACTCCAACCTGCTCGGCGCCACGCACGAGGCGAAGGATCTCGAGTTCCTCGACAAGGGAATCGCGATCGTCCAGCCGATCATGGGGGTTGCATTCTGGCGTGAGGACGCAAAAGTAAGGAACGAAAAAGTCTCTATCGAATTCGCCGAAGGGCAGCCGGTCGCCCTGAACGGGCAGCGCTTCTCCGACCCGGTGAAATTGATGGAAGAAGCCAATGCGATCGGCGGCCGGCACGGCCTGGGCATGTCCGACCAGATCGAGAACCGCATCATCGAGGCGAAGAGCCGGGGCATCTACGAGGCGCCGGGTATGGCACTGCTGCACATCGCCTATGAGCGGCTGGTCACCGGCATCCATAACGAGGACACCATCGAGCAGTACCGGAGCAACGGCCGGCGCCTCGGACGGCTGCTCTACCAGGGGCGCTGGTTCGATCCGCAGGCGATGATGCTGCGCGAGACCGCGCAGCGCTGGGTGGCGAAGGCGATCACCGGCGAGGTGGCGCTCGAGCTGCGCCGCGGCAACGACTACTCGATCCTCGACACGAAGAGCCCGAACCTCACCTACAAGCCAGAGCGCCTGACCATGGAAAAGGGCGAGGAAGTGTTCTTCACCCCCGCCGACCGTATCGGCCAGCTCACCATGCGCAACCTCGACATCGCGGATACGCGGGACAAGCTGCGGGTCTACGGCGAGGCGGGTCTGCTCGGTAAGGACGGCGTGCCGCTGCTCGGCACCGACAAGCCTAAGAAACGCTGAGCTTCACCCCGAAGCCGACGAGCATGGTCCCGGCGACCCGGTTCAGCCACACGCCCACGCGCGGGCTGGCGCGCATACGGCCGGCCGCGAAGTGCGTGATGGAGATGACCACCACGCAATAGAGGAACGTCAGCACGGCGATCGTCAACGCCATCACGCCGAAGGTGAGCAGCCCCTGGTGCCGCGCCGGGTCGACGAACAGCGGAAAGAACGCCATGTAGAACACGATCGCCTTCGGGTTGAGCAGCGTGATGAGCATCGCCTGCTGGAAAAAGCGCCGCGGCTGCATCTGCAGGACCGGCGCGTCGCCGGGCTTGGCGAGGATCATGCGGACGCCGAGGTAGGCCAGGTAGATCGCGCCGGCGTACTGGACCACCCCGAACACCGCCGGGTTTGCCGTGAGCACCGCCGCAACGCCCGCCACCGCGAGCCACATCAGGATCTGGTCGCCGACGATCACGCCGAGCGTCGCTGCCAGCCCGCCGACGATGCGGCCCTTGGTGGTCGAGGTGATGATCGCCAGGTTGCCGACGCCGGGGATCGCCAGGAACACGATCACCGCGATCACGAAGGCCCAGTAGTCGGCTACGCCGAACATCTATTTCTTTCCGACCACCAGGAACTCGAGCAGCGCTTTCTGCGTGTGCAGGCGGTTCTCCGCCTCGTCCCAGACCACCGACTGCGGTCCGTCGATCACCTCGGCGGCGACCTCCTCGCCGCGGTGCGCGGGCAGGCAGTGCATGAAGAGCGCATCCTTCTTCGCCGCGCGCATCATCTCGGCGTCGACCATCCAGTCCTGGAAGTCGCGCTTGCGCGCTTCGTTCTCGGCCTCGTAGCCCATCGAGGTCCACACGTCGGTCGTGACCAGGTCGGCGCCGCGTGCGGCCTTCATGGGGTCGGCGAACGACTCCACCTGTTTCGATTTTTTTTCAAGCTCATACCCCGGTGGAGTCGAGACGTTCAGCTTGAAGTCGAAGGTCTCCGCCGCCTGCAGCCAGGTATTGCACACGTTGTTCGAGTCGCCGATCCAGGCCACGGTCTTGCCGCGGATCGGGCCGCGGTGGTCGATGTAGGTGAACACGTCGGCCAGGATCTGGCAGGGGTGGTACTCGTTGGTCAGGCCGTTGATCACCGGCACGCGCGAGGAGCCGGCGAAACGCTCGATGATCTGCTGCTCGAAGGTGCGCACCATGATCACGTCGCACATGCGCGAGATCACCTGCCCCGCGTCCTCGACCGGCTCGCCGCGCCCGAGCTGCGAGTCGCGCGTGTAGAGGTAGATCGCGGCGCCGCCGAGCTGGTGCATGCCGGCCTCGAACGACATGCGCGTGCGCGTCGAGGGTTTCTCGAAGATCATCGCCAGCGTGCGGTCCTCGAGCGGCCAGTAGCGCTCGTAGCGCTTGAACTTGTCCTTGATCCAGCGCGTGCGCGCGAACACGTATTCCAGCTCTTCGAGCGAGAAATCCTTGAACTGCAGGAAATGCCGAACGCGCATCGAACTGCTCATTTGCACAGCTAGCGCGCGGCTGCGGTCTGCTCAGTGCTCCGCGCAAGAAAGGCGCGCACCAGCGGTGCCAGCCGCTCGACGACCATGCGGCCTTCGGCTTCGCTCATCACCAGCGGCGGCAGCAGGCGCACCACGTTGTCGGCGGTGACGTTGATCACCAGCCCGGCGTCCAGCGACTCCTTGACCAGCGCGCCGCACGGCTGGCGCAGCTCCATGCCGATCATCAGGCCCATGCCGCGCAGCTCCGAAATTCCCTGAATTTGAGAAAGACCGGCGCGGATCACGTCCCCCACGCGGGAAGCGTTCGCCAGCAGGCCTTCTTCCTTGATGGTGTCGATGGTGGTGACCACCGCGGTCATGGCGAGCGGGTTGCCGCCGAAGGTCGAGCCGTGGTTGCCGGGCTTGAACACGCCCTTGGCGCGCCCGCCGACCACGCAGGCGCCCACCGGCACGCCCGACGCCAGTCCTTTGGCGAGCGGCACCACGTCGGGCTGGAAGCCCGCATGCTGGTAGACGAACCACTTGCCGGTGCGACCGAGGCCACACTGCACCTCGTCCGACATGAACAGCCACTCCTTGCGCTCGCAGATCTCCTTCAGGCCGCGCAGGTAGTCGAGGCGCGAGACATTGATGCCGCCTTCGCCCTGGATCGGCTCGACGAATACCGCGACCACGTTCTTGTTGTGCTCGGCGACCTGGCGCACCGCCTCGAGGTCGTTGAGCGGCACGCGCACGAAGCCCGACACCAGCGGCTCGAAGCCGGCCTGCACCTTGCGGCTGCCGGTGGCCGACAGCGTGGCGAGCGAGCGGCCATGGAACGCTTTTTCCATCACGATGATCGCCGGCTCGGCGATGCCGCGCTCGTGGCCGTACTTGCGCGCGATCTTGATCGCGGCTTCGTTCGCTTCGAGCCCGGAATTGCAGAAGAACACTTCATCCAGCCCGGTGATCTCGGCGATGCGGTCGGCGGCGGCTTCCTGGTCGGGGATGCGCCACAGGTTCGACGTATGCAGCACGCCGCTCTCCACCCGCGCCATCAAGGCTTTTTTCAGCCTGGGATGACCGTAGCCGAGCGTGTTGACCGCGATGCCCGCCAGCGCGTCGAGGTATTTCTTGCCCGCGTCGTCCCACAGCCAGACGCCCTGGCCGCGCACGAACGCCACCGGCTGGCGAGCGTAGGTGTTCATTACATGGCTCATGCGCGCGTCTCCCAAAATGGCAAACGGCGGCTGGTGCCGCCGTTTGCCGAAAATAGTAGCACGCTAACGCAGGGCTGCGAGCGCAGTCTCCGCGTCCCGGGCCAGCGGGTGCTGGGGATCGCGCCGCAGGAACTCCTCGAATCCCGCCGTGGCGCGCGCTCGCTCGCCCATCGCGGCACGGGACAGTGCGGCGCCAAAACGCGCGTTGGCTGCGAGCGTGCTCGACGGGTACTGCTTGAGGAACGCCTCGTAGGCCTGCGCGGCGCCGGCGAAGTTGCCGGTATCGGCGAGCGCCTGCGCCTGCTCGAGCGCCTCGCGTTCCTTGCGCGTGGCGGGGTCCTGGTCCTTGTCGCCGCGCCAGTACGGCTTGAGCTCCGATTCGGTCGCCTCGTTGCCGCGCAGGCCGGCGGTCACCGTCGTGGTGGTGGCCTGCGGGGGCGCCGAGCGCGGCGTCACGGCGCGCAGCCGGCCCCAGAGGTTGCCGAGCGTCTCCTTGACGCCCTCGGTCTGGGTCGGCTTGTTCTGGTTCTGGGTCTGCTGTGCAAACGCGGGCAGCGCGAGGAGCAGGGCGAGTACAGCGACGACGGTTTTCATCATGGTCAGTTCCCCAGCAGTTTGGCAAAGGCGCCGTATTGCGCGGCGAGCTCGGCGCGCAGCGCGGTCGCTTCGGTGAACTTGGTGCGCGCCTCGAGCAGCTTGCCAAGGCGGTAGTAGGCGAGGGCGGCGTTCATGCGGATCCCGCCATCGTTGGGATCGGCGCTCTCGGCGCTGCGGTAGCTTTCCAGCGCGCGCTCGTAGTCGCCGCGCGAGAAATACAGGTTGCCGCGGTTGTTGTGCGCCGAAGCGTGTTTCGGGTCCTGCGCGAGGATGGCCTCGAACTCGCGCAGCGCTACGTCGTCGATGCCATTGCGCGCATAGATGGTGCCGATCTGCAGCCGCGCGTCCATGTCCTTCGGATTCACTTTGACCGCCTGCCGATACGGCTGGACCTCGCGCTCCAGGCGGCGGGCGAGGAGCAGCGTGTGCTCGCGCTCGACCAGCCGGCGCACGTGCTCGCCTGAAGGCGCCTCGACGCTGTAGCCGGCGGGTGAGAGCGTGGCCGGGGGGAAGCGGTCCCAGGCCTGGCGCAGCGAAACCACCTTCACCTGCTTCTGCGAAGCGGCCTCGCGATACTTGCGCGCGCCCTCGGCCCAGGCTTCACTGAACGAGGCGGCGACCAGGGTCGCCTCCACCGGAATCCAGGCCTCGCCTTCGCGCATCACGAGCAACTCGTCCTGCAGGCTGATCAGCCCCCGGTCGGCTTCTTTCACCCCGGTGCGGAACATCATGAACAGGTGGCCCGGCACCTCGACCAGCGCCGACTCGATGCCGAGGTTCTCGAGCGCCGCGGCGAGCAGCACCGAGAGGTCGTCGCAGTCGCCGCTCTTCAGCCGCAGGGTCTCGCGCGGGAATTGCACGTAGTCCACCTGGTCGGCCTTGAGGCGTGAATACGGCAGGTTGGGGTCGGGCTGGTAGCGGATGCCGAGCGCGCTGAACGAATTGAACAGCGTCGCCGCCTGGCTGAGCGGGCGGTTGAGCACGCTCTGCGCCGGCGTGTTGTAGCGGTTGACCGCGTCACGCACGAAGTTGCGCAGGGTGTCGTCGCGCGGTGTGATGAACGAGCCGATCATGTCGCTTTGCGACCAGACCAGGGCGTTGCGGCCGTAGAGCGTCATCGCCTGGGTCACTTCCTGCGAGCCGTCGCGCGCGTCCGCCATCGCCAGCGTGGCGACCACCAGAACGCGCGTGTCCTCGTCGATGTCGAGAACCTTGCGGTTGAAGGTGGCGTTGAGCGGCACCTCGACGAAGGTTTTCGCCTTGAGCTCCGCGATCTCGCGCGTGACCGGGAAATCCATGTATTCCTTGATGAAGAACGAGAGCTTGAGGCCCTTGTAGTCCTCGGCGCTGTCGTTACGCACGCGGATGCGGCCGAGCGGCTCGGTCGCGTACTGCTTGTGCGCGGCGACGAACATGCGCTCGAGCCGCAGATCCTCCATCACGACGCGGCCGCCGGTGCCGGACAGCGCCTTTTTCTTGCGGTCGTAGGCGGCGTCGAGCTCGCGCCGGTTGGCATCGCTCGGGTTGAGCGCCGCGGCGACGGTGAGCGACTGGATCGCGGCGTCGTACGAGCGCTGGTTCTGGTGCATCTGCGCGAGCATCAGGTGGGGCGCGTCGGCGCGGTCGTTCAGGCGCGCGGCGCGCTCGAGGTGCGACTGCGCGTCGCTGTAGAGGTTGTTGTCGACGTAGCTGCGCCCGAGCTTGAAGTGCACGTCGTAGGACTCGGGGTCGAGCGCGACCGCGCGCTTCAGGCTCTCGATCGCCTCGCCGTTCTTGCCCTGGCGGTAGGCCGCCTCCGCGCCCAACACCAGCGCGTCGATGCTCTTCGGCATCAGGCGCTGCGCCTCGCGCGCCGCGTTGGCGGCGTCGTGCCAGCGCTCGACTTGCGCATAGGTGCGCGCCTGCGTGAGGCGTAGTTCGGCGTCGTTCGGCTGCAGTGCGACGGCTTTCTCGAGTGAGTGCAGGGCGGCGGCGTGGCGCCCGGCGCGGATCTCGACCTCGGCGAGCTGCCGGAACACCGCGGGCGGCGCATCCGGCAGCGCCGCGGCGCTGGCGAGCGCATCGCGCGCTTTGCGTTCGTCCTTGAGCGCGAGGTAGCCCTCGGCGAGACCAGCCCAGGCTGCGCCCTGCTTGGCATCGAGGCGCGTGGCGCGCGCGAAGGCGATGACCGCGTCGTCGGCTTTCTCCTGCTTGAGCGCGATGCGCCCGATCACGTACTGGCCGCGGCTTTCCTGCACCGGGCTGCCGACCAGCGAAAGCGCGATGGTGCGCGCCTGGTCGAGCTCGCCCTGCCCGAGGTGGATCTCCGCGCTTGCGAGCAGCGCATCGGCGTCACGCGGCTGCAGCTCGAGCAGTTTGGTGAAGCGCTGCAGCGCTTCCGGGCTGCGGTTCAGCCCTAGCAGCACGCGGCCGCTGCGGCGCCAGAGTTCGGCGTCGTTCGGTGCCGCGGCATTGGCCGCATCGAGCTCGGCGACGCCCTTGTCCACGGTGCCGAGGCGCACCAGCGCCTCGCCGCGCATCGCGCGCGCATGCGGATTGTTCGCATCCGAGGCGAGCGCGATATCCGCGCAGCGCACCGCACCCGCCGGGTCGCGCAGCTGAAGGCTGAGGTCGGCGCACAGTGTGTAGGTGGTCGCGTCGGCATGCCGGGCGCCGATGGCGCGCTCGACTACGGCGCGCGCCGCCAGCACGTCGCCGGACGCGGCGAGCGCCTGTGCCTCGAGCACCATGCCCTGCTTCTCGTAGCCGGCGCGCCCGCCGAGGGTCTGGAACTGGCCGATCGCCGTCGCGTGGCGGCCGAGCGCCAGCAGGCTGCGGCCCAGGTACTCGATCGTGGCCGCGTTGCTCGGGCCGGCTCTCGCCGCGTGCTCGAAGTTGGCGAGCGCCGCCTCGAACTGCTTCTGCTCGAAGTGCCGGTAGGCGGTGCGGAACAGGTCTTCCACCGGCGCCGAGGGCTCGCCCTCGACCTCGAGGCGGGTGAGCGCCGCGACCGTGAAGTAGGTGTAGGGCTGGGCGCCGACCTCGAAGCTCGACTGCAGCTCCTTGGTCTGGGCGAGCTGCTGATAAGGACCGCTGCGCTCGGCGGCGCCGTAGACGCGATACGCGGCCACATAGCGCTCGGGGGACTTGCGCCACGCCACGCGCACGCGGGCGGGCTCGCCCAGCACTTCGACCCCGGCCACGGCCTGCGGCGATTGCAGATAGTGATAGAGCGCAAGCTGCTTGCGCCCGGCCTCGTACAGCGTGATGTCGTAGCCGTCGAGAGGGACCGACAGCGTCGCCTCGCGCGTCACTTCGAGCTTCGGCGCGCGGTAGGCCGCGAACGAGAATTCGAGCTCGCCGCGGTTGTACACATCCACCATCTGCCGCGAGCGCTCGGTGGAAGCGAGCACGTAGATGCGGCCTTCAGCGTCCACGCTCATGCCCTGGAACGATTCGTAGCCGCGCCCGGCGCCGAGCGCCTGGAGCCACTCGCGCGCCGGCGAGAACACGTGGATCAGCTTGCTCTCGTTATCGGCGACATAGATGTTGCGCGCCGGGTCGGTGAGCACCGCGACCGGGCGCTGCAGGCGGCGCTGCTGCGCGTCGGCGTCGGCGATCTTGCCGACGAAGATGCCGTCGCGGGTGAACAGCTGGACGCGGCGATTGCCGGTATCGGCCACGTACAAATAGTCGGCGAGGTGCATGCCGCTTACGTCGGAGAACTCGCCGTCGCGCGAGCCGTAGCGGCCGACCGCGAAGCGCGGCGTGCCGTCGTGCGCGAACAGGCGGATGCTGCTGCCGTCGGTGATCGCGATGTCGCGCGCATCGAACGCCGCGCCGCGCGGGCTGTCCACCTTGCCGGGAAATGCGGAGCGCACTTTGCCGCTCGCGTCGATGCGCGCTACGCGGCCGGCGCGCGCATCGAGGCACAGCAGGTCGCCTTCGAGGAACGCGTAGGCGCGTTCGCATTCGAGCGCGCCCGCGCTCGCGCGGCGCACGCTCGGCAGGCGCTCGGGCTGCGGCGCCGGCGTGGCGGCTTCGGGAAGGCGGAAGAATTCGATCTTGGCGTTGCCGGCGTCGGCGATCGCAAGCTCGCGGCCGGCGATGGCGAGCGCGCGCACATCGGAGAACTGGCCGCGCCCGCGGCCCGGGCTGCCGAAGCGGCGGCGCACCTGGCCCGCTTCCCAGTCGATCTCGCTCACGTTGCCGTTGCCGCCGTCGGCGACGAACAGGCGGCCGTGCAGATCCGCGGCGAGTGCGCGCCAGCGGCCGTTCTGCGCACCGGGCAGCGTTTCCGGCGCGAGGCGCTTGAGAAAGCGGCCGGAGCGGTCATAGATGGAAATGCGCCCGCTTCCGGTCTGCTCCAGCACGTACACGCGCTCGGCGCCGTCGACGGCCACCTGGATCGGCTTGATGAGCGCGGTGGCCGGATCGCGCCCGCTGCCGATGGCGTGCAGGAACACGCCGAACTCCGAGTACACCGAGACGCGGTTATTGCCCTGGTCGGCGACATAGAGCCGCCGGTGCACCGAGAACGCGAGGCCTTCGGGATCGTCGAGCTCACCATCGCCTTTGCCGCTGCCGGCGAATACGCGCTCGGGCTTGCCTTGCGCATCGAGCACCGCGAGCAGGTCGTTGCGCGTGTTGCCGATCGCGATGCGTCCGTCGCTCATCCAGGCGACGCCGCCTACTTTCTTCGCCTCGAACGGGCGTTCCTTGCCGGCGAGCTCGGTCGCGGTCGCCTCGTCGCCGGCGATGCGCCAAAGCGCGCCGCGGTCGCGGTCCATCGCGTACACCACGCCGTCGGGCGCGAGGGCGAAACCGGCAAGCTCGGACAGGTCGAGCCCTTTTGCCGGCGGCTGCCAGGCGCGCACGAACTGCACTTCGAGCGGCTGCGCGGCAGCCATGCTGCACGCGGGCACGAGCGCGCAGGCGAGCGCGAACCTAGAATAGCCGGGAAACAATGGCGTTTTTCCCCCCGTGAAGATCTTAGCACCCACGCGTCTCGCCCGAGCCGTCGGCGCGCTCATCGCGCTGTGTCTTATTGCACTGTTTTTCATCGACCAGCGCGACATCGTGCGCGTGCCGCTGCTCGACCAGATCGAACGCAAGACTTATGACATGCGTTTACGCGCGCTGGAGCGCGAAGCGCCGCGTTTTGTAACTATTGCAGCGATCGACGAGGCGAGCCTGGCCCGCCTCGGGCGCTGGCCATGGAGCCGGACCACCCTCGCCACGCTCGCCGAGCGGCTCGACCAGCTGGGCGCGCGCGTCATCGCCTTCGACGTGTTCTTCTCCGAGCGGGAATCGGCGCGCGCGGATGGCCAGTTCGCGCGCGCGATCGGCGCCAGCAAGAAGACGGTGCTCGCCACGGTGTTCGTCGATCGTCACGAGATGCGCCACCTCGGCCCGGCCGGCCTCGCGGCCGCGCGCCTCGCGATTGCGCCGCAGGCCCTGCCCGAGGTCCAGGGTGTGGCTGCTTCGCCGATGCGCGAGGCGCATGGCGTGCTGGTGAACATCGCCGAACTCCAGGGCGGCGCGCTCTACACCGGCCATATCAACATGGAACCCGACGCGGACGGCGTCATCCGCCGTGCGCCGCTCGTGATGCGTTTCGACCAGCACTACTTTCCGGCATTCGACGTACAGGTGGCACGCGCTTACCTGGGAGATGCAGCGCCGTCGCTCGATGTGGCTTCCTACGGCATCGCCGGGATCCAGCTCGGCGAGCGGTATGTCCCGCTCGACGAGGAAGGCCAGGTGCTGGTCAATCACCGCGCACCCGGAATCTTCCCCAGGGTGTCGGTGGTGGACATCGTCGAAGGGCGCGCTGATCCCGCGCTGATCCGCGACCGCGTCGTGCTGGTGGGCGGTACTGCCACCAGCATGAGCGCGGGCACCGGCGACGTGCGGGTAACGCCATACGGGGGCAGAGTACCGGGTGTCGAGGTGCGCGCGAGCATCATCGAGAGCCTGCTGCAGGGCGACGCGCTGCAGCGCCCGGAATGGATGATGGTGGTCGACATCGTCTCGATGCTGCTCATCGCCGTGCTGCTGATCACGCTGCTGCCGCGCTTCGGCGTGGGCGCCGGCGGCGTGCTCGCGGTGATCGTGCTCGGCGGCTACGTCGCGGCGGCGGTGTACTTCTTCCGCACCGAAGGGCTATGGCTCAACCTGGTCTATCCGTCGTTGCTGATCGCTTTGCTATTCGTCAGCACTACGCTGGTGCTGTATTTCTTCCGCGTCTCGGAGCAGCGCTACCTGAAGCGCGCCTTCGCGTACTACGTGCCGCCCGCCGTGGTCGACGACCTGGTCGCGGACGCCGCCAAGCTGCAGCTTGGCGGCGAGAAGCGCGAGCTCACGGTGCTGTTCTCCGACATCCGCGGCTTCACCACGCTGTCGGAGGCGATGGCGCCCGAGGAGCTGGTGAAGCTGATGAACGAGTACTTCACGGTGATGACGGGCAAGGTGTTCGAGCAGCGCGGCTCGCTCGACAAGTACATCGGCGACGCGATCATGGCGATGTTCGGCGCGCCGGTGGCCGAGCCGCACCACGCCGCCTGTGCCTGCCGTGCGGCGATCGCGATGGTGCGGGCATTGCAGCCGTTGCGCGAGAGCTGGCGCGCGCGCGGCATCCCGCCGATCGATATCGGCGTCGGCATCAACACCGGGCCGATGGTGGTCGGCAACATGGGTTCGGCGAGCCGCTTCAACTACACGGTGGTCGGCGATGCGGTGAACCTCGCCTCGCGTATCGAGCACCTGAACAAGGACTACGGCACGAACATCCTGGCGAGCGAGTACACCTACCTGCCGGTAAAGGACGAGTTTCCGCTCGCGCGCGAAGTCGACATGGTGCGGGTACGCGGACGCGAGCAACCGGTGCGCTTGTTCGAGCTGTTCGCGGACGGGAAAGTCGCTGTCTGGCTGGACGAATACCGCGCGGCCTATGCAGTAATGCGCGAGGGGGATTTGCAGCGCGCGGCGGGGATGTTCTCCGCGCTGCACGCCCGTAACGGCGACACAGTGAGCGCGTTCCATGCTTCGCATTGCACGACGCCGCGCCGGCGTCGCGTCGACGAGACGCTCGCCTAGGCCAGGCGGCGCAGCGTCTTTTCTTCCTCGGGGCGCAGCACGCGGATGCAGGGCAGGTAGCCCTCGTGCACCACGCCGTGCATCTCCATGCGCTTGTGCGAATGGAGCAGGCCGCCGAGGTAGTCGACGATCTGCTTGGTGATCAGCTGTCCCGGCACCAGCACCGGAATGCCGGGCGGGTAGGGGACGATCTGGTCGGCAGCGATGCGCCCGGCGAGACGGCGGTTGACGCACTCGCGGTCGTCGAAGACAGGGATCAACTCGCCGCCGCAGTAATAGGCATCTCTCGGCAGGAACCTTAGCCGGGTAAAGGCGGGGATTTCCGGAGTCTGCACCAGCCGCCGCGGCGCCAGTCCTTCGCGCGCGAGACGCATCAGCGCGTCATAGAGGCGCGACACTTTGGAACGCGTGGTGCCGATGGTGAGCAGCAGTGTCAGGGTGTTGAAGGTCGATTTCTCCACCTGGATGTTGAAACGCTCGAACAGCGCTTTCTGCAGGTCCTCGACCGTATAGCCGCAGCCCGAGATGTCGATCGTCACCTTGGTCGGGTCGAGCTTGATGCCGTCGTTGCGCACCGCCTCAGGCAGCAGGTCTTCCAGCTCGAGCACGCGGAACACCCTGGTGGAGTTGATCAGCTTGCGCACTTCCTGCGCGAGCTCGAGCGTGCGCGAGAGCAGCTTGTAGCCTTCCATCACTGCCTGCTTGCGCCCGACGTCGAGGCTCGCGATGAGTCCGTACTGCGGGCTGGTCGACGTGTGCATGTTGAAGTTCTCGCGGAACAGGTGCTCGCGGAACGTGGGATCGTTGACGTGGATCATCGACGCCTGCGAGAACGCCGACAGCACCTTGTGCGTCGACTGGGTAGCGTAATCGGCGCCGGCCTCGAGCGCGGTGGGACGGAAGTACGGATGAAAGCGCGCAAAGCCGTACCAGGCCTCGTCGATGATCACCTTGATGCCGCGTGCATGCGCGGCGGAGACGATCGGCGCAAGGTCATAGCGCAGTCCGTCGTAGGTGCATGAAGTGAGAATCAGCGCCTGGGCATCGGGATGCCTCTTGATGGCGTTGAGCAGTGTTTTCTTGGGAACCGGGCCATAGAGCCCGTATTTCCGGTTCAACGCCGAGTCGAGGTAGATCGGATGCGCGCCGGACAGCACCACGCCGTGGTGCACGCTCTTGTGGCAGTTGCGGTCGAGCAGCAGCTTCTCGCCCGGCGCGAGCAGGGTCTGGAAGATCACCTTGTTCGCGGTCGAGGTGCCGTTGGTGGCGAAGAAGGTGCGGCGCGCGCCGAATGCTTTCGCGGCCATCGCCTGCGCTTCGCCGATCACGCCTTTCGGCTCCATCAGCGAATCGAGCATCGGCACCGACACCGAGAGGTCGGCGTCGAACACGTGCTCGCCCATGAACTCGTAGAAGTCGTTCACCCAAGGGCTGCCGCGCAGCGACTCGCCCGACGAGTGGCCTGGCGTGTGCCACTGGTCCTTCGCCATCCAGACATAGTTCTTGAGCGCGTCGTAGAACGGGGTGCGCGCGCGTTCCTGGATCTGCGCGTTCAGGATGCGGTAGATGCCGCGGTAGTCGCGCTCCTCGCGATAGAAATAACCGTCGACCGATTCGGCGAACAGCGCATCGACCACGTCGTCTTCCTTCTCCTGCGCGATGACGATGTAGACGTCGAGCTCCGGACGCAGGCGCGTGATCCGCTGCACCAGCTCGATCGCCGACATTTGCAGTTGTTTCTTTGAATTATTGCCAACCTTGTAAAGCGTATCGTCGACCAGCACCGCCTGGAGGTTGCCGTCCGACTCGATGATCCCGAGCGCTTCCTTGACCGTGGTGGCGCCGAGGAAGCCGATGCCGAGCGGGTTGTCGAGCGAGCGCGCCGCGGCGTTCAGGCCTTTGACAAACTCTCGCAATTCGAGATGCTCGTCATTGATCACCAGGATGCGGCTGGAGGGTTTCGCCATCAGGCCGCCACTATAATTAGCCGCGCATGGCCGCCAGCATCGAAGTCATCGAGTTCGTCATCGTCGGCACCACGCTCGACGGCAAGGCGTTCCGGCCGAGCGACTGGGCCGAGCGCCTGTGCGGGGTGATGTCCGCCTTCGGCGGCGACCATCGGATGCAGTATTCGCCGTTCGTGCACCCGGTGACCTCGAACGGTGTGCGCTGCGTGGTGGTCGATGTGCGGCTCGAGCAGCTCGAGCCGATGGCCTACCGGTTCTTGCTCAACTTCGCGAAGGACAACGAACTGCAGGTGCGGGATGGCCGCGTGGCGGAACGCACCAAGCTGGCCGAGATGCAGCGTGTTGGTGATACGGCTTAGCTACTTCATTCCCTTCAACGCGTGCGCCAGCCGGCTTTTGTGACGGTTGCCGGCGTTGCGGTGCAGGATGCCTTTCGCCACGATGCGGTCGATCACGCGCTGGGATTGCAGCATCATTTTGGCCGCGGCGTCCTTGTTGCCGGCGGCGACGGCCTTCTTGACGTTTTTGATCGCGCTGCGCACCTCGGTGCGCAGCTTCATGTTGTGGGCGCGCAGTCCGATTGCCTGGTGGGCGCGCTTGCGGGCGGACTTGATATTGGCCATGAGCGGTATGTCTCGAAAAGGGCGCGAATTTTAACATGAACCTGCTGCGCGTCCTCGCCACGGTGAGCAGCCTGACCATGGTCAGCCGGGTGCTCGGCTTCGTGCGCGACTTCCTGATCGCGCGCATCTTCGGCGCCGGGCTGCTGACCGACGCCTTCTTCGTCGCCTTCAAGATCCCGAACCTGCTGCGGCGCCTGTTCGCCGAGGGCGCCTTCTCGCAGGCCTTCGTGCCGATCCTCGGCGAGTACAAGAACCGCCGCGGGGTGGAGGACACCAAGTCGCTGATCGACGCCATCTCGACCGTTCTGCTCCTGGTACTGGTGCTCGCCGCGGCGCTCGGCATGGCGGCCGCCCCGATCATCGTCTACGTCACCGCGCCGGGCTTCGCCGCCGAGCCGGAGAAGTTCGCGCTCACCGTGCAGATGCTGCGCATCACCTTCCCCTATATCGTCTTCATCTCGCTGGTGGCGCTGTCGGCGGGGATTCTCAACACCTGGAACAAGTTCTCGGTGCCGGCGGTCACGCCGACGCTGCTCAACGTCGCTTTCATCGTCGGCACCCTGTTCTTCGCCGACTGGTTCGATCCGCCGGTGGTGGTGCTGGCGTGGGCGGTGTTCGTCGGCGGGGCGCTGCAGCTCGTCTACCAGATCCCGTTCCTCGCCCGGCTCGGGCTGCTGCCGCGCTGGCGCTTCGACTTGTCGCATCCCGGGCTGCGCCGCGTGCTGCTGCTGATGCTGCCCGCCGCCTTCGGCGTGTCGGTCGGCCAGATCTCGATCCTCCTCAACCAGATCTTCGCCTCCTTCCTCCAGACCGGAAGCATCTCGTGGCTCTACTACGCCGACCGCTTGATGGAGCTCCCGGCCGGTGTGCTCGGCGTCGCGGTCGGCACCATTCTGTTGCCCAGCCTGTCGAAATACCACGCCACCGCCAACCAGGCCGAGTACAGCCGGCTGCTCGACTGGGGAATGCGCATCACGGTGCTGCTCGCTGTGCCGGCCGCAGTGGCGCTGGCGGTGCTGGCCCTTCCGCTCGTCGCCATGCTATTCCAGTACGGCCGCTTCACGTCCGAGGACGCCTGGATGACGCGGCAGGCCCTGATCGCCTACAGCGTGGGCCTGCTGGGCCTGATTCTGGTCAAGATCCTCGCGCCGGGATTCTACGCAAGACAAAACGTCGCGACTCCGGTCAAGATTGGCATCGTGACTCTGGTCGCCACGCAGCTGATGAACCTTGCCCTGGTGGGCACGCTGCGGCACGCCGGTCTCGCGCTGGCCATCGGCCTGGGGGCCTGCCTCAATGCCGGCCTGCTCTACATCCAGTTGCGGAAAAAATCGATTTACATCCCCCAGCCGGGATGGCCAGTATTCATTCTCAAGGTTCTCGCTAGCGTGAGCTTCATGGGGATCGTTCTGTTCACCACGATGGGTGATTCGGGCTGGTGGTTGCAGGCATCCTGGCACGGCAAAGTGCCGGCGGTCCTGGGGCTGGTGGTCCTTGGCGCCGCGGTGTACGGCGCGTGTCTCTTCGCTTTCGGGTTCCGACCGCGCGACTTCTCGCGCCGGGCGGCGGAGTGATGGGCGTCGCGCTCGAGGCCTTCGCTCAGCTCATCACCCGCGACGACGCGCGCATCGATCTCGCGCGCGGCTGCCTGATGATCGCGCAGGACGCCTATCCGGGGCTCGACGTCGAGCGCTATCTCGGCGCCATCGAGCGCATGGCGATTCGCCTGCGGGCCGCCATGCCGCAGAACGTGAGCGCCGAAGAGCGCGTAGTCGCGCTGAACAAGTTCCTCTACGAGGACGAAGGCTTCTGGGGCAATACCGACGACTACTACGACCCACGCAACAGCTACCTGAACGAAGTGATCGACCGCAAGACCGGCATTCCGATCACCCTGTCAATCCTGTACATGGAGCTTGGCCGGCGCATCGGCCTGCCGCTCGAGGGCGTGTCCTTTCCGGGCCACTTCCTGGTGCGCCTCAAGCTGCGCGGCGGCGTGCTGGTGCTCGATCCGTTTTCCGGCGGCGCACCGCAGTCCGAAGACGACCTGCGCAAGCGCGTGAAGCGCGTGATCCCCGACGGCGTGGCCGACGACCTGCCGGCCGCGGAGCTGCCGCTCGACCAGTTCCTCGAGCCGGCGTCCAATCGTCAGATCCTGTCGCGCGTGCTGCGCAACCTCAAGGGCATCTACCGCGAGATCGACAAGCCCGAGCGCATGCTCGATGTGCTGAATCGCATGCTGCTGGTGACGCCGGACGCGAGCGCCGAGCTGCGCGAGCGCGGGCTGGTTTACCACCGCCTCGAGTGCTATCGCGCGGCGCTGCAGGACCTGTCGGCTTACGCCGAGCGCGAGCCCGATGCGCCCGACCTCGACGAGGTGCGCGGCAAGCTGTTCGAGCTGTCCGCGCTCTGCGCCCGGCTCAACTGAGCTTTCTGCTGGACCTTGTGGTGTAGCTGCGGCTTGTAGCCGAGCGCGAAGAACACTTCCGCCGCGAGGAAGATCGGCGCGACGAAGATCTGGAACAGGTTGTCGGCGAGCGCCGGCTTGCGGCCCTCGAACACATGGCCGACGAGCTGCAGGATCCAGCCGCCGACGAACAGGAGCACGAACCAGATCCAGCCCTGAACCGCGCCGAGAGCGGCGATTTGCTGGCCTCCCCAGACCAGCGCGCTGGTGACCACGAACATGGCCAGCGCCAGCGGCACGTCGAGCACGAAGTAGTAGGCGAGCACGACCGCGGCGAACACCATCGCGGCGCTGATGGTGATGTTGCCCAGGCCGATCTCGAAGCGGATCCACGAGAGCGGAATGAAGAGCGAGAGCATGATCGCCGGCACGCCGATGAAGTGCGTGGCCTTGTTGCGGCCATCCTGGTGATAGGCCGCGTAGACGCTCATCTGGTCTTCGATGGTTTTCATGGTCGACCTTCGGTCTGCATGGTGGATCTCCGACAATCCCACTATAATTCAGTGTTTTAACCGCGTCCATGGTCGTTACGCACGGCTCTTTGCAGCGCGCCCGGGGCCGGTGTGCGCTGACGATCGGCAACTTCGACGG
>Ga0207675_100001965_pt1 | contig 20496 bp, 16 predicted proteins | sample KBSSwiS42_FD_184305 | JGI IMG/M metagenome (GOLD analysis project Ga0207675, IMG submission 184305) | Switchgrass rhizosphere microbial communities from Kellogg Biological Station, Michigan, USA - KBS Switchgrass S4-2 (SPAdes) (version 2) | ecosystem: Host-associated > Plants > Roots >...
TCGGGTCGAGCCAGCCGGGTAGTTTGTGCCAGTCCCAGACCGACTGGCCCGCGTAGCCGCGTTCGACGTGTCGATCGAGGTTGTCCCAGTGATCGAGCACGCGGATTTTCGTGCGCGGCTGGGAGACCACGTCGAGTTTGTCGAGCGGCTGGCGCGTCTGCACCAGCCGCAGGAAGTGGAATGCCCCATACAGCACGCCCACGTCCGAATTGGCGGCGATGACCGTGACGGCGTTGCCATCCAGCATCACGCTGCGCAGCACGTACCCTTCGGCACCGGCTCTATCGAGGGCCAATGACAGCCGGCCGATCTGCGGCGAGCTGCGCGGCGTGCCAAAAACCAGGGCGCCCGACCGGGTCGGCGCCTGGACCAGCGGCAGCGGCGCCCCCTCGAGCCCCGACAGGCCGCGCAGCAGCTCAGCCTGCGCCACTTCGAGCGTGGGCGAGCTCGCGGCCCCCGCGATCTCGCGAACGGCTCTGCTTGGCGCCGGATAGGCGGTGGAATCGACCGCGGGATATCGCAGCCATAAGTCATATCCGTCCTCGCACCACGCGGGCAACGAGAATCCCACGGCGGCGATGCAGGCCAGCAACGAACGGTGTTTCATGGGGGCATTGGAAGGTGAGAGCGCGTAGTATTGTTATCGTTATCTTTGGGCTATCTCAAGCGATGCGCCAGAGGGCGTGCAGTCGAGGGAGACCGATTGAGCGAGACAGGTGATCGCAGCGAGGGCGACGGCGCGCCACGGCTTACTGAAAAGAGCGGGCGCCGCAAGGGCGGCGCCGTCACGATTCACGAGGTCGCGCGTCACGCCAGCGTGTCGCCGATGACCGTATCGCGCGTGATCAACGGCGAAAGCAACGTGCGCGACAGCACGCGCGAGCTGGTGATGGAAGCGGTACGCGCCCTCAATTACCGGCCGAATCCCGCGGCCCGCGTGCTCGCCGGCGCGCGCGACACACGCATCGCACTCATCTATTCCAACCCCAGCGCCTCGTACCTGTCCGAAATGCTGGTCGGCGCGCTCGACGGTTCGCACCGCACCGCCGCCCAGCTGGTACTCGACCGCTGGGACAATCTGAAGCCCGCGCAGGAAAAGGCCGCGGCGCAGAAACTGGCCGAGGGCATCGCGGGCGTGATCCTGCCGCCGCCGCTGTGCGAATCGAAGGCCATCGCCGCGACCTTCGCCGCGGAAGGCGTGCCGGCGGTAGCGCTGGCGACGGGCAAGGCGCGCGATGACGTGTCGTGCGTGCGCATCGACGATTTCAATGCGGCACGCGAAATGACCCAGTACCTGATTTCGCAGGGCCACACGCGCATCGGTTTCATCAAGGGCCAGCCCACTCAGACCGCCAGCGCGCAGCGCCTGGCCGGCTTCGAAGCCGCGATGGAGGAAGCTGGCCTCGAAGTCGATCCGTCGCTCGTGACCCAGGGATACTTCACCTACAAGTCCGGGCTCGAAGCCGCCGAAAAACTGCTGGCGCGCAAGAAAATCCCGACCGCGATCTTCGCCAGCAACGACGACATGGCGGCGGCGGCGATTTCCGTCGCTCATCGGCGCGGACTCGACGTACCGAACGACCTGTCGGTCGTGGGTTATGACGACACACCCATCGCGACCACGGTGTGGCCCGAACTCACCACCATTCGCCAGCCGGTCGCCGCCATGGCCGAGGCCGCGATCAACCTGCTGCTGCACAAGATCCGCCGGCCGAAAGACCGGCATGTCACGCAGGCCATCGATCACCTCGTGCCGTACGTTCTGGTCAAACGCGATTCGGTCGCGCCGCCACGCAAGAGTTGAGGGTTAAGTGAGACCTGGTCTCGCCCGGCACGGCGGAATTTTCCGCTCGGCTTGCTATCTGATAACGCTATCACTAGGCTTCCCCGACCGCTGTACGGGGGGCGCGAAACGCGCACGCCAGCGGGGCCGAAAAACATAACTTTCTCAAGGAGATAGCGCGTGTCTCAAGCACCGTCACAGGTACCCGCCGCGTCAGCACATACCGGTCTTCTGGTCACCCTAACTATCATCGCCGCGCTGGGCGGACTGCTGTTCGGTTACGACACCGCGGTGATCTCGGGCGCCACCGATTCCATCAAGCAGAATTTCGTCGCGCCGATGGGACTTGCTGAAGGTCCCCGGCTCGTCCTCGAAGGCGCCACCATCGGCGCCGCATTGTGGGGTTGCCTGATCGGCGGCGGTATCGGCGGCGTCGTGGCGCACTACCTCGGCCGTCGCAACGGACTCATCGTCGCCGGCGCGCTGTTCTTCATATCGTCGCTGGGATCCGCGTGGCCGGAGTCGTTCATCGGCCACCTGGGTTCATTGCTGACATGGCTGACCAACGGGCTGATCTGGTTCCTGAATCTCTTCTTCGAGGACGCGCCGTATCTCAAGTATGGCGACGTCATCACCAATTTCGCGGGTCACCGGCTGTTCGGCGGCATGGGCATCGGCCTCGCCTCGATGCTCGCGCCCATGTACATCGCCGAAATCGCGCCGCCGTCCAGGCGCGGTTCGCTGGTCACGTATCAGCAGATCGCCATCGTGTCCGGCATCTCGGGCGTCTACTTCGTGAACGCTGCCATCGCAAAATTCGGCGGCAACGAGAATTGGCTGCATGACACCGGCTGGCGCTACATGCTGGCGTCCTGCGCCATTCCCGCGGGCCTGTTCGTGTTGCTGTTGTTCTTCGTTCCCGAGACGCCGCGCGGCCTGGTGATGAAAGGCAAGCACGAGAAAGCGCGTGAGGTGCTCAGGAAACTCGCGAGCGAGGAAGAAGCCAGGGTGGTGGAGGCGGAAATCGATGCCTCGTTCAAGGAATCCACCGGCAAGCTCTTCTCGTACGGCGGCACGGTGATCTTCGTCGGCATCATGCTCTCGCTGTTCCAGCAGCTGGTCGGCATCAACGCGGTGCTGTACTACGGCAAGCAGATGTTCACCAACATGGGCTTCGTCGGTAACGCTGCCTTTGCACAGACGGTGATCGTCGGCATCGTGCTCGTGGTGTTCACGCTGGTCGCGACCGTCACGGTCGACAAGTGGGGACGCAAGCCGTTGCTCATTTTGGGCTCGATCATCATGACCGTCTCGATGACCGCGCTCGGCTTCCTGTTCTACAAGTACGGCACGTCGGTCGGCACGCCCGCGGTCGTCGTGGTCTGCATTTATATCGCGGGTTTCTCGCTGTCGTGGGGCCCCGTCGTGTGGGTCATGCTCGCGGAGATCTTCCCGAACTCCATCCGCAACCAGGCGATGGCCATCGCGGTGGCCGCGCAGTGGTTCATGAACTGGGTGGTGACCGTCACGTTCAACATCATGGATGGCAGCACGGCGCTGAATGCAGCCTTCAATCACGGCTTTGCGTACTGGCTGTACGGCGGATTCAGTCTGCTGTCGGCCCTGTTCGTCTGGAAGTTCGTTCCGGAGAGCAAGGGCGTGTCTCTGGAGGCCATGAAGAAGATCTGGAAGAAGGAGCCGGTAGCGGCTGCCTGATCCGTTAATCTGGTCCCGCGGCCCCATGCTTGGGGGCCGCGGGATCCATTTCTGAAAATATGATCGAACATCTACCCTCCGACTGGCGGCAGGCGATTCTCGTCGGCCGCATCCTGACTCGCGAAGGCCCGACACCCGTCGTCGTGGTCGAGGGGCGCGTGCGCGACGTGTCGCGGCACGCTGCCACCGTGTCGCAGCTGCTCAACGCCTGGAATGGCGAGATTCCTCCCGGCCAGGATCTCGGGCCGCTCGAGTCGTTCGGCTTCAGGCGGCATTTTTCGCACCCGCAAGAACCACGCCTGCTCTCACCGTTCGACTTGCAATGCATCAAGGCGAGCGGCGTCACCTTCGCGATCTCGGCCATGGAACGCGTGATCGAGGAGCGTTGCCGCGGCGATGCCAGCAAGGCGGACAGCCTGCGCGCAAGCCTGCGCGACCGCATCGGCGCGGACATCCGCTCGGTCAAGCCGGGCTCGGAGAACGCGAAGAAACTCAAGCAGGCGCTGATCAACGACGGCCTGTGGTCGCAATACCTGGAAGTCGCCATCGGACCCGACGCGGAAATCTTCACCAAGTCGCCGACGCTGTCGTCGGTGGGCTGGGGCGATCTGATCGGCGTGCGCTCGGATTCCGCCTGGAACAATCCCGAGCCGGAAATCGTGCTCGCGGTGGACAGTGCCGGCCGCATCCTCGGCGCGGCGCTCGGCAACGACGTGAACCTGCGCGACATCGAGGGCCGCAGCGCGTTGCTGCTCGGCAAGGCCAAGGACAACAACGCCAGCTGTGCGATCGGCCCGTTCATCCGCATGTTCGACGGCAAATACACGCTCGACGACGTGCGCAACGCGGAAGTGAAACTCGAGATCACCGGCGACGAAGGCTTCAGGCTCGAGGGCAAGAGCTCGATGTCGCAGATCAGCCGCGATCCCACCGAGCTCGTCGGCCAGACCATCTGCAAGCACCACGCCTATCCGGACGGCTTCGCGCTGTTCCTCGGCACCATGTTCGCGCCCATCGTCGATCGCGGCACGCCCGGGCAGGGCTTCACGCACAAATCGGGCGACATCGTGCGCGTGTCCAGCGAGAAGCTCGGCGTGCTGGAAAACAAGGTGACCCACTGCGACCAGGCGCCGACCTGGTCGTTCGGCATTGCCGACCTGATGCGCAACCTGGCGCGCCGCGGTCTCCTGAATTCCTGAAAGGAAGCAACATCATGAGTGACACGAAGCAACTGACGCATTACATCGACGGGCAATGGGTAGCGGGTCCCGCCGCCACCGAGAGCCTGAATCCCTCCGACACCCGCGACGTGGTCGCGAAGGTGCCCGGGGGCGACAAGAAGACGGTAGATAGCGCAGTCGCCGCCGCGAAGGCGGCCTTCCCGGGCTGGGCGAATTCCAGTCCCGAGGTGCGCTCCGACCTGCTCGACAAGGTTGGCGCGTTGATCATGGCGCGCGCCGACGATCTCGGCAGGCTCCTGTCGCGGGAAGAAGGCAAGACCTTTCCCGAGGGCAAGGGCGAAGTCATGCGCGCGGCGCGCATCTTCAAGTTCATGGCGGGCGAGGCGTTGCGCCGGCACGGCGTGACCGTGGACTCGACGCGTCCTGGCGTCGCGGTGGAAACCTATCGCGAGCCGCTCGGCGTGTACGCATTGATCACGCCCTGGAATTTCCCGATCGCGATTCCCGCCTGGAAGTCGGCGCCCGCGATGGCCTTCGGCAACACGGTCGTGATGAAGCCCGCGTCGGTTACACCGGCGATGGCGCACGCGCTGGCGGAGATCATCCACGAGGCCGGTTTCCCCAAGGGTGTGTTCAATCTCATTCTCGGCGGCGGCTCCATGGGTGGCGCCCTGGTCGAACACCCGGACGTCGCCGGAGTGTCGTTCACCGGTGGCCAGAGCACGGGTGCCGGCGTCGCGAAGGGTGCGATGTCGCACAACGCGCGCGTGCAGCTCGAAATGGGCGGCAAGAATCCCCTGGTGGTGCTCGACGACTGCGACCTGGATCGCGCGGTGCAATGTGCGCTCGACGGCGCATTCTTCGCCACCGGCCAGCGCTGCACGGCCTCGAGCCGCATCATCGTGACGCAGGGGATCCACGACAAATTCATCGAGGCTCTGGCGGCGCGCGTGAAGGCACTGAAGGTGGGCGACGCACTGGCCGCGGACACGCAAATGGGCCCGCTGGCCAGCCAGGCACAGCTGGACACGACTCTTTCTTATATAGACATCGCCACGAAAGAAGGCGGCCGCAAGGTCGTCGGCGGCGATGCGCTCAAACTCGACAAACCCGGCTACTACGTGTCGCCGGCGCTGATCGCCGACACCAGGCTCGACATGCGCATCAACTGCGAGGAAGTGTTCGGCCCCGTGGCGTCCACGGTGCGCGTGAAGGATTACGACGAGGCGCTCGCCGCCGCCAACGCGGGCGAGTTCGGGCTGTCGGCCGGCATCATGACCGGGTCGCTCAAGTACGCGCGCCATTTCGTGCGCAACGTGCGCGCCGGAATGGTGATGACCAATCTGCCCACCGCCGGCGTCGACTACCATGTGCCCTTCGGCGGCACGCGCAAGTCGAGTTACGGTCCGCGCGAGCAGGGTTTCGCGGCCGTCGAGTTCTACACACAGGTCAAGACCAGTTATACCTGGGCTTAAGGTCTCAACAACAACATGACGCAAGCTGTCTATCCATCCCTCGCCGGCAAAACCGTGGTCATCACCGGAGGCGGTTCCGGCATCGGCGAAGTGATCGTCGAAAGTTTCGTGCGCCAGAAATCGAAGGTGTACTTCCTCGACATCGCCGAGAGTGAGTCGAAGGCGCTGGTCGCGAGGCTCGGCGACGGCGTCACTTTCATCAAGTGCGACCTAACCGACACCCAGGCACTGAAGAACACATTCGCCGACATCGAACGCAAGTCCGGGCCGGTGGCCGTGCTGGTGAACAACGCGGCAAATGACGACCGGCACAAGGTGGAAGAGGTGACGCCGGCGTACTGGGAACAGCGCATCGCGGTCAACCTGCGCCACCTGTTCTTCGCGTCGCAGGCCGTGGTGCCCGGCATGAAGAAGCTGGGCGGCGGCTCGATCATCAACCTCGGCTCGGTATCCTGGCACACCGCCATCCCGGAGCTGACGTTGTACGAAACCGCGAAGGCCGGCATCGAAGGCATGACGCGCGCCCTGGCACGCGATCTCGGCACGGCCAACATCCGCGTCAATTGCGTGGTGCCTGGCGCGATCCGCACGCCGCGGCAGATGAAGCTCTGGCACACCCCAGATGAGGAGGCCAAGATTCTCGCGCAGCAGTGCCTCAAGCAACGCGTCGACCCGGTGCACGTGGCGGCCATGGTGTTGTTCCTCGCTTCCAGCGACGCGGCCATGTGCACCGCGCACAACTACTGGGTCGACGGCGGGTACTGCTGAAGCCGATGAGCGACGTCGAGTGCGTCTGGCCGGTCGGAGCCATTCTCGGTGAAGGGCCGATGTGGTCAGCGGCGGAGCAGGCGGTCTGGTTCGTCGACATCAAGGCTCCCGCCATCCACCGGTTTCATCCCGCGAGCGGCGCGCAGCGCAGCTGGCCAGCGCCGGAACGCGTCGGGTTCGTTTTTCCGACGCGCGCGGGCTGGCTGATCGCCGGGCTCAAGACCGGCCTGCACTCCTTCAACCCGGATACCGGCAACTTCAACCTGCTGCACGTCGTCGAACCGCACGCGCCGAACAACCGCCTGAACGACGGCTTCGTGGATTCGGAGGGATTCCTGTGGTTCGGCTCCATGGACGACAACGAAGAGGATCCGAGCGGCGCGCTGTACCAGCTCGGTGACCAGGGATGCGTGCGTCGCGATCCGGGCTATGTCGTGACCAACGGTCCGGCGGAGAGCCCGGACGGCCGGGTGCTGTATCACACGGACACGCTGGCGGGTGTGATCTATGCGTTCGACCGTACCCGCTCGGGGTCGCTGTCGAACAAACGCGTGTTCGCCCGCCTGCCGGCGGGCGGCGGCTACCCCGACGGCCCGATTGTCGATGCAGAGGGCTGCCTCTGGACGGGTGTGTTCGGCGGCTGGGGCCTGCAGCGTTATTCGCCCGTCGGCGAGCTTTTGAGTACGCTTCGCCTCCCCTGCTCGGCCGTGACCAAGGCGGCCTTTGGCGGCGACGACCTGAAAACCTTGTACATCACTACCGCGCACGTCGCGCTCAACGCCGAGGAACGCAAGGCGCAACCGCTCGCTGGCGGGTTGTTCCGGGCACGGGTCGACGTGCCGGGACTTCCGCAGAGAGTGGTAGCCCATGGCATCTAGATTCCGTTCGCGCGACTGGTTCGACGACCCCAAGCACCTCGACATGGTGGCGCTCTATCTCGAGCGCTACATGAACTACGGCCTGACGGCGGACGAATTGCTGTCGGGCAAGCCCATCATCGGCATCGTGCAGTCGGGCAGCGATCTCAATCCATGCAACCGCATTCATCTCGAGACGGTAAAACGTGTGCGCGAAGGCGTACGCACGGCGGGTGGCATCGCGATGGAATTCCCGATGCACCCGATATTCGAGAATTGCCGCCGTCCCACTGCGGCACTCGATCGCAACCTGGCCTACATGGGCCTGGTGGAAATCCTGCATGGATATCCGATCGATGCCGTGGTGCTGACCACCGGCTGCGACAAGACCACTCCTTCGCAGATCATGGCCGCTTCGACCGTGGACATTCCCGCGATCGTCCTGTCCGGCGGGCCCATGCTCGATGGCTGGCACGATGGCGATCTCGTCGGCTCCGGCACGGTGATCTGGCGCTCGCGTCGCAAGCTCGCCGCCGGCCAGATCAACGAAAAGCAATTCCTGGAAGCGGCCGCGGCATCGGCGCCGTCGCTCGGACACTGCAACACCATGGGCACGGCGTCGACCATGAACGCCGTTGCCGAAGTGCTCGGGATGTCGCTGCCGGGTTGCGCCGCCATCCCCGCGCCGTACCGCGAACGTGGACAGATCAGTTATGAAACCGGCAAGCGCATCGTCGAAATGGCGTACGAGGATCTGCGCCCGTCGCAGATCCTGACCCGCCAGGCTTTCCTCAACGCCATCGCCGCCATCGCGGCGATCGGCGGCTCGACCAATGCGCAGCCGCACCTGGTGGCGATGGCGCGGCACGCAGGCGTGGAAATCACGCCGGCGGACTGGATGAAATTCGGGCGCGACCTGCCGCTGATCGTGAACATGCAGCCCGCCGGCAAATACCTGGGCGAGCGCTTCCATCGTGCCGGCGGCGTGCCGGCGGTGCTCAATGAGCTGCTGCGCGCCGGCAGGATCGACGGCTCGGCGCTCACGGTCACGGGTCGCAGCATCGGCGAGAACATCGCGGGACGCATCTCGGTGGATCGCGACGTGATTACCAGTTTCGAAAAGCCCGTGCAGGAAAAAGCCGGTTTCCTCGTCTTGAAAGGAAATCTCTTCGATTTCGCGATCATGAAGACCAGCGTCATCTCGGCCGAATTCCGCAAGCGTTACCTCGCCAAAGGCGACAGTTTCGAGTGCCGCGCCGTGGTCTTCGACGGATCCACGGACTATCACGAGCGCATCAACGACCCCTCGCTGGGCATCGACGAAAACACGATTCTCGTCATTCGCGGGTCCGGCCCGCTCGGCTGGCCCGGATCGGCGGAGGTGGTGAACATGCAGCCGCCGGATGCGCTGTTGAAGCGCGGCATCATGAGCCTGCCAACCCTCGGCGACGGCCGCCAGTCCGGAACCTCGGACAGTCCCTCGATCCTCAATTGCTCACCGGAAAGCGCTGCCGGTGGCGGACTTGCGTGGCTGCGCACCGGCGACCGCATCCGGATCGACCTGGCCGCGGGAACCTGTGACATGCTGGTCAGCGACGAGGAAATCGCGCGCCGCAAGACGGGGGCCCCGCCGCCGGTACCGGAGAGTGCCACGCCGTGGCAGGAGCTGTACCGCGCGACTGTTGGACAACTCGACACCGGTGCCGTCATGGAGATGGCGGTCAAGTATCGGGGCGTCGCGAAGAAGACGCCGCGCCACAATCATTGAATGCTAAGAGGTATCGATGAGTTCGCCGCGCCTCACTGAGGCGAGCCTGCATGCCGCGCGCTCGGGCACGGTCCTGCCGACCTACGATCGTGACGCGATGCGCGTTGGCATCGTGCACATCGGTCCCGGCGCCTTTCATCGCGCGCACCAGGCCTGCTACGTCGACACGCTGCTGCATTCCGACAAGCGCTGGGCCATCTCCGCGCTGTCACTGAAGAGCACGACGCTGCGCGATTCACTGAAGGACCAGCAAGGTCTGTACACCCTGGTCGAGCTCGGCGCCGCGCCGCGCGCGCGCGTCATCGGCGCCATCCGCGAGCTGCTGGTGGGGGCCTCCGACCGGGAGACGGCCTTCGCGCGCCTGGCCGCACGCGACACGCGACTGGTGTCGCTGACGGTGACGGAGAAGGGTTATTGCCTGGGCGCAGGCAACGTCCTCGACCTGGCGCACGCGGACATCGTGCACGACCTCGACCATCCCGGCGAGCCGCGCAGCACCATCGGCTGGCTGGTCGAAGCCCTGCGCCGGCGCCGCGCATCGGGCGTGCCGGCGTTCGCCGTGCTGAGCTGCGACAACCTGCCGGAGAACGGCAGGGTCCTGCAGCGTGCGCTGGTCGCGTTCGCGCAGGCACGCGACGCCGATCTCGCGAAATGGATCGAGGCGGACGTCGTCTGCCCGCGCACCATGGTCGACAGCATCACGCCGGCCACCGACGATGCGCTGCGAGCGCGGGCACAGAGTCTCACCGGTCTCATGGACGAGTGGCCGATCCAGCGCGAACCATTCACCCAGTGGGTAGTCGAGGACCTGCCGGCGATGCGCGATGCCGACTGGCAGTCCGTGGGCGTGACACTGGCGAAAGACGTGGGCGTGTACGACCGCGCCAAGTTGCGCCTGGTCAATGGCCCGCATTCCACGCTCGCGTATCTCGGCCTGCTGCGCGGACACGAATCGGTGGCCGACGCCATGCGCGACGAACAACTGGCGCAGTTCGCCGAGCGGCTCATGACCGAGGATCTCGCGCCGAGCCTCGGGGACTCCCCCGGACTCGACGTCGCGCACTATATTTCCGCGGTACTGGCGCGGTATCGCAATCCCGGCATTCGCCACCTGCTGAGCCAGATCGCATGGGATGGCTCGAAGAAGCTGCCGGTACGGCTGAGCATCACCATCGGTGAGGCATTGCGCGCCGGGCGCCCCATTCATCGACTGGCGGTGCCGATCGCCGCATGGATGCGCTTCATCGTGCGGCAGGCGAAGGCCGGGGTCGCCATCGTCGATCCCGAAGCCGCACGGCTGGCGGCGGTTGGCAGCGCCTGCACGGGCGAGGCGCAGGTCGATGTCGAGCGTTTCGCGGTATTCGATGCGGTGCTGCCACCGGCCATGTTCGCGCAGCCCGAATTCCGTCGCGCGCTCGAAGCCGCCTACGCGAACCTCGCGGCGCCGTATTCCGCCCTCACAGCAGAGTTATCCTCATGAGCCCATCGCGTAGAACTTTCATCGCCGCGGCCGCCACGGTCGCCGCGACATCCGCCGGAGCCTCACCCGCAGTGAACACCTATCCCAAGCTGGTCCACCACGTGTTCTTCTGGCTGAAGAATCCCGGCTCCAGGGAAGACCTGTCGAAGCTGCTCGCCGGTCTGCGCACGCTGACCGCGATCGAAACGGTGCGCGGCGCGCACTTCGGCGTGCCGGCCAGCACCGAGAAGCGCGACGTGGTCGACAACAGCTTCAGCGCGTCGGAAATGCTGTTTTTCGACGACCTCGCCGGGCAGAAGGCCTACCAGGATCACCCGGTGCACAAGCAATTCGTGGCCGACTGCTCCCACCTGTGGGAGCGGGTGGTGGTTTACGACGCGATTTCCGCCTGACGTCTGCGGCGCTGCTTGCGTTCGACCAGCCGCCCGAGGTTGCCGAGCGAGGACATCACCAGGAAGGCCCCCTGCAGGAAGCCGGTGCGATGTAGCCGGTGCAGGTCTTCGGCACCGAGGTTGCGCAGCTTGGGTTCGCTGATGGTGTGCAGCCCGACCAGGTCGTAGACCGCGTCCGCGTCGACCTTGATTTCCAGCTTGATCGGCTCGATGAGTTCGAGCCGCGTGAACTCGTCGAACATCGCCTTGCTCACTCCAAGTCCGTCGTTGATGCCCTTGAGGATGGCACCCATGCGGTCGAGGTAGCGGCTGTTGCCGCCCTGCTCGAGGAACACGCGCTCGCCATCCGCTTCGCTGATACGCGGGTGATCCATGTCGACGTGGATCATGGGCTCGCGGCGCAATTCGCCGCCTTCCTCGCGCTCCTGGAAGCCGATGAGGAAGGGTCCGCGCGCCACGATCCCCGGGATATACCGGGCATCCCAGCGATCACCATCGAGATACAGGTTCTCGTCCTTGGTAAGGCCCAGCAGGGCCACCGAGGAGTACTCCCCTGTGTTCGGGTCCTTGCGGAAGAAGATCGGGTATTCGCGCTGTATGTCGGCGTATTCGGTCGGGAAGGTCATGACGATCCCGACGTTGTCGCCGTATTGCGCGCCCGGGCGCGTGACCACCCGGAGGTTCTTGTGCTGAATGTTGTTCAGCATCTCGTGTCTGGCCATGGATGCCTCGAATCTGTCTCTACATAAATGAAGAAGGCCGCTGAATGATCAGCGGCCTTCTCCGTTTCAACAATCCCCCTCTTTCGAAGGGGGCCCGGTTACGGTTCTCTTAGAACTTGTAACGGGCTCCAACTGCATAACGCGGACCCTGGTCTTCCAGGCGCCACAACTGCAGGCTCGAACGACCGTGCCAACGCACGTCCTCGCCCGTCAGGTTGATGGCTTCGAACGACACCGCAAAGTTGTCGTTGATGTCATATCCGACGCTCAGATCGAACTGCTGGTACGGTTCGACATAGATCGGATTTCTCCAGCCACCCTGGTTGACGTTCGAGAGGAACTGGTCGCGCCAGTTCCAGGCAAGTCGGGCCGAGAGGCCAAACTTCTCGAACATCGCGACCACGTTCGCCGAGTCGGACAAGCCGAGCAGCGCGAACTGGTTGACGTTCGGATCCGAGTCATTCTTGTAGCCAATATCACCACGAACGATGGTGTAGTTGGCCAGAGCGCCGAAGCCGCTGTCGCCGAAGAAGTACTGACCACCCAACTCGAAGCCATGGATCTTGGCTGACTTGTTGTTGACCGGCGTGTTCACGTTGAACGTGTACAGCGGGTCATTCGAGGTCGGGAGGATGTCGTACTTCGTCGCGAACGCCACGTGCTGGCCGTTCGTGCCGTTGTAGTTGGCCAGACCGCCCGTCCAGGTGCCGTTCGCATCGGTGAACGTTCCCGGATTCAGGAACATGGCCGTTGCCGTGAACAGCGCCGAGTCGTCGGTCGGGAAGCCATTCGCCTGCAGGTACGCGCGAGCCGTCTGGGCCGCCGGGCCGCCCGTCTGGTTGCGAATACCGAACAGGTTCTGCTGAACCACCGAGTTGCCGATGAAGTTGTCGACACTCTTGTAGAACGCACCCGCGGACACGTAACCCGTATCCGAGAAGTAGTATTCGACAGAGAGGTCGTAGTTATCGGATTCCAGCGGCAGGATGCCCGGATTGTTCTGACCACCCGTCGGCAGGAAGCCGTTGATGGTCGAACCACCCGGCGTACCGGCAGTCGCGCCGGCAGCCAGCGTACCGTAACCGGCACGGGCGATGGTCTTGCTGTACGAGAACCGGCCCTTCAACGAATCGGTGAAGCCGATGTCGAAGTCGAGGTTCGGCAGTACGTTCTTGTAGTGACCTTTGCCATCGACGAGCGTCGGGGTGCTGGCACGCACGACCTGGAAGTCGTTGTCGTCCTGCCACAGGAGGGCTGTCGGGACCAGCTGCAGGTTGGTCGAGCTGACGTCGGTGTCCTCGTAGCGGACGCCGAGCACCAGGTTCGACGGCATGCTGCCGAGCTCGAGCTTGAGAGCCAACTGCGCGTAGATGGCCATCGTGTCTTCGGTGACCGTGCTATCGGTATTGAAGCCCGAGTTGTATGCGAGCACACCATCCACAGCCGTGTCTTCCGACCAGTTGCGGTAGCCGTGGTCGATGGCCCACTGGCCGAGGACGTTGGCATTACCCTTCCAGCCGCCAGTCGGGGCACCGACCGGATTGAAGTCATCGAATGCACCGGTGAGGCTGAACGGGGTCAGCAACGCGACCATGTCGGGCACCTTGCCGGCGTCCGCAACACCCCAGTCACCCATGGCGAGATATCCGCCGGAGGAGAGCTGGTGCGATTCCATGGAGCGGGATTCCACGCCGAATCCGAAGCTGCCGCCGTCTTCGAACTTGAACTTGCCGTCGATGCGCGCCTGGTTGATCTCGGTGTTCTGCTCGTTGTAGTTGATGCGCAGAACCTGCGAGCCAAGGCTACCCGTGTTGAACGAATAGTCCGTCTGGCCACCGGTACCCGCGTAGCCGGCGGTGCTGTCCGTGAACAATGTTCTGGCCGCAACCGGCAGTCCGTCATTGAACATGAACGTCTGCGTCCAGAAATTGGTGCAGACCGGCGTCGCGCCGCGCGCGCAGCTGGCGCCATTGCTCGGTACCTTGCCCGCCAGCGAGAACGCCGTCTGGCTGCCGCCGGTGACGCCGTCATTCGGATGGCTGCCCGCACGCGAGTCGTGGTAGTCGAAGCCGAGGTTGAAGTTTTCGGCAACATCCCAGTTCGCGTTGAAGCCGAACGAGTTCAGATCGTTCAGCTGTTCGCGATGCTGCTGTTCGTAACCGAAGTCCTTGTTGGCACCGGTGAACTCATGCAGCAGCACCGGGGTGGCAACCGTACGACCCGTGTCGAACTCGATGCGATCGAAGCCGTTGCGCTGCAGCCAGATGGTCTGCTCGCCGCGGTCTTCGGTCAGCTCGTTGCGCGCCCAGGTGTAATCGAGCGTCAGGGTGACGGTCTCGATCGGGGCGAACTGCAGGGTACCCTGAAGGTTGGTGCGCTCGCGCTCCATGTCCGAGAACGCGTAACGGATGTCGTTCGGGATGCCGTACAGCTGGCCGTTGGCCGGGGCGTTGACAATCGTCGCCTGGACAAAATCGTCAGCCGCATTGCCGGGCGTGTTGTTGTTGTTGACCTGCAGCGGTGCGCGAGCCTGGTTGTTCGCATTCATGCCGCCGTTCGACGAATCCCACGCCTGGATGTGCCAGTCGTTGACGGTCGAAGTCGACGAGCCCGAATCACGCTTCTGGTAGCTGGCATTCAGGCCGATACCGAAACGCTTGTCTTCGCTGGCCCAGCTGAAGATGCCCGACAGCTCGGGGGTGAAGTCGTCGCCGACACGATTGGTCGAGTCGTTGACAACCTTCGCGCCGAGGTTGAGCACCATGCCGTCGTTGTCGAGCGGACGCGCGGTGCGAATATTGATCGACGCACCGATGCCGCCGGTGGCGACGTCGGCGCGGCCGGTCTTGTAGACCTCCACCGCGCTGATGGCTTCCGCCGCCAGGTTCGAGAAATTGAAGGAACGCGTGTTGCCGCCGATACCGCCGGTGATGCTGTCGCCGCCGCCATACGTGTCGGCGGACGGCATCTGGCGTCCGTTCAGCGTGACCATGTTGAACTGCGGGCCGAAGCCGCGCGCGGTGACGGTTGCACCTTCACCGTTGCGACGGTCGATCGACACGCCGGTAATACGTTGCAGAGCTTCGGACAGGTTGGTGTCAGGGAACTTGCCGATGTCTTCCGAGTTGATCGCGTCGACCACGCCAACTGCATCGCGCTTGGTCTCCATGGAAGCCTTCAAGCTTCCGCGCAGACCGGTGACTACCACCTCTTCGAGCTCCTCGCTCGCTTGTTCTTGAGCGAACACTGGATTGATAAGCACTGCGCCACCAACAATGGTGAACAGCGCCTTCGAGGTTAACTTTGGGTTGAATTTCATAATCAGATGTCTCCTCCGCACTCGTACATCTACTTCGTTGTGAGAACCGGGTTGAACCGAATCAATCGAACTGGATTAACTGTGAAAACCGGAAAGGCGAGCGTCGCAAGCGTCGACGAAAAGACGGGGGACCTGCCGAGCCTGCAGACCTGAATGGCGCAAAGGAAAAGCGCCAGATAAAAAAATTAGACCAATGCGCAAAGAGCGCGTCCCCCCTCGATACTGCAGCGGAGGATATTCACACTGTGTACAAAAGTCCACGCCAACTTTTTGCGGCTGTGGAGACATTCACACGGACAGACACTCTGTCTTTTATTATCTAAATCAATGGTTTATCACTTAGTTGCGGACATAAAGTGGCTTAAGAGGGGCAATGACTTGCACCATCACAAAACAAAAAAGCAACAACTTTTGCTAGCGCTAACTTGGGACAAATCCCCAAATCGGCGCCCGGCTGCGGCCTCAGGCAAGAAACCCGTTTATGGAAAGCCGGCCGGTCCGCGGATTGGGGTCTGGAACGAACCCAGGAGAAATGCTGCCCGAGTGAAGCGAATTGCGGCGGTACACCAGCATCCGGTTGAAGACGCCACGCTCACCGGCCACCTGTTCGTATAACGCGGTGCTGCCGTTGATGTACGCAGCGGCTGGGTTGTTAGGACCCAGTCTCTCTTCTTCAACGCATGCGAAATACTGCTCGCGACGTGCGAGGTCGATGACCTCGAATCCCGTGCGCCGGTGCCGGTAGAAGGCGGTGCCGCCGAGGTCCGCCTTGAATAGATAGTGGATGAACGCGAGTTCGCCACCGGAAACCGAATCGATGTGCGGAATGCGCTGCAGGTGTTCCAACTTTTCCGCGGGCGTAGTCACCAGCGAGAAGTGGCACATCGTAAATCTCAAGCGGCGACCACCGAGACCGAAAGCACGGTCGAACAGGCCGCCGAGTCGCTCGAGAACGTAGTGCTGGTAGGTGAGCGGCGCGCGCACCCGGATCCCGGGATAGTACGCACCGCCATCACCGAAATGTTTGCTCGCGGCAAGTTCGACCAGTTCTTCCGCATTGGCGAACACATTGTCGATGACCAGCAGCGGCGCGGCTTCGCGGCCGATGGTCTGTTCGCGAACCGTGAAATTCGGGTGAGTCGCGAGAGTCAAGGAGCTTCTTGCCGCTTCAGTTCCAGACGTTGTTGCTCGCCCGGCAATACTGATTCACGAACTCCTGGTGAACCGGCATGCGCGCGACGGTCTGCTTGATGGCAGAGCGGTAGTCAGCCAGGAACTTGGTGAGATCCTGCTGGCTGAGCAGGCGCGTCGCGGGATGATAGCTGCGCGGCGTGATCCTCTGGCCGAGCATGACCTGGCTCCACGAATCGACGCGGAACAATTCGTCGGCCCCCTGGAACGCGTAGGCGCTTTCCCTGAACAACTCGATGCGATGCGCGAGCGAATCCGGAATCGGCATGTCCCGGCAGTGCCGCCAGAATGGTGTGTCGTCGCGCTCGGTCGCGTGGTAGTGGAGCACGATGAAATCGCGCGTCTTCTCCATCTCGCTGCGCGCCACTTCGTTGTATTGGTCCACCAGCGCCTGGTTCACTCCGACGAACGGGAACAGCTGAAGCAGCCGCGTGACGCCGATCATCATGAGGTGGATGCTGGTCGATTCGAGCGGTTCGATGAAACCGCTCGCAAGGCCGAGGGCCACGACGTTCTTGTTCCAGACCTGCTTGCGTCGGCCGGTCTGGAACTTGAGTACCCTCGGCGCCGTGATCGGCTTGCCGTCGATGGCGCGTAGCAATTCCTCTTTTGCGGCTTCGTCGCCGAGATGCTGGCCGCTGAACACCAGTCCGTTGCCGACGCGATGTTGCAGAGGGATGCACCAGCGCCAGCCGGAGTCGTGCGCGATTGAGCGTGTATACGGCGGGGCGGGCGCAACGAGCTCGGTCTGCACGGCCGCGGCGCTGTCGCAGGGCAACCAGCCCGACCAGTCCTCGTATCCCGTCTTCAGCGTCTGTTCTATGAGCAGGCCGCGGAAGCCGGTGCAATCGATGAACAGGTCACCCTCTACGACCTGCCCCGACTGGAGGACCAGCGATTCGATGTATCCCGATTCGCCTTGCTGCCTGACTTCCCTGATCTTTCCCTCGACGCGCCGGATGCCGAAACCCTCGGCGAAACGCCGCAGGAATTTGGCGTACTGGCCGGCATCGAAGTGATAGGCGTAGTTGATCTCTGCCTGCTGCGAAATCGCGAACTTGTCGGCCCGTGCGGCCTGCAACTCGAAGCAGTAGTCCCCGAGCTCGGACTGGATTCCGAGCTCCAGGCTGCGCAGCCAGAAATTGTGGAACTCGCACATCCAGGTGGATTTGCCGTTCCGGCCGAAGGAGTGAATGTACTGGTCACCCTTGCGTGCCCAGTTCTCGAAAGAAATGCCGAGCTTGAAGGTTGCCGCCGTGGCACGCATGAATTCCTGCTCGTCTATCTGCAGCAGCTTGTGGAACACGCGAATTGGCGGGATCGTCGCCTCGCCAACACCGATGGTTCCGATTTCGTCGGATTCGATGAGCGTGATGTCGAGCAGCTTGCCGAGCTGACTGGACATTGCGGCCGCGGCGAGCCAGCCAGCGGTACCACCGCCGGCGATGACCACTTTCGTCACTGACCCGGAATTCACTCGGCCTCCACGCTCGTCAACGATTCAGGCTGTTCAGGAGCATCGCCCTGATCTGTCGCGCGCGTGTTTCGTCGATTGGTCCCAGCAGGCCTCGCGCCTGCTCCGGAAGATGCTCGACCGCGCGCGTCGACGGACCGAAAACGTAATACTCGAAAATCTGCCGCCAGGCATCCTTCTCGGCGGCCGGCCTGTTACGTATCGACCAGATTGCGTGATAGAGCGAACTCATTGGACTCGGCACCCACTTTGGCACCGTGGACCACCAGTAGTTGACCAGTGTGTTGAACGCACTCAGTCCTTCGACGTGATGCCACCACATCGACGGCACGAAAATGGCGTCGCCCGGCTCGAGCTCGGCCGAATATCCATGCTCCAGCGCGGACGCGAATCGCGGAAAGCGTTCGAAGTCGGGATTCGAGAAAGCCACCACGCTGACGGCCTGCCCGCCGGGAGTCGGATCCATGGGACCGGGATAGAGGTTTTCCACCTGCGTCGGAGGAAACATGGTGAAGCGGCGTCGGCCGACCGCGCAGCAAGCGATGTTGTATGGCGCGTCGTAGTGGCAGGAAGCGATGGTTCGGTTGCCGATCCAGATGGCGGGCGGCGCATCGAAACCATGAGAAGCGAAATCGAAATCGTTGTGCCGGCGGAATCCTGGAAGGTAGGAATCGACCAGGGTCGAGCCGATATACAGGGTCGGCGGTCGTTGGTCCTCGAGGTGCGCGCGGATCTCTTCGAGCACTTCCACGAGCCCGGTGCGACGGGCCTCGAAATTGAGGCTGGTGAAGTCTTCGTTGTAAAAAAGCCGGCCAGCCGCATCGGGCGCCGCGAATGACGCGGAGAGAATCTTGCCGTTGTAGAACGAGCGCAGGTAATCCATTGCGTCGTTTACCGACCGCAATCCGGCTTCGACGAGGCCCCAGCGCCGTGCGATTCCCCGGAGCACGGTCGGGCGTCCCGTCGACAGCAGTTCCTCGAGCGGCAGCTTGTCGGGCTCGCACCCCTCGAGGACCCTGGCTTCATTTCCAACCTTGAGCATCGTGCGCAATTCTATTCCAGCACACGGCCGCTGACGCGACGATGAAGATCCGGGAAAATGTCCGCGGATGAACATCCAGGAATATCTGATCGATCCGCGGGGAAAGGACTGGCGGAAGCTGCGCGCATACTGGATTCCCCTGATGCCGGATGACGCGTCGCTGTGGTTCGTGAATCGCCTCGGCGAAATCATATTCGCGTCGCCGCGGGGCACAATTCACAGGCTGGTGGTCGGCTCCGGCACGGTCGAAGAACTCGCGCCAGATCGGCAGGCGATGGCCCGGTTACTCGACGTGCCTGAAAACGCCGATGCCTGGCTCCGGATAGCGTTGATCGACGGCTGCGCGCGTGCCGGAATGCGCCTGGGACCCGATGAATGCTTCGGATTCAAGGTGCCGCCTGCGCTCCAGGGAAACTACGAGGTTGCGAATCTCGAGCCCAAGAACATCTACACGCACTATTCGTGGCTGTCGCACATATGGCGGCAGGACGAAATCTACTGGACCGGCGACTAGGATTTCGCCAGCAGGAACGTGTTGACGGTCAGTCGACCGGTGCGCGGGTTCGAATCGGGCACGAAGTCGTGCGGTGTGTTCACCGAATGCAGGTTCCTGCCGCGGTAGACCAATGCCCCGTTGTAGTTGCAGTCATAGCGCGCAATTCGTTCGAACATCCCGGTGTCGCCTTCGATGAAGCGCGCTGGCGGCATACCGTGCGCCTTGACCTCTGCATTCACTGCCGAGGTGAATTGTCCGTGGGTTTCTTCGCTGACCGCTTCGATACCACTCGATCGATGTCGATAGAAGGACGTGCCGCCATGCCGCGGCCCGCACAGGTAGTGCAGCAGCGCGATGCGATTCGGGTCGGTGGAATCGAAATGCGGGACACGCTGGAATGCCACCAGCTTCTCGGCCGGCGTCGCGACCAGCGAGAAAGTGGAATCGGTGATCTGCAGCTCTCCGCGCAAGCCAAACGTCGACTGGATCAGCTCGCCGAGCTGCGCGGTGATTGCGTGCGCGTATTCCGGCGGCGCCGACGAACGCACTCCGGGGTAATAAAGGGATCGAACCGAGTAGTCGGTTCGCGCCGCGGCCGCTTCGACCAGCGCCTGCGGATCGTGCCAGACATTCTCGATGACGATTACCGGGGCGCGATCGTTTCCGATGTAGTCGACCCGAACCTTCAACGCCATCTCCCGAAAAGAAAAAGCCCCCTCCATGCGGAGGGGGCTTTCCTGTTAGGACCCTGGCAGTGACCTACTCTCGCATGGCAGCTGCCACACTATCATCGGCGCGGAGCGTTTTCACTTCCGAGTTCGAAATGGGATCG
>Ga0207675_100001968_pt1 | contig 20483 bp, 18 predicted proteins | sample KBSSwiS42_FD_184305 | JGI IMG/M metagenome (GOLD analysis project Ga0207675, IMG submission 184305) | Switchgrass rhizosphere microbial communities from Kellogg Biological Station, Michigan, USA - KBS Switchgrass S4-2 (SPAdes) (version 2) | ecosystem: Host-associated > Plants > Roots >...
GTCGTCAACGATCTGCTCGGCTTCGAGGCCGGCGACCAGGTGATCGCCGCGGTGGCGCATGCGCTGCAGCAGCAGCTCGCGAGCCGCGATGCCGTGCTGAGCCGCCTGTCGGGCGACCGCTTCACTATCTTCTTCCCCGACTGTCCGCTCGAGCGCGCCCGCGCGATCGGCGACGAGCTGCGCGATGCCGTGAGTGCAGTGCCGTTTACCATCGGCACCGATTCGATCCCGCTGTCGATCTCCTTCGGTGCCGCGACGGTACGCGGCGGCGAACGCAGCTTCGACCACGCGCTCGCCGCGGCCGAGGTCGCGTGCAAGGCCGCCAAGGATCGCGGCCGCAATCGCGTCGAGTCATACGAGGTCCACGATTCGAGCATCAACCGCCGCATCGACGACATCGCGATCGTAGGCCGGCTGCGCGTGGCGCTCGAGAAGGGCAACTTCCAGATGTTCGGCCAGCCGATCGCGCCGCTCCTGCAACCGGAGGAGGTGCGTCGCTACGAAATGCTGCTGCGTCTGGTCGACGAAAAGGGCCGGCTGGTGTTGCCAGGTCAATTCATGTCGTCCGCGACGCGTTACCAGCTGCTGCCGCAGCTCGATCGTTGCGTCATCAGCAACGTGCTGACGCGGCTCGCAACCGCGAAGCGCGAGCCGGGCTTCGAGCCGATGCACCTCTCGATCAACCTGTCGGGCCCGACGCTCAGCGATCCGACGTTCCTCGACTGGCTGGTAGTGCAGATCGACAGCAGCGGCGTGCCCGGCGATTGGCTGGAGTTCGAGCTGACCGAGACTGCCGCGGTGAGCAATCTCGAGCATGCGCAGCGCCTGATGGCGCGGCTCACGGAGTGTGGCTGCCGCTTCGCCCTCGATGACTTCGGCACCGGCCTGTCCTCGCTCGCGCACCTGAAGGCACTGCACTTCTCGGTGCTGAAGATCGACGGCTCGTTCATTCGCGACATCCTGCACAACGAGCGCTCGGACTCGCTGGTACGCGCTGTCACGCAGCTGGCGCACGGCATGGGCATGGAGACTGTGGCGGAGTATGTCGAGACGCCCGAGATCTGCATGCGGCTCATCGAGCTGGGGGTGCAGTTCGGGCAAGGGTATGCGATCGGGCGGCCGCGGCCGCTCGACAAGATATTGCAGCCGGATATGCAGCTCGCGAACGCGAGCTGAAGCTGTCGGGCTGAAGCCCGACCTACAGCGCAATAGCAAGGGGAACTCTCAGCCCGGCTCGGCTCTTGAACTGAAGTGTTCAAGGGAGCGCTGCGATGGAACCCAATCCCCGATCCGCCACGCGCCCGACCCGCGGGTTTACCCAACGCTTGAAGGAAGACGGCCGCCGCACGCTCGAGCAGCGCAAGCGCTCGGCCGCGGAACGGGTCGATGGGATTGCGCAAGCCCTGGAACGCAGCGGCGCGCAATTCAGCGAATCCGAGCCCACGCTCGCAGATCTCGCCAGCCGCCTCGCAGGGACCGTCGGCAATCTTGCGACACGACTGCGCGAGGGCAGCATCGAAGAGCTCGTCGACGAAACGCGTGGGCTCGCGCGCCGCAACCCGGGCTTGTTCATCGCCGGCGGCGTCCTGGTCGGATTCGTGCTCGCACGCTTCGCGAAAGCCTCGGCGCACCGTGCGCCCACGCTGACCGAGGAAGTCGACGAGATCACCTGACATGGCACGAACCGCGCCCACCGAATTTGCCGATGAGAGCGAGCTGGAGCACGAGTCCGCCACGACGCTGTTGGGTCGCCTCATCAGTGCTTTCACTGAGCTGGTGCGCAACGAAGTCGCCCTCGCGAAGGCTGAGCTGTCCGATTCCACGACGCGCGCCAGGTCAGGCATCGTCGCGCTGATCGGTGCCGTGTCGACGCTGCTGGCCGGGTCGCTGGCGCTCATTGCAGCAATCATTCTGGGCCTCGCAAAAGTGATGGAGCCGTGGCTCGCCGCACTCATCGTCGGCGCGGTGATCAGCGTCGTCGGGCTCTTGCTGCTGCAGGGTGCGCGCAGAAAATTGGTGCCGCCGCATCTGGAAATCGAACGCACGCGCACCGCGGTCCGCCAGGACGTGGATGTGCTCGCGAGGAGAACGTGATGAATGCGTCGTCTGAACATCCGGGGGAACACCCCGGCTCGAGCCGCGATCCGGAGCAGCTGGAGCGCGCGGCAGAGCGTCTGCGCGCCGATCTCGACCGTACGCTCGACGCGCTGGAGCGCAAGCTGCAGCCGAGCCAGCTGCTCGATCGTTCGCTTGCCTACCTGCGCGAGCATGGCGGCGAAATGGCGGACGCGGTCGGCGACTCGGTGCGACGCCATCCCGTGCCCGTCCTGCTGACGGTCGCCGGCCTCGGCTGGCTCATCGTCGCCGCGGTCCGCCCGCGCGAACCGGTCAGCATCACGATAGGCGACGAATATCCCGGCGAGGACGACGATGACTCGCCGCTCGACGACGAATTTCTCGACGACGAATCGCTCGACGACGAAGCGCTGTCCGCCGAAGCGAGCTCGCCGCGCGGCAGATTCTACGATCGCGTGCGGACCGTGCGCGCTCGGACTCGTCGCGCGCAGTATCGGGTGATGTCGGCGCTCGAAGAGCGGCCCTTGCTGTTCGGCGGCCTCGCGGTGGCGATCGGTGCGCTACTCGGCGCGCTGGTTCCCTCGACCCAGTACGAAGACCAGGTAGTGGGCGAATTGCGCGATCGCGCGGTAGAGCGCGCCAAACAGATGGGCGAGCGTCAATATCAGAACCTGCGCAACCGCCTCGACACCCAGGACTTAGAGGTGAGCGGCCAGGCTCACTGAGGACGCAGCATGAGCAGATGGACCGATGCACCTACGGTAATCATCCCCACTTTCCTTCTGCTCGCAGCGTGCGCCGGCTCGCGCAGCGATCTGCCTATCGACGCCGGCAGCGGACCGAATCCCTCGCTGCCGCAGCCGGAAAAAAAGGCGATTCCGACCGTCAACGTCGCGCCCGCGAAAGGCTGGAGCGGCGCTCAGACGCCCGCCGCGGCCGCGGGCTTCGCAGTAGCGAGTTATGCCGCCGAGCTCGACCACCCGCGCTGGCTCTACGTCTTGCCGAACGGTGATGTGCTGGTCGCCGAGACCAACGCGCCGGCGGATCGCCCCGAGGACAAGAAGGGCATCAAAGGCTTCTTCATGAAGAAGGCGCAGGCGAAAGCTGGCGCCGGCGTGCCGAGCCCGAATCGCATCACCTTGCTGCGCGACGCCGACGGCGATGGCAAGGCCGAGACCCGCAGCGTATTCCTCAAGGACCTCAATTCGCCGTTCGGCATGGCGCTGGTGCATAACACCTTTTACGTCGCGAACACCGACGCAGTCATGCGCTTCGAATATCGCGACGGCGCGGAAAGCATCAGCGGGCTGGGCACGAAGGTCGCCGACCTGCCGGCCGGGCCGATCAACCATCACTGGACCAAGAACCTCATCGCGAGCGCCGATGGCAAGCACCTGTACGTCACGGTCGGCTCGAACAGCAACGTCGCCGAGAACGGCGTGGAGAATGAGGAGCGGCGCGCCGCGATCCTGGAGATCGATACCGCAACTGGGGCGTCGCGCGTGTTCGCCACCGGCCTGCGCAATCCGAACGGCCTCGATTGGCAACCGCAAAGCGGCGCGCTGTGGACTGCCGTCAACGAGCGCGACGAGTTCGGCAACGATCTCGTGCCCGACTACATTACTTCGGTGAAAGACGGCGGGTTCTACGGCTGGCCCTACAGCTACTACGGCAGCCATGTGGATGAGCGCCCGCAGCCGCCCCGGCCCGATCTCGTCGCGAAAGCGCTCGTGCCCGACTACGCGCTCGGCTCGCATACAGCGTCGCTCGGGCTGGTGTTCTATCGCGGCGACCTGCTGCCGCAGCGCTATCGCGGCGGCGCGTTCGTCGGCCAGCACGGCTCGTGGAATCGCCAGCCGCTGGCGGGCTATCGAGTGATCTTCGTGCCGTTCGCCAACGGCCGTCCGACGGGCGCGAAGCCCGAAGAGATCCTGACCGGCTTCGTCGACAAGGACGAGAATGCGCTCGGCCGGCCGGTCGGCGTCGCAGTCGATGCCCGCGGCGCGCTGCTCGTGGCAGATGACGTCGGCAATCGCATCTGGCGTGTGACATCGGCGCAAGAGGCGATAAGCTCCCGGCAATGAGTGCGGATCAAGCTGCCGCGAGCGAGCCCGTTCACCTGGTGTGCGGACACTGCGATACCGTCGTGCGCGTGCCGCGCGATCGCTTCGCCGCAGGTCCGCGCTGCGCGAAGTGTCACAACCCGCTGTTCGAAGATCATCCGCTCGAGCTGAAGACTGCGAGCTTCGACAAGCACATCACGCGCAGCGATCTGCCGGTGATCGTCGACTTCTGGGCGCCATGGTGCGGTCCATGCCGCACGATGGCACCGCACTACGAAGAGGCAGCGCGGCGCCTGAAACACCAGGCGCGCTTCGCGAAAGTGAATTCGGATGAAGAACCGACCGTGGCGGGCCGGTACAACATTCGCGGTATCCCGACCCTGATCGCGTTCAAGCAAGGCCGCGAGGTCGCGCGCCAGATCGGCGGCCTGGACCTCAACGGCCTGCTGCGCTGGGTCAGCGGTATTTGAGCCCCGTGCCGGTGTTGAACACGATCACGCGATCGCTCGGACGAACGAACCCGCTCTGACGCAGTTGAGCGAGCGCTGCCCAGGCTGCGCCGCCTTCCGGACACACATCGATGCCGGATCGTGAAGCGAGCTCGACCGTCGCCCGCTGCATGTCCGCTTCCTCGATAGCGATCGCCGTGCCGTGCGTCTCGCGCAACGCGCGCAGGCAAATGAAACCGCCGAGGGGCGCCGGGACTCGCAGACCGTAGGCGCGAGTCTGCGCATTCTCCCACGCCTCAGTGCGCTCCGCGCCTGCGTGGAAAGCCTTCGCGACGGGCGCGCACCCTGCTGCTTGCACCGAGACGAAGCGCGGTCGCCGGTCGCGCGGGATCCAACCGAGCGCCGCCATCTCGTCGAACGCCTTCCACATGCCGACCAGTCCAGTGCCGCCGCCGGTCGGATACAGCACGACATCGGGCACGGCGCCGTCGAGCTGCTCGACCAGCTCATACGCCATCGTCTTCTTGCCTTCGATGCGATAAGGCTCACGCAACGTCGAAACGTCGTAGGCGTCTTTCGGACCGTGCTCGCGCAGATATTTTCCGGCGTCGGCAATCGTCCCGTGCACCCGATGGATCGTGGCACCGTACAACTCGCATTCGTCGAAGAACGGCTTCGGCGTGTCGTCCGGCATCGCCACGACGACGGGCAGCCCGGCCCGCGCGCCGTAGGCAGCCAGTGCCCCGGCCGCGTTTCCGGCCGACGGCGCCGAGAACTTCTTCGCGCCGAGATGCTTCGCCATCGAAACGGCCAGCGCCATACCGCGAGCCTTGAAAGATCCGGTCGGATTGCGCGCTTCATCCTTCACCCAGACGTTCTCTGCGACGGCGAGCAACGGCGTGAAGCCCTCGCCGAGCGAGGTCTCATCGCCCTCCTCCAGCGGCAACAGCTCGCGATAGCGCCACAACGTCGGAGCACGTCCGGCAAGATCGGAGCGCTGCAGCCGGATCGCGCCGAGATCGTAGTCGACGCGCAGCGGCATGCCGCAGCGCTGACAGACGCCGAGCAGCGTGCGTGGGTCGTGGCTCGTTTCGCAGGCGAAGCAGTGGATCCCGCGCAGGAACTTCGACAGTCGGGGAGTAGCAGTCATTGTCGAATGATAGCGCACGGTCGATGGAACCACGGCAGCTGGTGGATGCTTAGAGCACGACGCTCGCCGCCGACACATCACCGAGGACATTCCAATGGCCCGCGCTCGCCCCGCTTCCCTCGACGAAGATTCCGACGACATCGCGCCCGATGCGCTGAGCCTGCTTCGGCGCGACCACCGCCTCGCCGAAGAATTGTTCGCCGAGTTCGCCCGCTCCGCACCCCAGCAGCTCGATCCCCTCGCCCGCCGCATCTGCAAGATGCTGCGCGTCCATGCGCAGATCGAAGAGGAATTGTTCTACCCCGCCGTCAGCAGAGCCCTGACGAGCGAGGACAGGAGGCTGGTGGACCACGCGCAGGTCGAGCACCAGCAGGCCCGGGAAGCCATCGTGCGCATCGAGTCGATGACGTCCGAGGATCCGTCGTTCCGCAACGAGGTCGACCTGCTCGACAGGCGCGTCGCGCAGCACGTCGCCAGCGAGGAGCAGGAGCTGTTCCCGAAAGTCAGCGCCTCGAGCCTGGACCTGACCGCGCTCGGCATCGCGCTGGCGGAGCGCCGCGACACGCTGCTGGATGTGCTCGGGTTGCATGGGGATGACGAGGAAGGGGCTGCGAATCAGAGAGAGACGCGGCCGGATGATCGGGGTGCGACCCGACCGGAGTCAGGCTGAAGCCCGACCTACAGCCCTCGTACTGGCGTTAGATATTTTTCGACCACGTAGCCGCCGACCTTGTGGCCGAGCTCGTTGCCGGCCACCGAGTCGTAGCGGAAGTGGATGCCGAGGTAGACGCGCGACATCGCGCATTCGAGCGCAGCGGCCGCAAAGCTCTCGAAACTGCGCGTCGGCGGATTCATCGCGATCTTGCCGGACATCGGACCGGCCTTGTCAACCTCGCGCGTTTCCATCCAGATCTCGCGCTTCTCGCCGAATGTGGCCGCCATCACCGTCATGGCAGCGCCGCAGACGGTGCCGTGCGCGGATGGGTACGAAGGAAACGCGTAAGTGTGCTTGTGCAAGTTGTCCCACTGCGCATCCAGCTCCGTGGCCGGGTTGCCGTCCTTGTCTGCCCAATGGATCGCCGTGTACGGGCGCCAGTGGTTATAGAAGAACTTGCTGTCGAACGAGCTCACGTAGCCGTCGAAGATGCTCATGTTGAGCAACGCGAACAGCCGCGCGGCGCGAGTCAGCTCCAAGCGATCGCGCACGACCAGATCGCGCGCCAGGCGATTGTGCGAGGCTTCCACGAACTCCTTCCACCACATCGCCAGGTGAGTCTGATTGGCGGTGCGCGTGCGGCTCGCGAAGGCGCCGACATCCTTCACTTCGTCGAACGCCGCCGCGTACTCCTTGCTGTCGATCGCTGGCGGCGGGCCGACGCGAAATTGATCCGGACGCAACAGAGCGAACGGCTTGACCGTCGCCCAGCCCGCGCCGAACACGAAGCCCTCAGGCGTGCCGCTGTGCTCGCGGAATTCCGCGTAGACGCCCGGACCCATCGGATGAAATCGATACTCGGCCTGGCTGTCCCACTTGTCGCTCTTGCGGCTGTCGAGAACCGCAGTTGCCGCGGCCTTGCCCAGCTCGACCGATCGCTGCCACGCGGCGCCGCTCGCATGTGCGGTACTGGCGAGCAGCATCTGCCACTGCACCGACTGCTTCGGATACTGACTGAGTGCGATCTCATACGCGGCCTGCGATGCCGCGAAGATCGGATCTGCATCCGGAGCGTCCGCCTGCAACGCGTACGGAGCATATTCGTGGCGGATGGCGCTGAGCGCGTCATGCATTGCCAGATGCATCATCGCGGCGGTACGCACGCCCTTCAGGGTCATGAATCCGTCTTCTGCTTCCGCCGCGGCGAGCAGCTGCTTGTTCCACTCCACGACGAAGTTAGCCGGCGCTTCCGCCGACCAGGCAACGCCCTGCAGGAGCAGGCCGAACGCGAGCGCCATCTTCATCATCGCAATCACCTTGCATGTTGACCTCGGGCGGCAGCAATCTAGCTCCGCTGCCACTCGCGCCACTACTTGCCGTTTTGTACTGGTTGCGGCCGCGCGCCGCGAGGACAATCGAGTCATGGCACATCAATACGGTCAATATTGTCCGCTCGCGCTCGCTGTCGAGTTGCTGTGCGAGCGCTGGACGTTGCTCGTCGTCAGCCGGCTCATCGACGGCTGCACGCAGTTCAACGAGATCCACCGCGGCGTGCCGCGCATTTCGCCCTCGCTCCTGTCGCGTCGTCTCAGTCAGCTCGAGCGCGCCGGACTGGTGAAGCGCGGCCCGGCAAGAAAAGGCTTGCCGCGCAGCTGCACGCTGACTCCCGCGGGCCAGGAGCTGGCTCCGATCATCGATACGCTGGCAGTGTGGGGACAGCGCTGGAGCCGTGACATGAACGAGGACGATCTCGATATCGCATTCCTCGCCTGGAGCATGCATCGGAACATCGACAGCGCGCGCATGCCGGCCGGCCGCACCGTCATCGAGTTCCAGTTCCGCAACGCGCCGCCCGATGGACGACAGTTCTGGCTCGTGCACGAGCGCGGCAACACGGACATGTGCCTCAAGTCGCCCGGCTACGAAGTGGACTTGCAAGTGCGCGCCGACCTGCGCTTGTTCATCGAAGCCTGGCGCGGCATTCGCGATCTGCGCCGCGAGATCCAGCTCGGCCACGTGCAACTGCTCGGCCCGCCCGCGCTCCGCAAGCAATTTCCGAGCTGGCTGTTGCTGAGCGGTCTCGCTCCGCATCCACGCTTGCGTCCCGGGCGCGAGCAGCGACTCGCCGCGGCCTGCAACGCCTGAATCGCATAAAGCTGGTATACGCACAGGCTCTGCCGCGCACCAGTGCGCCTCTGCTAGAGTCGCCCGACGTCCATCCCCTTCGATGGCCCAGGGAGACACCATGATTTACAAACGTCGAGTCGTCATCGCGGCGGCAACGTCCGCGCTCGCACTCGTGGCACAGGCGCAGGATGCGGGCAACGAGCCGCTCGAACAGGTCGTCGTGACCGGCACGCGCGTCGCGAATCGCTCCGCGCTGGATACTGCGGTGCCCGTCGACGTCGTTAGCAGCGAGCAGCTGCAGAACGTCGGCGTCGCCGAGCTCAACCAATCGCTCGCAGTCGCGCTGCCCTCGTTCAACTTCCCGCGTCCCGGACTCGCGGACGGCACCGACACGATCCGCCCGGCCGCCCTGCGCGGACTTGCGCCGGATCAGACACTGGTACTCGTCAACGGCAAGCGGCGCCACGCCGCGTCGCTCGTAAACGTCAACGGCACGATCGGCCGTGGCTCCTCGGCAGTCGACCTCAACACGATTCCGGCCGCCATGGTGCAATCGATCGAAGTGCTGCGCGACGGCGCCTCGGCACAATACGGCTCCGACGCGATCGCCGGAGTCCTCAACCTGCGCATGCGCGAAGCGCACGACGGCGGCGACGCCACCGTCAGCTACGGTTGGCGCGATTCGAGCTACGACACGCTCACGGCCCCGGCGGACGATCGGTTCGCCGGTGCCGTACTGCCGCCGACCTGGACCGCGCCGCCGAAGTTGTCACGCAGCGTTTCCGACGGCGAGACGCTGGTGGCCTCGGCATGGAAAGGACTGTCGCTCGGCGAATCCGGCTTCGTGACGATCGCTGCGGAATACAAGGACCAGGAGCACACCGAGCGCGGCGGCTACGACATGCGTCGGCAGTACCCGCTGCTGCCCGGCAATACGCTGGATCCTCGCGAGGCGACCTTCAATCGCTTCAACTCGTGGTACGGCGAGCCGGAGCTCGACCAGAAGACCGTGTTCGTCAACGCCGGCTACGATTTCGCGGCCGGCGCGCACATGTACGGCTGGGCGAGCTGGCAGGACCGCGACGCCAAGGCGCCCGGCTTCTATCGTCTCGCCGACGATCCGTCGAACCGCAATGTGATCGAGATCTATCCGAACGGCTTCCTGCCGTTCATCGCGCCGGAGGTCACCGACTACTCGGCGGCGTACGGCGTGCGCTGGAAGCTCGGCGACTGGGATATGGACTCCTCGCTGGTGTACGGCAAGAACAAGATGGAGTTCACGATCGAGAACACGCTGAACCGCTCGCTCGGGCCCGCCAGCCCGACGGTGTTCGACGCCGGCGGCTTCGACTACGACCAGATCGTGCTGAACCTGTCGGGCGTGCGGCCCGTCGAGATGAGCGCGTTCGCCTCGCCGCTCAACGTCGCAGTCGGCATCGAAGCGCGGCGCGAGGAGTACTCGATCTTCGCCGGCGAGCCGGACTCATACCGCAACGGCGGCGTGCAGTTGAACGGCCAGCCGACAGCGTCGGGCGCGCAGGTGTTCGCGGGCTTTCGGCCGGAAAACGCCGGCAGCGAGGACCGCACTGCCGTCGGCGCCTACGTCGACCTGGAAGCGAACGTCACCGACAAGTTCCTCGCGTCGGTCGCAGTACGCGGCGAGCACTACTCGGACTTCGGCGAGAACCTGTCGGGCAAGCTCGCGGGGCGCTACGACTTCACGGAGAGCTTTGCCTTGCGCGCGTCCGTGCAGAACGGCTTCCGTGCACCGTCGCTCCAGCAGCAGTTCTTCGAGACGACCTCGACGAACTTCATCGGCGGCTTGCCGTTCGACGTGACCACGTTCCCGGCGACCGACCCGATCGCAGTGGCGCTCGGCGCGAAAAAGCTGGACGCGGAGGAGTCGCTGAACTACTCGATCGGCGCAGTGATCCGGCTCGGCGAAGTCGACATCACGATCGACGCGTATCGCATCGACATCGACGACCGCATCGTGCTGTCGGAGAACCTGACCTCGGCGGCGGTGCGCACGTACCTCGCCGGCCAGGGCTTCATCGGCGCGGGCGGCGGGCGATTCTTCATCAACGGCGTCGACACGGAAACTCAGGGCGTCGACGTGGTCTTGAACTGGCCGGTCGCGACCGGCGCCGGCCGCTTCGACTTCACCTTCACCGCGAACTTCAACGAGACGGATGTGACCAGCGTGCCGAGCACTCCGCAGCTCGCGGCGCTGAGTCCGCCGCCGGTGTTGTTCGACCGCTTCAACATCCTGACCTTCGAGGAAGGCACCCCCGACAACAAGTTCACCGCGCAAGCGAACTGGACCCTCGATCGGTGGGGCGGGACGCTGCGCGCGACGCGTTACGGCAAGGTGTTGTCGCCCGACAGCGCCGCGACATTCGCGACAGTTGCAGCCGGAACAGTGCCCAACGACATCGAGCTGGGCGCGAAGACGCTGATCGATCTCGAGGGTCGCTTCGACATCACGGACAGCATCCGCGTCGCGCTCGGCGCGGAAAACCTGCTGGACGAGTATCCGGACCCGAACACGCAGCTCGCGAACCCGACGGGCACGACGTCGTTCTCGAACTACTCACCGTTCGGGAGATCGGGGAGGTTCGTGTACGGGAGGTTGAGCTACAAGTTCTAGAGTTGAAGGGAACCGGAGAAACTCTCGCAAAGACGCCAAGATCGCCAAGGGTCGGAATTCAGATTGATGGATCTATGATCCTCGAATTCGAATCTCTGGTTCTTCTTTGCGGTCTTGGCGATCTTGGCGAGAGAATTTCTCTTCTTATCTCGTCGCGACGGCGACAGCGGCGCACGCCATCGCCGCGCCAGTGCTGCGATTGATCGTGCGCACTGCGCGTTCGCTCTTGAACATGCGGCGCGCACGCGCGGCGAGGAACACGTAGCCGCCGAGCACGAGCGGCAGCACGATCGAGATCACGGCGACGATTTCCAGGAAGCCGACCACCGTGAGTTCTTCCAGCCGCACGACGGTCGGCAGCAGCGCGAGGAAGAAAATCGCGGTCTTCGGATTCGCCATCGTCAACGCAAGGCTGCCGAGGAACAGCTGCATTGGCTTCTGCCCGGTATCGACCGCCTGCTGCTCAGTCGCTGCTGCGGGCGGCGCCGTCCACAGGCGATACGCCAGATAGAGCAGGTACACAGCACCTGCGTACTTGATCACGACGAACACCACACGCGCGGTCTGCGCGAGCGCGGCCAGGCCGGTTGCGGCTACGGAGAACCAGATCAGGTCGCCGATCCAGAAGCCGGCGATGAACGCCACCGCACCCTGCGAGCCGCGCGCCAGCGAGCGCGCAACGATGGCCGCGATGCCGGGACCGGGCGTGGCGACCGCAAGCAGGTAAACGGAAGAAAAAATCAGCAGGCCGTAGATAGACACGACAGCTCCAGCACATCCGCGGGGAGTGCTGGAGCTTACCCCATTCCGCCGGCTACTTGATCGCCCAAGTGCCGTCGCCGGTGCGACAGGCACGTCCATCCGACGTACGGGCGCGCCCGTCGAGCGTCGCCTGAAGCGTGTAGCGCCGGCAGCCGCTCGGATCGCCTTTGACGGCGGCGAGCGGGGTCAGCACATAGGCGACACGCGTCTGCTCGTTGGACCAGCGCACCCTCTGGCCGAGCTTGACCAGCTCCAGCGAATGGCCGACGCAGGCGCGATCGCGCTCGTCGAGGTCGCGGCCGATCTCGCGCCCGACGACGGCGCCGAGCACGGAGCCGACGACGATAGCGACGGTCCGGTTGGATCCCTCGCCCACCTTCGAGCCGATCGCGCCGCCGACCACTGCGCCGATGACGGTGCCGATGTCATCGCGGTTGCAGTGGCCTTCGACGATGCCGTAGTCGCGCTCCCATTCCCTGCCGGTATAGCCGACGTATGCGGGATCGTGTTTCTTGCGCCAGCCGTGCGCCGGCGCATGATCCGGGGGATCCGCGAGCACCGGCAGGCATGCCAGTGTCGCTACGAGAGCGACGACGCGCGCAGCAGTGAAGGACAATCGAGTACGCATGAGGGCTTCCCGGATACGCGTGCATCTGGCGCACGAAGGCGCATATGTTTAGTCGCGCGGCCCCGCGGTTCTTCGACGCAAGTCGCAGTTCACGCCGCGAGCGAAGCGGGTGGAACCTTTTTTACTGCAGCTGCGTGTTGAGGCGATCGACCATCGCCTGCGCCGCGTCACCCGGATAGAGCTTGCTGAAGTCCTGCAGCAGCAGCCGCGCCGTCGGACGGTCTCCGGCCGTCCGCGCCAGATGGACCAGCGTCAACAAGTCGGCGCTGCCGGCTGGCCTGAAACGCGCATCCTTCTTGAGGCGTTCACGCACGAGGTCGAGCGCCTCGCCGGTGCTGCGCTGGACCAGCAGCCGCGGCAACAATTCGCGCGCCAGACGATCGGCGAGACGGCCATCGGGCCACTGCGCTGCGCGTTGATAGAGCCAGCGCAACTCGGCGATCGGATCGCTGCTCTTGCCGACGAGAGCGAGCACTGTATTCCAGGCGTTCGCATGAGCACCGCCGCGCCATTCCGCGTAGATGCGATCGATCTCGCGATCCCGCATGCGCTCATCCGGCGCGTCGTCGTCGTCCGTGACGCCTTCAGGCGTGTGGACGTCGTCGAGGCCGATGTCGAAACGGCGCTCGAACAACACGCCGCCGATCAGCGAGAACATCGCCAGCCACGCGTACATCAGCAATGCGATGCGCACCACGAGCGGCAGCGCATCGCCGATCGAGGACGCGACGACCCAGCGCGCGAACAACCAGACGAGCGCGACGAATCCGAGGATCAGCAGATAGTCGCCGCGCAATCGCCCGATGAGCCCGAGCACGCGGCGGGGATTCAGCGATTGCACGACTGTGCCGGTCGCGCCCTGCACGGCGACGACGGCCGGCAAGGTCGCGGCGACCGCGATGAACAACACGAGCGAGCCGCCATTGCCCACCCAGTAGCTTGCCGCGTTCGAGCCGTAGAACAGCCCGATCGTCATCACCAGCAGGATCAGCGGGCGCTGCTCGTCGAGCGGGTTGACCATCTCGGTCGACAGCACCGGCGGCTCCACGACGCCCTCGGCGAGACGATCCATCAGCACGAACGAATACTTGCTGAACCAGGACAGCACGATCAGGGCGAGCGGGATGCCCAGGAAACGGGCGTAGACGGCGAGCACCAGCAGTACGCTGAACGTGCCGATCAAGAGCAACGGCGCCATCCGCAGCGGGACGGCAAGATACCGGAGAATCGCGGCCGCACCCATGCAGCGACTGTAGCGCATCCATCGCCTACAATTCTTGTTTGTCAGGACACGCGCGCGCGCCTGTAATAGCCCAACTCCATCGCGGGGGAGATAGAAGAATGATCGTCAGAGCTTCGCACGTACTCGTCGCCGCCCTCCTGCTCGGGGCATGCGCGCAACCGCAGCCTGCGCAGACGCCGCCGACGTCGCCATCGAAAGCGCCTTCGATCGGCAACCCTCAAGCAATGGCCGCGGCGCAAGCCGCCATGGGCGTGCAAACCGCCGAGCATCCGGGCAAGGCGGTCTACGATCGCGTGTGCGCCGCGTGCCACAACAGTCCCGAAGCGACGCGCTCGCCTTCGCTCGACACGCTCAAAGGCATGCGTTACCAGACGATCAGCTACGCGCTGACGCAGGGCAAGATGCAGACGCAGGCGTCCGCCCTGAGCGCGCAGGAGCGCTCGGACGTGATCGACTTCCTGGCCGGCCGCGAAGCGACGCGCGACGACTGGGTGGCGCAGGCGATGTGCCCGGCGAGCCGCGGCAAACTCGACCTCAGTGCCACACCGACCGTTATGGGATTCGGCTTCGACAAGCGCAGCTATCGCCACCTGAGCGCCGAGCAGGCTGGCCTGCGCACGCAGGACATGCGCAACCTGGAGCTCGCCTGGGCGTTCGCCTTCCCGAAAGCGACCGCGATGCGCTCGCAGCCCGCGATCGTCGGCAAGACGCTGTTCCTGCCAGTGCCGGATGCGGCGCGGCTGTACGCAATCGACATCGACGGACCGCCATGCGTGCGCTGGGTCTACGAGAACCAAGTGCCGCTGCGCACGAGCGCGGGCTACGGCGAACTGCCCGGCTCGAAGCGCAAGGTGCTGGTGTTCGGCGATCTCGGCGCGAACGTGCACATGGTCGATGCGCTGACCGGCAAGCAGATCTGGGTCCAGGCCGTCGGCCTGCATCCGCTGTCGCTGACGACCGGCACGCCGGTCCTGCATGAAGATCGCGTCTACGTGCCGATCTCGCAGTATGAGATCTCGCTCGGCGGCAACGACGATCACGAGTGCTGCAAGAGTCACGGCGCAGTGAAAGCGCTCGACGCACGCACCGGCAAGACGATCTGGACGGCGCATACGATGGAAGATGCGAAGCCGGTGCGCGATCGCGGCGACGGCAAGATGCTGTGGGGTCCGTCCGGTGCGCCGATCTGGAGCTCGCCGACGATCGATGCGAAGCGCGGTGTGCTCTACGTCGGCACCGGCGAATCGACGTCCGAGCCCGCGGCCCCGACGACCGACGCAGTGCTCGCGATCGACCTCAAGGACGGGACGTTGCGCTGGGCCTTTCAGGCGACCGCGAACGACATCTTCCTGAGCGGCTGCGGACGCAATCGCAAAGGGCTCAATTGCCCGAAGGAAACCGTGTTCCGCGACGTCGACTTTGGCGCGTCCATGATCCTCGCGCAGCGCTCCGACGGCCACGACATCCTGCTCGCCGGCCAGAAGGCCGGCACGGTCTGGGCGCTCGATCCTGACAGCGGCAAGCTCGTGTGGCGCCAGGACTTCGGCGAAGGCTCGCCGCTCGGCGGTATTCACTGGGGCATCGCTTCCGACGGCGAGCGCGTGTTCGCGCCGATCAATCGCCCGTACGGGTTCGCACCGCCGAAGGACGGCGGCGCGACGCAGAAGCCGGGCATGCATGCAGTGAAGATCGACACGGGCGAAGTGCTATGGACCTACACCGCGCAGCCCGACTGCAACGGCGATCGCGCGACGCGAGTGAAGAGCTGCGCGACGAACATCGGCCTGTCCGCGGCGCCCGCGGTGATCGATGGCGCGGTCATCGAAGGCAGCCTCGACGGGTTCCTGCGCGCGTTCGACGCGAAGACCGGCGAAGTGCTGTTTCAGTTCGACACGGCGCGGACGTTCGAAGCGGTCAATGGTGTAGAGGCGCGCGGTGGCTCGATCGACGCAGCGTCGATCACGGCAGCGAACGGGTATCTGTTCGTGAACTCGGGCTACGGGATGTTCGGGCAGCTGGCGGGGAACGTGCTGCTGGCGTTCAAGGTGAAGGCAACGCCATAAGAGTCGGGCTGAAGCCCGACCTACAGGTCAACCACAACCGACATCGGAGACTTGTAGGTCGAGCTTTAGCCCGACTCTGTTCACTTGTACGAAACGACCGCCTTCAAATAGTCGTAGAAGAAATCCACAGCGTTGTAAAACGCCTGCACCCCCAGCCGCTCGTCCTGCCCATGCGCGCGGAAGTCTTCGCGCGGCAGCGCCGTGCCGCTGACCATGTACGTCGGCAGGCCGGCTGCGTTCGTGTAAATGCTGTCCGAGGCCCCGACCGCCATGGCCGGCACGACTGACGCATTCGGCCACATCTTCGCGGCGATTCGCTCCAGCGGCTTCAGCACGTCGGCGCGCAGCGGCGGCGGTGCGTAGCCGCGCACGTTCGGTGCAACTTCGTCGAGCTGCTCTGTCAGGAAGTTGTAGTAGCGCACTTTGACCGTCTGATCGGCGATGACCTGCACCAGCTCTTGTCGCACCTCTTCCGGCGAATGGCCGGGCAGGATGCGGCAATTCACGTTGGCACGCGCCGTCTGCGGCAGAGCGTTGTTCGCGTGGCCGCCGGACAGACGCGTCGCGACGCACGTCGTGCGCACGACTGCGTTGTAGATCGGATCCTCGGAGATCTGTTTCAGCGCGTCCGCATCCGGCGGCGACTGCAAAATGCCGTGCAGGATTGCAGCGCGCGGAGCATCCGTGTGCTTCGCCATGTGCTCGAAATACGCGCGTGTCACGTTGTTGAGCTCGAACGCGAAGTCGTGGCTCGACACACGATCGAGTGCTCGCGCGAGACTGTAGATCGCGTTTTCGCGCGGCGGCACCGAGCTGTGACCGCCGGGGTTCGTGACGGTGAGATCGAAGTCCGCGTAGACCTTCTCGCTGGCCGTCAGATCCACTTGCACCGCGCGGCCGTCCTCCAGCATCACGCCGCCGCCGTCGTGATTCAGCACGAACTCCGCATCGACCAGGTCGCGCCGGTTCTTCAGCAGCCAATCGACGCCGTTGGCGTTGCTGCCCTCTTCGTCCGCCGTCAACGCCAGGATGATGTCGCGATCGGGCTTGTAACCCTCGGCGCGATAGCGCAGCAGCGTCGTCATCATGACGGCGATGCCGTCCTTCATGTCCTGAGTGCCGCGGCCGTAGAAATAGCCGTCCTTCTCCAGGAACACGAACGGATCGACCGTCCAGTCTTCGCGCAGCGCTTCGACGACGTCGAGATGACCGATCAACAGCACCGGGCGCTTGCGGCCCGTGCCCTTCAAGCGCGCGACCAGATTCTGCTTGCGGCCGCCCGGGCCGACGATGTGAATGTCTTCCGCCGCGAAACCGCCCTCGCGCAGCCGCTGCGCCATTGCTTCGGCGGCCGGCGTCGAGCCGAGCCCCGACTCGGTGGTCTTGATCTCGACGAGTTGCTTGAACAGTGCGCGTGCCAGCTGGTGCGGATCCTGCGGCTCCGCCGCGGCCGCCCAACCGAAAGCCAAAGAGCAAACGCTTGCGGCAACGGCCGCGGCCAGTCGTATCGTCATTTCAGTCCCAGTTGCTCGCGCAGCTGCGGCGCCGTGAGCAGCTCTGTATACACCTTGGTACCCCAGTCGAATTCGCGCGCACGCGCCAGCCCACCGACGACCACGGGATCGAAGCCCGCGTCGCGCACCAGGCGCTCCGCGACCTTCAGCGCTTCGGCGTCATCGCTCGCCAGCGGAATCGCCCAGCGTCCGGCCTTGCGATTGCCCTCTCTGGCGAGCGGGCCCGCGTTGATTGCATTGAACGCGCGCACCAGCCGCACGCCTGGCAGGTACTCCTTCGAGGTCACACCGGTGCCGCGCTTGCGCGCGTCCTCTGCCATCGCGCCGTCGCGGAACGGATAGGGATTGCCCGTGTCGAGCAGGATCTTGCCCTTCCAGTCGTTCGCGAGGTCGCGGCCGACGTCCGGCGTCGCCTTGTAGGGCACGGAGAGCAGGATCACGTCGCCGAATTTTGCAGCCTCACTCGGCGTGCCGACGCGCACTTTCGGCCCGAGCGACTTCGCAAGGTCCTGCAGCTCCTCGGGGTGGCGCGACGAGATCACCAACTCGTGACCGGCCTTTGCCCAGTGCGTCGCCAGCGCGCCGCCGATGCTGCCAGTGCCGACGATGCCGATCTTCAATGGCGCCTCTGCAGCCGACAGCGGGACGCTGAAAGCAGCGGCGCACAGCAGGAGCGCACGCAGGACGTTGCGGGCATTCATGAGTCCTTACTCCTCGAGATGTTGGTACAGCTGCAGGAAGCGCTCGGCCGCGTGATGCAGATTGGCTTGCCAGTCTGCGCCAGCCGCGTGGTCGGCGCCGTCGGTGACCCATTTGACTGCGGTGAAGCGCGTTCGTTCGAGCCAGCATACCTTGGCTAGCGCGTAGCCTTCCATATCGACCACGTCGCACGCGACCGCGCACTCGCTGGTCGCGAACGAATCGCCGGTGCCGCAGACACCGTGCGTCAATTGCGCGAAGACGGTTGGCAATTCCAGTCGCGCGGGCACGTCGCCATCGAACGGTGTCGTGCCGATCGGCACGCCGAGTCCGCTCACGTCCATGTCGCGCTGGACGAACGCGTGACACTCGATGACGGTGCCGGTGGGATGACGGCGGCTGCCGGCAGTGCCGAAGTTGATCACGTGCGGCAAGTCGCGGCCCGCGTGTCGATAGTCGGCGACCCGTCGCGTCAACGCGTAAGCGGCATTCACTTTGCCGACTCCGCAATAGAGCACCGGTATACCGCGCTGCTCGAACACGCCCTGCCCTTCGAGCTCGAGTGCCATCACGATCAGCCGGCGCGGAAATGAGTCGGTCATGGGGTCGGCATGATATGTTCTCGGCCCTCGAAGACACGAACTATAAGTGGGGAGCGCGCTGCATGGCCTTCTGGAATCGCACCAAGAGCTTCGAAGCGGCGACGTCGCGCGACACGCATAGCGCACTGAAGCCGACACTCAGCTGGGTGCACCTGGTCGGACTGGGCGTCGGCGGCATCGTCGGTACCGGCATCTACACGCTGACCGGCGTTGGTGCCGGCATGGCCGGTCCGGCAGTGATCCTGTCGTTCGTCGTCGCCGGAGCTGTCTGCGCGGCCGCGGCGCTCGCGTACGCGGAAATGGCCACGATGATCCCGATGGCCGGCAGCGCCTACACGTACAGCTACGTCGCGCTCGGCGAGTTGCTCGCGTGGATCGTCGGCTGGACGCTGATCCTCGAATACACGGTCGTGTGCAGTGCTGTCGCGGTCGGCTGGTCCGGTTACGCGGCCGGCGTGATCCGCGCGGCTGGCTGGCCGGTGCCGGAAGAACTGCTGGTCGGGCCGTTTGCCGGTGGACTGGTCAACGTGCCGGCGATCCTGATTTCGCTCGCGGTCGCTGGGTTGCTCGCGATCGGCTCGAAAGAAAGCGCCACAGTCAACCTCGTGCTCGTCGGAATCAAACTGGTCGCGCTGGCGATTTTCATCGCGATCGCGTTGCCGGCGTTCAGCTCCAGCCACTTCGAGCCGTTCGCGCCGTTCGGTTACGGCTCGGTCGTGGGCCCCGACGGCGTGACGAAGCAAGGGATGATGGCGGCGGCGGCGATCATCTTCTTCGCGTTCTATGGCTTCGACGCGGTGTCGACAGCAGCCGAAGAGTGCAAGAACCCGAAGCGCGACCTGAAGATCGGCATCATCGGCTCGATGATCCTGTGCACGTTTCTATACATGATCGTCGCGGCAGCGGCGCTCGGCAGCACGAACTACGAAGCTCTGGCCAAGAGCGCCGAGCCGCTCGCGATGGTGCTGCGAGGTCTGAACCACGGCGTGGCCGCGACGCTGATCGCCTCGGCCGCCGTGATCGCGCTGCCGACCGTGATCATGGCGTTCATGTACGGCCAGTCACGCATCTTCTTCGTGATGGCGCGCGACGGGTTACTGCCGGAGCGGCTGAGCAAGGTTCATCCGCGCTTCGGCACGCCGGTGCTGATGACGTTCGTGACGAGCGTGATCGTTGCATTGATCGCAGCATTCGTGCCGCTGCAGAACATCGCGGCCGTCGCCAACGCCGGAACGTTGATCGCATTCATCGCGGTCGCGGTGTGCATGATCGTGACCCGCCGCACCCACCCGCTGCACCCGCGCATGTACAACGAGTCCGCGACGTGGATCATCGGCATAGTCGCGATTCTCGGCTGTATCTATCTGTTCTCCAGCCTGCAAACCCGCACGATGATCTCGGTGCTGATCTGGAACGTCGTCGGCCTCGCGGTCTACTTCCTCTGGGCCCGCCGCAACAGCCTGCTCGAGCGCGCCCCGAGCTAGGTGCCGGGCACGGTCGATCAGCGGCGCCAGTTCGCCTGGGCCGGGGAGTCGAGCTCGAGCCCGACCTGCAGGGATCAGGAGTTGGCGGTCTCCACCGACGCGTTCAGCGCCGTGGCGAGGGCGGCGTCGCCGCTCACGAGGTCCTTCCAGCTCAACTCCTGGCCTTTGCGCCGGCCCTTCTCGGTCAGCTTCAAACCCTGCGGCGAAATGGTCACCACATACGGCTTGTCGTCGATGACGATCTCGCGCTTGAGCTCTTTTTCCAGCTTGGTCATTGCAACGCTCTTCGTGTAGTTGATCGGCGGAGGCGGATTCCCC
>Ga0207675_100001969_pt1 | contig 20473 bp, 7 predicted proteins | sample KBSSwiS42_FD_184305 | JGI IMG/M metagenome (GOLD analysis project Ga0207675, IMG submission 184305) | Switchgrass rhizosphere microbial communities from Kellogg Biological Station, Michigan, USA - KBS Switchgrass S4-2 (SPAdes) (version 2) | ecosystem: Host-associated > Plants > Roots >...
ATCTGAGTTGGACTGACAACGCGAGTGACGAAACCGGGTTCCGCATCGAACGTTCGCCTGATGGGACCACATTCGCCGAGATCGCCACCGTCGGCGCCAACGTCACCAGCTATGCGAACACCGGGCTCACGGCAGCCACGCAATACTGGTATCGGGTCCGCGCCTACAACACCACTGGCGCGTCCGGTTACGCCGGTCCGGCCAGCGCGACCACGCTCGCGGCCGCCGTGGCGCCAACGGCGCCGACGAATCTGACGGCGAGCGCCGTCTCGAGCAGCCAGATCAATCTGACTTGGACCGACACCGCGAACAACGAAACCGGGTTCCGCATCGAGCGTTCGCCCGACGGGACCACGTTCGCCGAGATCGCCACCGTCGGCACCAACGTCACCACCTACGCGAACACGGGGCTGACGGCGGCCACGCAATACTGGTATCGAGTCCGCGCCTACAACACCACCGGCACGTCCAGTTATGCCGGTCCGACCAGCGCAACCACGCTGGCGGCCACCGTGTTGCTGACAGCGCCGACGAATCTGACGGCCACGGCGGCGTCGAGCAGCCAGATCAATCTCAGCTGGATCGACGGCGCGAGCAACGAGTCCGGCTTCCGCATCGAGCGGTCGCCCGATGGAACCATGTTCGCCGAGATCACCACCGTCGGCGCCAACGTCACCAGCTACGCGAACACGGGGCTGACGGCGGCCACGCAATACTGGTATCGGGTCCGCGCCTACAACGCCACCGACACGTCCACGTACGCCGGTCCGGCCAGCGCGACGACGCTCGCGGCCGCTGTGGCGCCAACGCCACCGACGAATTTGACGGCGAATGCGGCGTCGAGCAGCCAGATCACTCTGAGTTGGACTGACAACGCGAGCGACGAAACCGGGTTCCGCATCGAGCGGTCGCCCGATGGAACCACGTTCGCCGAGATCGCCACTGTCGGCGCCAACGTCACGGCTTACGCGGACGCGGCGCTGACGGCAGCCACGCAATACTGGTATCGCGTCCGCGCCTACAACACCACCGGCCCGTCCACGTACGCCGGTCCGACCAGCGCGACGACGCTCGTGGCCGCCGTGGCGCCAACAGCGCCGACGAATCTGTCGGCGAACGCGGCGTCGAGCAGTCAAATCAATCTGAACTGGATCGACAGTGCGAGCAACGAGTCCGGGTTCCGCATCGAGCGCTCGCCCGATGGGACCGCGTTCACCGAGATCGCGACCGTCGGCGCCAACGTCACGGCCTACGCGGATGCGGGCCTGACGGCGGCCACGCAATACTGGTATCGCGTTCGTGCATACAACACCACCGGCGCGTCCACGTACGCCGGTCCAACGAGCGCGACGACGCTCGTGCCCGCACCAGCGGCGCCGACGAATTTGACGGCTACGGCGACGTCGAGCAGCCAGATCAATCTGAGTTGGACTGACACGGCGAGCAACGAGTCCGGGTTCCGCATCGAGCGCTCGCCCGATGGAACCACGTTCGCCGAGATCGCCACTGTCGGCGCCAACGTCACCAGCTACGCAAACCCGGGACTGGCGGCGGCCACGCAATACTGGTATCGGATCCGCGCCTACAACACCACCGGCACGTCCACTTACGCCGGCCCGACCAGCGCGACCACGCTCGCGGCCGCCGTGCCGCCAACGGCGCCCGCGAACTTGACGGCGACGGCGGCCTCGAGCGGTCAGATCAATCTGAGTTGGGCTGACACCGCGAACAACGAGGCCGGGTTCCGCATCGAGCGCTCGCCCGATGGCACCACGTTCGCCGAGATCGCCACCGCCGGCGCCAATGTCACCAGCTACGCGAACACGACGGGGCTGACAGCGGCCACCCAATACTGGTATCGGGTCCGTGCCTACAACACCACCGGCACGTCCAGCTACGCCGGTCCGGCGAGCGCGACCACGCTCGCCCCGGAGCCGCAACCGCCATCTGCGCCGACAGCGTTGATCGTGACTTCAAGGAGCGACGGCATGGCGCTCACCTGGACAGACACGTCCAGCAACGAGACGGGATTCGCGATTTTCCGCTCGACCGACGATGGCAGGACGTATACGCAAATCGCGACTGTGGCTCAGAACGTTTCGACGTACGTCGACTCCAGCCCGGGAGCGACGAAGTTCGTGTACTACCGCGTGCGAGCGTTCAACACATTTGGCAATTCCGCTTTTTCCACCGCGGTGAAGATGCGGAATCGCTGATGGGCAGCAGAAAGGGTGTTATGCGACACACATCGTTTGCGGGCGCCGCGTGCATCGCGCTCTACCTGTTGGTCAAGGGCGCAGGAGCGTCCGCGGTTACGCCAACCTATACGATCACCGATCTCGGTTCGCTCGGCGGTCGGCAAACCACACCGATGGGCATCAACAACCGCGGCGCGGTTGTCGGATTCGCGTCAACGGGTGACGGGTTCACGCGAGGCTTCCTGTATACGGGCGGATCACTTCTCGATCTCGGCACGCTCGGAGGGGAGGACAGCTTTGCCTATCGCGTGAGCGACAGCGGAATCATCGTCGGCCGCGCGCAGGACATGACAGGGCGCTTTCACGCGTTTGTGACGACGATCACGGGCGGAACAATCGAACTCGCTGCACTCGATCCACACATGGCCGGCGACTTCGGCACCGCTGTCGCGATCAACAGTCTCGGCGATGTCATTGGCTACTACACCACTGCCGGCGAGCACATGTCGGCTCGCAATCGCGTCTTTCGCTACCGCGACTTTCAGGTCGAAGACCTTGGCACGTTTGGAGGCGAGGATGGCGTTGCCGTTGCGGTAAACGACCGCGGCAGCGTGGCCGGTTATTTCAGCTCGGAACCTCACGCCGACTATGCGCAGCACCGCTCATTCCTGTTTAGCAGCGGCACATTAGTGGCAATCGGATCATTGGGGGGACAGCTGACGACGGCACGCGATCTCAACAACCGCGACGACGTGGTCGGTGATGGCGATGTGGGTGATGGTGAGCATCACGCCTTCCTGTTCTCGGGTGGCCGCCTCCGGGATCTCGGCACGTTGTCGGGGGGAAAGCAAAGCTCCGCATACGCCATCAACGAGCGCGGCGACATCGTTGGCTTCTCGGACGGCAGTAACCGTTCGGCGCGCGCCGTGATCATCACGGATGGTGTCATGCGCGATCTCAACGGGCTCATTCCCGCCGGATCGGGATGGGTCTTGACGGAGGCGCGTGACATCAACGACTCCGGGCGCATCGTCGGTACCGGCTGGCGCAACGGCGAGCAACGCGGCTTCCTGCTCACGCCGTCGTAGGGTGCGGACGCGCACATACGTGCAGTCGCGAGCCGCCCGCTCGCGATGCGATCAAAAGCGTAATCGTTCCTATCCCCCGGGTATTCACGCGGGGAGGCAGGAACGTTATCATCTCGAGAGAGTTGCTAGACTTGACGTTGGGAATTCGGGCGCATGTGCCGGTAGCACGCCGCGGCCGTGCGCGTGTTCGGAGTCGACTCGTCACGACGGCATCGGCTTCTCATGACGACGCTTTCACACGAATGCATCCTCGTTGGTGCCGAATCGCTAACGCTTCAATGCGGTAAGCTCCTCGTCGAGCGCGGCCATCGACTGTTGGCCGTGGTCACGTCCGACAACTCCCTGCGGATGTGGGCCGAATCACTCGGGATTCCAATATTCGACGGCCCTGCGGCGCTTCTCGAGCGCGACGATCTGGGATGTGACTATCTGTTCTCGATCGGCAATCGGTTGGTGCTGCCGTCAGGCGTCCTTCGCCTGGCTCGACGTGCGGCAATCAACTTCCACGACGGTCCGCTCCCTCGCCATGCGGGCCTGTTCGCCCCGGTGTGGGCGCTCATCGCGCGCGAGCTCTCGCATGGGATCACCTGGCACGTGATGACCGATGCGATCGACGCGGGGAACGTGCTGAAGCAGCGCCTGTTCGAGGTGAGCGAGGGCGAGACCGCACTGACGCTGAATACCAAGTGCTACGAGGTGGGACTCGATACCTTCGAGGAGCTCGTCCTCGAGTTGGAGCGTGGCGAGACCGTGGCGACGTCGCAAGCCCCCGACCCATCCCAGTTCCATCGCCAGTCGGATCGGCCGCCCGCAGCCTGCTCCATCGATTGGCGGCGGAGTGCGGACGACATTGCCGCGCTGGTGCGAGCGCTCGATTTCGGCGACAAGTACCCCAATCCCGTTGGGCGTGCCAAGACCGTCGCTGGCGGCACGGTGTGGGTGGTGCCGGTTGCCGAGGTGTTGAACGAGCGGAGCGGCAATGCGCCCGGGACCATCGTGCGCCAGGACGGCGCCGGTTTCGTGGTGGCCACAGGCTCGAGCGACGTCCTCCTGCCTCGCCTGATGCGGCCCGACGGAACGCCCGCGAATCCTGAAGAGCCTGGTCTCAAGGGCGGTGAGAGTTTCGAAATTGTCGACGAGGCGCTTGGTGCACGCCTGACGACGCTCAACCGCGCTGTTGCACGCCACGAGACGTTTTGGGTCGGCCGTCTCGCGACCGCGGAACCCTTCGACTTCGGGGCGCTCGCCTCCTCGGTGCCCGAGGGTCCGCCGGCCTTCGCGCATGTGGACGTCCCGGTCCAGGACCTGACAGACCGAGCCTCGGCCATCACAGGGCATTTAGACGAATGCCTTCTCGCGGGCGTGCAGGCGTACTTTGCACGATGGAGCGACCGTCCTGCGTTCGCGTGTGCCTACACCGACGCGCACATCTCGGACACCGTGGCCGGGGTGGAGCGATGGTTCTCCGCGTACGTGCCCATGCGCGCAGACCTCATCATGGATGAGGGTCTTCGATCGGCATGCGAGCGCATCCAAACGGAGCTCAGACAGCTGCGAACCAAAGGCACGTTCGCGACCGACGTCTTCAGTCGATACCCACAGCTCAAAGGTAGCCCGGCGACCGTGGCGCTGGGGTTCGTGCTCGTGCCCGATGTCTCGATGGCAGGGCCCGCACCCGGCTGTGCGTTGACCGTCGTCATCGGCGATCGTCTGCGATGGATTTACGACACGACCCGGCTGTCAGTGGAAGTCGTGTCGAGAATGATCGAACAGTTCCGTGTGTTGTTCGTGGCCGGACTGGACGATCCGGACGATCCAGTCGCGACGCTCCCGCTGCTGCCCGAGCAGGAATGGCGTACGAGCATCGAGGATTGGAACGCAACGCAACGTGCGTATGACACGACGTGTTGTGTGCACCAGCTGTTCGAGGCGCAGGCCGCTCGTACGCCGGACGCCCTCGCGGTCGTCGCCTCGGACGGAGCACTCACGTATCGCACGCTCGACGCGCGAGCCAACCAGCTCGCTCACCGGTTGCAGGCGCTAGGAGTGGGACCCGACTGCCTGGTGGGCTTGTCAACCGATCGATCGTCGTCGATGCTCGTCGGGCTGCTGGGGATCCTCAAAGCAGGCGGCGCGTATGTGCCGCTCGATCCGGGCTACCCGAGGGAACGGCTCGACTTCATGGTCAGGGACGCGGGACTGACCGCGCTGGTGACGCGACACGAGCGAACCCTCTCGCTGTTGGAGGCGGCAGCGCCCGTCGTGACCATCGACAGCGTATTCGATGAGCCGGTCACGGCCCCCTTCCGTCGGGACGTCGCCTCGCATCACCTCGCATACGTCATCTACACCTCGGGATCCACCGGCACGCCTAAGGGCGTGATGGTCGAGCACCGGAACGTAGTGAACTTCTTTGCCGCGATGGACGATACCATCGGGACGCGTCAGGGCGTCTGGCTGGCGGTCACCAGCCTCTCGTTCGACATCTCCGTGCTCGAACTGTTGTGGACCCTGTCGCGAGGCTTCAAGGTTGTGATGTATGAAGGTCAGCACGGAGTGCGACGCCAACGTCTGCTTCATCGCTCGACCCCGATAGATTTCAGCCTCTTCTACTTCTCGAGCGACGAGTCGGCCACGGACGCACAGAACAAATATCGGCTGCTCCTCGACGGCGCGCGATTCGCCGACGAGAACGGATTCGCAGCCGTGTGGACGCCCGAGCGTCATTTTCACGCCTTCGGGGGCCTGTACCCGAATCCCGCCGTCACGAGCGCGGCGATCGCCACCATCACCAAACGTGTGCAGCTCCGCGCCGGGAGTTGCGTCCTCCCCTTGCACCATCCGCTGCGGGTCGCGGAGGAATGGTCGGTCGTCGACAACCTCTCAGGTGGACGAGCGGCCATTTCGTTCGCCTCGGGTTGGCAGCCCAACGACTTCGTGCTGCGGCCAGAGAACCACGCTCACGCGAAGCAGATCATGCTTCGCGACATCGAGACGGTGCGCGAGCTCTGGCGGGGACGCAAGATCGCGTTCCCCAACTCCAAAGGCGAGATGATCGAGGTCGGCATCGTTCCGCGACCCGTCCAGAAGGAGTTACCGGTCTGGCTGACGACTGCGGGGAACCCCGAAACATTTGCCGCGGCGGGGCGTATTGGCGCCAGGGTGCTCACACATCTGCTCGGCCAGAGCGTCGATTCGCTGTCGTCCAACCTCGCGATCTACCGTGCCGCCTGGCGTGAGGCCGGCCATCCGGGCAACGGCTTCGTGTCGTTGATGCTGCACACCTTCATCGGCACCGACGATGATCAGGTGAAGCGCACGGTACGGCAGCCGCTCATCGAATACCTGCGGAGCTCGGTCAGTCTCATCAAGCAATATGCCTCGGCGTTTCCCGCCTTCAAGAAGCGCGACGGCGAGGCGGACCTGGGCTTGTCGAACCTCTCCGGTGAGGAGATGGATGCTCTGCTTGAATACTCGTTCGAGCGCTACTACGAGACGAGTGGATTGTTCGGCACACCGCAGGGGGGCCTGGCCTTCGTCGACACGCTCAAGGCGATCGGTGTCGACGACATTGCTTGCCTGATTGATTTCGGGGTGGACACAGAGACGGTGCTGGCGCACCTCCACTTCCTTGCCCAGTTGCGGGAGCTCGCAACGCCCAACCCATCGGTGGACGCCGGCGACGGCACGATTGCGGAGCTCATCGAGAACCATCGCGTCACACATCTGCAATGCACCCCGTCGATGGCGACGATGCTGCTTCAAGATGAGGCCACACGTGACGCTCTCGGTTCACTCCAGACCTTGCTGGTCGGTGGCGAAGCGTGTTCCGATGATCTGGCGCGTGAGCTGTTGGGTGCGGTTCGCGGCACGATCATGAACATGTACGGCCCGACGGAGACCTGTGTCTGGTCGACATCCGCGACCATTGGGCGGCATGGTCCCGTTAGTCCGGCTAAAGCCGGACACTACGAGCACGTGTCAATTGGAAAGCCTGTTGCGAACACCAGCGTATACGTGCTCGATCGCAACCGCCAACCCCGCCCGATTGGCCTGCCGGGCGAGCTCTACATCGGAGGCGACGGAACGACGAGAGGCTATTGGAATCGCGCCGAGTTGAGCGCCGATCGGTTCGTGCCCGATCCGTATCGCGGCGGCCGCATGTATCGAACGGGCGATCTCGTGAGATGGCGTGACGAGGGAGTGCTCGAGTTCCTGGGGCGTATCGATCATCAGGTCAAGATTCGAGGACACCGCATCGAGCTCGGAGAAATCGAGCGCGCCATCGCCGAGAGTCCGGCGGTTCGAGAGGTCGTCGTCGTGGCGCGCGAGGACGTGCCCGGTGACAAACGCCTCGCGGCTTACATCGTGCCGCGCGCCGATGCCGTTGACGTCGACGCCATGCGGAGCCACCTGCAGGCGCGTCTGCCTGACGTGATGGTGCCCACGTACTTCGTCACCCTGTCGTCCTTCCCGCTTACTCCCAACGGAAAGCTCGATCGGAAATCGCTGCCGCCTCCTACTACGCTGATAACGGCCGCGCCGCCGGCGCAAGCCGAACTTCCGGCCGGCGAGATAGAAGAGTTGATCGCAGGCATCTGGCGAGACGTTCTGCAACTTCAGGAGGTGGGCACGCAAGACAACTTCTTCGACCTCGGGGGGCATTCCCTGTTGGCGGTGCAGGCGCACCGACGCTTGAAGAAGGCATTCGACCGGTCAATCTCGATGACCGATCTGTTCCGCTTCCCGACGATCCGTTCGCTTGCACAGTTCCTGAGCGGCGGCGGGAGCGAGCAGCAAGCGCGGGCCGCTGCCGCCGATCGTGCCGAGATGCGGCGACGATCCGTGACGATGAGAGCGCGGCGCGCTCACGCGGGCCGTGCGGCCGGGGACCCCGACAGCGTCGAGCAGGATGCCTGATTCCTGGTCGATGCAGATGCACACTTCATGAGCACACCAGCCGAAGCGCTTCTCACCGATATCGCGGTGATCGGGATGGCCGGGCGCTTTCCAGGCGCGCGAACGGTCGACGAGTTCTGGCGGAACGTGCGCGACGGAGTCGAGTCCATCCAGCAGTACACGGATGCCGACTTGTTAGCCGCTGGTGTCGATCCGGAACTGCTCGAGGATCCCCACTACGTGAAGGCCGGCTCGCCCCTGCCGGACATGGAGCTGTTCGACGGCTCGTTCTTCGGTTTCTCGCCGCTCGAGTCGTCCATTCTCGATCCGCAGCACCGGATCTTTCTCGAGGTGTCGTGGGAGGCACTCGAGCGTGCGGGACATGTGCCGGAGGGCTTCCCTGGAGCGATTGGAATTTTCGCAGGCTCCGGTCATCACTCGTACCTGGCCGATCACCTCCTGACCAACAAGTCGCTCGTTCGCTCGGTGGGGCGGTTCCTGCTCCGCCATACCGGCAACGACAAGGACTTCATGGTCACGCGGGTGTCGTACCTCCTCGACCTGCGCGGTCCCAGCGTCAACATCCAGACCGCGTGTTCGACCTCGCTCGTCGCGATCCACGCGGCCTGTCAGAGCCTGTTGAACGGCGAGTGCGACATGGCCCTGGCCGGCGGCGTCACCGTCGAGCTGCCGCATCGGCAGGGCTACAAATACGAAGAGGGCGAAATACTCTCTCCCGACGGACATTGCCGCGCCTTCGATGCCGGCGCGCAGGGCACGGTGTTTGGCAGCGGCGCTGGAGTCGTGGTGCTCCGGCGCCTGCGCGATGCGATCCGAGACCGCGACACCATACTTGCCGTCGTCAAAGGGTCGGCCATCAACAACGACGGCGCGCAGAAGGTGGGGTATCTGGCGCCGAGTGTCGATGGCGTGGCGCGCTGCATCTCCGAGGCATTGGCGGTCGGCAGCATCGATCCCGCCACAGTCTCCTACGTCGAAGCGCATGGGACAGGGACGTCGGTCGGCGACCCAATCGAGGTCAGTGCGCTGAAGCAGGCATTTCAATCGGTCGCATGCAAACGGAGCTGCGGGATCGGCTCGGTGAAGACCAACATCGGTCACCTCGACACGGCGGCTGGCGTGGCGAGCTTCATCAAAGTCGTCGAGGCCCTCCGGCATCGGCAGCTTCCTCCCTCGTTGAACTTCGCGCAGCCGAACCCGGCCTGCGAACTCGACGAAGGCCCGTTCTACGTGCAGAGCACGTTGGCCGATTGGAAATCTCCCGGTCCTCGTCGCGCGGGCGTCACGTCGTTAGGCGTCGGAGGCACCAATGCGCATGTGGTACTCGAAGAAGCGCCCCCGCGTGATTGGTCCCACCCGTCGCGCGAGCACCAGCTCCTTCTCGTCTCTGCGCGGACGCACGACCAGCTCGATCAGGTCACCGAGAACCTGGCGGCCCACCTGAGTGCGTGTCCGACGCTGAGTCTTGCGGACGTGGCGCATACGCTGCGCGCGGGGCGGCGCGCGATGAAGTATCGACGCGCCGTTGTGACGGCATCTACCTGCGAGGCACCTTCCGCTCTGCGCCGTTCCATGGAGCGCGACGAGGATGTCGTGCCGGCTGCCGACAAGCCTCGACCCGTCGTGTTCATGTTCGCGGGGGGCGGAGCCCAGTACGTCAACATGGCCGCGGATCTGTACAAGAGCGAGCCCGCCTTCAGCGCCGCGATGGACGAGTGTCTGAAGAGCCTCGCACAGAGGGCGCCCTGCGAATGGAAATCGCTGATTTATCCCAAACCGGGCGGGGAGGCCGATGCTGCGGAGGCTCTGGAGCGACCTTCGGTGGGCCTGCCGGCTCTGTTTGCCGTGCAGTACGCCCAGGCACGCATGTGGATGGCGTGGGGCATCAAGCCGTCCGCACTCATCGGCCACAGTATGGGCGAGTACACCGCAGCACATCTCTCCGGCGTGCTCACGCTCGAGGAGGCCCTGCACCTGGTGTTGCTCCGAGGACAGCTGTTCGAAACCTTGCCGGCCGGCGCGATGTTGAGTGTGGCCATGGATCCCAACGAGCTTCGGACGCTGATGAGTCCGGGGCTGGACATTGCTGCCATCAACGCCCCGATGTTGTGCGTGGCATCGGGTCCGGTCGCGCTCGTCGACGAGCTTCAGCGAACGCTCGCCGCGCGCGGCGTCGATACGCGGCATGTGCGAGTGGCCGTGGCTGCCCATTCCCGCATGGTCGATCCGATTCTCGAGGAGTTCCGTGCGTTCTTTTCGCGTGTGACACTCAGGCCGCCGCAAGTTCCCCTCCTGTCGAACGCCACAGGCGCGTGGCTGACGTCCGCGGAGGCCGTCGACCCGGAGTACTGGGTGGGCCACCTTCGCCATACGGTGCGATTCGCGGAAGGCTTGCGCGAGCTGTTCCGACGTCCCTGGGATGGCAGCGTGCTGCTCGAAGTCGGGCCAGGACGCACGCTCGCGTCGCTGGCACAGGTACACCCGGATCGGCCCCCGCTTCAGCCCGTCCTGACGTCGGCCCGTCATCCCGACGAGGCCGGATCGGACGTGGCGACCATGCTCGGCACGCTCGGACGCCTGTGGTCGCATGGCGTCTCCATCGATTGGACGGCATTTACTGGGAACGAGCGGCCACACAAGGTGCCGCTTCCCACATATCCCTTTGCGCGAACGCGTCACTGGATTGAGGCGGTCAACGGCCGAGGCCTCGCGATCGATCCCGCGCCCGCATCCGGAGAGGGCGGGAAGCGTGCAGACATTGGCAGCTGGTTCTACCGACCTCAGTGGCAGCGGCGGCGTCTGCTTCAGTCTGCAACCGAGACCCGCGGTGGCGTGATCATTTTCGCCGACGAAAACGGAGTGGGCGATGCGCTCGCGGAGCGCCTTCGAGACTCGCGCGTGCGAATCGTTCGTTCGGGAAGGGTATTTGCGCGCGAGGACCGCGGCTTCACCGTGCCGCTCGACGACAGCGCGGCATACGTGGAGTTGCTTCGCCTCGTCGTGCAGGAGGATGGGGCGCCGGAGTCCATCATCCACCTCCTCAACCTTTCACCACCCGCCGCCGATTCCCCGCGCTCCCGTCTCGGTGAGACGATGTCGCGCGCGTTTTTGAGTCTCCTGCATCTGGCGCAGGCGATCGGAGAGCTTCAACTCACGTCACCGCTGCAGCTCACGGTGGTGTCCTCGACGCTGCAATGGGTCTCCCGCGACGATACGGTGGAAGCCGAGAAGGCTCTGCTGCTCGGCCCGGTGCGTGTCATCCCGCGCGAGTACCCGAACGTGCGATGTCAATCGATCGACGTGGAGTATCCGCAGAACGATGGTGAGCGCGACCGCATCTTGACGCAACTGGTGGCCGAGATCGGCGTTCGCGATTTGGATCCGGTGGTCGCATATCGTGGAGCGGATCGCTACGTTCAGACGTTTTCGTCCGTTCGTATCGAGGAGCCGCTGCGAGCGGCGTCGCGCCTTCGCCGTCGAGGCGTCTATTTGATCACGGGTGGGCTCGGCGGGGTCGGGCTGACCTTGGCTGACCACCTCGCTCGTTCGTTCCAGGCCCGGTTGATCCTGGTCGGCCGCTCCGCCCTGCCATGGCGCGAGCAATGGGACAACTGGTTGTCCCTCCGGCCAACACACGACAGAACCAGCCAAATGATCCGCCGCGTGCGCGCGATGGAGGCCCGCGGCGCAGAGGTTCTGGTGGCGAGCGCAGACGTGGCCAATCCGGACGACGTCCACACCGTCGTGAACCTCGCGCGGAAGCGTTTCGGACGCATTGATGGCGTTTTCCATACGGCAGGTGTGCTGCAGGATGGGATCATCCAGCTGAAAGATCGCGGGACCGCCGGGCGCGTCCTGGACCCCAAGGTCGCCGGGACGTTGGTGTTGGATGAGGCGCTGACCGATCCGCTCGACTTCATGGTGCTCTTCTCCTCGGTCTCCGCGCTCAATGGCCTCCCGGGACAGGTCGACTACGCCTCGGCCAACGCGTTTCTCGACGCATTCGCGCATCGCTCATCCACGATCGGCAACAGGTGGACGCTCTCCGTCAACTGGAGCGCATGGCAGGAAGTGGGCATGGCAGCCGCGATGGCTCGAGAGCTTGGTCTCGTGCTCACGCCGGACGCTAACGGGAAAAGTGAGCCCATCGCGCATCCGCTGCTGGTGAGACGCACGCACGAGGCAGACGCCGAGGTATACGCCGCGAATCTGACGCTCGAACGCACGTGGATCCTGAATGAGCATCGTGCTCGCGACCGCGGCGTCCTTCCGGGCACAGGATATCTGGAGCTCGTTCGGGCGGCAGTCGCTCAGCGTCGCAAATCGCACACCGGCGGCACTGGAACCGATGGCACCGTGGAATTCCGCGACGTCGTGTTTCTTCGGCCGTTCGTGGTCGGCCCGGGCGAGGCCAGAGACCTGCAGGTGCGGCTCGGTCCTGCGCTGGAGTTCAGCGTTCTGAGCACGAGCCCTGCCCAGGAGAGCGGTCTCCTGGACGGCGTCGAGCATGCCAAAGAGCACGCCCGGGGGCGGGTCGAGTGGCGGCCCGCTGCGGTGCCCGCGGCGCTGCCACTTTCGGCGATCAAGGAACGCTGCGGACGCCGCGTCGAGATCGTCGCCGGCATCGACCGCGAACGACACATGCAGTTCGGTGCACGCTGGAACAACCTGCGCACGGTGCACTATGGGACAGGCGAGGCGCTGGCGATGTTGCAGCTTCCTGAAGAGTTCGTCGGCGACCTCGACGACTACTTGCTGCATCCCGCCCTGCTCGACATGGCGACGGCCGGAGCGCAGCCGCTGATCGAAGGCTTCGACGCGGACCAGCACTTCTACGTGCCCTTCTCGTACGGTCGCCTCGTCATGCACGCGGCGCTCAAACCGAATTGCGTCAGCCACATCACCTACAAGGCCACCGGGACGTTGCCCGACATCCCGGCATTCGATGTGACGATTGCCGACGAGAGCGGGATGCCGCTCGTGACGATCTCAGACTTCGTGATGAAGCGCGTTCACGACACCCGCGTGCTGGCCGACGATGCCCGGCCAGTGAACACGGCCAATCGAATCCTCGAACACAGCCTCCAGTACGGTATTGCACCCTCCGAAGGGATGAGTGTCCTGGAGCGTATTCTCGGATCCGGCGTCGGACCGCAGATCATCGTCTCTCCCCAGGACTTGCAGACCTTCCTGTCGCTCCATGAGGCGGCAGGCGCGAGATCGGAAACGAGCGACCGTCGGCCGGAACAGCGCCGCCAGGAGGGACCGGCGTACGAAGCGCCGCAGACCCCGACCGAGCGGCGGATTTGTAAGCTGCTGCAAGACCTCCTGGGAATCGAACAAGTCGGCGTGCGCGACAATTTCTTCGAGCTTGGTGGCCATTCCCTGCTCGCCGTTCGTCTCTTCTCGCAGCTCCACAAGTCGACGCGCGTGAACCTCCCGCTCGCCACGCTGTTCGAGGCGCCGACGCCGCGGCTGTTGGCCGCTCGATTCGGTGATGCCGCCCCCGGGGCCGATGACGATCACGGCGACCGTACGCCGCAACCCCCGGATGAAATGGCGACGCCAACGGCTGTTCCACCCATCGTCGACAACGCGACGGGGCCACCGTCCAGCGTGCACAGAGCTCGCGCGAGTACGTCGTCACGACGCGTGTGGTCGTCGCTTGTCGCGCTGCAGCCCAACGGATCCCGACCGCCCTTCTTTTCCATTCACGGTCGCGGCGGGAACGTACTGAACTACGCAGCATTCATCGAGCACCTCGGGTCCGATCAACCGTTGTACGGTCTGCAGTGCCGGGGCCTCGACGGTTTGTCCGAGCCTTTTCAATCAGTGCGTGAAATGGCCGCCGCCTACGTCGAGGAGGTGAGGACCGTTCAGCCAATCGGGCCCTATTTCCTCGGCGGTGGATCGATGGGCGGGACCGTCGCTCTGGAAATGGCCCAGCAGCTTCAGGCGAAGGGTGAACGGGTGGCGCTCGTCGCCATGTTCGACACCTACGGTCCCCATTACTTCGATTTCTACGCGTCGCACGAGGTGCACGGGCGCAGCGGCTCGCGGACGCTGAATGCCGTAAGGCATCATGCCCGCAACCTGCAGGCGCTGTCGGCGCGAGCGGGCTACGACTACATCCACTCGAGGGCCTCGGCACGGTTCAACGACAAGTACAGGCATTGGATGTGCTCGGTGTATCGAGCGGCCGGTCTGCCGTTGCCACACAACTTGCGCTATTTCGCGCTCGAGCGATTGAACGTTGACATGCTGCTGAAATACGTTCCCGAGACGTACACGGGAAGAATAGTTCTGTTCCGTGCCCTCGTACAGCCGGACGGCGTGTACCAGGAACCCATGCTCGGGTGGAGTTCGATCGCTCGTGGTCCGTTCGAAGTCGTGAACATTCCAGGCACGCACAACAACCTGATCGAACAACCGATTCTCGGACAACGGCTTCGCATTGCACTACGCCAGGCGCAGCAGGCTGCCGAGTCCGGCAATGCCTGACGAGCTGCGTCTGAGAGACAATGTAAGATCACCGTCGAGGCTGGGCGGAAGCCTCCGCGGTTTGTATGCACAAGACCCAAATCCGAGAGATTCTGCTCGCCCACGGCCGTCTCAGCGTGCACGTGGAGAGCCTGGCTGACGAGAGCGATCTTTACGACGCCGGCCTGACCTCTCTGATGACGGTCAACCTGCTCCTGGCGCTCGAGGATCACTTCGACATCGAGTTCCCCGATCACATGCTGAGCCGCCGCACCTTCCAGAGCATCAATGCACTGTCCGATGCCATTTCCGAAATCCTGAGCCTCCGTGAGCAGTGAGATCCGCACCGACCTGGACACAATCGTCGACCGCGTCCATCGGATCGGACGCGAGATCGTCGAGCCCGCCGCCGCGGAGGTGGATCGAGCGGCGCGCTTCCCGACTGAGTCATTCGCGGCCCTGCGGGCGGAGAAGCTCCTCAGCGCGTACGTGCCCGTTCAATACGGCGGCATGGGACTCAGCCAGTCCGAGGTGTGCCGGATATGTGAGGTGCTCGGTCAGTACTGCGCGTCGACCGCAATGGTGTACGCCATGCACCAGATCCAGGTCGCCTGCATCGTGCACCACGGACAATCTTCGGCGTTCTTCCGCGGCTACCTGCGCGAGCTGGTCGATGAGCAGCTCCTGCTGGCGTCGGCGACGACGGAGACAGGGGTTGGTGGGGATCTGAGGCAAAGCAAGTGTGCCGTCGACGTGAGCGGCGACAGCTTCACGCTCGAAAAGCACGCGCCGGTAATCTCGTACGGCATCGAAGCAGATGCCATCCTCGCGACCTGCCGCCGGGCTCCGGACGCCGCGCCGAGCGACCAGGTACACGTGGTCGTCAAGCGCACGGACATGGAGCTCGAGGAGATCTCGTCGTGGGATACTCTTGGCTTTCGCGGAACACGCAGCCTCGGTTTTGTGCTCCGTGGGAGAGGGCGCAAGGAGCAGATTCTTCCCGCCCCCTTCGCGGACATCCTGGCTCAGAGCATGCATCCTTTCTCGCATATGGTCTGGGCTTCGCTCTGGCTCGGGCTGGCAACCGATGCCGTCAACCGCGCTCGGGCATCCGTGAGGGCCGCGGCGCGCCATAGTCCAGACACGCGGCAGGTGGCCCAGCTCCGGCTCGCTGAAGTCGACGAAGTGCTGTTCAGAATGCGCAGCGGCCTTTACAGCACGATGGCGGAATACGAACGCATGCTGGCCGCTGGAGACCCGGAGGCCTTCAAGAACTTCGGCTTTGCCATTCGTGTGAACAATGTGAAGCTCACCTGCTCCGAGCTGGTCGTGGACGTCGTGGGAAAAGCGCTCGCCATCGTCGGGATCTCAGGATACCGGAATGACTCGAAGAACAGTCTGTGCCGCCACCTGCGGGATGCGTATGGCGCAGCGCTGATGGTCAACAACGACCGCATTCGCGGCTTGAACGCCAGCATGCTCGTCATACATCGCCAGGATTGAACATGGTCGAGACTGGCGTGGAGAGCGAGCAGAATCAGCGCGTCTTCCGGGACAGGCTCGTCAACGCCGGGCATCTGATTCCTTCAGGCGTAAAGGGAGTCTACGGACACGGTGCCGCCTTCGAATCAGTGGTTCAGCACCTCGATGCCTACGTGACGAGGGTGGGTGCAGATCAGAATGCGGAAGTGATCCGCTTCCCACCGATCTTGAGCCGTGCGGCGTACGAGCGCACCGACCATCTCGAAACCATGCCGCATCTCCTGGGATCGATACACAGCTTCGTGGGCGAGGAGCCCGAGTACCACGAGCTGGTGCGGATGCACGAGGCGCACGAGGATTGGTCTCGCGCATTCGCGCGAACGGACCTCGTGCTCGTTCCCGCCGTGTGCTACCCGCTGTATCCGACGGCCTCGGGCACACTCCCGCCGGGTGGCCGGGTTGTGGACCTCATGGCATTTGCGTTCCGACATGAGCCGTCTGACGACCCGGCGCGAATGCAGATGTTCCGTCAACGCGAGTACGTGCGACTGGGGACTTCAGAGCAGGCTATCGCTCACCGTGACGAGTGGCTGCGTCGCGGCGAGACGTTGTTGAAGAACCTCGGGCTCGACGTGACACGGACCGTCGCGCACGATCCGTTCTTCGGCCGCGGCGGACGGGTCATGAAGGCGACGCAGCGTGAACAGGAACTCAAGTACGAGCTGGTCGTTCCGATCACATCACAGCAGAAACCAACTGCCGTGGCGTCCAGCAACTATCATCTGGACCATTTCGGCCTGGCATTCGACATCCGCACCGCAGATGGCGATGTCGCTCACAGCGCGTGCGTCGGGTTCGGCTACGAACGGATGGCGCTGGCGTTGTTCAACACCCATGGGATGGACCCGGGCCTCTGGCCTCAAAGTGTCAAGCGAGTACTGGAGCTGTCGTGAAACGGGTGTTGGATCTCGATCCCGCGACGTACCGACGGCACATGATCCATGGTGAAGGCCGAAGCTGGGCGGAGACGAACTGTTACGCCGACGTGCTCATCGAGCTTCTTCACGCCATGCGATTCGAGCCGATCGCGGCGCTTCCGTTTACGCTCAGGATCGATTTCGAAGGGGATCAGTGGACGTTCTTCAAGTTCCCCCACGGAGATCTGCTGACGCTGTTTGCTCTCGACATCCAGGAAATGAACCCGTGGCGCAGCCTGGTCCACCACGTTGAAGAGCAGATTGGTCAGGAACGACCGGTCCTCGTCGAGCTCGATTCGTACTACCTGCCCGATACGGCGGGCACCGCATACCAACTCGCCCATGTGAAGTCCACTGTGGCCGTGAACGAGATCGACGTGGACGCCTGCCACATGGGTTATTTCCACGGCCAGGGTTATTACCATCTTCACGGCGACGACTTCATCCAGCTGTTTCAGACCGCCGGGCTGGTCCACGAGCGAATGCTTCCGCCGTACCTCGAGACGGTGAAAGTCCAAAAGCGTCCGATCCCATCCAACGATGGTGAGCTCTCTGAGGCGTCGATCGAGTGCCTCAGGCACCACGTCGCGTTCCTGCCAGACAGGAATCCATTCGATGGTTTCAAGGAACGCTTCCAGCATGACCTGGAATGGCTGATGAAAGAATCCGTCGAGACGTTTCACCAGTATTCGTTCGCCACCCTTCGCCAGTATGGAGCCTGCTTCGAGCTGGTCGAGACCTACCTTCGATGGTTGCAGGACCGTGGGGAACACGGTCTGAGCGAAAGCATCGGCGCATTCAACGAGATCTCGAACACTGCCAAGACGTTTCAGTTCCAGCTCGCCAGAGCCATGGCGCGTCGGCGCACGCTGCCTCTCGAACCGCTCGACACGATGGCCGCCCTCTGGCAGCACGGAATGGACATCGTCGTCGCGAGGTACGGTTGACTGCCTTCGCGCCCAGGACCGGCCTTCCGCCGGGAGTAGTGTCAACCCACCGAGTGCACAGCCTTTCGGAAGGCTGGAGCCTGACTTCCGCTCAGCCGGGAGTTGGCGGCATTCAGAATTCCAATCGTCCTGAACATGGTTGGAAGAGCGCAGTCGTCCCTGGCACCGTAGCGATGTCTGCCGGAGCGACCGACCTGGCTGCGCAACCCCGCTACGACGAATTGGACTGGTGGTATCGCTGCACGTTCACTCGGCCCCAGCTACTCCGATCGCCCACCGATCGCGTGCGGCTCCGATTCGACGGTCTGGCGACGCTCGCGGACGTGTGGCTCAACGGTCATTCGATCCTGAGCTCGTGCAACATGTTCATGGCACACGGAGCTGACATCACCGAACTGCTCGCGGCGGAGAACGAGCTTCTGATCGCCTTCCGCAGTCTGGACACCGCTCTTGCTCAGAAACGGCCGCGTCCCAGGTGGAAGACGAATCTCGTCGATCAGCAACAGCTGCGCTGGTTCCGCACGACATTGCTTGGGCGCATTCCGGGCTGGACTCCTCGCCTTCACGCAGTCGGGCCGTGGCGGGCGGTATGGCTGGAGTACGTCTCCTCGATTGACCTCGAAGAGCTGGACCTCCAGCCTCGCGCGGAGAGAGAACGTCAGCTGGTTTCGATCGATGCGCGCATACGTCGGCTGGATCCCCGAGCCGAGATCCAATCGGCCGATCTGATCGTCGGGGACGCTCACGCTGCTTTGACGGTGGAGCCCGAGGGCGACCGCTATCGAATTCGCGGCAACGCGTCTTTCGACCACCTTCCCCTGTGGTGGCCGCACACGCACGGGGCGCCAGCGCTTCTCGATTGCCGCCTTGTCCTCGATACGTCGATGGGCCCCGTGAGCGTGAGCTGCGGTCGCATCGGCTTTCGCAACATCGCGGTGGACCGAGGCGAAGGGGCTATCCGGTTTCACGTGAACGGCGTTCCCATCTTCTGTCGCGGAGCCTGCTGGACGGTTCCTGACGTGGCTTCACTGACGGGATCGAACGAAGAACTGAGCGCCATCCTCGACACAGTCGTTGCCGGTGGGGCCAACATGCTGCGCGTGGTCGGCTCGATGGTCTACGAGGCGGACCGCTTCTACGAGCTGTGCGACGAGCGGGGCATCATGGTCTGGCAGGATTTCATGTTTGCGAACATGGACTATCCGGTCGAGGACGCCGACTTCCGCGCCAACGTCGAAGCGGAGATCGACCAGCAGCTCCTGCGCCTGCAGCGGCATCCTTGCCTCGCCGCCTATTGCGGCGGCAGCGAGACCGAGCAACAAGCGGCCATGTTCGGCGCACCGAGAGAGATTTGGAGCAGCGAGTTTTTCTCGCGAGCGCTGCCAGACCGGATCGAGGTGCGGCACCGCGACGTGCCGTATTGGTCCTCTACTCCAACCGGAGGCGCCCTTCCATTTCATGTCGGTGAGGGGCTCGCTCATTACTACGGTGTGGGCGCCTACCGTCGTCCCCTGGAGGACGTGCGCATCGCCGGCGTGCGTTTCACGCCTGAATGCCTCGGCTTCTCCAATATCCCGGAACCGGATGGGCTCCCGACGCTCGATTCGGGTCGTATTCCGCCGCCGCATCATCCGGCGTGGAAACAGGGCGTGCCGCGTGACACCGGACCCGGGTGGGACTTCGAAGACATCCGCGATCACTACCTGCGAACCGTCTACGGCGTTGATCCCGTGGACTTGAGAAGCTTCAACCTGGAACGATACCTCGCGCTATCGAGGACGCTCACGGGCGAGCTGATGCAGCGGGTGTTCGAGGAATGGAGGAGCGACACCAACGTGTGCGGGGGCGGGCTGGTCTGGTTCCTGCGCGATCTACGTCCCGGCGCGGGTTGGGGAATCCTCGATCGCTCCGGACGTCCGAAGGCGGCCTATTACTTCTTGAAGCGCGCCTGGGCCCCCCGCGCGATTCGGTTTCTCGATCGAGGTCTCGACGGGCTGCTGATCGAAGTCAGCAATGATGTCAACGAAACGCTCGATGCACGGGTCGAGCTGCTGGTGATCGCCCGCGGGTCGACTGTGACCGCCCGCGCGTCGCGCAGCGTCTCTATCGGGGCTCGCTCCGGCAGCGCGCTCAGTGCCGACGAGTTACTTGGCTCATTCTTCGATCTGACCTATAGCTATCGTTTCGGCCCGCCGATGCACCACGCGGTCGTGGCGCGCCTCCTCGATCCGATCTCCGATACGATGTGGGGCGAAACAGTGTATGTCCCTCAACCGCTTTCAGCGGCGCGTCTTCCGGCAGCGGCGCGTCCAGCCGCTCTCACGGCCGCGGTCGAGCGGGTCGGTAAGGATCACGCCGTGAGGTTGACGTCCGAGGTGCTT